>JAABUL010007152.1_pt1 | contig 12260 bp, 8 predicted proteins | sample 5559151 | NCBI WGS metagenome assembly JAABUL01 (sample SAMN10711876, study PRJNA513368) | rock metagenome | isolation source: Antarctica rocks | place: Antarctica: Victoria Land, Pudding Butte sud | reverse complement strand
TGGTGGCGGATATGTTCGTGCCGTATCCCAAGAGAGGAAGCAAGGGCATTAGGATTATCGTGGGGGGATGAGGGAGCGAGTCGCGGAGACTAGATGTGGAGTCAGCATCATGACTACCTCGTGCTTACAGGCCGAAGTTGTCAAGAGAAAGGAAATCGTGACAGAAGAAATCGGACTTGAAGGGCCTTACAACATACTACTTACGGTACTAGTACTCCCTTAGCGACCCTTTTAGGCTAGACCGTCTAACATTGTAATGATTAGGTAAGATCTAGCTATCTCTTAAGGTAAGGTACTTTAGGTTTAGTCCTGAAACTAGCTGCTCTGGCTCTAGCTCTGCAACTAGATCTAGCTCCAGCCTAAAGCTAGGAGTCTACCATTTTCATTTTGTCCATGAACGCTTCCGTCGTTTTGGAAGACGAAGATGAGAGGACAACAGAGCCAGCTACGGTGTGACACGGTATGGCAGGGTGAAAGATGTTCCTGTGGCTTTCCTTCCGCATCGGCGGTTGGTCCGCGAGTCGCGCTCATTCCTCCGATAAAGCCTCGCCTTATTTCCTAACCCTACGGCACCTGCATTACTATTATAGTCCTCTAACGTATAGCTAAATGTACCTCACTCTGTAACCCTTCGCGATCACACTGTTTTCACCTCCGACTTGGTACTTCACACACCAGCGACCTCGCCTCGATCCGTCTATCCTCGCCCTGCAATGTCCACTACTATCCTTGGCCGCAAGGTTGGAGGCATAGGCTACAGCCTACTGGGTACCTTCAATCCCTCACTCGCTTACATGCGTACTGATACACTGACACCTCGCACAGGCTTGACATAGCGTGCCTCCCCTCCCTCCGAAGAGCAAGCCTTTTCGGCCATGCGTGCGTCCCTTGCCGTCGGATGTAACCTTTGGAACGGTGGCGAGTTCCACGGCCCACCCGAGGCGAACTCTTTGACGCTGCTCAACAGATATTACACCAAACATCCCGAAGATGCCGAGAAAGTCGTACTCAGCGCCAAAGGCGCCATGAACGGCATGACACCTGACGGCACTCCCGAAGGCGTTCGTTGGAGTGTGGAGAACTCCCTCAAGCAGCTGGGCGGGAAGGGCAAGATCGATATATTCGAGTGCGCCCGTCGAGATCCCAGAACTCCTCTTGAAACGACCCTGAAGGCTCTCGAAGGGCTAGTGAAGGAGGGCAAGATTGGGGGTGTCGCCCTCAGCGCGGTCAACGCAAACACGATCAAAGAGGCAGCTGCGATTACGAAAATGGTGGCCGTCGAGGTCGAGCTCTCACTCTGATCGACGCAGCCTTTGGTCAATGATATCGCCAAGGTCTGTGTGGAGCGAGACATCCCCATTATAACGTGAGCCGTCTTATCACTCCTGACAATTAGGGGGCGATGCGAATCAATCATGAACAACCATTACAGCTATTCTCCAATCGGCCGTGGCATGCTCACCAGTCAAATCAGATCCTACGCCGACATTCCCGAGGGCGACATCCGCCAGCGACTCCCACGATTCCAGCCCGAGAATTTCGCCGTCAACCTGAAGCTCGCCAACGAGCTCGAGAAGATCGCGAAGAAGAAAGACTGTACACCCGCGCAGCTGGCCTTGGGCTGGCACCTGAGCCTCTCCAAGCGCCAGGGAATGCCGGTCGTCATTCCTATCCCTGACGCCACCACCGCTGAGCGCGTGAAGGAAAACGGCGCCGCGGTGGAGTTGACCGATGAGGAAATGCAGGATATCAAGGGGATCTTGGATGGGTGCGCGGTTGTGGGAGATCGCTATCATACCATGGGAATGGCAATGACTAATCTGTAGAGGGACTGAGGGTTTCACTCTCAACCCTTTGCAGAGGAGGTTAGAAAGGTGGTGAGCCTATGAGAATTCCCATTGCTTCAGCTCCAATCATTCAGGCTTCGGCATGCCCTTTGTTATCCTCCCATGCTGCGTATATGACATACCGATGAGAAATGAAAGCCTGCCTGACCAGCAACCACGTTACAGAAGAGACCTTGACCTACATACACTACATGATTCCTGTTGAAATACCGGACGAGTACGCACGCTCACTTGCTGGAAGCCTGACTCGCAGCGCGCTCAAAGGTGATTGTATTGCAAAATGAACCTCTGCCCTCGCCTTGCCGACCTCGGACACTCAAAGTTCGCCCACCACACTGCACCAGCAATGCTGAGACCTGGTCTCTGTATCTACCGTCCACCATGGAAGCTTCAAGAACGCCAAGGTCGTAGGAAAGAGGAAAGAGCTACCTGGCCGGTAGGAGGAATTGCAGCCTTGATCACATCTGCCTCGGCCAGCAAGAGGAGGAGGCACAAGCGATCGTTGCCCATCGCGTCAGACGGAGTCTGAAGAATGGTAGAAAATTACTAGGAGCTTAGGAGAAGCCGTGGCAATACTACATCAAGGGGAAGAGGGTTTCGGCGAGCTGGGAGGCCCAAACAGCATTCGGCACAGAATCGTAATGACTAGAATGTGGCATTGCGACCTCAGCCCAGTCCTCTGAACGTAAATGAATCACTTGCTTCTATACATATAGTAGGCGTTATCTCAATTCAGTATAATGAAGTTGGCGGAAGCATGCAACTAGGTCCCATGCATATATACCCACGAATAACCATCCATGTATCATACTATGATTATCCTGCACCGACTACGACAACCAACTCCCCATGACCTTGACAGAACATCAGTCTTATGCAACTATCTTAGGAGGTGAATCCGTGGCTGGTACCACTGTCCCGAGGCACTGATTGGCCTTGAGGACACGATTCCGGCCATTCTGTTGGTATGCTCAATGTGCTTGTTATTCATATGCTTCTCCTTTCGTGGTTTCTGCAAGGTGTCGTACTTACCTGAGTGAAAGGGAAAAACGAACGCCATTCATGGTTCGCTTTCCCTGTCAAAGGACACAGCACCCTCGAGAAGTGCTGATTCTGTCATTTCCAAACTAGCTGCACAACGGTTCTCTGTTGGTCTTTTTGGACCTTGTCTAACTTTGTTAGCAAACTTCTCAGGGAGATTATCACACGGGCCTCGTTTTCCCTGCTAATTTCAACAAAGTATAAAATATCTGCAGGCCAAACAGTCGAATTGAGAAACCACGTATTCATCTCCAACCAAGATCCCTCATCCACACCTGCAATCGCTCGCAACAATGCACGCCCTCCTCATCGCAGCTCTCCTCGTCACCACATCCCTCTCCTCACCCTCACACTCCCCACCCCACCATCACCCCCCGCCAAACCAACGTCACGCCGACATAGAAATCCACACCCACCCCCTCCCCAACTGCTTCGGCCCCAGCCAAAGCTTCAAAGCCGTCTACGGCCAAAAGATACTCTTGCAAGTATCGTCGTACCATCTCAGCCGCGACCTGAAACCAGGCGAGGCGCCTCGATTACTGGAACGCGGTGCCGGGAGGGGGGCCGGTGGATACGGTCTATGATCTTGATCCGGTTGTTTGTGAGGTTAAGATTGCGGATGCGGATGGGAGGGGGGGTAAGGGGGGGTGTACGACGCTGAGGGCGCCGGTGGGGTGTTTGAGGGTGTGGCAGGTGTGAGGTGGGGCGAGAGGAGATGCGCGGAGATGCAGAGTGAGGATAGATCTGGGTTTGTGGTGGCCTGTGTTTTGCTGGTTGATACGTTAGGGATGGTGGAAACTGTGACTCAGAACAGCTTAGGGAGTTTTAGGATAGCTGATAGTGGTTCGCGACTTACAGGATTGTAGCACGAACACTGGCTAGGCGTATCGGATACGCTTTGTACTAAAACTCTGGCAATTTTCTAAGCACTGAACATCTTCGCTATCTGTGCGGCTATTGCTCCATACATAGTCAACGTTGGATGTATAGCATTCAGCCACATATACTCTCCAAGCGTTAACCCGCTGCCGCAGCTGGAACTGTAGGTATTGGCTCCTTGACGAATACCATTATTATAATATGCCGGACACCAACCTGTTGTGTTCTTTATGTTCATCGTTTGCGAGGTACTTGCCGGGTTGGCAATTACAGAGGTGAAAAGGCCATTGGTATCGAATTCGAGGATGTTCATCGAAGTGGAGGGGATGTTGGAATGGTATTTTTGGCCAAGTGATTGGATGAGAAGCTTGAGACGGGTGTTCCACTTGCGTATTAGGGTCAGCGGACGGAGAATTCTTTACCGTGTTACGAGCCAGATTGCAGGGGAAAGCTTTTGCGGTAGGTGGCACAATGAATGGAATAGATGGTCCCTTATCCGCACGCGTGCCAGCAAGGCAACGAACAAGAATTGTCTACCGCAAGAAGGACTTACGTTGGATATAATTGGTCCAAGGCCAGCAGGAGCGTTCGGAGCAAGATCCATGGGCGGCTCGTTCAGCAGCACAAAGTTGCGAGCGCCGGCTTGGTAAAGCTAGTAATATGTTGTGGTAAGCAAAGGCGCAATGGTTGAGATGATTTGACGGGTCCAAGATAAGACGTACCCGCTCCAGAGTGTTCTTGTAGCTCGCAAAGATCTTATCGAGAGTTTGATTCTGAGTGGAATTCGCCATTGGCAAGACCAGGTTCACATCATTCACCCCGAAGAAAGCAAGGAATAGAGTCGAGCCGGCACTCCAATTGCCACTACTTGCATTGCCATACGTAGGAAGGAAGTCGGTATTGACTTGACGTACGAAGTCGCTGCCGTGAGGAGTAATACTGCTGTCGATCACGCCGCCTGTTCGTGCTAGACAATATGTCTCCAATAGGCTAGCGTTATAGGTGGTTGTCAAATAGACAGGCCATCTTGCACCGTTAGTGGCTACATCGGCAGCAGTATAGTTTCCAATGGGATTGCCAAAGGGCGACGAGGACGAGGGCTGGACATCTGTCAAGTTGAAACCGATGTTGGACCAAGAATCGCCACTAAGGATGGTCAGGATGCAGTGTAAAGTTTGATATGCTTTCGTGATCAAAAGTAGCCAAGAAAAGTACCCGATGTATCTCATACGTACAATATGAACAGTTTTTCCATTTTGGCCCAGGCATTTTGAGGAGTGCTACCGAGTGGAATTGTCGGTAAATTAGCTGCTTGCCCAGGAGTAGTAATTGTCGATATCGCGATTATAGAGATCGTAAGGAACCGGCTCGCCTTGCAGCTTATGCATGCGAGTGAGAGCATTGGACGAATGCGGTCCTCTCTATGATAAGTGTCCAGGAGTCCATCATGCAGGCTCGGCAGGCCGCTGATATCTATGCGTCGGAAGAAGGGTCGCTTCTACGGCAATGAGGATCAATTTCTATTTACGGTGAATGCCCCTTGGGATTCTGCAACAAGGGGCAATCTCCGTATAGTCCCGAGATCTGGAGGGCAGCATATGGAACTGATCGAGATCTGGCATCCTGCGCGCGCTGTGCATGGCTGTGTCCACAGGGTGGGGCTATGCTACGGATGACGGAGCAAGATGTCGTCCGCGACAATGCATTGATGGCCAATGGAATGGACTAGTCCCGCTGAGCATATCAGGCAAGGTGATCAACGACGAGTGGTTTCGAAGTTGTCGTTGAAAGAACTGACCACATTGCGCCAAAATTAAGCATTAGGCCAAAGCATATTGCTAAAGCGCCAAGGAGCGGACGTGATTAGGGGCCGAGGAGGCGTGGGGGATCGCCGGGTCGATCCGACTACGGGAGCTCCCGCCGATCTCACGGGCGGGGCCGTTCTACTGGTCTGAGGCCAAGGCCCAACGGCCATCCACCATGGATCTGTACCATAATCCGAGAGCTCGCACAGATCAAAATGTGTTATGTTGGAAGTGATCATCCTGAGTCTTTGAAGCTCTCTCTTGAAGAAGCTACTCCTGGTATCGTCACCGAGTATATCCGGATGTTCGATAGCGATGCATCTCTACGTATGTACGAGTAACTGCAAGATTCACTTGTAACATGAACACGACTTGGCTCTTTTAGGAAAGACAGGATCTACCTTACGCGAGCAGATCTAGCTTCGTAGGATCTTGGCTAGACCTATACGCCTCACATTGTATGTTGCAATTCGAAATGGGGTGGGTGGAACAAGGTTTGCGACCAAGGTTAGCGGATCTCGAACCAATTGCATCGCTGTGGGTCCTGCCAATACAACTAGCCTATCAAACGTCCGGGCCCGGCCCGACCGAACCCACCCATACCTAGCGTGCTTCTTGAGGGTCCGCTTGTGCATATAATCATGCATCACAACTGCCTACAGTTACCCCGGCACCTGCAAGCCATCACTTTGAATGCCGGAAACACCAATAGAGGATGCATTCATTCATGAGCGGGTTTGCTTCCTCGAATCAACCAGCAGATTTGCCACACCACCTGCATCAAGCCCTCTCATTGATTCGAGCAATGGTCGAGGATGTATACGTGCGTGAGTGTGGCCTAATCTTTCAGCAATGTATCTGCAACTACGCTGCTAAGTTCCCTATGGTGGAATACCATGGTGGATTACTATAGTAGATGTATGCTATTGTGGATCTTAGTGCTCTACAATGCGACTTTATCAATCTCCTCAACCTGTATGATAATGTTCTTTACAATGGACACGCTCGTGCAATTTGCATACTTCTATTGATCTCGCATATTGATCCTGTCATGCAACTTTATCGTCCTTTGAAATCTGTATGAAGATGAGCCGTGGAATATGCATGTTTTTGTGGATCTGATCTCGTTCCTCTGGCTCGCAAATTTATCCACCCTGTCAACCCGCATGAGGATTACTCTACGATAGATCCACTGGTGGAAAGTGTATCCGTGTGGGGATCTTGCATCGATCTGGCTACTCCCTAACGCGATCCACTGTAATGATCGCATACTGCATTGCTGCTTCGCTACTCGACTGTTCTCGGTTCAATATCGACCGAATGCCGCCAAAATCTCAACCGAGCTAATCTTTCGCCATCTTTCGTTCCCTCTCACAGTAATGACGCCAGGTATAGTAGCGCGTCCCCGTCATCAGATTGAAAACATCTGTTCAATCAATCCGCTCGCTACGCTTCTTCGTTAGTGCTTCAACTCGATCTACAAAGAGCAAGAATTGCGCATAGGCCAGAATCAAGTCGACACCATGTCAAGCGTGAACTCTACAGCCAGTGGCTACCGTGGTAGCAAGCGTGCAAGCAAGCGAGCTGCCTGCGACCGATGTCGAGAACAGAAATCGAGGTGCCCCCGCGAGGGCCAGGGGGGAAAGTCAGACTCCGAGCGGTGCTCACGTTGTGTGAAAGCAGGTACCATTTGTCACTTCAGCATATCCTTGAGAGCCGGCAGACCTAGTGCTTCCAAGTCCAAATCGCTCTCGAAACGCACAGAGAGTTCAAGCTCCGACCAAGCCTCGAGAGAGACTACAAGCTCCGACCAGACGGCGCCCTGGGATGTTTTAACTCAGGAGCCTAGGGACTACAACCATAATCCCGCGAACCAGGATGATGATTTGTTATTCCTTAGCCCCAACGGCTCTGAGATATGGATGAGGGGGGCCCTGGGCGATGAACCCATAGAGGCAAGCAGCCAGAGCACGACCCTAGCAGGAGATGTTTCACACATGCCCAAGCCTTTAGAACCCTACTTCACACGCGACTTCACGAACATTTTCAATGGGGAGCACGTAGACTTTCTCAACCAACCGCAACCCTTTGACACGACCTTGCGTGCGGCTGAGGGAGACGTGAGCCCCATGAATATCGACCCTTTTGTTCGTAATTACAATTGGAGCCTCAACAACACAGTCTATCCACTGAGGGGATTCAGCTCAAGTCACACCACCAGCCTCGGTGAAAGTCCAACATCTACGTTACCTACAACCCCTCAGACTCGGACGAGCGAATTATCCCGTTGGACGACAGGCGAGAGCCGCAAAAAGAGTCGTACAAACAGCGATGAAGTACCAGCAGATCCAGCAAGACCTGTCCACTCGCAGGTAAAGCCAAGAGGCAGAGCCGAGTGGGAAGGATCCAGCCGATTGCAATCTATGACTCCAAAATCCGCGCCGTCCAACAGCGAAGACGGCGTTCAGGAATCTCCACCGGCCTATTCGTCTTCAGCTACCCAAGACATCCAGCATCGGCGTATGCGCGAACTCTCTGAACTGGGGCTGATCGTGTACTCACAAGTTGGGGAAGCCACTTCTCGAGACGAAGCCAACCCATTAGCATTGAACATTCCAAACAACCTCGCAGTAATGGTCTTGGAAAGCTCCGTCAAATTCTTGAGCCTCCTCACATCGCTATACCCATCCAGGCCACCGCCTTGCGTGCCTGAAGATGCCCAGACCAGCAGCTCGAGCGACGAAGACATTTCCACAACGGCCAACAACAAATCGCAAGGACTTCATCAACTGAAGCATTCCAATTCAAACGACACCAGCAACAGCGATGATTCGAGCCCACAATCGATAGACATGACGGAGGTCTTCGCACTACTCACGTGCTACATCCGCGTCCTCCACCTCCACTACCTCCTATACTCTCGAATCTCAGACTTCATCACCACACAATCGCAAAGCGGCGCGCCCTTACCCGCCGTCTTCCCCGGAGTGCAAGCCGGCAGCGTGCTACTGGACACATTCGCCAAATTCCAAGTCAAGCTCCTGATCCAGATCAGCACACATGTTCTCGGAGAGATCGAAATGGCGCTGGGCTTACCGGATGGGTATCGGATTAGCAAGAGGAACAGTCAGCGACAAGGCATCTTCGAGGGTTCGGTGTCGGTGCAGTTCATCGAGATGACGATGAAGGAAAAGGGCAAGTCGGGCTTGGGGATGGATAGGGGCGAGTTCACGAGCATTAGGGACCATCTTGGGCGCTTGAGGCAACTTTTGAAGGGGACGATTAATCCGTAGGTTCGTGTTAGAGAGGAAATGGAGGCAGCGATGATTGATTTTGGAAAGATCTATGACACTACAGGTATCCCATATCCTGGCAAATTTGGCACTCGTCTCGGCTAGGCCTTGGCAAAACCTCCTGAAATCGGCAGACGGAGATCTAGGACCACGAGCATTAGTAATAGATTGTCAGGACCGTACCCAACATGCCTGAGTGTCATCATACAGTGTCATGCATGCTAGGCCTAATGCGGCTAGCATGGTCTGCGTCTGCGGGTACATAAGGCCTTCTTATATATATATCTCACGCTCCTTAGCTAGTTATCTTAATCTATATACCCTTATAACTTATCTCTAAGCCGGTTCTAATACTATAATTAGCTGTTAGGCCGTAGTATATATACGCCTTATACGTTACTATATAGCCTGCTTAATAGACCTTCCTTATAAATACGGGGTAATATTAATATAATATTAGGCTATATCTTAGCGAATATATATTATCTAGGTACTTCCCTAAATTTTTCTTAAGTTCCTTAGAGATTAATTTTAATATATATATTACTTAATATACTAATATACTATAACTTATATTAAGCCTTATCACTTAATTTTATATCTTTTATATTTTTAAGTTACTAGCTTAAAGTTAATAATATTTAATTTTATAATTTTAATCTTTCTACCTTTCTTAAAGAAAAGGCTTAGAATTATTATAATATTAACTTCTCTTTATAATTTATATATTAACCTTAGTAATAATATGAAAGAAATCCTTTAAAATGATATTCCTAATAAATATTATTAAAGTAATATATTATAATTTAATATAATTATCTTAAATGTTGATATTAAATATTAAAGGCTCTTTATTAATAATAGAAAAGAAAGTTATTACTTAAAGGAAGAGGATAAGTTAATTACTTAAATAACCTATATTAACTAATTCTAAAATACTTAAATTATTAGGGTTTTAATAATAAATATAACTATTATCTTATTAACATTATATATATATATATTCTTCGCCTAGAAAAGATATATACTTATAAGGATACATTTCAGAGGGAGTATATTTATTAATTTTATAAAGTTAATATTAAATTTATAATATTTATTAATAAACTAAGCTATCCTATTATTAAGCTTATAATAAACTTAATTCTCTTCTAATTTTAAAGAAGCCTTAAAAGGAGATTTTTATAAACTTTATTATAAGTTTATCCTTTAATAAGTATAAGAATATAGTTTATAACTTAATCCTTATTATTATAAATTAATTTATTAAAATAGTAAGGTATATCTCTACTAATATAATAATTAATACTACGTAGCTAGCGGAAGTATTATATAAAGAAATAGTATATTAATATAGTATATTAAATAGTATTATTAATAATAAAGGCTTTATATTTACTAGTACCTTCTAATTAACTATTTATTTCTACTCTAAAATTAAGAGGCGCCTTAGTACTACCTTTTATTTATAAATAGATAGATAAACTAAGTACTAAAATTAGGTACTTAGATACTATTTTATATCTTTATAAATAATATTTAGATTAATTAGGCTAAATAGTTACTTATAACTAAATTTATATATATAAATAGTTATTATTCCTCTATTAAAATAATACTATTTTTTCTTATATATAATTACTACCCTAAAATCTATTAGGAACTTAAAGATAAATTCTTAAAGGGGGAGGTACTTAATATAAATAAAAGGATTAAACTATTATAAGTTATAAGAGATAAAGCTACTAAGCGCCTTTAAATTATACAAGAATCTTAAGCTAAAGTATTATAATAAGAATTATAAGCTATAAATATATAATATTAATTATAAAGAACTTAAAGTAAAGATATTTAAATAAGAAATTATTTTATAAATTTATAAAGCCCTTTAAAATTATAAATAAAGTTAAAGTATAAGTATATTACTTACTAGTACCTTAGACTTATAAGATTTATAATATATTTTATATCTTATTATTAGATCCTTACTATCTTTATCATTATAATAAATTAGTAGATACCTTTATATAAGCCCCTAAACTTATTAATAATAAGGAATAGTAGGAGGTTAAAGAAATTATTTATAAGATTAATAATAAATAGAGTATTTAATATAAGGTTAAATAAATAGGCTAGGGTAATAATTATAATTAATAGGTACTTAATAAGGACCTTAATAAGGTATATAAGTTAACCTAATCTTATAATATATAAGCGGGTAATAAGTATAAGTATAATAAAGATATTTAATTAATAATATATATAGCTAGTAAGTAGCGGTGACGTAATAAGTTATAAGGTAAAGTAGGTATATATCTAATAAGTCTATATTATAATTATACTCTTATATAATTATACTTACTTATATAGGTAGTTTAAGTAGGAATATACTTTTATTATATATATTTACATAATTATAATAGCTATAATATATTATATTTAAAAGAATACTATTAATCTTAGTATAATTTAATAAGGATATTAGGGATATATTATTAAGTAGTAAGCCTAGGTACCTTATACCTTATAAAGTCTAATATTAAATAAGATATATTAATAACTTATCTATATTAAGGCGTATTTATAAAGATTAATTAATTAAAGTTTTTAAATTTAAGCCCTAACTTAATGTTAATATCCTAAGTATATTTATTAGAGCCCTTATTAAATATAAAGCCCTATTAAAGATTATATAAACTTAATCTTAGAGGTTAGAAAGAGAGATACTAGTAAGACTTTAATAGTACTAGTTCCTTTTTATACTATTATAGGCTATTAAGTTTAATTTATAAGACCTCTACTTAGCCCTCTGATTCCTTAACGCGTGCGTTTAAAGTATTAATTATAACTTATATATTAATAATTATGTTAGGTATAAATCTAATTATAATTATTATCTACTTATCTACTTTATACTATTAGGTAATTAATTTATGAAGCTTCTTTCTCTTCTTCTCTTATACTATTATTATACTACGCTAAATAATAATATAACGCTGGAGGAATCTATTATAAGTTAGTAGATATGCTAATAAAGAGCTATTAGGAGACTTACCTCTATATAATAATTACTATTATAACGGCTATTAGTATATTAAGTATAAAAAGGGGTCCTACCTCTAATATAATTATTAAGCCCTTTTAAAAGATAAGTCTTATAAGGTAGATCTAATATACTACTAATATTAATACACTATCTTAGAGCAGGCGCGTATAGATATATATTAAAGTTAAAAGCTATAATTCTATTATATATTAGCTTATTAATAAATAATAATATAATAAATAATAATATAATAATATAATAATATAATAATATAATAATATAATAATATAATAATATAATAATATAATAATATAATAATATAATAATATAATAATATAATAATATAATA
>JAABUL010007145.1_pt1 | contig 12271 bp, 12 predicted proteins | sample 5559151 | NCBI WGS metagenome assembly JAABUL01 (sample SAMN10711876, study PRJNA513368) | rock metagenome | isolation source: Antarctica rocks | place: Antarctica: Victoria Land, Pudding Butte sud | reverse complement strand
GATCGCGGCCCGCTATGAGATCACGTTCCTGGAGATCGGCACAGACCGTGACCACGTGCATTTCCTGGTGCAGTCGGTGCCGACGTACAGCCCAACCCAGGTCGCGCGCATTGTCAAGAGCATCACGGCCAAGGAAGTCTTCCGCCGCGTCCCTGTGGTCAAGCGCCAGCTCTGGGGCGGCGCTCTCTGTTCGAGCGGGTTCTACATCGACACGGTGGGGCGTCACGGTAGCGAGGAGACGATCCGCTTGTACGTGCGGGAGCAGGGGGCCGAGAAGGATTACACCCGCCTCCACTGGCAACAGATGGAACTGTTCTGATCCCATGCTGCCACAGCACCGCCTGTGTGACGCGTGAGATACCCCGCAGCTCTGCTGCGGTCGGAGGCTTCATTCTTCTACCATGATAGACTACTAGAAAGGCCACACGCGGACGTTCTTGCATCAGGATCGCGGCTGTTCTTTTCAAAACTGCTTCCACACGTGCCTGCAAATCTTGCACCACGTGTAAGGCTTGCTCTTCCCGCTCAGCAGCTCGCCCCACCATCCGCAGCGTCTCGAACATGTCTAGCAGCGACATCGGCTCCAGATTGAGGATGCGCGGCTGTCCTGGCAGGCGACACGCAGCCTCCTGCACTTCCGCCTCGGCCACGGCGCATACGTCGCAGAGAGACTGCGTGACAATCAGGTCAGGCTGAAGGTGCTCTAAAACTTCTATGTCCAGTGAATACAATGCTGCCTGCGTCTTCAGGCGCTCCCGCACCAAGTAGTCAATTTCCTGGCTGCTGGTGTCGTGCGGGATCAGCGTGCGGGTGACCTTCGGCAGGCGCTTTACGGAGGGCGGATAATCGCACTCGTGCGTGACGCCGACAAGTTGGTCTTCAAGACCGAGGGCGCAGACGATCTCAGTGGCGGAGGGCAGCAGGGAAATGATGTTCATTCGGTTCGCTGATCCTTTACCCTGCCGCCCGTTAGGAGGGCATCCACAGCCCTGATAGCTTGACCGAGCCTCTGCTTCCATGTGCCATCTAAAATTACAAAGTTTCGCCCCAGTCTTCTCATTTCCGCCACGCAGTCATCGCTAAACTGGCACCGCCTTGCAAATTCGGACATGAAGCGCTGCTCGTCCTGAACCCATTCCTCTGTCGCTCGTGTGACCAAATAAAGTTTATACCGATCCTCAGACGCGAGTTGTTCGACGATCCTAGGCACAGCTCTCAGAAAGATTTGTGACCACAGTTTCGTCACCACGGCTTCCGTGTCGCAGAAGAGAAGGCCATTGCACTGCTCCGCCACCGCGTCTTAAGATGCTCGATGCCCCAGCGCAGTTGTAGTCATTGTCCCTGCCGTGATTGCTTGAGGCGTCGCTTCAAGGTACGTGCGGCCATACTCTGCGACGTAACGCGTACCATATCTCTGGGCGAGCAGCCGCGTCAGAGTCGACTTTCCGCTTGACTCGGGGCCAACGACGGCTATCCGCTTGGCATAGTAGGGCCTTGCGGCAGGAAGAACATATTGCCAGTGAACGCCGATGCTCGCACTTCCCGTATCCAGCCGCGCTTCGGCTGGGGGAGGCGCTGAAGATCGGGAAACTGAGCGAACGTCCGGTCAAACTGTTCACGACGAAGTATCTTTGAACTTTTGGTAGACATGATTGGATATAGCCTATTAGCTATATAATAAACATAAATTATTGCTGATAGGCTATATTAGTAGGTTCTGACGCTTTAGTTTGTCTTTTCTGTCATACTTGTGTCATGTCAATTCAACGACGAAGTTTGCTCATCATACTGCTTCTGTGTCTGGGGCCATTGGTTTCCCTGCGGGCGCAGACCCCGCCCGTGACTAACCCCAACGCCGTTCCCGATGAATCCGCGTTTTTTCAACTGCTGGATTTGCAGCGGCCCGATCTCAACGCCGTCAAAACGGCGGTCGATGCCCACGATTGGCCTGCGGCCAAGCGCGCCTGGGCGCAGCATCTGGACACGCGTCCATCCCCCCATTGGCTCTGGTCACGGCAGGACAAAGTACGCATCCTGCAGCTGGAAACGGCGCAGTTCGGCGGGCTGGCCTCGTACGTTCCGGCGGCCGAGAAGGTGCTGACGCGCCAGTTCGCGCAGCCGCAGTTTCGCCGCTATCCCGCCCGCGAGGTGGAGTGGCACGAAGGAACGAACGAATACACCACCGCGCTCAACCGGATGACATTCTGGCTCCCGCTGGGCCGCGCATATTGGGCGACCGGCGACATGCGCTACAGCACGGATTTCGTGTTCCTCCTCAATGACTGGATCGCCGCCAATCCCGTGCCGCCCGATGCTCATCAGTTCGGGGATGTGAAAAACAGCGGCTGGCGCACGCTGGATACTGGACTACGCATCATGTCCTGGCTGGAAACCATGCCGTATTTCATGGGCGCCCCTCCCTTTGATCCAGAAGCCAAATACCGCATGACGAAATCACTGGCGGAGCAGGCTCGGTACTTGTATCAGAAGGAAACAGAGTATGGGGTCGGCAACTGGCAAGTGGCTGAATGTACCGGGCTGGTCGAAATCGGCATCATGTTTCCCGAATTTCGCGATGCGGCGCAGTGGCGGAGCCGGGCGTTTACGTATCTTGTACAGCACATGCAGAAGGATGTCGAGCCGGACGGGATGGACTGGGAGATGACCCCCGGCTACCATACCGCCGTCATGGAAGATTACATCGCCGTGTCGCGCCTGTGTCAGCTCAACGGCTTCACGGTTCCCGGTCTGCTGGACCGTCATGAAAAGATGTTCGAAGCGCTGATGAAATTGAGCGAACCGGATCGCCGACTGCCGCCGCTGGGCGATGCCGGGAAAGCCGATATTCTCACGACGATAGGGGAGGGGGCGCTGCTGTACCATCGGCCCGACATGCGTTTTCTCGCCGCCGACAAGCCGTCCGAAAAATGGATTTGGATGTTTGGGCCGTCGGTCATCGACGAGTATCCGAAATTGCCCAAACGTGCCCTGACGTTCACCTCGACGCTGCTCCCGAATGCGCAGTATGCCATGATGCGCACGGGCTGGACGCCCGGCGACAAATATCTCCTGCTGGACGGCGCGCCTTTTCAGGGCGAACACAACCATCTCGATGCGCTTCAGGTCCTCGTGTATGCGGGCCGTGATTTGTTGATCGATCCCGGACAGTACAATTATAACGGGCCGCTGGCAGGCGCTTTTCGTACCACGGAAGCGCACAATGTGCTGACGATCGACGCTCTGCCGCAGCCGCGCGTCGATCCGACACTGCTGTCCTGGGACACCGGCCCGAATGCCGACTTCGCCGCCGATCGTATCTCCGAGAATGGCGTCGTCCATCAGCGCAGCGTCGTGTTCGTCAAGCCGGACTACTGGATCGTCGTCGATACCGTGACGGGGTCAGGCGTCCACGCCCTGACGCGCCTGTTCCACATGCCGCTGGATTCAGCGCCGCAGGCCGATGCCGTTTCCGTCCGCACGGCGTTTGCGACGGGGATGAATCTCCAGATCCTGCCCGCCGATGGGCCTGATATGACAACGCATCTCGACATGCGGACCAGCCCCGTTCCCACGGGCAGGCTGACCGCCGCCCCCGGCCCGGTCGCGGCGTTCGTGACGAAAACGACGCTGCCCGCGACTCTCTGCACCGTGCTGACCCCCTTCGCCGATGCGAAGAATGTGCCGACTCAAGTACAGCGGATTGCCGTAAACGATCCGACGACGATTCACTTGAAAATCACGTTCGCCGACGGCCAGCAGGACGACGTGACCGTCGCCTCTGGACCGACACTGCTGGCCATCGATGGAAAAAAGGCGCGTGGTTATGCCCTCGCCGTGCGCCATGGTCCCAGGGCCAATTCCGCGACCGTTCTGGGAATGGGAACGAACTAAAGAAGCGTTTGCCGGGCCCTTAAAACGAAAACTTGCCGTAAAAGGCACTGTTCTCGTTGCTGCGGGACCAGGCATCCCCGCCGGTCGCCGACGTGTAGCGCGCCAATTCCGTGTAGCCGACCCGGCGCTCGGACAATGCGGCGAGCGGTGTATACCAGACCAGGTTCGACTGTTTGCAGCAGGCGCGGTCGGGCAGGGCATCGACGGTCAGGGTCGCTACCTGGGGAGCCTCCACCCGGTAGCCGCCGGCCTCCGTGTGCCGGAACGTGATCGGGCAGGAAGCGACGGCGGCGATCTCAGAGGGGAAGCCATAAATGCCATGACCAAATTGTCTCGTCCATGTTTCTGTGCTTACCTTGCCTCTAGTGGGGCATTTTAGTCAAAAGCCAGCGTGGTTTGCTCGCTTGCGGGTGCCGAAGAAATCCGGCACCCGCTGCCCTCCTATTAGTCCTTGAACGGGTCGTGCTCGTTCTCGCCTGCCATCGCCACGCCCAGCGGCGTCAGCGTGTGCAGAACGCGAACAGAGCCGCTGTGGTAGCCCAGCACTTCAGGCAGGCGCTTGTAGGCCTGCGGGCTTTCATCCGTGCCTGCCCCACGCAGCTCTACCCCAAGCCTTCCAATCCACTCCATCATCATCTCACGCGAGACCAGCCCCGGCGCGATCACCTGCTTGGTCTTGTAGTTGATCTTGCCCCGCGCCTGCGTGCGGCTCATCGCCCGCCCTGCACCGTGCACTGTAGAGTGCAGGGACACGTCAGCTTCGGCAGACGCCACGCCCTCTAGGATAACGGACTGGTCGCCCATGCTCCCGCCGACAAAGCCGCGCTGCCCCGCAAAGGCAGGCGTCGCGCCCTTGCGCACGACAATCAGCTCCCTGCCGTCGTGCTCCTCCACCCACCCGAAGTTGTGGTGGTTGTGAACCGAGTCCAGCACCTTTGCGCCTAGCAGCGAGGCCACTTTGTCGCACACCCAGTCACGGCCTGCATAGGCATATTGTCCTGCCAGCACCATGTGCGCGTAGTAGGCGCTCCCCAGATCAGAGTTCATGGCAAGCACTAATGGTTCGGCGTCCATGTTGTCCGACGCGCCCCCCGCCTTCAGGAAGTGCGTGGCGGTCTTGTGCCCCAGGCCCCGTGACCCGAAGTGAACGCCCACCCACGCCCTGTCCTGCTCATCGCTGAACAAGTCCACGTAGTGATTGCCTGAGCCGATAGTCCCAAGCTGTGCCTGTGCCATCGGCTTCAAGGGCTTCAAGAAGCCCGCGTTCCACAGGTCGCTGTCAAACAGCGCATGATCGGTGGGGCCATCGCTGCTGTTCCTCCTGCCGACCCCGAAGTCCAGCGTTTTCCATACGTCGTCCATGATGGCCTTGATGTTGGCGCGCACCTCGGAAGCGGGGATGTCCAGCAGGCATGCTTTGTTGCCGCACCCGATGTCGTAGCCAACAGCCGACGGGCTGATGTGGGCGTCGTAGGCCAGGACGCCGCCGATGGGCACGCCGTAGCCTTTGTGTCCGTCGGCGCAGAGCACGGCACCCAGGACAGCCTCATGCGCTGCCGAGCGCCTGATCTGCCCCAGGGTGGCCTCGTCATGAGGGCCGAAAATCTTGATATTCTCCGTATTCATTGTTCTCTCCGTTGTTCCTAGTCTACTTGGTGTTCCTAGTCCACTTGTTGTTCTTCGCCAATGCGAGGAACCAGCGTGATGCCCGTTTCCGCCGCCCACCGCCGCAAAACCTCTCGCTCTTCCGGAATTGGGGCGCGGTTGAGCGGCCCTTTAACCTGAACAATGGTGCGGGATGAGCTGACCTCCACGGTCACGCGGCGCGTCTCGTAGGTCCTGTCCCAAATCGGCCTGCCCTCGGCATCGTAGTCTGCTGCCAGCTTGCGGCAGGCGCGCACTGAGAAGATAAAGCTGCGTCCTTCAACGCAGCGCTGCACGTATGAGTAGACGCAGTGCTTCTGCTTGCGGCCCTCGTTGACCAGTTCCTTGTTGTCCCGAAGTTCGGTGGCAAACCAGACCTCGCTGTTGTTTTCTAAGCTCCAGTCCGCAATCCCCAGGCCACTCCACTGGATATGGCGGCCCAGCTTAGCACGTTGCATCTGAAGGTGCCATTCGTTGGACAGCTTAACCGCTGACGATGCCGTACGGCCCTTCATGCGAAACCGACGATCATGGCGCAGCTTGTACGCTAGAAAATCTGTCACTTCATCCAGTGAGTTCCTGGTCAAAACCTGGTGCTGGTGGGCGTAGAACAGAATGGCTTCGGCGAGTCTTCCGTCAGGGTCATCGGGCAGATGGTTCGTGAAAATCCTGTCGAGCAGCCTGCCGATGAGTGCGTCAGGGATGCCCGCGACTTTCATCTTGGCCCACCAGACATTTTCGTGAACTGTGCGCCCCACAGGAGCGGTCAGGAAGGTTGTGGCCTCCCTGCTTGTCATCAAGCCCTTCGCCAGCTTGTGGAAGCTGCCGCCTTGCGCCAGCGTGACAAACCAGCGGCGGTAGGTTTCCTGCGCCTTGCCGAGGCTGCCTTGGACCACGTGGTTCAGGCGCGGCCTTCGTTCCTGTGCATCGCCGGCAAAACACACCTGGTACAGAAATTCGGGCACAGGGTACTTGACGAACATGTGGTTAATCAGTCCTATAAGCTGCCTGTCCAGGTTGTGCGACTTTGGGACATAAGCCTCGGCAGGCCGAATGGCATAAGCAGACAGTCCCCTGATAGCCAGCAGCGAGGGCAGATTCTCCACGGACTTCTTCTTTTGCCTGCCTTCACGCTTGGCATCCGCGAGCGCCTTTTTACGGCCCGCGAGAGCGCAGCGAATGACTGCTTCGCGCTCCGCTTCCTTTTTATTTTTCTCTTGTAATGTTTCGCGATACATCTTGTTTTCCGTTTCAGTAATATGGTTCCGTCGTGTCGTTTCTCGTCGTCAAAAAAACTGTCTTGCAATACTAGCATTCAGAAGTCGCAGACGCTTGGTCAACGCAAACGCGCCTAGTAAGTCAGGCAGACACATCAAGCAAGGCAAACAAAAAGGCCCCAAGCGATGCGCTTGGGGCCGATTGGCTTCTCTTGAGTTGTGGTTGTTGCTCTTAGATGGGCAGCAGCCTTGACGGGGGAGAAAGGGCAATCGGCGGCGCACAATAACCTTCCAGAACAAATTGTTTGGCAGCCTGATAAGACTCGCTCAGCAGCACACGGCCTAGACGGATAAACTGATCCTGACCTGGATGCTGATCCTGGCTTGGTGTCTGGAGGGGATGTGGCACAACCACAGGCGACCAGAACCCGTGGGTCATGCTGCTGGCGGTGAGCGTTATGCAGTTGTTGCTCTGAATAAACATGGTGCGGCGTACAGTCTAACATACTACTTACGGATTTGTCAAGCCTTTGGGTGAAATCGGACAGGGCTAGCGCATTAAACCTGTGAGTAATAGGGCCAGGTAGCGGTCGTTCCAGCCCGCGCGCTTCTGCTTGGCCTTGATGCCGCGCTTGTGGGTCTTCTCCTGGCGCAACAGGTTGAGCGCGATGTGGCGAACGACGCCAAAGTTCTGCGAGGCATTGTCTTTGCGGATGCGACTGCCGTCTTCGTTGAAGACCACGTCCAGCACCCAATGGACGCGGTTCTCGATCCCCCAGTGCTGCGAACCGCCCGCGCCGCCTTACCGGCGTCACCGGCCAGGCTGCTCAGGTAATAGCGCGTCTCCTGCGTCGCCTTATTCCCTTTGCCCAGGACTGCCCCCGACGATCCCGATCCGCACTTGTTCCTAGACAACCTGCTGGAAGAAATCAACCACGACCACGAGGCATGTGTGGAGTGGCGGCTAGCCGTGGCCCTGAGCAGCGGCAACACGAAAGATGCGGATGAAACCAGAGGCTTGGCGCAGGAGAAACTGGATGGTGTTAGTCTTCTCGGGAACGCCAGCCCCTAAAGCACCTGGGAGAGCCTGGACAGCTTCACTGCACGAAAAGGATGGCTCATGGCAGCACGCTTTCAACGTGCCGCCGATCCACGCGTTTTCCTCACCTGCGGCGGGTGTGGCCTTTCGCGCACCTTTGAGCGCAACGCTAACATGATTACGTTCAGCCTTCTGGAGCACCTGGCCTTCTTGGAAGATTTTGTGCAAGCTACATTGCGTGAGAACGTCCGGGACAAGTACGGTTGGAGCAACCAGAGCCTGAGGAACAGGCTGCCCGCATGGATCAAGGACGGCCACAACCGGGAAGCCATTCTGAGGTGCGTGGGTAAGCTGCGGCAGAAGGTTGCGGAGTAGGAAAACATTTCTGCAGATAAAAAGCAACTTGTCGAATGCAACCAAAAAGTGGTTTGTCGGGTCAAAGAAGAAGGGATAAGGCCAAGCAAAATTCAAGCATATGCTCGCCGGGAGGCACAAGCGCAAAACCATGACAGACAAGATGGCGACAGACAAAACAATGCGGCGGTCGAGACGAATTGCCACCACTCTCCTCACTGCAGCTGCCGCAGCCACCCTCAGCGGCTGTTCCCACAACACCACGACGGCTCGCTGCATTGGCCCTGACGGACGCGTTCTTTCCGACGTCGCCTGTCAGGGTGGGGCAGGCGGAGGCGTTTACTACAGGGGCGGCGGGTACGGCGGAAGTGGTGGGTACGGCGGAGGCTATGCCCGCCAGCAGCCCCGCTGGGTGTACGGAGGGAGCGGCGGCACTGCTATCGGCTCACGGGCCACGGGCTACTCTACGACGGCTCCAAGCGAAGGCGACATCACCACTCATTCCGGCACCACGATCCGCGGCGGCTTTGGCGGGGAAGGCAGTTCCCATGGCGCGGGTGAAGGAGGCGAGGGCGGCGGACATGGCGGAGGTGGAGGCGAATGAGACGCATCCGCACCCAACCGCGCCCAAACTGGCAAGCCCTGGTTGAAGCCAAAGGGCTGGTTTATCACACCGGTGCTGATGGCAAGCCTTACTGGAACGAGGCGGCTTACTACGAGTTCAGCGCGCCGGAGATCGACATGCTGGAAGCCGCCACTGCGGACCTGCATCAATGCTGCATGACGGCGGCAAAGTTTGTCATCGAGAACGACCTTCTGGCAGAGATCGGCATCCCCGCAGTGGCTCACGAGATGATCCGCTGGTCTTGGAAGCAGCAGGAGCAGTCAGTGTACGGGCGGTTCGATCTAGCCTACGACGGGACTGGGCTGCCCAAGATGCTGGAGTACAACGCCGACACGCCCACGACGATTGTGGAGGGAGCCGTGGCGCAGTGGTACTGGCTGCAAGACCGGTTCCCGGAGGCCGATCAGTTCAACTCGGTATGGGAGGCTCTCGTAGAGGCCTGGAGAGCGATTCTCTCGGACGGTGCGCTGCGCGGAGACCGCTTGTACTTTACCTCCTCGGACAATGCCGAAGATTGGATGACGATCACGATGCTGCGGGACACGGCAGAGGAAGCGGGCATTCTCACGGAGGAGATCGTCATCGACGCCATTGGATGGGATACAGGCCATAACGTGTTTGTCGACATGGACAACAAATTCATACGCTCCATCTTCAAACTGTACCCGTGGGAGTGGCTGCTCCGCGACCAGTTTGGGGCGAACGCGCTTGCCGCTTACAAAGATGTGCAGTGGATCGAGCCGCTGTGGAAGTTCGTGCTGTCCAGCAAAGGTATCCTGCCAGTGCTGTGGCGGCTGTTCCCCGGCCACCCAAATCTGCTGCCCTGCTACGCCGACAGCCCTCGGGGGATGAGCCGGTACGTCGCAAAGCCCGTGATCTCCCGCGAGGGAGCCAACATCACGGTGCATACGCCCGAAGGTGAAACCCACACTGCAGGGCGATATGGGGAGTACCCGTGTGTATACCAGGAACTGTGCCCGCCCCCGAACTTCGACGGCAATCGCCCGGTGATCGGAAGCTGGGTGATCAACGGCAAGCCGCACGGCATCGGCATCCGGGAGTCGGACAGTCTGATCACGGACAACGCATCGCGGTTCGTGCCGCACTTGTTTTTGGAGTAGAGCCATGCCGCGCCGGAGGCAAAGGCTTTTGCCCCGGCGCGGCGACAAACCACTTTGCCACGCGCCGCAAGTTTCAGAGAGGCGCGAGGAACGACAATGGATAACCCCCAGATGGACTACGACACGCTCACCGGGGCCAAGAGCCAGGGCCACATTGATGCGGAGAACCTGGACCTGCTCGCGCTCTTCCACTACATCTTGGGAGCAGTCATAGCTTTATTCTCGTCGTTCTTTATCTTCCATATCGTCATAGGGCTGACGCTCATCCAGCATCCGAATGCCTTCACGCCGACGCCGTTCCCACGGGCTTCGCCTCCCGCATCTGTACCCCTTCCAACTGGCTTTCCGCCTCAAATGGGTTATATGTTCGCGGCTATGGGCAGTGTCGTCGTGCTGGGCGGCTGGACACTCGGTGCGCTCACGGCCTTTGCGGGGCGGTGCCTCAAGGCAAGGAAGAACTACGTTTTTGTTCAGGTGATTGCGGGCCTGATTTGCGTGTTCGTCACGCCGCTGGGCACGATCTTGGGCGTTTTCACGTTTGTCGTTCTCGCTCGCCCATCGGTGAAGCCACTGTTTGCTGGGTAGAACGAGAAAAACAACATAATATGAACATCATAACCCGTTTTGCGTCGCTCGCCTTGCTCCTTTTGGCCGCATGTACCTGCCAAGCCGCACCCGACAAGTACCCCCGAAGCCTCACTGACTGGACAGCGGTTCCCGCACCCTCTGCTGGGTCCGCTGATTTCCAGCAAGCCAAATTTTCCCGCTGTGACTGGCACGTGTTCTTACGTGATGGGCAACCGCAAGTGACGCTCGACCTGATCAGCCCGGGGAAGGGCAAGAGACAACACTCTCTTTTGCCATTCAAGTTCGGCGAGGACAGCGAAACGAACAGAGACCGTACATTCTACGGGCGTCAGTTCACGACAAAGGTGGATGACGGTTGGCTTGTTGGATTCAACGCAGGCGAGTTCGGCGCGAGCCTGTGGTGGTTCTCTCCCGACGGCCACCGCCGCTACAAAATCTCCGATGACCAGGTGGTTGAGTTTCTGGTTACCCCAATGGGCTTGATCGCGCTGCAAGGGTTGGCACATCTGATGATGTCAGAGGGCAGCATCATCAAATTGACCAAGAACGCGCAAGGCGGCTGGCAGTCCATGGTTCTTGCACCACTGGGAGATGCGCCCGAGGCCGCCGCGCTGGACGCAGACGGCTCCCTCCTGGTCCTCACCACCCGGAGACAGGAGCGTGTGCTGCCGAGCGGGGAGGTGCGGGTGCTATTGCGGGATGGCGTCTGGTGGGGCTTCTATCCGAACTCGATGGTACGGGCAAGGTCGGGTGACTTCTACGTGGGCATGAGGTACTACGTGGTCCGGGTGCGGACGGGGCGGGCGGGGACGCGACTTGACTGGCTCCTGCCTAGCGGTTAGCCCCCATCACCCAGGCTCAGCAGGTGGATGAGGGCCGCGCTCCGGGAACAGAAGGCCACGAGAGGCGCCGCTGGAACACTCCCCATCAGCTACCGCCTCCGCGGGGTGCGGCCTGGAACCACGCGCCTCTGGACGATACAACCGCTCGGCGTCTGGGAGCGACTGCTGCGTGAAAAGGCACTCTTCGTTGATTCCGACCATGCACAGGGTTCGACCGGGACCTCCGGGAGGCGTACGGCTGGATGCGCGAGTGGATGGCCGACCGCCTGCCCGACTATGAGGGCCTGTGGTGGGCCTACGACTACCGCCTCGATCTGCGCTCGTTCCGCTACCAGGTGGGGCTAGGGCCGCACGTCCGCCTGGGACTGGCGGTGCCGACGGAGCGCGTACTCCTATCGGCGTACGGCCTGTGGCACTCCGTCTTGGGCCGCACCTATATTCCCGACACCCAAGGCGAGGAGGAGTGGGAGTGGACGAGCGAGGCTTGGGATGGGGAACTGCGGCGTCATGGCATCAACCCGTTCGGGGATGAGCCGCTCCCGGAGCCGTGGCGGTCGCGGCTTGAGGAAAGCTGGGATCACATTTTCGCCGTGGAGGAGTTGCGGGCGACGAACACGATCCAGGCGTGCTTCGAGCGGTTGGATTTGGCGGACGTTTTTGAGGTAACGAAGTTTTCTCCGGCTCTCCGGGCGCAATGTTTCCGTAGAAATCCCGCAGTTGGTCTTTGCGGATTAGTTTCTAGTCAGTCTCTGGTAAGTGGTGGCCGCATCGGGGTGAAGGCCAGATGCGGACGATGATAATAGTATAGGAGTTACGCAGTTGACTAAGTGGTTCATCCGGTAAGTGTGGTATACTTCCGGCATGGCAATCCGTGTCCGAACACTGACCAACGACGAGCGCGCCGAGATTGAGCGTCTGGCGCACTCCCGCACCGCCCCCGCCCGCCAGAC
>JAABUL010007143.1_pt1 | contig 12273 bp, 13 predicted proteins | sample 5559151 | NCBI WGS metagenome assembly JAABUL01 (sample SAMN10711876, study PRJNA513368) | rock metagenome | isolation source: Antarctica rocks | place: Antarctica: Victoria Land, Pudding Butte sud | reverse complement strand
GCAGTGGCCACCGAGTGCCGTGAATCTAAACATGTTCGAATGTCCGCAGAATAGATGGTGTCCCACCTTTCGCGAGCGCAACGGAGGGGTAGACTGTCTCGCGACAAGTACTTTGGGATGGTTGGAACGCCAATTTGATGCAGAAAGACAGGCGTAGCGCAGTGGACGGTGAATTACCGGTAGACTTAGATTCCCTGATTTGTTGTCATCTTCCTCATTACACGCCGATCATCTTCACCAGACATCCCTGCATAACAGGGGCACTGGTGCCAAGAGAGGGCAGATTGAGGAGACTGAGGACTCCGTGTATTTGATATTACTATACATCGATCCTTGGTGTTTGCGTCTTGCAAGACCCTATTTTTTTCTTGTCAATGTTATTGTCGACAAAAACTTGAACACGAGAATGCATGCTCTATCTCCTGACTTATGATGTAGACAGCCTTCCAAGTACTGGGAAACTCGAAACTTACCATGTGCTTCTGTTTGCGCTCGCTGATTGACTGCAGCTTGTCAGATACGCACCTTTTGAGATTGGCTTTGTGCCTGTGTTCATCTTCGTTGGCACTCTGATAACCTGGAATTGGCGTTGTCTCTTTCGATTTATTGTCGTTGACCTCTGTGGCTCTGAACTGCCATTCCCACGATCTATGCTCAGCGCCAGAGAATTGCAGCGACGACATCGAACGGCCAACGAGTGAGAGTAGGCGTACGAAGGGCGATAGGGGACGAAAGTGATATAGGAATCAATGCAGAAGGTTTTTGCAAATGCCTGCAAGGACCGCAACAGGCAACCTGAGGGCCTGCTGTAGATCTGCACCTAATGTGGGAAGATCTCTCAACCCAACTCCTGGAATACGCTTCCGCCGCATCTGTAGTGATTCTGGAAGCAGAAACTTGGCTTGAAAGACAGTCTAGAAGAAGTGGAAGAACAGAGCCTCTCAACGTTGACCTACAAGGATCTCCTCGAAGTACCTCATCAATAACCCCTGATGGGAATCAAGCGAACCCACGACAGAACACTTACCCATTCTTCGTCGACTTTTGTGGTTCGTCCGAGAACAGATCCGCTTCGAAAACATCTGTATAGTCATAAACGATGGCACCGTTCGATTCTTTCGGCCGTCCTAGCGCTTCCCTTGCCCTGTCATGCCACAAATCATTGAGTCTCTGTGTCCCAGAGAGCTTTGTATAGCTCTCACTAATGTGTGTGGCCGCTAGTTGGATGTCGAAGGTCGCTCGGCTACCGCGTGCCATGGAGCTTGTAAGATAGGCTCTGATCCTCCGGAGAACTTCACTTATGGATTGAACTTGTACGCCTGTCGCTTGTAAATACTCCCGAGCTGGCCGAATGATGTGACCGTAATTTGCCTCCACACCTTTGAATCGATTGTCCATAGACCGAAAGGCATGGCTGTTCCTTCCAAGAAGATAGTCGAGATCAAGCCAGCTGGATTTCCCGGCCTTTGTGATTCTATCTGCCTCTTGGCTGTGGCTAAGACTCAGACGAATCTCTCGCATGCGAGTCTCAAGCTCATTCCAAAGATCTAAGACTTGCTGGGACTTTACAAGCTGTAGATTGACCTGGTCTTCGAATGTATCCACCCAGAGTAGAAACGCTCGAATCGCCTTTTGTTTCGCAGAGAACAATGGAAAGTAGTTTCCCAGAAGCTCGTAGGACCGCTCTTCAATGTAGTATGAGACGTCTAATCGTTCACTCTCAGCACGTTTCAGACGATTCTTGAGGTTACCCGTAACCGATGTGACGATGTCAATGGATGCCGAGCTATGTGAAATATAATCTCTCAGACTGTGTGACCATAATTCCGAGGCACGAGTTGAAAACTCCTCCACCTTTCGAACATGCACTCGTTGGAATTGAGCGAATTGAGCGACTCTCAGCGTCATCTCCAAGGCATATATTTCGGTTTCGCCCATTTCTAGATTGAAAGAAATGAGACGCAATCTGGCATTTCGCTCCGTGGCAGTCGCAAAATCGATGGCGGCAGCTCGAGCCATTGCAGAGACCGGTCTGTCCTTATATGGTAGAGGCTTGGTCGTCGCATTGCAAAGGTGGTACAGTAAGGGAACAGAGCACATGGAATACGTCGCGACTGATGAAAGATGTTGAGTCGATACACCACCAAGCCCAACCAGGGTTGAGACGGTGCTAGACAGCCAAGAGCCGGAAGCTATACTAGTAGACTTGATCATGGTTGGAATGGTGCTGGAGAGCCAATGATCATAGGTGGTGAAAATTGTTGATGGTGCGAGATAGAGAGTAGTAGATGTCGTGTGAATGGCGACCACGTATGGATATATTGGAAGCCAGATCGTGCAGACTTCCCAGCAGAGAATCAGGAATATCGCGATGTTTGGGTTGCTGACGATCCACAGAACCAGCAGACATAGATGGTATCCGATCTGAATCGTTCCGTTCAGTAAAAATATTAGACATTGTAGAAGAGGCCGTACTCGGCCCTACAGTCGTAGGCCGAGTTGGTTGAAAACTGCCAGGTACCAGAGCCAGTAAAAGGATACTGTATGTGACAGGGGTGCCTGCCCTGACGCATTTGACTCACACTACCAGAGACGGACGATCGAAGCCGACAATTCTCTCTCTGCGCCAGACCGTGACCACTGGCTCTTCCGAGATATATAGTCATTCGTGACTTCTTGACGGTAGAAGAACTATCCATCGGTGCGGCTTTGGGCACGTCAACCACAACTACAGGTTGTGTCGAGACTGAGGACGTTGGAAGGGCGCCCTGCTCAATGCCTGACGAACGTGCTTTCGTGGTTCATCTCATCCGAGTCAGGCTTTTACTGCCATTTGTTTTAGATCTCCGTTCCAAGTCCCTTCTAGGCTGTTCTTCGTGCTTCACCAAGCTCTCGTGTTCGGCATCTCGTCTGATTTTGAGGTTGGATCGTAAGGTAAAGTGTCGAGAGGGGTGGGCAGGGATTTCAAATTGTGTGCCATTGTGCTTCTGCTGTACTTCGTCTGCGCTCCCTGGCCCCCTGTGGGGTGCTGATGAGAATAGAACTTCTATAGTTAATTATTTCTAGGCTAGGGATAAGAAAATGTTGGATCGAGCTTACCTTTCGCGATGTGCAAGTTCTGATGGTAGTACCATTGACAGTGACAACAGTGTGGAAGAGGAATAAATAAAGGGGGGGAAACTTCTGTTGCCCACACGGGGTCATCCGTAGCATTCCTCTCTGCAGCAAGTGCGCATCTATGCCATGCTGATTCAGTCCCGCAGTGGAATGTTGTTCGGTGGATGAACGCCAATGGAGTTTCGGCGGTGAGCCGGTTGCGAAATTTCGTTTGAGTTTAGCCAGGAGTGGTCTTGAAGGTCTCTGTATCACTTCTGTCGGTTGTATTCATGTCTCCACCTATAAAGCAAGGGAGTCGAAGGTCTCACCCTGGGGCATTCCTCCTGGACGCTGATATGAGGGCGGCAAACTTCAACTTGAATCACTCCTTAGGAACCAGGCGCAGCAGTAGGAGCTACAGCACCCATGAATCTACGGTGTCAAAGTAAAGGTTCCAATGTAGTTTTCCGAGCTGTCCACTTTAGCTAGGAAAGATGCATCTGGCATTCAGTAAGTGGTAAAAATCGATTGCCATTCCAATTAGAGCTCCTGAGCCTAAGTGAAGCCCAAGGTCTCGAAAGCCTTGACGTACATTGCTTTGAGTAGCCCGATCTCGCTCATCAACATATTGAAATGTCCCAGGTGGCTCCGAGAGAGAAACGGCTTTTCATTAGACCCAATCATATTGCGTCTGGCGACGTCAAAAAGCGATCTGAAACTTGAACATGCTCAATCGTCCATTCCAGCAAAAGTAGCAACCCCCATGATCCAGCTCATTATTGTGACAATTCGAGAGCATCTCTTGATTGTCGCGATAGCCTATCGGCGGATCCTCTGCCACAGCTAAGCAGAAACCGGTTGTCCTGTTAGTGAAAACAAACGTTCTCGATTTTATTGTGAAGTAGTCAGCCTACTTTAGCTTTTCATCCAACTTCAGGTGGCAAACTTACCACACGTGATCGCTTGAACAGCCAAGACCTTAGCTCATTCGAGCTAGTCAGAATTGGCTTAGCGGTGTTCTTTTAATTTTAGTATATTATTAGCTTTTGTCGGTTGCTTTGCATTCGAGGTCTTGTGGTCTAGAGTCAGTGTTGACTATCGTTCTCAGATTGTCGACGACAGCTAATATCGATCATAGGGTATGATTCTCGCTTAGGGCGCACACCTGAGTTACATTTGCGAGAGGCCCCGCGTTCGAATCGCGGCAAGACCCCTCTATTGGTTTTTGAACGCCTGAAAAGACGTTGTCAATTAAAGGGATGAAATTGCTGAATACGGACGCGGTGTGATGTTCGAGCGTCTTGTGAAAACTTATGTCAAGGACTTACCGTGGGTATGGTACCGCAGGATTTCCACGCGCAATCAACTTCTGGACGTTTTGTGAGGGAGACATTTGTGTCGAAGTCAAATAGTCTAGAGGTTCGATTCGTTACTCTCTCTGTGTCCACAAGACCGCATTATTTGTTCCTCGAGATATATGAGAATGTGGGAAGATGTAGTCCGGGCTCGATGTGGCAATGGACAATTTCCCAAACCATCTCTCTCCTTATCTACCCCTAAACCCTCAATTTCCATAGAGGAGCTCTTCACATGCTACTTCCAGATGGTTGAGAAAAACGTATTTCCCTCACTGGCGACGAAGGATGCCACCATACGCGGTATAGGATTAGGGTGCGGCTTCAGAGATGGTATACATGCACAGCCCTTGCCTGGAAATCTCGCCAGAGGCGAGACGGGCGTTTGTGGGGACGTATGACTGACGTTGAGTGTATGTTTGCAGGGTGGGTGGCTGATTCAAGGGGGATCAAATCCACGAAGCGAAATCTAAGGATTACGGTTGCTTTATTAGAGGCGTATATGTCGCCTATAGGGGCATAGCTATTCTTGTTCGAGTCAGGCTGTTTGCGAGGAAGATACTCCTGCGCTGGAAGAAATGATCAGGAGGCCACTGACTGCGGCGAGCGTGTTCGTTTCCGTTGATAAAAGACCTGGAAGTCAGGCTACCGCAATTATGGGTAAAGCATCAGGGGATACATATCTCGACTCTCGTTCTAATGTGGAAGGAGCTTTGTATCACTGGCTGGAGTGGAGGGCGTATCGTGGTTGAGGGCTGCGAAGAAAGTAACGTTTGTTTGGGGGGCATTGATGGCAGGTTTACTCCGGACAGTCTGGTTTCCTATATCCGGCAGTCTGATTAGCCACATTACCCCTTATTGCGCAACCCACCTAGTAGGCACTATACCTAATAAGGAACACCCCGCCGCCGTCATCGACAATTGTGTATAACCTCACTGACGATGTTTCTGGTGGAGTTTTCAATTCAGTGTATAACCGGTACCTTTGTCGGCTCGATGCATTGATAATATTTTATTCTCCACCTTCTCTTTTTCACATCTACACCTTCACCTATTAATAACATCACCATCACCGCCTTTATTAGCCTACATGCATCGTCGATATGCAGTTCAATATAGTTGACATCATCGTCGATCTCGAAAACAGCAGTCAAAGCGTCGTCAAGATGGACTAGGACTTTTGCCTTGCGCTTTGCAAGAATTGAGGTAGACTCTATATCCATAACAAACTAAAAGAAGATGATTGACGATAAATCAAATGCTAATTTAGTAAGACTTAGTGAAAAAGAGTGCAGATAACAAAGAATTTCTGGGGGGCGACGTTGACCCTATTGCTTTATCGTCTGCCCGTCGACCTCGTCGACGACGTGTCAGTGCAAATATACTACTACTACCATTACTAAATAACCTTAGACTATATGCAGACGGCGATGGTGGGGGTGGTGAGGGTGACGATGTGGCTAATCAGACTGCCGGATATAGGAAACCAGACTGTCCGGAGTAAACCTGCATTGATGGGGCCGCATGTTGTGCAGGACCAGGAGACGACGTGGTTGCTTCAGAGCGTGGGTTTGGATCTGCTGGGGAAGCCCCTCCCATGGCGCCATACTTGTGCGTCCAGATGATCCTGTCATCTGCTCTGGACACAAATGTGATCTTGAAAAACATTGACCACTTCATTGTTGCAGCATGCTTGTCTCAATTGGTATGCTGGAGGCTAGAACCGCAGACTTATTCTAGAACGCCCGATGTTGAAAGGCAAGTGACGGCCACTTTCTCTCTAATTCTTGTGATTGATCTAGCAGCAGACGTTCGCTGTTTCCAAGCCCATTTGCGATTCGACATGAACGAGAAAAGTCTTTTCCCTCTCTAAGATCTTCCAGGTGAGCGACTTTCCTATCCCTAAGCATCAGCGTCTTCTACCTTAAAAATTAAAGCATCAACACCTTGGGGGTCGTGTATCTGTCCGAAATTGTCACAGCAGTGAATGTCGAAGATGAATCGATAGCGCTATCAGCACCCTCCTCGTAGCCTTCGATGAAATCATGGTTCTTTCTTGGCCTCAGTACTTAGGCTTGGCTTGGCGTCTCCTTCGTACACAGCAGAGACTAACCATTGACGGGAGAGAAACTTTGGTCTTGCGTAAATGTTTCCCCGATGTCTGTCGGGTTCGAACAGCGGTTTCGGAGAGTGATGGACCACGTCGTGGGCATAGTGATGGAATGCTGCAGAAGCCGTCTTGTAGGGGGGAAGCTATTGCACAAGTGTGTTACCAAACGCCACTGCGATCCTAGATTCACTGAGGGTCTAGTCATAACGATATCTCAAAAATTTCACCTTGCCAACCCTTCAGTGCACGCCGAAGCTTGGCCGAGAAAGCAACGACGAGTTTCTTCGTTCTATACAGTATAGCTTGGTCGGGCTGCTCCCTTTGTCAGGAGGGAACTAGATTGCCATAGTGAGGGTTGATCGTCTGTTACGATGCAAGCTCAGGGTCTGGTGATCTTCGCAAATCTCTTCTCTAGAAGAAAAAAGGCCGGTCTATGAGCTGAGAGGAAGGTCAAGGTCTCTATCTAAAAGCGCAGAGTTTGGTGTCCCGCGGACCAGCACTAGGATCCTCAAACTTTTCTTTTCATATGCGAAACAAAGGGGGTGCAGAAAACAGACGTCTACTAGGTGCACAGTTCTGGTGGGTAGAAAGGATGATTGATTGTAGAAGCTGCCGGAGGGCCTTAATACCATCGACGCTCAAAGCAGGAGCCCCTGCGACCTCATGAAGTGATAAGTCGTAGACTCATAAGCAAGGGAGGAAGGCAATGGAAAACACCACAGAAAGCACTGCCGTAATCGCTGTAGAAACGTCCATGAAGGACCTTGTAGCAAGTAGTTGTAGAAAGGCGAGATGCAAAAGGAACCACAAAGCAAGCCCCATTTATTGGGTTTTTAGACCTCCTTCGTCCCAGTAGTCTCGCGAGCCTTCAGTGATACTTGGACTAGATTCTCGTGTATTGCTGCAGCTCCTAGTCGCTCGGTGTCCTTGAGGGCCGCCTCCAAAGCTTCCTTCACAGGTGTAGGAACCGTGGATGCAATGATGCTTTGAAGCATCGGGCTTTTGGACATACTTGCTGTATGTTCTGTCTGAATCTGGCCGACGCGAGTGTAATGATCCTCCATCTTCTTTACCACCTTCTTTGCTTCCTCTTTGTTGACGGTCACCAGACCAGAGTCAGTACGTGTTGATAGATGCTCGATCTGTCCAATATACCTTCCACGGCGCGATCGTTTCAGGTGAGGTCTACTAGGCTTTCATCACCACTCCCAGACACAGGAAATGGGGAAACTTCCATGAATGCCGTCTGCCATGTTAGGAATACTGCATGCTGGATACTTAGTATCAGCTGACCGAACCGCTTATTGAAGTACGGTCGCGTTTGGGTAAGCACAACAGTGACAGTAGACTCTTTGGTGCTCAAGAGGCTCATGTTCGATGCCGGATTCAGCTCCAGTAGCTTCTTGACTGCCGAGCAAGCGATCCGGCCGTCCATTCTGGAGGAAACGTCTTCAAAAGGTCGCGGAGCAAGCGTAGGCGTTGGGAGTCTTTTGTCTTTGCTTTGCAGAGAGATGCGAATTTGGAGAACCTCGAGCATGTACCATGAGATGAGAGATTTGTTTTATATAGTATATGAAAGAATGAAGGATTTATGAGGCCTGAGGTTCGCCGAATTTAATAGCTGTTAGAGAGATGTATTTGGACAATTAAGCCGCTGTGAACGTTGGTACGAACTCTCCCCAATTCTGATTAAGGTGCATTCTCTGGATTATATTGGATCACCTGAGTGTCTCGACAGGACAATCTAATAGCTTGGTCAGTACGATCAGGCTAGAACTGCAGACAATCTACGAGCGAGTGACTGACCATGCTGCCTTTACGATCATTGGTAGGGTATTCATAGTCATACATCGTTCGGAATCGATTCTCAATTCCCAACGCTGGAACTATCGCTCGAAGCAGGTTTTGCACTCTTTAAAACAACTCTGCCGAAATGGCGATCGAATGAAAGACCAGTGAGAGCCCATATTCTGAGCGGTAAAGCGTCACAGGATATCAGTGATTTGATGAAGCACCATTAAGGTAGCAAAAGAAATTTCCAGACAGGTCACAAATCGGATCTAGCACCCACTAGTGCCAGCGTATGTGACAAGCAGCTGGCGGAGGAAAGATGAGGAAGTTGTGATTTGATTCTTGGACGCCGCAGTCAGCATAACTGTATTCTATTGGTGTGTGAGACTGGCCAAGGTTGGTAGCAACGGTGTGCATCGCATCCTTCGAAGGTCCTGCGGATACTGTGGAAGAGATATAGTATAGTAGGTCGACGATCGTGCCCTGGGTGACGTGAATAATCGATCAAAATCCTTGTTGACTAGAAGTCCAGAGACCGTCATCGATGTGACGAGTCCGGCCGAGTCTATCGAGACCTCTTAGGAAATACGGATGGCCATTTGGTGAGTCCCTGAGGCATGGTCGCCGCGATAGAACCAGAACATCACTTGCCTTTAAAACCTTCTACCACGGGCATACGTTTGCTCAGGGCCCAGCTCTTGCACCTAGCTGAGCCATTGACCTCTTCGCACGCCCCCTTCTCCAACAATGCCTTCGCTTACTCGCCGGATACCTTACACTCCCAGCCCCAGTCATGCTAATCTCACTGCGTCTTTTACTATTCTTATTCCCCCTCAACCCCTCTACCGGCCTATCCTCCATCTCGGCCTCACCCAACCCACTATGCCACACCCTCCATCATGAATAAATATAGAACGCGGTTCTGGATATCGTCCTCGCGAATTTTTCTCCGTCGACGGAAATATGTGCAGCTAATGTAAAAGTCGTTGATGTGGGAGGGGATGACGCCGCAGACGAAGAGGGGGCAGGAGATTAGGATGTCGGTTCCGGGGCCAGTGAGGATGCAGTCTGTAAGGGATGGGACTAGAGATGGTTTCAGCCTGTCAGCGAGAGCAAGATAGAGAATAGTGATGATCTGGTGGTGCAGAGGTTAAGCACAAACGAATAGTTTAGTAAACATCATCTACGGTTAGAATCAGAAGATGTCCATGAGATTAATAAAACAGAGGCGGTATAGCATGCTCTGTTCGATGAGCGAGAGACAGCACGTGGCAGTACAATTCAATTATGTTCAAGGGAAGAACCTCGCACACTGCGAGTGTGTATTAGATGAATCCGCTGTAAGGCTATCAAAAAAAACAATTGAATGATGTATGCTTTAATTGCAGTAAGAGGACATAGAGTCACGAGCTTATGAGTTTCGATGCGGAACGCGTACACTGCTTGCCATACCAACTTCACTGCTTGTCAGGTAATGTTGAGTTGAGGAAGAAGTTGGTGGTGGTCGAGGAGCCCGTCAAGATCCAAGTAACGCCCCTGCCAAGACATTAGCGCCCTCCCTCCCTTAAACCCCATCTCTATCAACCTCAAATCGACCCCCAACAGTCAATTCAAGACTCATCTTCCTCCACACCCAATCCACCACATCCACCACATCCACCACATCCACCCCCTCACACACCCATCACCACCCTCGCCCCCTTCCCTCATCTCCCCTCCACAACAATGCCACCCAAGCGCTCCCCCCCCTCCTCCTCCACCTCCAACAAGCGCATCGCACCCCGCCACGGCCCCCTAGCTCCCGAAGAGGGCACCGCAACTGGTTACCTCAAAACCGCATATACGGAGCTGACCGCGAAGGAGAACCTGGGCGCTGTTAGGGCTGTTGGGATGTTTGGTGTGAGTTTGTTTTCTTTGGGTGGATGGGTGAGGAAGGGGGGGGTAGAAGGGTGAGGGGCGAGGTGAGGAGGGGTGGGGAGAGAGAGAGGGGGGGGAGGGAAAGTGGTGAGAGCTTAAGAGAGGGGCGGCGTGGGTAGAGGAGGGAGTGGAAGTGGGACAGGGATGTGGGGTGATAGGGTGTATGAGAGTGGGTTGGCTGACTAGTGCGCTAGGTTGCCGTTGCATTTCTGTCGTCGAGCTGGAGTGAGGTCCTGTTGCCCGCGTATGTGCCTTCCAGCTGAACCTCGAGGAATACTGATGGATAGCGGAGATTCTAATAATGTCACATGCGCTTGGAGACTCTGGAGGATAGGGGGGAAGAATGGGAGCTTCGGGATGTATAATAATGCATGAAGAGGGGGTTTGCTGTATCCTGAATCGGCCTTGCGTTGTGGGATGGAAGCCGGAGATGGTAGAGCAGGATCTGAGATGGAAGATCAGGAGCGTCGAGCATCAGCGGTTGGTTGTACATGTTTCTTTGAGTATCTTATCACCACTCCAGCATCACGCTCCGCAAGCTTCCATACAGCTGTCCGTACCTTTGATTGAGAAATTTCCCAATCAGGGATTCCATTATATTAAAAGAACGCCAGGATCAGCTTCTTCCGCTATCCTGTATGTCCGAGTTGCCTCGTTATATTCTAGTGAAAAGCGAAAAGCCCCGCCGCCGCTCCAAGAATGCCATGGAGAACCATCTTGCCCGCCCTAAAGACAAGGTCGAAGGGAACCGAAAATCGTGAATCTTAACGAGTGTTGAGGAATGCTAGAGGTATGAACGGGTCGTCATGAAGCAACGAACTACCGTCAAGCGAGGGGTATATCCACCAATTGATACGCTGAGTGCAACCGGTACTGTGCGACCTCGGTGTGCTTCTCAAGCCCAAGAACGTCCTTCTCTGTTACGGAGGTGGGGTATATAAACGACGGGCTGCTTTTTGACGTAGGCAAATAATTTCTTGTAAAGTGAGAAACCGTTGAATGAAAGAGTCCTGGGAGTAAAATATAGTTCTGAGCGCGTCGACGGTACTGTTTGACCCGTGCTGACATTGCTTTTATTTCTGTCGATAATTTCAAATTCAGGTACGATATGGCCGTTATTGTTGAGGAAGGATTCGGTGGTTGAAAGTGGTTGGAACGAGAGTGGATGGGCAGAGTATATAGAAACTAAAACTGATGGGGATAAGATTGTGGGACATGCGGCATGGTGTAAGGTGAAGCCAAGTATGACGACGATGCCTGTTGGTACTGTGCAAATCCAGAGCTGTCGTCAAGGTCGAATGGAAAATTGGGTTGCTGCCCCGGCTGGACTTGATAAACCTCTCCAGACGTCGATGGAGCTAGTGGTCCCCCCGGCGTGAACATCGCTGCGCTGGGATCAGGACCAGAAGTCGGTTGTTGCGGAAAGAACGACCGCTCTTGCGGGTAAGTCCCCGGGCGGAGGACAGAAGTGTTGAAGGCTATGTCAGATATTTGTGGGGTAGGATTGAAGTCGGTGGGGAAGGATGAGAAGGTATGCTCGTCAGTTGGGAAAGCTGTTGAGGGCGCAGATTCTGCTTGCGTGCCCATGTAGCCCAGAGACTCAGGGACCATCAGTGGAATATCCCCAGTGCTGTGAGCTGATCGTATTTGTTCTCGATGAAAGTTCGGCGGTATCTCCGATAGCCTGCGTAGGTTTGGAGGTTTTTGGTTGCGCGAAATTGTGTGTATAGGCGGCGCTTTAGGCTTGATACCTCTTGTAGGGTTCGGCTTGTGCTGGCCTTTCCGTCTGGACTGGGACGCTGTTGTCTGTTTCGAAGTTGATGGCGAGCTAAGCTCAGTCGGATCACCAGCAACGGATCGCCTTTTACTCGGCCGATCCTGCGGCATTGCGCTGCCTGCCATCTGAAAGTGCAAAGGGAGAAAGTCTTCTTTGAACCCCTGTAAACCTGGATCCTCGAGCAAGAACATGCCGTTATGACCCATGACCTTTTCTTTAGCTGCTTC
>JAABUL010007142.1_pt1 | contig 12279 bp, 10 predicted proteins | sample 5559151 | NCBI WGS metagenome assembly JAABUL01 (sample SAMN10711876, study PRJNA513368) | rock metagenome | isolation source: Antarctica rocks | place: Antarctica: Victoria Land, Pudding Butte sud | reverse complement strand
GGCTGTAATGCTTGAAATCTGTCAACGGACCATCCAAAATAGGTGTCTGAACAAGCCAAAAGAAAAAACCCTGATGAATCCTCACACCCCCTCTCTCCCCTCCGTTCGAGGCCATACCTCAGCAATTGAAATATCCCATACAACCACACTCAACCCCTTCTAGCCCCTCCCAAGCAAGCAAGTAAGCACGGCTATATGTCATGCCTTCGCTCTCCCCAGTGACCCGTTCCTTCGTTCCTATCTAAGGTTTATTTATCCAAGTCAACTACTTCCTCCACGTTTGGGGCATGGAAGGTTAGATGCATGCTAAGGAGGCCTTCGTGGGAGGAGGGGGTTTTTGGAAGGTTTTAGGAGGGTTAGGTGGTGTTAGCTGGGCAGAGGATTGTTGGAAGAGGAGGGGAAAGGGCATTTGGAATTGAGGAGGTAGGTTGGGGAGTTGAGAAAGGGCGGATTGATGATTGTAGGGTCTGAAGGGAATTTGGCTTGGTGTTTTCTGTTGGGTGGGTGGATTGAGGTGATGAGGGGAGGTTGGGAAGGCGTTGGGTGGGTTTGAGAAGGGAGAGGGAGTAGAGGAAGGAACGAAGTTCAAGATCTCGGAAACCTGGGGGTTTTTTGTCGGCAGAGGCTCTAAGAGATTTGCTGTCAGTCATTGAAGGGCCTTCATCTCAATTAGCTGAACCATACAACTGGACAAGGCTAGAGTATATTTGGTAAACGCCTCGTGTTCGTCAAGACTAATCCTCAGTCTCTGAATATCCCAACGTTCGCTTCTGAGTCCATCGAGGGATCGATTCTGTATCTATAGACTTTTCTAGCCAGTTGCTCGGTATACAATCAACTGCAAGGCGCTAGAGCGTCTCGGGTCTGTGAATTCGTTCGGAATCATGGTACCTAGAACAATTGATGCAGTGAGAAATCGATCGCTTTGAGGGAAGGTGATGGTGCTGGTGGAGTAGTTGCTTAGAGTTGGGTGTGAGTAATCGTTCTGGTGGGAGATTTGACGGGTCATTTGAATTAGGTGTCCGGATAGTGCAATCTGGATGAGTTGTAGTCTTATGCAGTCTGGTGCATGTAGAATATGCACGAATACCTCCACAATTATGTTTCAAATAGCTGGGTAGATTTTTGCAATCCTAGCAGGAGTAATGGAGCCTCAGTAAGTTAGAGAAGATAACGGTGGCCCTGCTGGATGGAGCGATTCGAGACAGGTTTGGGATCAAGTGTCTGTAACGTATAGTCTATAGCTTCTCATCGAACATGGCCCTTTTTAGTGAGTAAACATCCGCTATATGACCATCCTCAAAGGTTATGGCTACCTGGGCATTTGTGTTTAGGTTGTACCCGCTGTGGTTTACCTCTGCCTTTGGCCATGGGTTTCTTTACGCTTGTAACCAAGGAGGTTGAGTACTATCTGCGCTCACACTTTTGGAGCTGCCCGAAAGACAACAGTGGGTGTAACTGATAGCGGCAGAGAGGCTGGACGTGTCGGTAGCCGATAAAGACAATGTCTCTGCGACTATGCTCGATAAGACATAAGTACTTGGATGGGAAGGGTGAATTTGACGGTTTATGGAACATCTCGTGTTCCAGCCACTTGAATCTGTTCCTCCGAATCGTATTGAGGAGCTCGATGTTGCTGAAGACAAGGCAAAATGAAGAGTAAACGGCATATCAGAGGATAAGATTCGGGTCGGTGTGGAATCTCATGGACGGTCGGCCAACGTAAGTGGACGAAGAGCAACCTGAACTCCAAGTTTCCATTTGTGATTCCCAAAAGCTTAGGCCTTGATGTGGCAAAGGTAGACAACAAACGATACAGTCATCAAAAAGAAACAAAGACTTGGCAACCGGGGTCGATACCAGGAGGCATCCTGAGCAATTTTGCAAAAGTCGGATGATCAGTAGTGGTTCAAGAGTACACCCCCGACTCGGCTTCTGGTTGGATGGCAGATCTATGATGGAGAGCTTCGAGTCGCCACTTCTTTCCGAAATCGCCCGCTTGATCTCAATGGAGCACCACTTACTAGCATGTGGGATCGAGTTCCATCACAAGGCTGGGCATCCGGCCGTTGCTCGACTGGGCGTCTTCCTGTCTCAAGGCCTAGGGCTTACTTTCGTCGGTAATGGCGATTCGCATTGCCTGATGAGTGATGACTCGCCGCGAGGCTTTTTTCCAGATCGCACTGACCCCCGACACAAGGTGTAGAAAGTCAAGGCTTGTCATTCCGGTCCATCCTTCAACAACATCAAACGAGTCACGAGTAACCAGATCGGCAGATATCGAGGGCGGTCTTGTGAGATGAGTTCCATACGCTCCGGGCATGGTAACGTCTAATAGGCTTTCTCATTTCCGGCATCGCTCATACTCCATTCGTGCGCTTTGACAATGGTCAGTTCATCAATGGTTACAGTCACTCTATTAATGTAGCACTGGCTGGGATAGTTTCTTGCAAGAGAGAGTTGTTTGGCTCGGGTTTTACGATCGTCTGGCTAATGCAGCACGCAAGTGTTAGCAGGAAGCAAGAAGCCATGAGAAATTTCCCGTGGATTGAGATTGCCCAAGTAGCAGTCCTACGAAGATGTACTCGAGCAGTGAATTCGGAAATATAAATCTGCCGGCGGATATACTACTAATCCAAGAGTCGAATTGGCGGCACGGCTGGAAAAGCTTCGACTTTTCGGCTCGACGTAGCATCAAACACGACGGTAAGGTAAGGTATTGACATTAATAGCAAACAAGTCGAAAATCCAACATGATCTTCCACCAAATCTCGGGAAGAAAATGTAGCAGCCAGATCAAGCGGGAGAAAAGGTAAAAAGACGTTGGAGCCTTGTGTAGAGCCTCGTGGATCCGTAGTCTGTCGTTTAGTCGTTTGGTCGTTGGTACGACGGGGTTGGCTTTGATATTATTTCTGGACCTTCTATTCCGTACTACTGTACTCCGTAGCTGTGTCGTTGAAACGTACCATGCGTGGGTCCATCGCGGTCGCGACATTGAATCTTTCAGGATTCGGCAAGGATGAGGATAGGAAGCATCAAACGGTACATGTCGCTGTCAGGCTGTTCGGTGGTTGACTGGGAAAGATGGCATGTCGATGGTTGGCAACGGGGGCAGGGAATCAGAATTCCTGGTTAGTGAGGTGTATGGTGTGAATGAGATACTGTAGTGGACTGGGATCGGACACGCCGAAGGATTTGTCTCGGCAGCTTACCGTAAAAGCGCAATGCACCCATAAAGTTAGTTACTCGTACTGTCGTACAACTTAAGTTACTCTGAACAGCGCCACCTCTACGCATGAAATGATTCAACTGAAGCAGCCGTGCAGGCTAGGCCAATGGGCAGATAGATGCCTTCACCCTGCTACCGAAAGACCAAGAAGGGATACACTGCCATGACTGTTAGGTATTCCCCCGCCACCCCGGTACAGTATTCTACAGAGGATTGTAGTGGCGAGTGCGAGAGGCACCGCCCCACGAATGGGTATCTGCCACGTTCCACCCATTACTGTACGTATGGGCGGCATTCATACGGGGGGCCTACGATCCGAGACATGGCAACTGCTTGGAGATTGGTTAGGATTGTTGTTGTTATTGTCAACTCGAGAGTATTAATCCGTAGCTACCGAAGGATAGATAACAGATACACTTTCATGTGGAAAAGCAAAGTGTCATGTCGATAACGTCGTGGCATACGATGATACGGGTACTGTGTTGGGGGCGTGCATCATCATCGGTCAAGTGGTGAAGTGCCTATGGTGTAGAGTAGTACTTCCCGGAATAATAATGCACTGTCGGTATTCAGGTACCTTACCGAGTCACTCCGGAGTCCCTCCGGAGTGTTGTGAATGACTTCGAACTTTTCTCTCGCAACTCGGTGGTTTTGCTTCCAGGTACGCGAGACTCACTAAACTTCACTTAGGCCATTCCCAAGGCCATGGCGAAGGGATCCACTAGCAAATAGCTGCCGACACTTGTTGTGGTCGTACAAAATGGAAAAGACTTCGTTGATATAACTTCAAACATCGCCTTTCAACTTCGGTCATTGTTGTACAACTGCATTGCTTTCCCCCTCCCCCCTCCCCTCCTCCTCCCCCCCCCCAAAACACCAGAGCCGGCGACGCTGACAACATCAATTACGTATTCGGAGGTGCCCTATCGTGTCCAGATAGGAAAATCTCAGTCAGAACAACGCAGCTTATCTCCGATCGCTTCCGTCCTTCGATCCTTGACCTTTGGAATTGTTCTTCCATTTTTTCCCGTCACACTCGGCAGAAAGATCTCTGTCCGCAATGTGGGACAAGACGTACCCCCAGCCGCCGATAGATTACCTGAACCCTTCAAAAGCACTGGTTGGCAAAGCATGTTGCAGTGCAGCATGCATGTTGTGAGCACGATGCTGTCCAGACAGCAAAAGAAGTGCCGTGGGCGCATAAATTCCGCCGACTTCATTGGCCCACTCTCCCAGATAACTCTCTTCAATTACGTTTCCTCCAACATCAAGACAGCGCTCAGCCACTAAGACTGGTTCCGTACATCCGGAGTAACTTCTATGATGATGTCTTTGTGATAGCCGTGCTGCTGCTGCTTGAAAAGGGTTGTACTCTTCAAGCCAGCAGACTGCAACAATAACCTTTTGATCACGCGGTCACTCTAATCCTCTTACTCACCTGGTTCGCAATCACAACCTCACCAGTCAGTCCCTTCGTCCAAGCGCTCCCTCCGAACACCCGTATTGCGCGGCCGAGTTGAGCAGATTCCCAGCCCCGCTTTCTCCAATTTGGAAGCCAATTACCATGTGAAAGTGTTCTCTCCCCCAGGACATGGTTACTGTTTTTATCGTGATTTGCCGCCAAATACTCCGTACGGAATAGAGCCAACAAGATTAACCCACCGCCTCTTCGTTCAGGGAATCGAAATATGCGTCTCGGTAGGAGCAGATCCGAAGAAGAAGGTAATTAAGAGGCGCTGCAGTCTTATTGCTCGAAGCCTCGAGTCCTACGCCATCTACCGCATGATGATAACATGAGGTCGCCAGGTTATTGGCCCCCTCCGCATGGCGGCCAAGGATCAGTATTCAGTAATACCACGGTACTCCGTCAGGGTGGAGAGTAGTGCAATCCTTAGGCAATGTCTCCCGTGAGACCACGGTCCCAGCCTCCTAAAGCATGTAGGCCTTCCTCTCCTCTCCTGTGCACCGGTGTTTGTTGTCGGCTATCGTCGAGCCTGCACTCCGTATGCGTCCCGTGTTCTCCGTAGCTGCATGGTGGTAAAATGTGCGAGACCAGAATTCAGCCTCACTAACAAATCAAGCTTACCTGTCGCATGTGGCCAGTTCGCAACTGAGTTGTCCGGCCTGGCCCCCCTTTTCCTGCGAATGATACGGGAAGCGAGCCGAGGGGAAGTCGAGATTCGCCCCAAGGGTCGCTTACGTAAAAAGCCGCTAGTGTTTTGTTACCTTACCTTAGCGTCACTGCAGCCAAACGTCGAAATTGAGATACGCTAAGAGTGCCGCTAAAGGCCCCATCGCCTCCTGCTCTCTCGGAAAAGTCTGAATCTCTCTCTAAAGCTCTCAGGCTCTCTTCTCATCCACGACCTACCCACTCACCCTTAACAGGCGCCCCATTGCGCCACAAGCCCATTCTTACACCAAATGCCCTGACGATACCCTCTAGTTCTATCGACATCGAGTCCAAGGGGCGACGATCATCAAGATCTGCAATCATTTCACACGTGGGACAGCGGATCGTTAGCAACCAGCCCAGTAAGCGCGTCAGCGAAACTCCAACGGTCTTCGTCTAGAACGGAATAGTTTGCGCCGTTCTATCAAGGTCGTCGAAACGCTAGGCTGTCTAGGGTTGGACAACTGGAGCGTTCGCATTTCGGGGTGGCCTAAAGTGACAGGGTAAGCGGTGATGAATTTCAATGGGGTTGTGTTTAATTTGTTGTTGTCGAATGTGCCTGACGCGAATCCGGAGACAATCAGAAATCCTGTTGACCGCGATTTCGAACCCTTTCTCCGCGCACAACAATGCCCAGCCTCCAACACTAATCACTCCCAACACAGTTCTTCACCCGCAGCTGGAAGATCCCATCATCATCATCCACCATCATCCACCATCATCCACCATCACCTTCTATCTGCTTGATATCTAACACGGTACGGAATACTGCGACTATCCTCGAAACGAGTTTACCTTCCGCACACTTTTCCCAAGCTCCGTAACGACCAAGCGCGGAGCACTAGCGGACAAATTAGGGCTTGAATCTTCACCGTAATTTATCACGCCAAGTCCCCCCCCCGCCAGGTTCCTCCTTGGCCCGAGTCAGTACGCCTCGCCTCTGTCCGCCTACCACTGTAACACCCCAAGCGAAAAGCACACAGCAAAGCACAAGCCTTTTTGGCTGGAGTCTCTCGGGCAGCAAGAAGAGCATTGTGTGTGTTCGTGCGTTGCAAACCGTCGATCCTGTGTCGATCACAAACCTCAACCGTGCCCTCAATTTATTCTGCCATATTCTGTCATCTAAATCAAGAAATCCCCCCCCCTCCCCAACGACTCTAACTCGAAGACTTCTACTACTCCATTCTAGCCCACGAAAATCATCCTAGTGTTCACGCGGCGGCCATAGGATCCCAGATAGCTCTTACCCCATCTACGAGAAAACTTAATTCCCCTCGATTGGGGCCCGCTATCGTAGTACCATACCTCTACAAACCCGCCCAGTAGGCCAGTACTACTGTACTGTACCCGGCCAACTCCAAAATCGAATCCTGAATCCTTTAACCTCACTTGCCCCAAGCTCTGACAACAACAACGCACTAGGTACTACAATACAATACCTTACTACGTGTGTACCGCTCAGGCTTAGAGTGCTTGTCGGGGTTACTAGTCCTGCTTGTTAGCTTGACCTAGTCTGTTTACTCCACACTCTCTTACCCACACGCTGTTCCTCTGAGCAAAGACGCACCGTCGTCTTGACCCGAAAAGCTCTCAAGAGTCGGACGGAAGCTATTGTGGGCTATCGTGGTACCCTGAAAACCAAAAGTCGTCGCTACTTCAGCTTCCATTGCCCGTCGCGTGGTTTAGTGTTGTTCTTGTCACCTTGTTGACGCTTCACTATTCCATCGACTATCACTAGCTACAGAGCTTACCGCGACAAACCAGAAAGCCTCTTTGGTGTCGTGAAACAGTGAGTGCAATCGATGTTGGAGGTGAACGACTGCACAAGGGCTGACAATGGCAACTGCAGCATTTGATGGACAGAGGGGCATCCGACCAGTACTCGCAGTCAGGTTTGCACACACGTCCACATCCGGCGTTGGCCCTCGAGACTCGATCCTAAGAAACTGCCGTAGATCCAGCATCTGCTGCGCAGTACACACCACATCAAGAAGTGCGGCCGAGCAACTTCCCAACAGCAGCGACTCCGACTTCTGAGTTCGGCGTCAACCCATCTTCGGCGCGTTCAGCCAACTTGAACCCGGAATACTTGGCGCGTCAGCATTACGCTCAACAGCACGGCCACGCCAATACTGGGAGTATGGCTCAAGCAACAAGTCCGTCCATGTCCTTGCAAGATGGACACCAAAATAACCATCATAACCCTCCACATGTAAAACCTAACCCCGATGTACCTATAGATCCATCCATAGCCGCGTCGAGTCCGACCTACCCACCCTACTCTCCGTACGCCCAGCAAAACCACGACATGCAGTACCAAGGCCACCCGCCTCCGGGCTATCCACCGCACTGGCCGCAGCAATACGCTGGACATCCGCACGGATTGCCAAACGGGCCCTACAGCTCCCCTGGAACCGCAGTATCCGCTACAGGTGCGGTAGCCACTGCTGGACCACGTCCTGGCCAGGTTTGTTACTCACGTTTATTTCTTACCATCCGCATTACTTAGTCTACATACAGAATCCTCACCCACTGTCTCAGGTCTATTCGTTCGTGCCGATCCCAGGTGCTCAGCAACACAAGCGTCCCCGTCGCCGCTACGAAGAAATCGAGCGCATGTATAAATGTGGATGGCAAGGCTGCGAGAAGGCTTACGGCACACTGAACCATCTTAACGCGCATGTCACGATGCAGTCGCACGGGCAGAAGCGTACTCCTGAAGGTCAGTTGGTCCATTTTGTTGTGATTGTCGCAAAGTCGCGTTTTTGGTTAGATCATGAACACCCGCTTCTTGGGTTGTTAGTGAGGTTACACAACATGAGCCTTGTGATAGGCTTTGGCACTACCAGACTGTGGTACCCCACGCCCTAAGACTAAATCTTCAAGCCGACGCTAGTATCCCATTAGCGCGAATCTATACTAACACGTCTTGGGACATCACAGAGTTCAAGGAGATTCGCAAGGAATGGAAAGCTCGTAAGAAGGAGGAAGACAACCAGCGCAAGGCCGAGGATGAGCGACAGCGCGGCGCCAACGGTGGCAGTTCCATCGACGGCCAATCAAACGATCCTGCCCAAGCTCCACCGGGGCAAAACTACGCACCTGGTGCTCGTCCTCATCTGCCTCCCATCGGCTACGCTCCTGCCAGCGGTCAGGTTCCTGCTCAGTACGCAGGTGGGGTCGACCAAATGTACCAACAGGGTAATGGTCAGGTGTACACAGGATATCCTCACTCTCCCTACGGGCAGGGTCAACAAATGTACCCACCACGCCGTACCCCCATAGAAGGGAATCAAGAGCTCATGCTGACGTTTCTTTAGATCCTGATATACCCATCTTCTATACATCATAGATCGGCTCATCATAGTCAAGTGCCCTTTTCCTCATATTCAGCGTACGATATCCCCGAAAAGCAAATTAAGGTGGGAGTGGAGGAAACGGTAATGATGGCGGCTGTCTGCTCACAGATCATGGAGTTGGTTGCATAGGGATTGGTGGTGGTTGTTGGTGTTGTCATTTGGTCGACCAACACGAATGATGATTTCTAATCTTCTTCCGATGTATCCTCTCGTCAACGTAGGCAGATGGGTAATCCTTTAAGATACGTGGTGGATGCATGGCCGTCAGGTGCCAACGGGGGCCGAGGCCTTGCCATTCATGTTTTTCGTTAGTTCCCAGCAAGCATACAGGAGGGGGTTGATGGCATTATCATGTTTTCACATTCTCTCAGTCGTTATCTCCAAAAAGATCACCGGTTGTATTGTTGGCTGAAGGCAACGGTCTCATTGTACGGTTGCATGGTCCCAGTACATGCTGCTTTTCGTAGTTTGTTCAAAGAACTGCCACTATCAGATTGAATCGCTAATTTCATGCTCGCTCCAATGCCTTGAGATTTTGGGCAACCATTGGTGTGACGTGTAAATGCTTCGGCCTGACGGCTGGATGGACCCGATCGTCTGGATTTAATGTGCAGCAGCTTTGATGCATTTCTAGCCGGATGGTTTGTTTCTGGGAAGATGGCCTACCACTCAAAGGGTCCTAGACAGTGTTACACAGAGCTACTGCGTGCTACTACTTTAGCAGAGAAACCCTAAGTCGCGACCGGATAACGCACGTTTTAAGGCGTTAGTCTCCCACGTTGCAGGTACTGTACTGTAGTCGATGCACACAGCATGCCGTACATAGACGCCATGGCGCCAATAACGCTACCGTAGTCAGCGAGTCGACGACTTTCCGTTAGCTTGAGGCTGAAAAAAAAGATTGAGAAGAGCCTCATCCCTGACCTTGGACGTTACAAAGTTACAACCCCAAACATTGATACCGTCAACGCCCAATTCAATGCTCCGTTGTAACGCTTGTATTCGGAGATGCATACAAGCGGTCTTCTCTGATGCATTAAACACTTCTCGACTTCCAAAGGTAATTGGTCCTTTCTCAACCTCGAAAGCCTCCCTTCGAACGCCACCATGGCAGCGACGAAGATACGCAACGGCAGCAACTGCTGTACCGGAGATGTCGCAGCGGACGGATGCCTCATCCCAATCTCAGGTTCATTCAAGGAGGAATGAATTTGTTGGGAAGGACCAAGAGTTCAAGAGAACGGAACTCGAGCAGGAGCTTCGCTACCTGAAAGATCCTGTGAAGCTAGCGGACCACACCGTGAGTCTGCTGCGGCAAGATGACCACGACAAAGCGTTGGAGATTGTCAGGATGGGAAGCAAGAGAATGGCCTGTACGGTCAGCTGGAATCATCTCGTAGACTATGAGATGAGCAAAGGGATGGTCAATAGAGCGATGAAACTTTATAATGAGGTATAGGAGGATTACTTTATGGTGAGACTGGTGAAGCTGAACTGTCCATAGATGAAGAAGCGTGCCCAGCCGCCCGACGCGCATACCTATACCATCGTACTTCGAGGTCTTGCCTGGAATCCGCATTACCAACTATCCGTATCGCGTGCCATAACGGTCTACAATTCCATGTACGCCGACAATTGCCCGGTCAAACCCAGTATCATCCATACCAACGCTGTGCTCAAAGTCTGCGCTCTTGCCAAAGACATGGACGCTCTTTGGGGCGTTGCTGCGAAGCTGCCAACTCGCGGCAAGGCTGCGCCGAACAATCTCTCCTTTACCACGATACTGAACGCCATCCGTACAGTTGCTTGGCATGACTCTTCCCAGTACAACAAGGAAGTAGATGAATCGTCCAAACAAAAGAACGCGAGGCGGCAACAAGCTGTTCTTCAGGGGAGAAGGATGTGGGACGAAATTGTCGAGCGATGGCGGAGTGGAGATATAGTGATGGACGAGGAAATGGTGTGCTCGATGGGAAGGCTGCTTCTCCTGGGTTTTGATAAACGAGACTATGAAGATGTGCTGTCACTGCTGGAGCAGACAATGGCGATTCCACGTCCAAACACATATTTTAACGGACCTGCCCGCCAAAGCCCGCAGGATGTTAAGGAAACACCAGGTTCACAGGGACCAAATGACATTGGAGCTCCCACTGACTCAGAGGCCGCCCGCCAATCGTCTTCATCTATTTCCCAAGCCGCTTCTCCGCCTTCTCCCTTGAACGAAGATGAAGACGCAGAACCAGACTACACCCCCGGCGGCGAATTCGCCCCACTCCCAAACTCCACTACGAAAAACCTCTCTTACGCTCGCCCAGGCCGTAACACCCTTTCCCTTGCCATCGACGCCTGCCTTCGACTGCACACCACCCGCGCCGCCCAAGACTACTGGGGCCTGCTGACGTCCCCCTCCGGCCCTTACAACATTGCCCCCGATTCCGAGAACTATCACATGTACCTACGCTTACTACGCTTGCAACGAGCCAGTCGTCTTGCGGTGGAGTTGGTGAAGGAGATGAAAGAAGGGGTTGTGGGTGGGGGAAGGAGGGATATGGTACAGGCTAAGACGTTTAGAATTGCCATAAGTTGCTGTGTAAGAGACCAGAATAATAGAAACTCGGTGGTCCACGCTCAGGAACTTGTGCGCATAATGAGCGACACGCTCGAAAAACCCGACGTAAAGGCATTAGAGATGTACCTCTCCGTCACCTACCGCTCAAGCGACTGGCGCGCTATGCTGACGTCTCTCCGCGGCATGGGAAGCATTTTCACCAACCTTCGGAGCCTAGTGGCTTACGGAGACAAAGACGAGGTCAGCTGGAGGGATAAACAGGAGACTATGGCGTTTGGGAGGCGGATGGTCGGGTGTTACGATCTTGCCATGGGCCTGGGGAAAGAGGACATGACCAAGGAGGAACGGAGGATCGCCATGGAGCAGCGGAATAGGGTGGCGGCTTGGGTGACTAGACACGCAGAGAGAGCGATGGGAATGACGCGGAAGGAATCAAAACACAGAGAAAAGGCGGGTGATCGAGACACAGAGGCCGAGAGCGAAGGGATTAAAGAACCCCAAGACCAAGAAAACCAGCCAACAGGTCTCGGCACCACAAAACACACCCACCTCCCCCGCGGCCGCAAATCCTGGGAGAAATACGCCCGCGACCAACCCGACGGCCAACGCTTCGAACGCGATGACTCGGACGAACGCTACTCCTTCTTATCGGACTCTGATCCAGAGCCTTCGGGGCGGGATCCGGCCCCGCTGCAGGGCGAGGGATGGCGGCGCTGGAGTAATGATCTTGAAAGTGGGCGTGGGGATGGTCGGGTGGGGACAGGGCACCGGAGGAGGAGGACGAGGGAGCGGATGGAAATAGGACGAGGGGGTTGAGGATGGAAGTTTGTAAGTGTACTAGAATAGGCAAAGGGTTCGAAGCGATACATCAAATAGAATGGTTGGTGAGGTTAGAGGGATGGAGATGTATATCACTCCAATTTCTCTGATTTGGTGGAATACCGCATTTCCA
>JAABUL010007140.1_pt1 | contig 12280 bp, 16 predicted proteins | sample 5559151 | NCBI WGS metagenome assembly JAABUL01 (sample SAMN10711876, study PRJNA513368) | rock metagenome | isolation source: Antarctica rocks | place: Antarctica: Victoria Land, Pudding Butte sud | reverse complement strand
AGACTGACAATGGTCAGAGCGCACTTGGCAGAAGATCATTAAGCCTTAGGTGACGGGAACCCACTACAGGCCTAGTGTACCTTAAGTACGCTCTGACCATTGTCAGTCTTTTTGCGACCCCCCTGTATTCTTGGGCCACGGGGCAGAGTCTCTGGGAGAGGTAAGCGAGTCTTGGCCACGTTTTGGAGGTGGAGTGCCTAATAACAACGTTTCAAACCTTTCCATCTTCTTGTCTGATCTTCGATGTTCTTCTTGATCCTTCATCCTCCAACTGTTGCATTTCTGCATTTTGCGGATAAATGTCTGTGGCCACCTTGAAGGAGGATTGAGTGGACGAATCGAGGAATCAATCGTTGCACCAACCGTTCTCGGCTGCACCGAACAAAGCATGACAAGCTCGACCGTCGTGTTGGTACCATCGTGGCATGATCTTGTGTTAGAGAGCGGGGTGCGGTCGTCTGGTACATGTTTCCGCCGAGCAAGAAGCCCCGAATAATTCTCGCTGGAGTGTCGGTGCCTTGGGCCTCACAATCACATCGAGAAGCCGATGATTGCTACAAGGCAAGGTAGGTGCAAGCTGAACTGGACATACAAGGTATGGCAATAAGCGAGCTGGGCGAATAGTCTCATGATCCACTTACTACCAGTGAGTCAACTTCTCTATACCTTATCAAACTGATGTCTCCTTTTTCTTCCTACCCAACTATCTGCAAGTCTCAATCATGCTGCGACATCTCAGATTCGCCAAACTCTGGTTCGCAAACACTTTCGATGCACTTTTCAATCCAAGACTCCCCTGGACATTACGATGGCGACTGCTCGCGCTCCAACCCATTACCCTTCTCCTTTTCGGTCTGAAGTATCTACCATATGCCTTCTCCAAACGCTACACCGTGATCGAGATCCCCACCCGTGGCCGCCACACAGTCCGCGCGATCGTCTTCCAACCGCCGTCACGGAGTGACACTGGACCTCGCCCACTCCACCTCGACTTCCATGGCGGAGCCTTCCTACCTGGTCTGGCAGAGTTTGACGCCTACTGGTGCGAGCAAGTAAGCAACCGCACCGGAGCTGTGGTCGTGAGCGCCCAGTACCGCTACACACCTGCAAACATCTACCCCTGCGCACACGAAGACGCTGAAGATGTGGTCTCCTGGGTTCTCGAGCATGCGAAAAGTGCTTGGAATGCAGATCCGGACTCTTTGACAGTCAGCGGCATCTCGGCAGGTGCCAACCTAATGATGGTAGCTGGGACACGTGCTAAAGCGGCGGTAGGCTTCTGTGCGGCGGTATGACTTCCACATGACTGTTGCGACCTCAATCTAACGCAGACAATAAGATCGACCTCCGGCTACCTCCGCAGGAGAAGCCTAAACCACCGGGCTTCCCGACCAAAGACCCGCTGGCTTTCCTAATGCCTTTGTTCGATGCGTATGCCGGTCCTGTTAGGAAGCAATGCATGGCCGACGATCGGCTTAACCCAGTTCTCAAGAAGCTTGACGATCTGCCGGCGAATGTGCTGTTGGTCGTGGCTGGTATCGACATCGTTGCGCACGAGCAGCTGACGTTCATCGAGCACGTTCGTGATGAACTGCAGGAACGGCAAGATGACAATCGCAGGTTCGAAGCTGTTGTGTTCGATCAAGGTTTTCATGGCTGGATAGACTGTGAGCTTTCTTCAAGACACATGGGCCGGAAACATGCTAATTGCATATCAGTGCCCGTAAAAGCTTTCGAAGCTGATCGGAGGAAAGCACACGACGCTGCCATCGACTTCATAATGAGCCCACATCAGGTTTCATGCATATTGAGCTCACATCAGGTTTCATGAGGTACCTATCTTGGGACCAAGCCGATGTACTACTCTGGAAGGGATGCTCTTCACTCCATGAGGATTCGTTACAGTCTGAAAACAACACTGAAGTTATGCTATCATGATACTATCAACTCAATATCTAGTACGTCGAACCGATGTCACCCCACTGGATATTGGAAAAGACGACATGTGTCCCAGGATTATCCTTCTCGATCCTCGACGGCATACCCTCCTTTGGTCCACATGGACCAGACTTCCCAGCATCGAGCCAGTTCATGTAGCCTCCAGCATCATTCCAAATGCTCATGGCAAGCACCATACCAGTCTCGAGGGCGGAACCCACTGTTGGCACTACTGTCAGCAACGGCAGAGATGAACATGGGAGCACTTATACTTACTCTCTGCCAAACCACCACGCTCAGTGAAGAGATTCGCCGTGGCATCGCAGTATGCGTCCGTGAGGGAGTTAAGAGTGCCATCCTGAAAGTTGACAGCGACATTTTGGATCACCTTGCTGCCTTGCTTGTACAGACGTCGGATCTCCTGAAGCGTGCCAGAGGTCGTGCCATCATCCGTGAGGAACTGTGTGACAACTGTGAACGGCTTCTGCGTGTTGACTTTGTCGTAGAGCCCGAAGAAGTTATGCTTCCCTAGGGCGTAAGGGTTGAAGCTGCAGCCGTACTTGTCGCACACACCGCTGAGGTCGCACTCGGCGCCTGAGCACTCGTAGAAGCCGGGCTTGCTGCAGGTGTGAGGTGTGTAGCTTGTTGCTACGGAGTTGGTCTCCTGCAGGATAGAAAGGTATAAGAGTCAGCAGTGTCTCAAATATGGCATCTTTTCATCCATAAGTACTCACCCAGATGTCCATCTCATTGCAGCATGCGCCAAGCTCGTTAACGTTCGCCACACCGTTGATGAACGCGGAAGTGTTGAAGCACTGTGCATCACAATAACCAGTGCCATAAGTAGCACCCGCCGGGTTCAGCTTGCTTCGGCCACCATCCATCTCCATGGCGGACAGGTACAGGGCGCCGTTCATGCCGCATGGCAGATCAGACACATCCACATCGAAGGTAAATAAATTCCTGACCATTGAGCTTGAGGTACTCGTAATTGTCTCCGGAAGGATCGAGAAGGTAGACTCGAGGCGAAGCGCTCTGACCATCGACATACATCTGGAGGGTCATGGAGCTGCCTGAGGTGGTGACGCCATGGGAGCCATAGTCCGAGATGCCCTCGATCTCACAGTTCTGCGAGCGCTTCTTCGCGTTTGGTCATGTCGTCTCGTTCAGTCCGCCGCTGGATGTCAAGCATGAGTCGCCGGTTTTGATATTCTGAATAGCGTGGCTTCCTGCGTCGAGCACAACGGAGGTCTGCAAGGTTGTGCAGCCGCCGGCTTTGGTGCAGTATTGAGTGGTCAAGCCAGCGTGAGTCTCAGGGCTGCCGGCCTGCTGAGCGTAGACGAAGGTAGAGAGGGACAACGCCGTGAAGGCCAATGTTTGAAGTGTTGACGCCATCGCAGATGATGCAAGTAGAAAAGTAACCGTGGAGATGTACTTATCCTCCATCCCCAGATCCTCGCTACGACACATATTATACCTGCGGCTTCGAGATCTGGGCGCAATGGGGAATTCTGTTTCAATAAAACATCCCGCCTGTCCTCAATCTAAAACTGCCAATCTCCTGTCTGAAAGAGGCAGGAGGGTGTAGGAACAATACTCTAGCAAAGTCTGGCCGTCCACCAGACTTCGAGAAGGCGGCAAGACTGTATCACCACGGCCCGCCGGCCCTTCTGGGGGGAGAATGTGGAGAGCAAAGTTAATGCCAGGTATGGGGGGCGTTGCACAAAGTGTCGAAGGTTTTGAGGCTCATATAATTTATCCGCAAATTGTGGATCTCAGCGCACCAATCAAACACTTCATGCTGACTCGCCCGTCCCGTCCAGCACAACCTCACTTCGACTTCTGGTCTGGAAGGTGGATGTGAACCTCCCCGCTTGCAATGTCACCGGACGAAATCGTCGAAAAGGCCCTGGAGATCATTGGCGAGGCAGTCTCTACCGACCCGCTCGACTTTCAAGACCACGAGACCTGGAAGTTCCTCGGCTTGGGAGATCTGCTCGCTTCTGCGACTGCATCCGATCTGAAGAATCAAATTGGAGTGGATGTGAAGCCAGATGACTTCAGCAAGTACCCGAGTGTTGGGGAGTTCAAGACTTTCCTCCGTAACTTTGGCGATGGAAGCTCAAAGGGTAATGGAGTGACAGCGTCCAGTCGTAACGACTCCCATATTCCCAACACGGAACCCTCGGATCCGTGGGAAGGCGTGCCAAAGCCAAAAGTACCTATCTCTGTTGTGCTGCAAGGACAACCAAATGCAGCGTCTACAGTAGTCTTCCTCTTTCCAGATGGCTCCGGAGCCGGCACATCCTATGGCACATTACCTCCGATCGGCGACAACGTCTGCCTCATTGGGCTCAATTCGCCTTTCCTCCGTCAAGCTCAGGACTTCACATGCTCCATAGAACGAATGGCACGGTTATGGGTTGGCGAGCTTCGAAAGTTACAGCCCAAAGGCAAGCCGTACGTCCTGGGCGGCTGGTCCGCCGGAGGGTACTACGCGTATGAAGCGGCGAAGTTACTTATAGCCAACGGCGAGAAGGTCGAGAGGATGATTCTGATCGACTCTCCGTGCCGACTCCAGTTCGAAGCCCTGCCTCCGCAGGTCGTGAGCGAACTGACCCAGAAAGGGCTCATGGGTGCTTCGGGCCAGAAGAAAGCTCCAGAATGGCTGGTCCAGCACTTCACATCTACCGTCATCAGCGTCGAGAAGTACATGCCGACTGCACTGCCGGCCAAGGATGTGCCTCAACATGTGGACTTCATCTGGATTAGAGAAGGCTTGGTAAAAAGCGTCGCCGAATCTGGTTTGGAGGTCGACTTGAACATTAAGGTCACTCGATTTCTACTTGAGCCCCGGCCAGAGCTGAAGACTGTGGGATGGGAGGAGCTTTTGCCTGGTGCGAAGTATACGTTTAATTACATGACTGGCAACCACTTTCAGATCACGCAGCCTCCTCATGTGAGTTTACTTGAATGCAAGACTTAGTAAACTGCCGTGCTGACGACATCTTTAGTCTGATGATCTAGGACGTATCATAAAGTCAATCGTCACGTAGCGGACGACGCATGCTGGTACTGGGAATTAGCGCATAGAATAGAGCTCACGATGTCACGGCTTCTTCTACACAGCTTGGACAAACGCGACGACCAAGATTGTCGTACCTTATCGGGCAACCAGCTGTGTTCGAGACCTCCGGTTTCCCGAAGACCGTCGAGGACGCCATTGTAGTGCCCTAGAGTGTACGGAGCCGAGTAATTTTGAGAGCAATGAAGGGTGAACGGCGAGGCAATCTACGTCTATCTACGTGTCTCTAGATCTCCAGCCCAAACGCCACGCTGAAGTCAAGTACTAAATCCTTTGCCGCAGCTTTTCAGAATGGCACATCCATGTCCTCCACTCTTTCCTCTGCCTTACTGCCCTTCACTTCGGTGCCTTCGGCGACAGCCTCCCTAATGAACGCCACCAACGCAGCAACATACTGCTTCTGACTACTCGGCAAGAAGTGGCCACCAGGATGATAGACCACCCTCTGCACACCCCCTTCCCTCCCCCTGCCGTCCACACAAGCATCCACAAGCCTCAAGCTCCGCTCCTCGGACACAACAGTATCCACACTTCCCAAGAAATGCAGCATCGGCGTCTTGATCTGCGGTGCATAGAAAGCGTGATAAAGCGCATTCGTGCTCGCTCCGAAGCCCGAGTACGATACCGCGAACTTGAGCGGCGGATGTACCATCCCTTCCACAAACCCTGTGTCGTCCGTAAATGAGTCCGGATACCGCATCCCGCCCTTGCCCTGCGCTTGCTCGAATGCCTCTCGCCGGCCTGTCTCGAGCAGACTCGCCACCATGCCGGCTGCTGCTCCTCCTTGCGAGAAACCTAGCACGCCTTGGAATGATCCTTCGGTCTTCAGTACGTCTGCAATGGTCGCTAGACCTTGCTCCATCCCAGCATACACGAAAGGCTCCGCATCGCCTTTCCGTCGCCACCATCCATACGCCTCGGCCCTCTCCTTGTCGCCGTCGACGTCGAAGCCAGGAATGTCTGTGACGTCTAGCCGGATCGGGGCGGTGGGATAAGATAGTTCGATGCCACCAGGGTAGTCTTTTAGATGGCCAGGTTTAGGAGCCGGTGGGAAAGCTTTCTCGAGGGATTTTTTGAGAGCCTTGGTCTTGATCTCGAATAAGTGGCCGGTTTGTGTGAAGCCGTGGAGCATCAAGATCTTGAGTTTCTGGCCTTCTGAAGACGGCTCGTCATTGGAAGTCGCCATCACGCGTGAGTGTCTTTTGCAAATCGCAGTGTTGCGGACCAGATGACTCTGCCAGGTTGGACCGGACTGGCGATGTAGTCTGAGTATGCTGGCTCCAAAATGTCGTGACGAAAGGGTATATGTCATGGATGTCCAGCTGCTGTACAATATGTTCGATTCTTCAGAAGTCCAAACCACTCGAAGCGTGAGATGCCGTCCCGCTCAATCTCCGTGTCCGCTGATTGGTTCGTTCTGTCTCACTCACTCAAAATCTGGCGCCATGCCTGTTCTTCATCCTCGCCCTCGCATCTCATTCTCGCTCTTTGCAAGTGGTCGACATCCTAACGAAACGAGCTTCAGCAACGAGGGGGACCCTACTGAGATACGACCTCTCGAACTCTCTTTGCTGTAGACGCCAGAAACTTGGCCAGCTCCGTAGTCCTTCAGTCGTCGTGCAGCCCGCTAGCGTATATCCCCCCAACGACTGTTTGCAAGAGTTCCGCCAACGGCCGCGATGATGATAACAAAGACAAGGATCATCGCAACACAGCACGCGACTCCTCTCTTGGTGCCGGGCGCTCTCCTACGATGCAGGGCCGGCAGCTTGTTACGCGCGTAGGGCGGTGGCGGAGGATCGTTCGGACCTGGTGGTGGTGGTGGGAGGTGTGCTGGTTGCGGCTCCGGGGGGGTGTAGTACGGTAATGTTTCTGTTCGCTGTTGCTGGAACATGGTGGCAGGTAGTTGTGCGATTCGGCGGCTGTCGAAAAGCTGCTCGTTCGGTGCTGTAGGATGCGGGCGGCTTTATGGCTCAGAAATTGGATCTGGTATGTATAGGACAGAGGAATTGATTTGACTACGACTTAGTCTACTACGGTAACTCGCGCTGCAGCCTGGTCGTCTATGGTCATGAGGGTCGGCTTGGTGGGACACTGCCACTGCCACAGCCTTGCCGCCTTCACGCTTGGCAACCTGCCGCAGTTGGTACTTGGACATGCCTCCTGTTGGGCATCCCTCGTTCCTTCGACGATCGGCTGCACACGATATCATTACCTGCAGTCGCATGTTACCTTCTTTCGTATGCATTACTCCATCGAAACCAGCCCTCTGGTTGGTGCACTTTCGTCCGCTCGAATTCTTTGCTTTCTCCGTCTTGATCTTTCAACTTTGTAAGCCGTTGAGCGACGATCAATAAACATGCCCCTGCGAATAAGCAAAAAGGGTACCACAGATAATCGCGACCAGCAGCACAAGAGCAACGGCTATCCCGATACAGCACTTGATTCTAGACTTTGTGTGGATATTGGAGTTATCTATACCACGATCGTATGTCCATGTGACATCTGAGCTGCAGCCTGATCATCGTAGATAATACTTGGCGGTCGCTGGCATTCAGTTAATGCGTAAATCGCAGCTTCGCTCCCAACACAGCCTTCGCAGCTGGGCTGCTTTGCAGGCACCGTAAGCGGGCGCGGCGGCGCAGCTGTTTCCTCTGGGTACGACACTGAACAACGATACTCTCAAGGCTGCTTGTAGTACAAGCGACATCTCCAGTCGCTAGATATGTGTTGGAATCTTCCTCTGCTGGCGGACTGTTTGCCTGTGCTCGCATGTCATAGTGCGCCATATGCATCCTCCACTGGTGAGCCTTGCTAAGAGCCGACCGCCATCTAAACGACTCAATTGACTCCCTCAGACCATATACATTATAACCTGAACAAGTCATCGTATAGCTGCGACCACAGAACATATCAAGCATCGTCTCGGGACAGCAAGGGCTTGAGCAGACACAGCCGGAAGTCCCACCAAATCGTCCTCACCATCACTCTCAACCACTACCGGCGGACCCCCTGTCCAGTTCGTCATGGTGTACCCCTTCAGACGCACCCCTCGGAACACCGTGCAGCTCTTGAACAGGACAGTGATGACATGGTCCGCAGCGTCTCTCCTCGTGGCGATGTCCTCCGGCTTCGCTTCCTTGACCATGGAAGCCTCCCTAGCAGTAACCGGCATGAATCGACAATCTTCTGCCTCAAACGTCTGTAGAGTCGGGTGTTGACCGAGGAATTACAGATATTCCCGAAGCCGAGCTGAAGATGTTCGACCCGGAGTGTCTTTAGTCTGGAGCACTTCATGGACAATCTCAAGGGAGGCGGTAGACAGTTCCCAGAGCGATCGTAGTACCGGCTGTAGAGAATGGACTTTCTGTCGATCTGCTTGATCTCTCGCCCGCTAAGCGTGAGTGTTTCGAGTATGGAAGAAGCGGCCAGGATTCCAGACATGGATCTCAAGGCGTGTCCGTCCCCTGGCGTCAGTAGCACGTCCACCAGATTCAGATGTTCCAGCCCATTGAACATCTTGATATGGTCCGGCCTCCTGACGATGTTGTGGTTGAGTCCCCAAGCCTTTGGGAATATGTACAGCGACCTCCACCATCCATGACCGTGGACAGTGAACTTGCTAGGCGAAAATCCACTTGATGCGAGGGCTTCAACAATCAATTTGGTAGGTCTGCACCCAGATTGCTCATTTTGGGCCCATATGAGCTTGTCTCCCGCAACGCCTCCATGTATGGTCGGGTGTCCGCTATTGTGCTTATCTCCGTAGACTTGTACCTGGACTTCAATAGTGGTGTTGAAAGACTTTAGACGTTCGAAGATGCGAGTGACAAGAAAGAGATCGACCTTCAGTTTCTGGAATTGCTGTTGCGCTTCGTACAAGGCATTGTAACCGTCCCCCAAGAATGGAAGTTCTGCTGGTGCCCAGCACCGAAGCCAATCCTCTGGTTTGAGAATTTCGCCGTCATAGACGGTCAGTGTCTTCAATGACCTACCCGAGGTGTCGTGCTCGGCGATCCTCGGAAGTGTCCGGAGGCTGATTTCGCAGAGCAGGAAGCTCCGGGTGGTGAAGTGAGCCTTGGTGAAGGTGTATAGAGTCTTTGAATTCAAGTCGCGGTTGACGAGCCGGAGTGCGAGGAGACCCGTACACCATGAAAGTGTTGCAATCTGTTCAACGAGCTCGGTCGCTAGGTCCGTGAATGTCGTAGCTTTGGGTGCCGGAGGCTCCCAAGGGTGTTCCATTCTGCTGCGGATGGAAAGAGTCGATGGAGGTGGTTTGGTGGTAAGATAAAGAGTATGCAAAAAAGAGCTGTCCATGTGAAGGGGTGTTGCAGGGTGAGATAATGAAATGAGTCATGCGAATGACTGATTGCACACGAAGAGTAGTGGAATGAAGTTGAAATCTCAGGAGAGAAGGAGAAGTGGAGGACGCTGTTGAAAATGTCGCCGGATTCTCCCTCTTCTGCTGAACCCGTTGCCCATGCTCGTCTAACATGATCCACCGCATGCAGTTCTTGGTATCTGGCCGCCCACGTGTATGAGATAAGGCTGCTCGTCATATCTCGATATCGTCCCAGTTACCGCACTTGCAGCGGCTCGCCATAGCCTCCTCATCAGCGAGGTCCAACACCGCCGGTGCCCACGCTCGCACGAAGCACCTCTTCACGTGCATTCCCTCAAACCCAGTGCACTCCTTGAAAAGTGCCACCATAGCTTTGTCGGCGTCTTCGCCGCATTCGGTGACAGATTCGGGCCTTGCGCTCTCGGACACTCCTGAGAAATGTGACTCCTCGACCTCGAACGATGTGAGGCGTGAATGCTGTCGAAGGAGCCCGCAGATGTCCCCAAAATCGAGCACGAAGCCGGTCGCGCGTAGCTTCCCCAGCGTTGGGAACTTCAATGCCAGTTGCATAGGGAGCCGCACCATATGGGTCCTGTCCAAGATGTGGCGAATAGATCGGTCATGTCCTCCTCAAACCAACGTCAGCGTTTCGAGGGCCTGAGCAGCGGCGAAGAGCTTGGACATGGGGTTCAAAAGTCTCTCGTCTGGTGCAGAATGCCAGTGCACGTCTACCATTTTGAAATGCTTGAGTGCAGTGAAGACTTGCGCGGCGTGCTCAAGCATCTCGGCGGAGCTACCCTCGGTCATGTAGTATGGATCAACTAGGAAATTTTGCCAGTGAGTGTCGTCAACAGTAAGGCTGTAAGGGGACAACAAGGTCGACGCAAGAGCCTTGAAGACTGGGTTCCATGACCCGATGCCGCGACCGCAGCCAACCGCATCTTGATACATGACATCACTGAAGATGTCAAGGTTCCCTGCGACGGCTCCGAAGGTCATTGGATATCGTTTCGTATGTATTACATAAATGTCCAGGATCTCGAGTTTGATGGGGGTGTCGAAAGCCTTCAGACGTTTGAGGATGGATTTGAGCAGATCCCATTGTGCACTCGAGTCCTGGAATCGGCGCTGCGTGTCGTGCAACTCGTCGTAAGCTACCGCGATCGCCCCAGTGTCGGTTCCTGTATCCTCAGCCCACCTTTCGAGCAACACGTCATCCACGTCCTCAGGGAGTTCGTTGTCATAGAGGGCTACGGTCCTCAGCACCTTCCCAAAGGTTTCGTGTTCGACAATGTTCGCAAGCGTCCGGAGGCTAGCTTCATTGCAGAGCAGGAAGCCGCGGTCCGTGAAGTGAACCTTGACAAAGGTACGGAATACCTTCGAGGACATACCACGGTCGACAAGGCGGAGGGCGAGAAGGTCTGAACGCGATGATAGCTCTGCGATGCGTTCGACAGTCTCTGCTGGTAGATCAGCCAGGCTGGTGGCGGAAGAGGTCAGATCCTCTATTGTAGTGTCCGCCATGTTGGGGTGAGAGGTGGTGGGGAGTGTTTGGTCTCGAAGAGAGGAAGGTCAGGTGATGAAAGCATCGATCAATGACCAGTTGTGAAACACTGACGCTTCGTGATGCTCGAGAAGTAGTGCCTAGTGGAATGTGGCATTGGTCAGGATCGTGTTGAGCATCGAGGTGAATCTCAAAATCGTGTGCACACGAGTGAATAGTCCGAGCTTCCGGCTATCGAGCTGTGCTTACCTGTCGAAGTTGGGAGCTACCGTGTAACTGGCTGTGTTAAGAATGGAAAACAGGAAGCAAGGTCGACCTTCAGGATGTTTCTCAAATGAGTCTGTCGTGCACCTACCACATTGCACCGGAACGGTGCTGATTTCCTTGGGCTACACATGTAACACCGAGCATCACGACTTCCCATGATTGCCTTTAAAAGGTGGCGTGGATGGCTGAGATGGAAGTGAAGTGAAGTCGTGAAGTCGAAGTCGAGGTATAAAGTCAAAGTCAGAAAGCCGACCTCACCTCCTGATTGGCGCGCAGACCCTTGCCAAGCCCAAGCCCAAATCTGGCCTCACCTCGACCTTTGAACACTGCAAGCTGGCCATCTCTACCAACTCTCTCGACGACCAAACCACAACAACCACCAACACAACGAACACCTACACCTCCTCAACTACCACCACGCCACTCTCACCGATCTTCCCAGCAATTCCAACAACCAGCCCAAGATGGACCAAGCAAAAGAACTCCTCGAAATGCCCCGCGAGTTCCTCAAGGACGGCAGACAATTCCTTACTAGGTGTAGCAAACGTACGCATTCCTACTCCCTCCTCCTCCCGCGCCAGCAGGGTCTCCGTGCCTTCTGACTACTCTCTTCCTCTTTCGCTGAGAAAGGAACGTGCTAATATGAAGGATGGTACAGCCGACCGACGCGAATTCCTGCGCATTAGCCAAGCAGTCGGCATGGGCTTCCTGATCATGGGCGTGATCGGGTATATCGTCAAGCTGATACATATTCCCGTCAACAATATTTTGGTGGGGGGTGCATGAGCGGAGCGATTTGGACGAGGACCGGCAGAGACGGGAAGGAGGGAGGAGTGGGAGGAGTGGATATGGAGGAGGGTGAGTGTGGTGCTTGCTAAGGCCTGTGAACAAGTCTTGAGTCTGAGATATGATGAAGTGGCGGAAGGAGAAAGTGGAAATTTGCGATTTGCATAGCACGGCGTTCTTGAACAGGCACTTCGAGGCCAGGAACTAGAAAATGTGCTTGAAAGCTGATCGCGGTCGGTAGATCGTGTTACCAGAATTGTACAATACCCTCGCCAAAAGTTCAACTAAAAGATCCCAGATCCCAGTACATCATCATCATCCCAATCATATCACATCATCGGAAACGTACCAAACGCGC
>JAABUL010007137.1_pt1 | contig 12284 bp, 1 predicted proteins | sample 5559151 | NCBI WGS metagenome assembly JAABUL01 (sample SAMN10711876, study PRJNA513368) | rock metagenome | isolation source: Antarctica rocks | place: Antarctica: Victoria Land, Pudding Butte sud | reverse complement strand
TATCGAAAATTAATATCTATTACGTTTGTTTGTTTTTCTTTTGTTAATAAAATCTTTTTATTTTATATCTATATCTATTTTATTTCTACTAAAAACTCTAAGTAGCTTTGATACTCTTCTATATCTTTTGTATTTATTTTAAACTTAATAAAATAAATTGTAAAAAACTTCTATTGCAAAAGACTTGTATTGCAAAAAACTTTAATAAAAAAGACTTTTATATATACAAATATCTCGAAATCTTTTATAGAGAGATATAGTTAATTAAGTATATTATTAAATTATTGTTTATCTTTAATATCAAGATTCAAATTAAAGCAAACAATATTGTTAATATATTTTGTTTAGTGCAACTTTATTTTTTTCTATCTTTTTGTTGCGTTGCGTCTATTACTTTAGTTTTGTCAAAATAATAGATAGTAGAACGTTTAGTTACTATATAGGAGTTGGGACAAAGTCTATCTATATATATTGATCGAAGCTACTCGAACCAATTACGTAATATTAAATCGAATAGTGTCGAATTAAATAGTATCGATACTAGATTAAATTAATTACAGTATTTCGATACTTCTATCTAATCTAAGTTTAGAAATCAATTTTTATATAAATTATATTCTATATTTTAGTAAGTTTAAAATCTATTTTAAAACTATTAAATTTCGAGTATTTTTCTAGCAAAAGTAAAAAAAGTATATAAAAGTATTTTGTTAGCAATTTATATATAGACGTATATATATTTACGTATTCGAAATACTCTAAAATTTAAAAAATATATAAAGAATAGAAGCTCGACAAAAAATTATATAGATATTTTACTAATAAAGTTTAGAGAATAATAGATATAGATTTGAATAGATAGTATAAAGATTGATAGCAATAGATATAGCAACTATCTAGTTGCAAATTGTTTAAATAATTAAGTCTAATATCTATATTCGAAATTACAAATAGTTTAGTTATTAAATTACTTTAGTTTAAAAACTTGTTAAAACGTTTTAAATATATTATAGAAAAGAGCTTTAATTAGCTTGTTAATTAATTATTTTTTAATAGAGATATATTTTAATTTAATCTAACTATTTGCAATTTTTTTGCAAACAAACTAAATTTAAATATCTATATATTTTGTTCGAATATATTGCGCAAAATTCTTAGCAAGCGCTATAACTTTCTAATTGTTATAATAGATAACAATAACAACTAAATATAATATTAAAAATATCAAAAAACAAATTTTAATAATATTAGTAATAAAAGCTCTAGATATAAGCAATAACAATAAGAATAAATAGAATAATTGCAATTGCTTTAATAGTATTTAAAATTAGATAATCTTTTTAATAATTTGTATTTGCTCGATATACACGACTTCGCAAATAGAAAAAGCAATAGTTAATTAACATTTAAATAATTAATTAATAGCAATACTTTCTAGATTAAAGATATATTTAGAGATAGAACAACAAATATTTAGATTTTTGTTTTACTTATTGGGCCACCAATTAGGTTTTCTTATCGTTGGATAATTGTTGTTCAATAGATAAAAGACATAAAAGAGTAGACAACTAGTAAATTGTTGTCTTCAAACAATTGACGAAACTAGTATTTAATTATTTAGAGCTTAGAATTGTCGTACAACGAGTGATTAATCGTTGCAAATTAGATGTCAACTTACTAAATATTAGCTTAATATCTCTAAAAGATATTTTTTAGATTTCTATCTAATTGAATTTCGATTGCAATTAATTATATAGCAATTTTATATTTCAAACAAGATGCTAATTGAATTTTAATTTAATGAAAAACAAGTTATAGTCGACTGCAAAGCTAATTAACACTTAGACAAAATACAATAAAATATTAATTTAATAAAAAATAAGTTGCAATCAATTGCAAATTCAATTAACATTCAAGACAAAATATAAATTGAATTTCAACTTAATGAAAAACGAGTTACAATCGATTAAAAAGTAGATTTAAAAAAAGATAAAAAAATAAAAAGAATATTATTAATAGTTTTAAGCAAAAAACACAAAAAATTAATCTAATTAAATATATTTTTTGATAGCAATATTTTTATTTTCTTTTATTGCTTTAGCTTCTTCTTTATTTTTTTAATCTTTTTCTTTATTTTTTTTATCTTTTTCTTTGTTTTTCGCAATTGTTTTTTTTAAGCTCTTTATTTCGATCTTTAATTTTGTATTTTTTTTTCTCTATTTTTGTTGTCAATTGCAAAAGAAAAGTAAGATTAAAGATAAAAACAAAATTCGAAAATAAAGAATTGCGCAATTGATAAATAACAAACAAGATATTAACAATTGCGCAAATCTTATTTATAATCTTAAATTCAAATATATTATTAATATTTTTGTATAATATAAGTTTTGTATAGTCTTTTGCGAGTTTTAGATATTGTGCGAAGTTTTTTTTAATTTACTTTAATAATTTGATAAAGTTATTAAAAAGCAACAACAATTGCTTAAGTTTCAAAAATAACTTAATAAAAATTAAAAAAATAACGAACAAAAGTATCGATACAAAAAAGAAAACAAAGATATTCGCAAATAAGAAGACAATAACAACAATTATTTTCTAGCGCTTTAAAGTAAATAAGAAGGTTTCAAAACTAATCTTTAAAGAATCGAACAATAAGAACAAAGAGTATTTAGTTGCTATTGTAATAATAAGCGATAATAATAGTAGCAAAGATAAAAAGAATGTATAAAAGTAAGTGTTTACTTTGTAATTGCAACTTTTAGTACGCGTTCGCTAGATACAAATAAATATTTTTCAAAGATTTCTAGCAATATTGTAGAGATACAAAACTCTAAAAGCATTATATTAATATTTATTAAAAACTTCTTATATTAATAAGTTTATACAATTCTTTTCGCAAACAAAAGAGAAAAAAGATATTTATTTATAATTGTTATATAACTTTTAGTAGCATAAGCTTAAATATAATATATTAGAAAAATTATTATTAATAGTTGTTAAAAGTATATTATTATAATGTATTATATTTTATAAATTATATATATATATATAATCGAAGTTAAACGCAAGCAATCTATTTAAAGTTTTTCTTTATTGTTATTTGTTATCTCGTTACAATATTTTTCGTTATTAAATAAAAAATTTAAATTCTTGTTTATATTAATTTTGATTTTGCTTTTGATTTATATAATAAAGAGCTCTACTCTCTTTAAATACTAGACAATATTTTGATTAAAAAACTCGAATTGTTTATAAAGTTTGTCGTACGTATTAATGTAATACTTACAAATGTATTTAAAGAATTATAAATTTGTATAGTTTTAATTGTAGAAATTATTTAATTATTAATAAACTATCGAAAGCTTTCGAAATCAATAATATAACATATTTATATTTATTTTATTTTAGATTCTTTGTTTTGACGTTTTTAAAGTTTATTGCAAGTGTTACGAAGTAAAATAGATACTTTGCTTAATCTAATATGTAGTTTGTCAAAAGCTTGACTCAAATATTTTTATATATATATAGACTAGCATAACGTTGTTAAATATTAATTTTTGTTGTCGCAATTTATTTTGCACAATGTTTGACAATTTTTTGTCAAATATTTGTTTTCTAGTTTTTGTATAATTTTGTTACTTTATTGCGAACTATAATATAAAACTTATAATTAAATTTTATTTTAAAAAACACTTCTTGTATAAACTTATATTTTTTTAAGTTAACTAAATAGACAAAATAATATCGACGAGTTATAATATTTAACTCTTTTAAAAATGTTTTTTCAAATTTAATAAAACTTTGTTTCTTGTTTTTATTAAATAAAGATATAGCATTTTGTTTTATTGTTTTTTAAAATTTAAAACGAGAAGTCTTTATATTAGATTATAATGTAGACGTAGCAATTGTCTTTTTACTATTAATTTTCTTCGATTTAGTTATTTTATTTTGAGCTTTGTCGATTGCTTTGAATTGACAAACAACATTTGCGTTAAAGTCGATGCGTACTTTGTTTTTAACTTTGTTTTAATCAATGTTATTAAATTTGAATTTAATAAAGATTTTGTTATTGACTTCGTATTGATTGAAGACTAATTTTAAAAAAGTTTGGCTATTAACTTCGCATTAATTGTTTTAATAAAACATCAATTATAAAGTAAAAAACGAATTAATTTAATTTTGATAATTTGTCTAAATAACTAAATAGATATTTGATAAAATTGTTTGTTTATCAACTTTTAAAATGTTAAAAAATAATATATTGTAACAAAAAAGATTATTATTATTTTTATTTATTTGAAAATTATAAAACAAAGCTTTCGAATTAACAATTTAATTAATTTTCGCTTTTAATATTTTGTTTTTTAATTTCTTCGATAAAATCTTCTTTAAAATTAATTTGTTTTTAACAATTAAAGTATTTGCAAATGTTGCTTTTTGTTGCGTAAAATTTTCGAATTGACGAAAAATTAAAAATAACAAAAATTAAAAATTTGCGAAATGTTTCGATAAAAACAAAGTAATTTTTGTTAATAAAGAAGATTTAATCTATAAAGTCTTTAACAAAGATAATAGTTTAATTTTTTTTTCTTTAATTATTTGTTAATGTTTGCTTTATTATTAATTTTTGCGATATTTACGACAAACTTCTTTGTGCTAAAGAGTAAATATAATATATCGAAGCTTTTAAATTTGTTTTTTACAAGTTTTTTGCAACGTTAATTGTTATAATTAAACGTAATTTGTGTCAATTTATTTTAAAAATTATTTTTGGCAAAACAAGATCGCTAAGATGTAAATATAAAATTATCGTTATCTAATTATAATTAACTTCGAGTTGTAAAGATTTTCGTAGATTTTATTTTTAATATTTTGAACGTTGATTGCGAATTCTATTGTAATATCGATTTATTTTAATTGTCTTTAACAAACAACATATTAAGCAAATTATAAATGCAAACTTAATAAGATCAATTATAAAGTTTTATTCTTTTAGAGCAAAGAACAATATAAAGTTGTTGTTTTCGCACTAAAACTAATTAGGCAAATTATACAAGATTTGTTCTTAATTTTAAGACAAGCAAAAACAAACGTTTTAATTGAACAATTACACATTTTATAACTAGAGAATTTTCAATAATATAGATAAACTAACATTGCAATAACAAATAATAAGTATTTTATGCTTTTCTTTACACTAGTTTTTTTATTTCGCAACATACATAGTGCTTTTGCATTATTTATTTGTATATTTGTGAAAAACTTACAATTTTTTACGTTGTTTCTATATATAGTAAGATAATTTAATAAAATAAAGTAAAGAATTTACTTAAGTATTCGCTTTGTTAACTCGACATTATTTACTAAAATAAAGAATTTTACTTTGTAAATATAGTTATCTTCTAACTTCATTTATTTGATTTAATAACATTACTATTCTTTGATCTTATAATATTATTGTTTCGAATATAGTTTCGTTGCTTTATTTATAATACGATCTAATTTATTAGACTTGTTATTAACAACAAGTTGTTATCTTTTATGCAACGTTGTCGTCTTAGTTTCTAACATTAGTTCTAATCTTACTTAATTATAAAAAAGTAATCGCATTTGCTCAAAGCGTTATTGTTTTCTTCGACGAAAATAAATAATAAATTATCTCTTTACTTGTTTAATTCTAATTTGTTCTCGAAGTTTAATATCTTTTGCAAACAAAATGCTAAATTAAATTATTAGAACTTAAGATAGTTTGCTAGCATAACAAGATATTATTAAATTTAGCAAAGATTTAGACTTCGCAAATACTAAGAAAATAAATTAGTTTATTAAGAATTCGATATTTTAATTGTATTTTAAAAATTATGTTAAGAAGTAAACCTAATCGCAATAACAAAAGATTTGTATTGTAAATAATGCTTAAAATCGAAGCTATATATTAAAAATTATAAAGAAACATATAATAGATAGAAAGAAATCAAGTTTCGACAAATTTTTAAATTTATTTATTAATATAACGCAATAAGATGTTATTAATTATTAGATTTGTCTTCTATTACAATTAAAAAACAAAAATATTAAACACGCAAAAAATTTATTTTTTAACAAAAAACTATTTAATGCGAAACTACATTTTTAAATTTAAAATCTTGTTAAATATACAAAGAAAAAATAGATATTTAAGCGTTAAAAAAAAGAGACTACATAGATTACATTCTTTGTCGCACGTAGAATTAATATATTTTAAGAATCTATATTATTTTGTTCGAATTCGCAAGACTCTTTGTCTACGACAATTAAATCTACAAAAAAATTCGAATTTACAAATATTTTAAAAATTAATATTTATAATAGATTCTAGCAACTACGACAACAACAAACAATAGCAAATTTTTTAGCATTAAATCTTTTTGCAAATATGTTAACATTAAACTCTTTCGCAAATACGTTAATATCGAACTCTCTTATAAATATATTAATATCAAATTCTTTAATAGACACTTTAATTCGTAATTTATCGTTTATTATTTTTGCAAATATTGTTATAATTAATTTTGTTACATTATTAGTTACTTTTTGTTATAATATTAGATCAGCAATTCGCCAGCTACGTTCGTCGATTAAACAATTCTTCGTCTTAATCTTACTTAATTTTTTGAGCTCGATTTTGATTAAATCTAGATTAAACTAAGTTAAATTTAAGTCAATTCTTGCTAGATACAAAGCTTGCAATCTTATATAGTTAGCGTTGTCTCGTTTTTCTTTTTTCTCTTTTATTTTTTGTTTTGTATATTAAATCTAGTATAGACTTGAGTTTTATCTAGTTATTAATTTAAATATCTCTTTAATAAAGATTTTGAATCTAGTTTTTGATATTACAAAAAATCTATACTTTTTGCAATGCTTTTACGCGTTAAAATCTAATCTCTTCGAATATATTAATACTTATTTAACTATTAACTTAATAGAGCATTTAAAACTCTTATTAGAGATCGAACTTATTATTGAGAAATTCGTTTAACAAATTACTCAAGATTTAGTTGAAACTCTACGTTAATTTCGAGAGCTTTAAAATTAAACACAATTTAATATTAATATTACTTCTATTTTGTCTATTTTAAGTCTTTCTCTTGCAAAATTAGACTCAATATCTATAATTGCAATTGTATAAATTGTTGCTCAAACTATAAGCAATTAATCTATTCTTGTTATACAACTTTTATTGCTTTCTACAAATATTATTGCTTTTATTGTCTCTAAATTTGAGAAACTTTTTAATATATTATAATATAAAAAAGACAAAAATTAATTAAATGCATAGAAGCAAAATTTTATACAATATATAAATATAAATTATAATCGATATTTTATTGATTAAATTAAGATTGTCTATACAAAGTTACAACTTATTATAAATAAGAAGATTTACAATTTTATAAATTAATATCGAATTAATAGTTTTTGTATTATTGTCTTTTTCGACAAATAACATCGAAATTTGTATTATTGTTGTAGCAATTTTTTCGAATCAAAAAATGTATATTTGTATTTTTGCAAAATTCTAAAGCAAGACTTTATTAATTTTGTCAAATATTACAATCTCTTCTATTAGAAGAAAAAACGTTCTTAAATAGAGAATACTTTACTAATTAATTGTATAAAACGCAACTTCAATTTTTCTATCTAAGTTGCTACTATATTTTGGCAAACTTCTAATAGCAAACAACTATTTATTTTTTAGCAATAAATTTAAGCTTTTATCGAAATTAACAAGAAGCTTTAGTAGCTTAAGTATTGTTAATTTTGTATTACAACAATTGTTGTTGCTTTAATTAAACAAAAATTTAACTTTATTCTTATTAGCAACTTGTTAAAATCTCGCATTATTATTTTTGTTTTTATTGTTTTACTTGTGTTGACAATCTTTGTAGTATTTAACGAGTTAATAAATTTGAATTTTGTTATTGTTATTGTTTAAAGCAAATTTTTGATTGTTTTAGAAATTAAAGAAATCTACAATAAGTAAAAGTTGTGCTACTATTGCAAGTTGCAATATTTGAACAAAATTGCAAAAAAATATCTCAATAATTTTTTTTTTCTCTTTGCTTTGTTAATTTAAATAATACTTTTAGTATCAACAAAGATATTTTGTTATTAACAAAAAAAGTCTAGTTTCTAACCAAAATTGCGTTTAAAAATCAATATATATATCTTTTTGTTTTCTAGTTTTTTTGTTTTTATTTTCTTTTTAATTTTATAAGAGATTTTCGATTAAAACAACTTTAAAACTCTTTAAGTCTAATTCTATATTTAAAAAAAATTATATAATAGTTTTCTTCGTTTTACGTCAAACTTAATTTCGAATTCTTGCTATAACTTTAATTGACAATAGAGTTTCAACTTATATCTTTATTAATAAATCTTTTGCGCAACAATATAATTTTTCTTTTTATTAATTAATTTACTTTTATAAGCTTCGAGATTTTGATAATTAAGCAATTTTAATAAGTAACATTATTTACGTTGTCGAAATTACTATAGCTTTCGACAATTATATCGAGAGACTATTTCTCTATATTATTAAACTTAATTAATATTTTATTGTTATAAATCTATTGTAACTTTATTGTTACTCTATTAATACAAACTTTAATTATAATACTTTTATTATATTTTTTTCTTTTTGTCTTAAATATTGTTGTCAATTGTTTATTAAAATCTATAATACTATTTAAGAAAAAAAAAATTCTTGTCTTCTAAGAAGTCTTAACGCGTATAAGAACTTCAAAATCAAAATATTTTTGCAAATTTTTTCGATAATTAAATCTTTTCTTCTAATTTAAGTTTGTTTTGTTCAAAAATATTTAGCAATTTAATTGTTTACAAGAAGCAATTTGTTTACAAAAAGCAATCTAGTTTTATTTATAAAAAACAATTTAATTATCTCAATTTTAAGTTTTGTCTTGTTTTATCTAGTTTAAAGCAAGAAATCTCTAGTTGTATTTTTTAAACTATTTAAAAAAAAAAATTCGAAAATTAAGTATTAAAGTCTCTTGTTTTTTAGAATCTTTATTAATCAATATGCAAATTGAACAATTTTCTATATAATTTAATATAGTTGAGTTAGAAACTCGTAAATTTAATTGCATTAGTTGCGCAAAAAATGTTAAAATATTTAGTATTACTTTATAAGAAATAAACGTTTTTTTAAATCTAATCGAAATCTTGCTCAAATTTAAGCTAAATTTTGCTCAAATTTCTAATTTATTAAATCTTTCGAAATTCTTGCTATTTTATAGAGATATCAAAATTAACACTTATAATCGAAATTATTATCTAGCACTTTACTAGATAAAAAAGAAACTCTATTTAGCAATTTCTATTACTTAAGAGAATTTAAAATATTATTAATAAAGCAAGAATATTAATCTAATTACAATCTTGTCTTTTAAATATTTCGAATTTCTTAATATTTTTTTTAAGAAAGAAACAAATATTTTGTCTTTCTATTGTTTCTACAATTACGCTATTTACTTTAAAGAAAATATTTAATCTTTAGTTTTCGCTTTATACAATATAAGTTGTAATAAAGCTCTAAAACTTTATTGTTATCTAAATAAAAATCTTAGCAAAAAATTTATTTAAGCAAGTTGTTTTTAGACAACAATTTCTATTTTTTTTGTCAAAAAATCTAAAGATAAACTTAGATTTTGCGTAAACTACAAAGATTTAAACGCTATTACAATTAAGAACAAATATTCTCTATCTTTAATTTTTGAGATATCAAATTGTTTTAGTCGAGTTAAGATCTTTATTAAGCTAAATATTATTTTAGCGTTTAATCAACTACGTATTGGAAAAGAAAATAAAGCTCTTATTGTCTTTTGCACTTATTTTGAACTCTTTAAGTATTTTGTTATGTTTTTTAATTTATATAATAAATCTATTTTGTTTTAGAAATATATTAACAATATTTTTCGAAAATTTCTAGATAAGTTTTGTATTGCTTATCTAAATAATATTCTTATTTATAATAATAATAAATTAAAACATAAAATTTATATTAAACTTATTTTTTGAAAGCTACGCAAAGTAGACTTATAAGCAAATATAATTAAATGCAAGTTCTACGTTACTTAAGTTTTGTATCTAGAATTAATAATTATTATTAAAAAAATTAAGATAAACTTAATTAAGATAGATACTATAGTCAATTAATTTATTTTAATTAACGTCAAAAATATTTAAAGCTTTCTAGAATTTGCGAACTTATATAGAAAGTTTATCTACAATTATAATAAAATAGTTGTTTTGTTAACTTATCTAATTAAAAAAAATTAACTCTTTATCTAATTTAAGAAATGTTAATTAATATTTATTATTTTAAAGAAAGTTTTTATCTTCGATATAGTACTTTGTTACTACAATTTAGACTACAAAATTATAATAAAAATTAATGCTTCAAATTATATATTCGAAGACATTCTTTTTTAATACGACGAAAAGAGAGTTCTTTATTTAGTTGCTTACTTTTTTAAGAAGCACAACTTAGTCAAATATAATTATAAAATCTATAATAAGAAACTTATAACTATTGTTCGCGTATTCGAAAAATAATGTTTCGAATTTAAAAACTCAATCTATCTAATTAAAATAATTACAAATTATAAAAATTTAAAGTATTCTATATTAATTAAGCAATTAAGTTGTTGTTAAGCTCGATAAAGCGAGTTTTTGTCTTAATTCGACTATTGAATTACATATTGTTTTAATAAGATTAACAAAAAACTAAATGCTTTTACACGTCGCTTAGAAGATCTTTTTAAAAAAAGAGATATTTTTAACTCTTAATATTTGTATTAATATTAAACAATTCTAAAAATTTACATTTTAGATTCTAAGATTGTTAAAAATCTTCAATATCAAGCTATTATTTTAGATTCTATTTAGTTATATTTTTCTTTAATCTTTTTAGCTTTTCTTGTTATATTAGCTTCGATAAAGCTAAACGTAAAAGAACTTGACGTTAATAACATTAAACTTTAATTAAATTAAAAAATTTTAAATCTTAGCAAAAACTTAAAAGATACTTTTACTTAAATTTTATAAAATTAAGTTAAAGTTAGCAATTAATTTGTATCTTAAGTATTCGAAGCGCTTTGCAATAAAATACGTTATTACAATAAAATCTCTTTAGCTAAGTATAAAAAACGCTTTAACTTTTTGTACTTTTAAAAAAAAAAGTATATTTCTAACTCGAATTGTTTTTGTCTTCGCGTAATTCAACTTGTTTACAATAGTATTGTTAATAACTATTTAGAAAGAACAAAATGCTACAAATTAATTAGTCGAACTTATTAATAATCTAATATTTATAATTATATTTAACGCTTTGTATAAAACTATTATACGTATATTTGTTTTAAGTTTTTTAAACAAAAGACGCAAAAATAGTTGCGTTCTTTTTTTGTTTCTAAACGTTATTAACGTAATGTCTTTATAAACTACGTAAATTCTTTATTGTCTAATACTTTTATAGATATTATGTATAGATACGTCTTTGTTTTCGTTAATTGTTTTATCAAAATAAGATATCTAGTTCTTACTACTTCTATAAAAGTAAAAAAAGTTGTTAATTGCTTCTACGTTTACGTCTAAAAAAATTATAAATTACTTAAGTTCTTTGTGTTTAATTGAGACACACAATTTATTTTCGATGTTTAAAAATATCTTTGTCAAATACTAAAGATTAACGTCAAGTTATTTATTGCGTATTATTCTAAGATTGATAATTAGACTAAACAAGTTAATATTGTTATAGAATATTATCTTCGCATCTACGTTAACTACATGCAAGATAATTAAATTAAATAATTTCTAGATGTTAAGTTTGTTATTAACAACGTCTCTTTGTTTACAACTTTTGTCTTACTTTTTTTGATTAATTTGAGTTAAAATCTATGTTTAAACTTTGAGTCTTTAAAACTTTTGCTTTTCGATTTTACAATTTAGACTCAAATCTAGTTGATTAATATCGAAAGTTTTACTTAGAAGATAAAGAAATTTATTTAGTATTTGCGCAATAAGTTGTTTGTTGCTCAAGCTATCTAAAGTTTAATATTAATTGCTTTTGTTATTCTTGTTTTAAATACTTCGCAAATAACAAAGTTTAATTTAATATTAAAAATCTTAATATTGCTTGTTTTGCAATTAAACTAGACAATTGTTATATTAATTTTTTTAAAATAAAGCGCATCTTTGAAAGAAATTCTTTAGTTATCGAGTTC
>JAABUL010007136.1_pt1 | contig 12285 bp, 23 predicted proteins | sample 5559151 | NCBI WGS metagenome assembly JAABUL01 (sample SAMN10711876, study PRJNA513368) | rock metagenome | isolation source: Antarctica rocks | place: Antarctica: Victoria Land, Pudding Butte sud | reverse complement strand
GTGAGGTTGCCGCATCTGCTAGACGCATCGCAAAGCTGAGCGGGCCTTTGGTGTTGCAGCTTGTTTTGATGACGCTAAACCCTAAACCCGGACACCTGGATGGGCTTCGTGTGGTGCAGCACCAGCGGGCCGGCGCCAGGGCCCGCCGCCGGCCACACCAGCACTTTGCGGTTGTCATGCGTCGCCACAAAGTCCCGGCTCGCCTGCGCACAGGAAGAAGCAGGGGTGTCGTGCAAGTTTCCAGCATGAGAAGGCGGTCACGCCCTGAGCCTCGCTGCAAGGGTTGGAAAGGTGTTGCTTTATCAGGAATCAGGAATCAGGAATCAGGAATCAGGAATCAGGAAACCCAATCAGGAAGGCAAGGGAGACGGGAGGTGCATGCTGGCGGGCATCCGCCGCAGCACAGGGCTTGAACCCTAAGCGGGTGCTCACGCCTGCGTGGCTGTGTCCTGCATGCATGCGGCTGGCGGCAGGGAACCGTGCGATGCGTGTTGCCGTGCAATGCGTACCGCCGTGCGATGTGTGTTGCCGTGCATGCGGGTTGCCGTGCAATGCGTACCGCCGTGCAATGCGTGTTGCCGTGCAATGCGTACCGCCAGTGACGCGGGCGCCGACAGCCTGATGCTGGCGGCCTGCATCTCGCCGTCCTTCAGGTTGCAGAAACGCACCTGCAGCGGAGGATGCAAATGTTCAAACTCAAGCACGTTCTTGCTCCACACACTGTGCGGCACCGTCTGACTGTTTCATATGTGATGACTCAAAGACGGGGTTTGCCTCGTTAGTGGAACAGCGCTGCGTGTGTGTTTGGTCAGAAGCGCAGGCGCACCTGGGCCCGGGGCCACATATCACACGTGATGACCGGCATGCGGGCAGCAGCTTTGGATGCATGCAGTCCTTGAAAGGCAAGGGCCTTCACCAAAAATGCCCTTTCATGGGTGTCCTTGGGGTTTAGGGTTTGGAATGCGTAATCAAGAAGTTACCCGGCCGGTGCCGCGGTCTTTCCATGTGATCGAGAGATGCGCGAGCGTGCCGCCAGGCGGAACCGCCAGGCCGACGATTGGCTGCCCCACTGCCACCGTGCGCGTCTGCCGCCCCGACTCCACGTCCCACACGCCCAGCGTGCCGTCCAGGGACGCGGTGCACAGCTGCGTTTTGCACAACTGAGATCTGGAAATATATGTTGCAGTGACGCCTTGAAGCGGCGAGCAGCGACATGCCAGGTTTGGCAATATCGCACAAAGCAAGGCAGTGGACAGGTTTGCAGATGGAGGCTGAGGCGGACGCGAACGTGATGTAGGCGAGGCAGGCGACTTGAGTTTGTCCATGGCTTTGTGACAGGGAGGCTTTGGGGAAAGGCTGCCGTCTGCCGCCATCTGGCCGCACCTGGCTATCGCCGTCCCCGAAGAAGCGCGCTGCGGAGACGGCCGCCTGGTGTCTCTGCAGCACCGTGTTCAGGGTGCAGGTGGCCAGGCTGTACAGGTGCACGGAGTTGCCCACTGGCACCGCCAGCAGGCGGCGCTCCAGCGCCACATCTGCGCCGGGACCGTTGAATTGGCCGCTGGCGCCGCCCGGACGCATACTGCTGGGTTGTGGACTGAACCTTGACACAGGCTGATCACAGCATCGTGGAGCGCTGCAGGCGACGTTCGGCTGCAGACGCCGTAGCGCTCAAGTGACGGCGAATGTGTCGGGAAACTGTATGGCAAACGCCTTCGCGCGACCAACGAGGCTTGAAGGACAGTGCAAGCTGCAAGCCTTGTCAGTGCGCAAGTCGATGATCATTTGTAGCGACATTTTGCAGCGACCGAATTCCTCTTCCGCAGGGTGCATGTGAATGTGTGGTGAATGATAATCGGGGGCGAGTTGCACTGGCTAGCTGGAGCGAGCCAGAGCGAGCCAGCGGATCGGCCAGCGCGCAGCTGTCTGCAGTGCAAAACGCATAAACGATCTAGGCGAAGGCGCTAGCGTCGCAAACCCAGCGTCTCGGCATAGCGCCTGGACGAGTCTCTCTCTGGTCTCACTGTGCACAAGGCACGCTCAGCATGGAGCCATTCAGTCGCAGATTCACATGCAGCCGTTGTTCCGTTTCATTCTTGCTGGCAGTACTCCTCAGCCAAGGTACTGCAGGACATGAGCTCAGTCCCGAACGCGTTGTGTTTCAGACAAAGCTGGGTGATCTGGAGTTCGCACTGTACCCAAAGGTACGTATATAAGCAGCAAGCGGCGCTGTACATTCGGTTGCTGCCACAAAGATTGCATGCCCGACTCTCGCTGCGCAGGTCGCACCCGTGACGACCGCCCACATACTGAAGACAGCTCAGGTGCGGCATGCGGCGACGCGGCGTTCCAGTGGTTGTGCACTCACCTACGCACGTGGCACAGCGATAACTCCATTCTGGGTGATCCAGCTGTGTTCATTGATTGCACAGCTTGGGGCGTACAACACCGTCAATTTCTTCAGGGTGGACAAGGGTTTCGTGCTCCAGTGCACCGACATCGTCGGCAACCGGCTCGTGCCGCTTGACGCACGACAGCAGGCAAACCTTTTGCTTACTCTTTTAGTTTTTTCTGCTTTCTTCCCAGAGCACGCGCTGCCCTGTACATGCAGATGCACACACGTCACGGCTTGGCGCAGCAGTGCCTGAGCTCGCCGCTTGGCTCGTGGCACGGCACCAACATGCTACGTGTGAAGCGGAATACAAAACCCTTGCAGGCAGAGGCGGCGAGGAAGGTGCCGCTGGAAATCAGCAAAGACGCGAAGCACGATCGGCGGGGCGTCCTGTCAATGGCGCGGTGGGACGACCCCAACAGCGGCGGCGCCTCATTTTCAGTCACCCTGGGCCCCGCGCCCCACCTGGACATGCATTACGCCGTCTTTGGGTGAGCCGTTGTCTGCGTTGCTTCGCCAGGCAGCATTCATGGGCCGCGCCCTTGGCGTCTTCACCTGCTTTGCATCTCTCCATATCGCAACAATGGTGGGCAGTCTTCGAGCCGGCCTGCCAGGGCGATCAGAAAGGAGAATCCTTTGCTGCAAGGGCAGTCGCAGCATGCACTGAACATCGTGCCATACTGCAGGGAGCTGACGAAGGGCTGGGAGACGCTTGATGCCTTCGAAGCGCTGGAAACGAAGCAGGAGGGCATTTTCGTGCTGCCGAAGGACGGGCCCGTGATCATCCAGAGCACATATGTGTACACGCCTGGCGGCGGCGGCGGCGGCGGGTTGTGCAGCGGGCAGCTGGCGGCATTACAGGAACGATTTGATGCGCTGGAGAAGGAGCTCCACGGCCTGCGAGTGTCCCAGCTACCATGAACCCTACCTTTTTTTTCCGGGGTGGCGGCAGAGTATTATTATTAGTAGACATTTGAACGCTGGACTGATTGGTTGCATGGCGCCACACAATGGTCAGGCACACCTGAACATCAGTGGCGATTGAGGGTCCGTTGAAAGACGTGTGTCACACTCTCTGGCGCAGATATATCTGTAGGCGGCGCAGTCGCCTTTCAATGCTGGGCCTGCCAGTGCGTCCATGAGGTCGGCGATCAATGCTGTGCACAGAGCAAGCACAGCATGCGCCAGTCACTGTGTGACGACTGGTGTTGGAACAGCTGGGCACCATGCTGCTGCTGGGTGTAGGTGTCATGGGACATCGCGCGGCGGAAGAGCTGGTGAACGGGGGCTTACAAGCACATCTGGAGACAGCTGCATGCGCGTTCTGCCACACCTGGGCAGCGCGCACCATCAGCATCTCCACCTCACGTTTCTGGACTGGCACAACCAGCCACGCCACGTTCCTCAAGCTCGCGGCAGCAGCAGGCGCCGCCAGGTGTCATCTATGCTACAGCACAAGTGCCGTGGCGGATCTACATGAACCCGATCCAACCGCAGTAGCGTCTACTTGAACTTGATGGAGACGAGGGGCACGTCGATGTCCTCGCCCGTCTCGTCCTCGCAGGCGACGACGACGTCAAAGTGGCTGCGGGGCCCTGACAGATCCGCCTTGCCCACGGACTGCACCAGGTCCGACAGCTTTTTGCCGAGCCGTTCCCGGTGCTTGGGGAAGATGTTGTTGTACAGCAGGCTCTGGCCGTAGGAGAAGGAGTAGGCCTCCAGCTTGCGCTCCTGCGGGGCAGCGGGAAGCCCTGTCAGAGTAGGGTTTGCACGAGGATGCATGACCACCATTGTGCCGGTTCAACCGTCTCCAGAAGCAGGCGGCAGGAAGCAGCAGTTGCCACGTGTGATCACCGCCGCTGGAGCCGTTGTCACATGAGCACGTCAAAACACCTGGCTCCCCCACATTGTCACACCGGCTGCCCTTCCCCGAGTGGCGGCGGCTGGGTGCAAGTGCCTGGAAAACAGATTCCCATGCAGGCCAGGACCATCGGGCGTCTTGAGGCGCGGGGCGTGCCGAGCAGCGCGCGACGGAGCGCGTACCGTGAACCAGTCGAGCACGTCCTGCACGGTCATGTCGCCCTCCAGGATCCAGCGGTCCCACAGCGTCCACTTCATGCCGTCATACTCCGCACCCTGCATGTGAAGTAGGGTTTATCTTGTGAGGAGGGCGAGTTGAACCTTGCAGCGGTGCTTCAAGGAATGAGCGAAATTCGGAGGTGACAGTTTTAGGGTTTAGGGTTTTAGGGGTGGCGACCACGCTGACCCAGGATCAGGGCTTCTGCAGATGACGCGGGAGTGCAAAAAAGCGTCGCCTGATATCGATGCCCGAAGGAGCTCAGGGGGATGCTGCCGAGAAGCCAGCAGCGGAGCGGAGACTGAGGCGGGGAAACCGGTGACATTCAGAAACCGGCGACATTCAGAAACCGGTGACATTCAGAAACCTCGTGACAGTGCACCTTGGGCGGGACGGGCTCGGCCATGGAGAACAGCGGCAGCGCCAGGTTGGCAAAGGTGTTGCGGTACGCCTCGATGGGCTTGCCCTGGATCACCTTGTACAGCTCCAGGCATACCAGCCCTGCAGCGAAAAGCACAGTCTGCAGTGATGGAGTAGCGAGTTGAGGAACCAGCCTGGTCATGGAGAATTGTCAGCACGACAAAACAAACAATCAACCAGCAAGCCCAGCAGATCAGCACAACAAAACAAAGATCAACCAGCAAGCCAGCAGCAGATCTGCACAACGCGTGTACGGTGGCGGCCTGCCGGGGGGGGCGCTGTACTTTGTGTGCTGATGTGTCATCCTCCGACAGACAAACTCCGACAGACAGCTCTGACAGGGGCATTGCTGCTGGGGCATCAGACGGTGACGTCACCGTGACCAGGTCCGGCCAGCGTGCGCACCCTAAACCCTAAACCCTACACAGTGCGCACCGGTGGCGAGCGAGGTGGCGGTCGCGATCGCCGGGATGATCTTTCCGGCGATGAGCTTCGCCTTCAGCTTGTCCACCTCCTGTGCACCTTTGATCCGACACGTCAGCTGTGGTCCAGCGGCAGCTACACGCGGCGCGCCTAGGATTTAGGGTTTCCCATCCGAGGACCACTGAGGAGCTCTGCAGCCGGTGTCACTCGCCGGCGGTTCAGCAGTTGGTGGACCCTAAACCCTAAACCCCGAACACAGGCAGGCGGTCACGATGCACATGGCGCAATGCAGCGCACGCATGCGTGCCGCCAGCGCGCGATCTGCGACTGAGCAGGGCGAGCCGCAGCAGCGGCGACTGCAAAGACAGCCTCGAGCCCTAAACCCTAAAACCTAAACGCTCGAAACCCGCGTGCGCGCCTGCAGGGTGTAGCTGCGGGCGTGCAGGCTGGCGAGACCCAGGGCGGAGTCCGCAATATAAGGCAGCGTCGTCTCTGCAGCAGCGCGCGGAAGGTTCCAGAGAGGCTGTAGCGTTGAACATGCTGGCGGGTCAGACAGTCACGCGCGCCTGCAGGGTGTAGTTGCGGGCGCGCATGTTGGCGAGGCCCAGGATGAAGTCCATGTGGAAGTTGTTGTCGTCGTCCTTTTCGAATTGGATGGCCTCCAGCTTGTAGCCCGGCTCCAGCTTTGCCTGCGCCTCCTGCACATTATCAAAGTAGGCAGTTTCTGGGGTGAAGTGTCTGATAGGATAGTGGGGAACAGGCCACCGGGGTCGACGTGACTGTGCAAGGCGGCTGCATGGCCTCCAGCTTGCAGCTTGTAGCTCCAGCTCGCCTGCGCAGCCTGCGCCGGTGCGGGGCTGTAGGTGCGACGCCTATTGGGGTGATGCAAAGGGTGTCGGCGGCAAAGGGAAAACACCCAAAGGCCCTGAAGCTCAAAAGGAACAGGGTCTCCGTTCAACAAGGAGCATAGCATTTCGGGAAAACCCAGCTTGAAGGCGTGGAAGCGCGCACCCGCAGCTGCTGCGAGAGGTGGGAGATGGCAGACTCGTCGTCGCTGGCGGGAGGGGCCGAGCGTCGCAGATAGTTGTTCCTGTTCAAGTGGGATCACCTACAGAACCGGCTCGCGCGAGACCGCACCCGCAGCTGCTGCGCGAGGTGGGAGATGGTGGACTCGTCGTCGCCGGCGGCAGGGCCGGGCGTCGCTGAGGCCGCCTTGGGATCCGTCTCGATGCGCACGCCCTGCTGGGGCTGGAAAGGCTGGATGTCCACCTCGCCCGCCTTCTTCGCCACCTGTTGATGTTGGAGTCCAAGTCATGTGCAGGTCGGACTTGCAGAGACAGGTTCTGCTCAAAGTCGAGGCCTGCTGCGGCACACGGGGCGGAGTGTCCGCCTCCGCCGCTGCCTCCGCCGCCTTCTCCGCCACCTGGTTGCAAGGGTCGATGACGGTGGATCTGATGACGAAATCGCGCAGCCAGGTTTGTATTCGCAGACCTGCCTCGTCCTTCTGGCTCCGGTTTTCACATGCACGAGCAGTCCCTGACCCTGGTACTGCCCCAAACCCTATTGGTATTGCCCTAAACCCAAAACCCTGCACAAGCCTGGGCGCAGGCGCGGGGAGGCTGCATTGGTCGCGTCAGGCGGTGTGAGAGGCGCTGAAACCCTAAACCCTAAACCTGGGTTGCATCGCACCTGTCCAGGGTCGAAAGCCCACTGCGGCGGCTGTATGCAGTAGGTGCGCGCCTTCAGGATGGACGCTGCTTGGATGAACGCTGCCTGCAACACACCGCAACACCCCGCAGCACTTCAGACGCGCTCCTGCTGATTGAATTGAGCACTGGGATCGAGCTTCACTTGAGCTTCACTTGATGGCAACACGGGTGGGGAGGCGCCGTTCTGAGCAGCGTCATCACTGCGGGAACATCTGAGAGTGGCACAGGCCCACATCAGCGCTCGCCTTGCGAGGGTTCAACGTGCCGGCAGGGGGAATACAGACCACCAGGGGGAACATAGACCACCAGGGGGAACATGGACCTGTCAAGCGCAGCAAATTGGCTGCTGCAACATCCCAGAGTGGGAAAGGCGTCCTGACGGAGCGCGTGCCTGGGAGGGGTCGGCGGCGTCGAAGGTGAGCGCGTGCGGGAACCGCTTGGGCGCGGACCAGAAGGGCGCGCCGGTGGAAGTAACAGCATCCTCCGGGAAGGTGTACACCAGCTGCGCGATGCGGTCGTGGAACTGCGTCTGCGGGGCCAGATGATCTTTGGTCAGAGGGTGATCGTCATCGAGATGTGCATTGGAAAACTCCACAGATTGAAGCGCCGTCGCAGGTCGCCAGATCCTCTGGTAAGGTGGTGCACACCAGCCATGATGTGGTCGTGGAACTGCGTCTGCGGGGGCAGAGGAATTTCTGTCAGAGGGGGATCGTCATCGAGATGTGCATTGAAAACCTCCAGAGATTGAAGCGCCGTCGCAGGTCACCAGATCCCCCGGGAAGGTGCGGTGGAACTACGTCTGCGGTTTTTTTAGCCAGATGATCTTCTGTCAGAGGGCGATAGTCATCGACGTATGTATTGAAAACCTCCACAGATTGAAGCGCCGTCGCAGGTCACCAGATCCTCTGGGAAGGTGGTGCACACCAGCTCCATGATGTGGTCGTTGCACTGCGTCTGTGGGGTCACCACATGCGTCACTCAGTCTCCAACCCAGTCTCCACGACGTATTTGAGAAAGGCTCTGCAGCTGAAGCACCGGTGGAGGTGACTGCGTCCTCGGGGGTGGTGGTACCCTACACTAGCTGCGTGGCGCGGTCGCGGAGCTGCGTCTGCAGACGCGCACAGGACATGCATATGGCAACGTCACGAGATTGAAAGGAAGAGAAGAGGAGGATGAGAGGAAAAGAAAATGCACGGGAGAAAGTCCATGTATACGTGTGTCGGTGGAGCACAACGCTCTGCATGCGGAGGTTGATGCTGACATGTTTGAAAAGGCTCAGATGTTGCGACAGCTTGCTGCAGCTGTTGGGAGGCTACGCATCTGCACCCTGGCTTATGACCAGCAGGTGCAGGTGCAGGTACGCCCCAACAGGTGCAGGTGCCCAGCAGCAGGCTCGCAATGCACGTTCGCGAAACAGGACCTGAGACGCAGAAAATGCCTCTTAACAGAAAACCCGCGCCCCCAGACGGTGCAGTCCTAAGAAGAGTCGCCTGAAAATTAGACTAGTGAATTAGACTAGAACGATTCCTGCTGAAGTAGCTGTTGTGGGTACCTCGAACAGGCGACGCGCCCAGGAGATGCAGTCCTCGAAGGAGTGGCAGCGGTCGCCGACCAGCACCTCCGCCACCCGCTCCAGCCGTTCCCGCGCCGCACTGTCGCCCGCGGAAGCCGCCTCCACCAGGTACCTGCAATATGAACAAGCATCTTTTCAACACCTCGATCAGAATCTTGCACACATCTCGAAAGAATTTGCTTTCGATTGGCGAGACTGTGTATCAATATGGAGAAGACAGTGCCTGGACGATGCGCAGGTGCACGCTCGCCACGAGTGTGCAACAATCCTGTCGCGAGTGCCGCTTCTACATCGAGAAGGCAGGAAGACAGCGCTGGCCTCGGCGGGGGACTTGTCCCGCCTCTGCTGACATGTAGGGTTTTAGGCAGCAGCGTCACGCAGGGGTTTTAGGGTTTAGGGCCATTTCATATCTGATCACATCTGTGTGTAGGCGCACTTGGTGGGATCCAGCAGGAAGGCGTTGGCCTCGGCGGGCGACTTGTCCAGCAGACCCTCGAACTCGGAGCGCGCAAAGGTGAGGCAGTGATCGATGTTGTGCGGGAAGCTGTGCAGCGTGCACATCGGCGCCTGCTTCTCGGGCGGGTCCCGCGATGCACCTGCAGTAGGAAAGCCGGCGCACTTGTCGTTTCAATGGATTGCACTTCGTAACAAGGAAGCTGTGCAGCGTGCACATCGGCGCCTGCTTCACTGGCGGGTCTCGCGATGCGCCTGCACACACGGCAACGCAATAAGTTCTTTCGATTTGACGTTTCCACAAAAAGCTTGGACAAGCGAGCACGAGCGCTTGCGATTGTCCACTCTCCGGGGAGCTTCCTTCTCTGAAACTGCCCGCCCGCTGCCGCTCAGCGGATATGCACAGCAGATGTGAATCTCCGTCACAGCTCTGGCTTGGGCGGCATGCTGTCGGGAAAAGGACAGACTTGCTGGACCCACTGGCCATGCCCGACGGCTGCTTGTTTCGGTCACGACCAAACAGCAAAGTGCCGCAGACAGCTGCTAGGGTTTAGGGTTTATGGTAGACTGGACTGCCCTGCTGGGGTGGACCTGGGGCACACGGAAGGTGTACAGGGGAGCTCAGGCGGCTGCTGGGCGGGAAGGGCGGCATGACTTCCTTCTGAGCCCTAAACCCTAAACCCTACACCCACCGTAGTTCTCGGTGACGTTGGGCATGACGACCTGGGTGTTGGCTTTGGCGCCCAGGGTGCCAGACTCCAGCAGCGGCCGCCCGAAGTACACGCAGCGGCTGTCCACGTACAGTCGCGCGTTCACGTTGTCGAGCGCGTTCACAACCACGTCCAGGCCGCCCCAGAACGCATCGTCGAACACCGTCTGCGCAGCACGAGCGCTGTCACGCAGATGCGCAGTTGCAGCTTTCGACAGTGCTGTTGGGGGTGGTACCTATGCTTCTTGCTTCAGACAAAAGCGCGATTCGATGCGAGGAGCCCTTGTCCCAGTGATCCGTGCACGAGACAGCCTAGAGGACAGACGAGCTCGTGCAGCAAAGGAGACGCGGGGGGCAGCTTCCCCGCAGCGGCGGTCTGCAGCCGCGGATGCAGGCGGTCGCTGCAACAGTGAGCCAAGGCAGACAGCCGCTCAGGCCGCAACGGACGCCGTTGCCGCTGTCGGAGCCTCGCGAGAAGGTTCGCAATGGAGTTCGTGCATGCATTTTGGGCCCACACAGATATCGCAGCTCTTGTGTGTGACTTCGCACGAACATCAGCTTTGCTTTGCAACAAAAAAATAAAAATAAAAATAAAAATAAAAATAAAGAATTTAAGTAAAAATAAAAATAAAAACATCGCACCTCGGAGTCGGGCGAGACGCGGTTCTGCAGCGCCCGGATCTGGAACTCGGGGTTGATGGCCCCGGCCGCCTTCGCTGCCGCTGTGGATTTCGCACTGCGCAGCAAACACAAGGCCGCGATCACCATCGCACGTGTGGCTGGCAATGCGGGATGATGACGGCAGCAGGTTGACTGGAGGAGGTGTGGAGGTGTCTTCTCAAAATACACCTCCAGTTGAGTGTGAGCGGCCAGCAGATCCTGGGCCGCCCTGTGGCGCTGCGACAAGCTGGACAGCTGGAGTTCGATTGATGGATTTAGGGTTTAGGGTTTAGCCCGCCCGCATGCCCATGGCGCCTGACCCTGCCGCTTGGGCAAGCCGTTTTGAGGCAGTAGCGGAGAAGGCACGGCCGCACACTCACTTGCCGATGTCCCAGTCGCGGAACAGGAACTGGCGGCTGAGGTTGCTCTTCTCGATCACGTCATCGTCAGTGACGGTCACGCGCCCATCGGCGTCGGTCGCGACGCCCATGCACGCGAAGTTCTTGACGAACTCGCAGCCGAGCGCGCCGGCGCCCACCAGAAACAGGTTCAGCACCTGCAGCTTGGCCTGCAGCTCTGCGCCGAAGACGCCCACCTGGCCGTCGTACCGCGTGCCCTGCAGATTCGCAGGCCTCACCTTCAATTCACCTTCAATTCACCGTCATCAGCTGCTGCCATGCAGCGAGACCGCGACGCGGTGACAGATGTCCAGTTCCCAGGGGCTCCATTTGACGAGGCGATCCTCAGCTAGCTTCTCCAAAGATCATGTCATGGAGATGCGCCTCCCGAGCAGAGACGTGGTACAGAAAGACATGTATGAAACAGAACTTGCGAAACTGTGGCGTTGTCGCGCAGACAGGAGGGCGCGGCACAGGGAGGCAGCATGGGGTTTAGGGTTTAATCCTAAACTTGAAACCCTAAACCCAATCGCTGGCGCACAGGCTTCGGGCGTCAGCGCCTCCGCCAGCAACGCTCAGCCCTACACGTGTCTAGCGGCGAGGGCTGCACCTGGGGCGCACAGGCTTCAGGCGTGAGCGCCTCTACCGGCGGCAGCGACTCCACGCTGTCGAAGTAAAACCACTGGAAGAGCGGGTGGAACTTGCCGCTGACAGCCTTCATGACCTGTGCATAATAAAATCACACGAGCGTTCAAGGCCCTGTTCATTCCGCATGGTGTCACTCGGCAACCCCGCCCTAAACCCTAAACCCTAGGCTCTGGTCACACCGCCGGAGCTTGCAATGGCAGCCAACTGCTCCAACGTGCATGGCTGAATTTGCGCGCAAGGGCGGCAGCCCGACGTCCAGCGGCTGTGGCCCAGGCAGCTGCCTGGTGCAGAGACGAGCGCTCATTCTGCAGGATCCCCGTGCTGCGGAGACACGTTCTGCCAGGCTATGCTCCAGGCAGCGGGGAATCCTCGAAGCATGCTCGAACCACACGCGCGTGCTTGCGCAATTCAAACAGCCTGTCAGGCGCCCCGCAGGCCGCTGCAAAACCCCGCAAAACCCACCTCCTGCCCGACGATGCCGCCAAACATGGCGGCCATGGGGTTGAGCTCGCCGGCCGCGCCAAAGGCCAGCAGCTTCAGCACGTCCTCGTCCAGGTCAGCACTGGCGCCAGAAGGCTCCGCCAGGCGGCGCGCCTCGGACACGACGGCATCGGCGTCCTCCGGCGAGGCAGGCGCAGGGAGCCGCCCATGCGCCGCGCGGAAGGCGTCCAGCGCCTGGAAGGAGGAAGGAGGAAGGAATGGCATCATCACAACAAGAGGCAGGAATCGCAAGGAAGGAATCAAACATGCTCGGATGCGCCTGCTGGCCTGTGGCGACTGAGTCTTCGCGGCGGCGCGGGGGGGGGGGGGGGGGGGGGGGCACACC
>JAABUL010007132.1_pt1 | contig 12293 bp, 11 predicted proteins | sample 5559151 | NCBI WGS metagenome assembly JAABUL01 (sample SAMN10711876, study PRJNA513368) | rock metagenome | isolation source: Antarctica rocks | place: Antarctica: Victoria Land, Pudding Butte sud | reverse complement strand
GTGCCAAGGTTTCCCAACGATCCTGCACACGCTAAATTACAGACTACGAGACTGAGTAAGGTACTTGACTTACCCTAGCTCCAGCGCATGGTATCGCCCAGTGCCATCCAGTTCATAATCCCAGTGGCATTATTCATCCCTCGTTCTCTTCCGTGTGGTGAAGAATGTCTGTCCCTGAAGAGAGTGGCACAAGAGAGCTACTGCGCTCTGCAGCCACTCTTCACTCATCCCCCTCCAGCTAAATGGCTATCAACTATGACCGCTTTATCAAGATAATACATCACAGCAAGGGACACCCTGGTGCTGGAGGAGAGTAAACTTGAAGACATGCTACTACAAGAGGAGGAGCTTTATGTTGTTGAGATCTACTATGGACAATTCTTGATACCCGGCCAACGAAGCTCAAACCTCTGCACCGCTTACAGACGTTACATGCTCCAAGAAATAATTTATACTTGAGAGATCAATGTGCAAGGACCTGGTTGCTTCCATAATCGATTCGACACCCATTCCAATCCTCTCAGGACGGAGGCCATTGTATGAGGACTGCCGGGACACAGCAGCAGTGGTGATCACTTCAACGCCAGCAAGGGCATGTTACCCCTGAATCAAGCTCTCACCCTTACCCACAAGCAAAACATCCGTTGCGACATGTACACGCGGGGGTCTACTATAGAACATCGTGGCTCCGCGAAAGTAATGACAGGCACGCGATGGGAGCATCAATGCAGACGTCGGATTCACAAGGCTGTCAATAAGTTTGAGCTGGACACTCAAAGCCTATAGATCAGCATCGTGTGGCACGGCATAGTGATACGGCGGGAATCATACAGTGAGCCTTATTGTCGCTACGCTTCGTGCTCGGACGGGGAACATGGACGGCAGGCTTACGCGACAGTAATCTTCGGTCACCCCCTGACCAGCCCTCAAGCTCCATACGCAAGTGACCTTACACGCGGGCAGATTCATGTCTAAGCCAAGTGTCCGCTATAGATGTACTCGAACCGAACCCTTCCCAAATCGCGCCTGCGTATCTTACCAAATGCGTACGATTAACGGTAAACGAATTGACTGAGTCCTTCGATACATATCCTTGCTCGGCCAGCATGCATTGGAGTATTAGAAATCCTAAGGAGCCCAGTGTCTCAAACAAGGCCGCTTCCATCCTCATCCTTTCCTACAAAAGTATCAGGCCATCATACCCGCAAGTTTGCCACAAATGGCACTACGTGTTTCCCATCCTCCCTATCCTCGCCCAGCTACTCATCGATTTTAGAACTAAATTTCTCAATCGCCTCCTGCCTTTGCTCTTTCTTAAACAGGAGGGAGAAGCTTCCTTCAGGGGTTGACCACTCAGGTACCAGGTATCCTCCTGTTGAAGCTCTATATCGCAGATATGTGCCCATTCCTCTAAATCATGTCCACAGTCAACAGACAGACCAGCATCTGATCTATCGAAGCCAGCTTGTTTGATCCTTCCAACCGAAACTTAGGAATCAAGGCTCAGCGTGCAATCACGGAGCTGCCCAATCTTGATACAGTAACATTCAGACGAGTGTGTTAGCTCCCAAGCCGCGCAACAAACATTGCCCAAACCCCCTCTATACAGTCTCGGAACAATATCCTTTCAAACCTGGGATTGTGTAGCGTACCTTGAAGGCTTTCCTTCGATCGTCGCAGCCACTACAGACATTCCGCTCCAGGTCAATTGAGTAAGGTCATGATTTACCGTCGAGATATCTCGGTGAAAGTTATTTTTTTAGGGCCTGTTTGAATACCATGAACGTCCCACACGTAGCCACTGAGGCGGTGTGCTGGCATTCGCGTTAGGAGGCTAGGTCCCAACTATTTACCTTTCGTCATATCTCCAAGCTCAAGGTGGGAAGGTTCGCAGCACGAGGTCCTCCCCCGCCCAACAACATTGGCATGACGACTCCCGCACGAGTTCCTTCCGTGTCATTTGTCCAGCTCATGGATTTGGACCAAAACGAGATCTCCTAGATTTATATCCTTCCTCGCAGGTTCATCGGAAGGCGTACCACCGGACCGCATCAGAGGAGTTGAAATCCGGGTCTATGTCTGCAATCGAGGCCCTTGATGGGGCCCCATTTTCGCCTTGGCGAAACCAATGGGAAGATAGGGACTCCATGTCAGCAGGCACTTCGTCCTTCATGCAACCCTCTGCCTCGCGAGGGCAGGGATATCACTGGGGCAGATTCCACTGGGGCGCTTTCACGCATGATGTCCTCGTAGCTCGGGAGCCGACGCCTGCTTGGGGTATCTGCTCGCAAAGAACGGTCGGCCACCTAACGGGAGCATTGTAAAAAGGGTCACCTGCCTTGCACGGGGGCAGCCACGTCACCTGATGTATCTGCGGCCGCGTCCACGGTCTCAAAATTCGCTTTCGGTCCTTCCGTAAGTGTAGAAGACGCTAGCTTTAAGCTGGGGGCGTCGACCTTTGCTTTCTTGCGATCTGATTTAGGTGAATTCAGAGCTACCAAGGTGTAAGTAACGGCTGAAGTCGCCCAGTCTCGCTCGATCTGAAATATCGGACCAGCACGGATGGACAGATATGATGTGGGCTTTGCATTGACGGACAAAGCTTCGGTAATAGATTAAGGGGTCATTCTTTCCCCTTCGTCGTTCGGGGTCTTTTTTTACAGCTCGAGCTCGACCACTTTCTTCTCCGCTACAAGGAGATGGTCAACTAATGATCCGAGAGAGCCCATAAGCCCGCCAGACGTACCTTTGGTAATGTAATCTAAGCCATCATACGCGGTTGGAAACGTTCTATCCGTGCGAGCGATCACCTACAGCCCTCGAACTGAGTTCATTTAGTAGATATTGGCAATTTCGCTTGTATAAGAGCCTACCCCGCCTCGCAGCGTCGCCTGTGAGAAGTATGCAACGATCAAATCCTGTGCCTCTGGTGGAGTAGGAGCGTTGCATAAGAGCTTACCAGGTTTTCCTCGTGATGATCCACTGCCATTGGGCTCCCTCGATTATCATTCGACATAATCCTGGAACAAGAGCACCTTTGACGTGCAGAAACTCAGTACCTTGAGAAGATACTTGTCTTTTGGAAAAGTGCAGAAGACTCAGAAAATCGCGATTAGTGAAACACTCCGCTGCCACCATCTCAAGCTCTGTAGGCCAATACTGAGTTTCTGCTTCCCTAAGAAACGGCCCGGGGAATAGAATGGATAGCTGTGGCTTGTGCTTGGAAAATTCTGGTTAAGTAGCTTCCAATCTTATTTATGATGATGTCGAAGGAGGTCCGCGGTACTGCCTCATCGGCGTCTCCTGTCGTGTGGTGGATGGAAGCCCTACGGCCCAGACCTTTACTGGCACCCTGGTCAATGAATAAGGTTTTCGAACATATACTCCGAAGCTGCGACGCTAATGTTAGGTGCATGGAGTCAAGCCTTCATTGAGTACGCAGGATATCGTTGTCCGCTCGACACTGAACAAATCTGACTGTCTGGTAATTATTCCTCTTTGCTTTTCCTTTCCAATAGCCGATCCGTGGTGTCTGTCTTGAAACTCGTTACGATGGTCTGCCATTGCTCGTCACTAAGATCGGCTTTCCACTCCTCCCGCACATCCATGAGAATTGATGCTGACTGCGACTCCCGGGTACGACTACCTCAAGAGTCGCCATCCTTGCTCTTCTTTTCCCCATCACCTTCTTCTATTCTCTTCTTTTGAGCATCGCTCATCTCATAGCAAAGACCATCTTCATCTCCGCTCTTTCTCTCGGTGCTCTGTTTTGCAATACCACTTCTATCCTTCGCCTTCCGTTGACCCCTTCCATGCGATGGAAGAAGCCCGAGGCTCCACCGAACGGGATGACCTCCATAGTTGATGGTAGATGGATGGGTAGCGTGCGTCGTTATGATGAAAACAGTGTTGTATTATGGTTGATGGTAAGTAAGATGTGCCAACCAGGTGAATACTATATGCAGTTGATAGTGTCTTGGTGAAACTTGCTAATGCGGAGATAGGAATAATAACAGCCTTTAGTCTGTCAATGCTACTCCTACAACAACCTCCGAAGTGTTCCACATCAAACATACGAAACAAGAGCTCGTAGTACGGCACGCGAAAGATTTCTCCAAGCTGGCCTTGCAAACGCCGCGGTCATTTGCTGTAGAACGCAATTGTCCTCCCGACGCAGTGAGGCGGGATTGCCACGCTAGGCCTGGGAGATCAGCTTTTTACCTCTCCCGAATATATATAAAACCAAAGAAGTTGCCCAATACTGGGTAGGACTATCTCAAGCGCCGCGATCCATGGACGTGCAGGAAGAAGCCATCGACAATATGAGATAGCACAGTCGAAGCGCCCTAGTCAGGCTGTGCAGCTTACAGATCGATAGCATAGTCTTGACGGCTTTGAGCCAGCGTAAAGAACTATATCACTCCTTACAATGAGCAAGTCTATACCTTTCCCGCCTCGTATTCTTCAAGTACGCATATTTGAAGATGTCGCAGGATCTGCAGGTCGCTTTGGTTGCCCGAATCCATGTGGTGGTCCGGGCTTCGGCTTGTATCGATAGGGGTAAAGATCTCCCTAGTGGCGTTTCATCTCACTCTTTCGACCTTCGTCATGGATGATGAGAATCAACAATTGAAGAGGAGTATAGACGTATCTTCCAGCTTATGCGCCGATGGGATGATTGATTTGAATATCGGTACGGCGCTATGCGTTTCTCTTACTTCCAGGCGGACGAGTATCTCAATGATAGAAGATACACTCATGCAGTCGGTGAACAGGAGAAGGTCCAATCTCTACCACAAATGAGATCCTCGGTCAATAAACGTATGTACGGAACAGGTATGATATTTCCCGTGGCCTTGGACGTTCCGCAGGTCGTTTCAGGTTGAAGATAGTATCGCTTCAGCTATAGAGACGTTAATTTCATCTCTCAACAGTAGTGGTCAGTGCGTTCAAGTTATTGAATTATCATAAGCGGCAGTCGATTCTTGCTCCCATAGCTCTTTCCTTACCTCCGGACTACTCTTCCTTGGCAACTCCTCCGCGGGACAAGACTCGATATCGTCAACGAAAAGTCTATCGGCCAAAGGTGGCCCTTTCACGTTATCGGTTGAATCGCCAATAGTCGGTTTGCTCGCTTGTAGAGTAGCTCCATGGCTGTTCGAGATGTATACCTTTGCAATCTTCGCTAAATATGACATTCTCCAGTGATTGTTGTTCATTCGAATCTTTGAGATCCGCTGCGCGTTGCTCCCTCTCTGACCCCCGGAGAGTGATGTTATCTTGATTGCTTCTTGCTGGGTTATCGTCACAGGTGAACAATATCTAAGGCCTAGCCTAGCGTCCACGGGTGCCAACTCACGTGTTGGATTCTGGGAGTCTTACAAGATGATTGGTAGAATTTCATACTGGGGTTGACCGCTGGTACACATACTGGCTGTGCGTCGTCTATATCCTTCATCTTTCCGTTAGAAGACTCTCCACCGACTAATGACGGGGAGCCCGGATACCAGGCTCTTGGTACACTGCACCAGACTCCTTGGTCTCGGTCTGGAGGTGGGTCATGAAAAGGCTTCGCGAGTCCACGGACATAGCCTCGGTAAGCGCATACAGATGAGTGAGTGATATACCAGGTCCCGTGTAATCCTGAGTGCGCTTACGACTCTCTTCGATTTGCTGAAAGCAGCGCAGATCACCTTGAAATTTATCGTCTCAGCCTATTGGAGATTGAGGTTATTGAGCCAGCGGGTCTCGCGTCCTGTCATCATGACTGATAAGATACCGCTGAGGTCCAAAGGTTGTTTCGTCCAAGGGGTTCCTGATATAGCAATGACTATGCAGAACTTCACCTGGGCTTTGATCCCTTTTAAGATAATTATGAGCCCCGTTAAGTCTCCCTTACCACCATGCCAATTGTCAACCGCGACGCAACCAGTATCTAACTTTGAGGAATTAGTTATAACATTTACAGTCTTTCTTCCTCTCTTAACCTACGAACAGACTTTGCCGTCAAATCAACCTTGGACTGGAACGGCAAATGCTCCTGCTGTGGTTATAAAAATCCCTCCTCGGTCACTTAGTGACGGTGTGAGGCCTGCGTCGGTCTTAAATAGGGTCAACTCGGCATTGGTGAGATAATAGGGCTTGAAAACTCGATCTGTGTGGCATATGAAAAGTCGTATGCCAAAGGGTTTATTATAAGTGTCGTCGTACTAGTCTGACCATTCTTTTGCCCAATTGCTGAGCAGCTTCGCTGGTATGATAATGAGGTTGAGTCCTCGTTGTGCGGCGAAGCTAGATGTTACGGTAACGTACACAATCTTGCCAGCAGGCATGACAAATCAGAACGAACAGCATGCGAGCTCGACAAGAGCGGTAGCATGTAGATGAAGCGCGACAATTCTTGCTTTGTTGTAGGTAGGAACCCGCCATTCTCGAAACATCCCCAACTTGTCTTCTGCTGGTTTGATTCTCGTTGTATCTCCTGCGACTCTGCGCGCAAGTCATGGTGCGAGACCAGCGTAGGGAGAGGTGACGACTCTCTCGGTCAGACTCATGGTCTGCGGCTACCCCATGTTTTGATCACTTACCAAATTCTACCACCTCTCCCTCCACACTCCCTCCTCCGGGAACCCCACCCAGGGTATGTCCCTCGCCGTCTTTCGCTTTCTGGAATAGCTCCGGGACGTTATCGGTGGCGCTGATCTTGACGCCTTCAAGCCTGAGCTTTGGAGGCACGATGGCGTCCTCGACATAAGCCCAACAGTTGCCTGTCAATAATTGAGGCCATCTCGTCACGTCTGGACATCTAAGTGCGATCTGGTGAGCGACTGTGCCAACCTTGATAGGCCCTCAATCACTAAAGCTGGCGATCTGTTAGTGGTAGCCCGCTAAGGTTGTCCTCGGTCTCATCATCGTACACGAAATAATCCCTTATCTACTTTACCACCTCGAATTTAGCCTAGCCGGCGATTTGAGCCAGCATTTTGTTTGCCGCACGAGCTTGTAGTGCGTGGTCGTAGGATTGGTCCTGGGTTAAGATGATCATGTTGCCGGTCAAGCACTGGTCCAGACAAAAAATGCGGTGTAGGGCTTGGAGCATGCTATTGGCACTCCCTGGGACTTCGACGAACACGCAGTCGTAATTTAGCCAGGTCTTGTCCTTTTGCTTAATCGCTGAATAGACCACGCTTTCGGGGAACTGTTTCCGCAGAAATAGCAATCGTGTCCCAGATATTTCCGCTGATAGGTTAGATGTGTCTTCAACCCTGCGGTGCGCAAGTGAGATTATCCATGGATTACAAGGCACCGGTAGCCGGCCACGGGCCTGAATACAACGAAAACAGCCTTGGATAGTCCTGAAGGAGGTTCGCTTGTGTCTTTCTCGGCTTGTCTTTCATTGGTGATTTACCTCACCCATCTCGAGAAAAAGAATAAGGGGTCAGCCTTTGCATCACAATGCTCATCGTATCTGGTCCCGAGGTAAGAACATGAATGCAGTCGTAGTAATTTAATTGTACCGGTAGAGACCGGTTGTCTCTCTCCGTTTGATAACAATACGGTAGCATAATCCAACTGTTGATAACAAGAAGTGTACACGTCACTTCGACCGAGCAGTCCAGTCGTTCGATTCAGAATATTTGGAGTATCATCGACGATTAGTCAATGAAAACAATAGCCAATATTTCTTAGTATGTAATTGGTGGCTAGATATAGGGTTGTCTGTCCTTCCTTTCTTCCTCTCAGATCCTGTTCGCAAGGAAGTATTGAACAAGAAAGCAGAACTCGAAATCTGAACTTAAGTTCGGGTTTGCTTTAGTGTACTGAATGAACAGAATTGGAAGCGGATCTGGCGATCTGAGGACGTGACGGAATTGAGCCTCCAGTTGATTAATGAGGGTTTGGCTATATGAGAATAAATAACGTCAACGTATGGTCGAAGACCAATGTGATCCCTGCATTAGTACATGAAGAGCCCAGAAAGTCGGCTGTCTCTCGATGATCTCGACAGCTATTCTTCACATCGTCGTCAAGTTGCGCTCCAGCGTCAAACGCTGCTTTATTTTCCGTCGAGGCAAGTTCGAGCAATTCCTTTAGATCACGGCATATTTGCTCTGCGAGCTGGGCCCAAAGTGACTTGGAAAGTGTATCGAAAGCATGAAGCACCACTCCCACACGGATGGATTTGCAGAATCTTTCGAACAATCATGCATCAGATCCGAGTCCACATGGCGAAGGAAATCTTCGAAAGTCCGTCCAGTATGATCAAACTGCCTGGTAGCTTCATCAAACTCAGGAGATGCCTTCGACTCAAATATCACGTATGGTCCTGGATGGTTGACGTAGCATCAAAGGCCCTTTCTGCCGAGAGTCTAAACCAAACCTTTCCCGGTTCGGCCTAAGCCTTGGCCATTCCGCTTCCATACCCTGGATATTATGTTGAATCCTTTGGGGTATAGTTTCTGCAATTCGCTCAGTCGTTTGTAACAGATTCTAGAAATCGTTTCATATGGACATCTATTCATCCATCAGATACCGGCTATACCCAGTCGATCTTCTCTACCTGATAGGTCTGCTAATTTGGTCCGCTCCTTGACTGCAACCTTCATCGGTTCCGGCCTGGCTGTTCACTTGCAGGTCCAGGCCGCGCTTGTCTTCAACCATTCCGCCGGCGTCAATACGCAGCTCGAATGCGGCATCGAATTTCGGTAGACGCTGTGGTAGTATGCGGTCCTAGGGAATAGTCACCGCTGTAGACTTCGCCGAATGCCGGCAATTTAGCAGGCGGATGTTCGTCGTCATCATCATTGTTCTTCGTTGCCTCCACAGCCGGTTGGGATATCTCACAAGATCTCCAGTATGAACCATCCTAATTTGGCTCATTTCCTTCTCTTGTCCCTATTCTTGTCCCTATTCTTGTCCCTAACTGAATACCTTGTCCCTTTCGATTCCTCTTACTCCACTTCTATCGTGTCAGACAATAGGGACGATCTTATGGCCGTGCTCTTGCATGTCTTTCCTGGGGCAAACGCTTCAGAAAGATGTGAAATCAATTTTCTGCCATCGAGTGCGGTGAAAGAATTGGCTAGGCGTACTTAACGCGGCGAACGCAGACCTTCCGCTCGGATTTGAGACCTCCAACTTAGGATAGAAAGGCATGCCCTCATGTGCCGAACTTCCTCGCTCGAAAGTGCTCCAATTCTCTCTGTGTCATGGACACATACCATTTCTGGGTGCCTTGCCTTCTGTCCCGTGTCCAGAAAGCCTTCTGCATCTCCGGCGTGAGAAAGCCGAAGTCTCAGCTGTCAGGACTTGTTATGAATTTGATTCTTTCTTTTGTGGCCCAGCCGTGGAGTATTCTAGGCAAGCGTTCATCAGGCGGATAGGGAACGAGCCTCCGATAAGGCAATAGTACAGTCTTTTCTACTTGCAAAGGCTCCGCCCGCTGCACATGGTGAGGAACTTTATTACGCATCCAACCTATAAGGCCAAGGTAGTATTCCAGTGCCTCGAGGTCTTTCGGGAGATTAATTTTCCTAAGCGCATCAATGCGTTCCTCAGTCGTCGATAGTCCAAAGGCATCGACTCTTTGTCCTAGCAAAGTGATCCTAGGATAGTTTAGGAAGGTTTTCGTCGGTGTATCCACCCCGATCAGGTTGGCCCTGTGCCTCTCCGCCAGGGGAAGCACGATTGCTTGCCTCGGCGGCTGATGCGGTGATGGTAAGTTGTTTGCCGGGCGCCGGCCGAGGCGCAGTCTTTGTACCTAATTGGCCGTTCTGTCCTGCAACGGGTTCCGTTGCGGATATTCCATTTGCGGATATCCGCCTTGATTGTGGGAATTATTTCCATAATTCGGCGGATAGCCATTATGGTAGCCGGCTTGAAAGCCGGCTTGATGACCCTGGTAGCGCTGCTGCTGACCGTTATCGTATAAATAAACTGGCTTTCCGTATAATGGTAGTGAATATCAGTCTAGGAAGCCCCCTGCACATGGTGCCATATCGTTGCGCCAAAGTCCTCATAGGGACCGTTCCATTCCTTGACTATCTCCACAAAAGAATCCTTGACTAAATCGTTAAGTGACTGCGGTAACACGCCCGTTGTCTTTAATCCTAGTAGATCCTCCCTGTGCGACTGGGAAAATATAGAGGTTCGTGCAAAAGGCGGCGTTTTCGTAGATTTTGTACCCAATCCGGGATATCGTATCTACCAAGACGCATTGGTTCATGGTGGATATGTAGGTGATAATGAGGGAGAGTACATTTGCCAGTGCTTTCCCGTTACCTGATATGAGCTATCACAAATTATATTATGGAGTTGAATTGCAACAGAAGAGGTGCAAAAGCCGAGGTGATCAGAGGTGGGAGTATGTGTAGAAGGGGTTTGAAGTGGAAGACTCGTAATATTGGCCTTGCGAGACTTCTTTCATCTGGCCATACTCAAGACGTTGTACGACGACCTCCCTTTTGCTATTTTCAGTCGTCCTGTTGAGGATCCTTGTAGAACTCGACGCAGGCACACACTATCATCCCCAGTGAGTGATTCGACCGATACGATGTCCAAGTGGATGATGGCGTTCCAGTTCACGAAGAGCGGCAGTGCTGTATAGTGGGGCTTGAATAATAGTGTGGCCAATAAAGTAATGATAACAGGTATAAAATATAAACTCTGGATGGCGACATCTCGCCAAATATCTTTCCGCCTATGCAGTGGCGTCGTAGTATTTATAAGGTAAAGCTTTTCAGCTAGTATCTTCGTCTCATTTATGAGCTTTCCAGGCTCTGTATTATCAGTATACCCGAATGTTATACGAACCTCTTAGAGTCAGCAATGAGCATTTGCCATGATACGCAGCGTAAACACATGTGAAAGCTTCATTGGTCATCACGAACAGCTTTTTACGTTCGCTTGAGCTGCTAGCTGTGCTCGTCAAGGCAATGCCTGATCGAGTAACTTACGCCCGTCTCGAACCATTCCCAGAGTTGAAATAGACATGTAATAGAAGGTGATGATTAAGATACTTGGCCGGGTAGCTGCATGACCATGAACACATCAGCGGTCAACATTATATCATATGGAAGATCGCAAAAACTTCGAAAGGAATAAACTTGCTATTCCCACGCCTCGATGTTAGCGGTTGGTTAGTCTCTTCATTTGAACTTGCTGGCGAGAGCCCCGAACGCAGCGAAGCCGAAGGCGGGAGAGCACTCAATGAGAGCCTGGGAAAGATTTGACGGGAAATTTCGGGAGTGTTGTATAGGTCGTCGAGGTTGTTTCTTCATTTGAATTCGCGATCCATACCTCTGGCCAAGCACGCCGCCTGGTCGAACCGCCAGAGTTGGACAGCCGAACCAGCGGCGGTGCTGGCTCTTCACTTCCACTTGTCCTGATTTTCTTGAGGCAATGGTCCCCCAGCGTCATAAGATTCAACTCTGTAGACATCTATGTATTACTCTGTGCACATGCCCCACACATTGACGAGAAAGCCCTTTTAAGCCCTGCCGTTTGCAATGACATCTCAGTGATCCCAGGAATAAAAGGTCGTAGATAGGTGATGGGGAGGAAAATGTCTTAGCAACGAAAACCTATATGTAGGCGGCCTTTGGCCCCGACTTCTTTACCCCTTGAAAAGTCTTTCAGTAGCATGATAATCCCAGACGAATGGTCGACGTATCAGTCTTTCCACCCCTTTTCTGTAGGTGATCTGGAAGTCCAGATTGAATGCTATGCTCATCTTGCTGTGCGATGTGAATCTTGTTGATTCAACGATCCTCAGCTCAGGTCTTCAGGCCATGAACTCAATTCCAATATTCTTTTGTCCCTTTTCTATATCCAACTCTGCCCCAGTCTTATCGAGATACTCGGCTTCTTCGTGCTTGGTCGGTGTCGAATCCTCACTCGTGCTTGGATTCGAGTGTTTTGCGGACCTTTCATCAGGCCCTGGGTACATTTTGGCCTTTTGTTGTGCTTGAGCGTCTCATCCGTGTCAGTAGATATGTCATAACCCAAAGTCTTCCTCTCATATTGAGCCATGATGTATATATATCGTATTTGAAGGGTTTAGCTCGTCTTCACAACCCCACTGGCCTTCGATTCAAGTGCGTCCAGCAAACCTGGGAAGATACCAAGCTGTGTATCAAGGCAGAGCCCATGATTGCTCTCGTCGAACTGGTGAAGCGTAGCTTTCTGCCTACGCAGATAGATGATGTGAACTGCGGTGGAGTCCTGGGGTCATGTCTACAGTGGTAGCCGTCTATAAGCTGGTTTTTCGTACAACGTAATGGCAGACAGAAATG
>JAABUL010007131.1_pt1 | contig 12294 bp, 5 predicted proteins | sample 5559151 | NCBI WGS metagenome assembly JAABUL01 (sample SAMN10711876, study PRJNA513368) | rock metagenome | isolation source: Antarctica rocks | place: Antarctica: Victoria Land, Pudding Butte sud | reverse complement strand
ATCCAACAGGTTCAGTATGAGGCTACGTTCGGCGAGTTGTTCTAAGTTGAATATGTAATGCAAAGGGGTTCGGCCTTTCGCGTCAGCAGCGGAAGCTTGAGCTCCGTGTACAAGAAGACATTTCACTAGAGACGGATGTTTGAGGATTACGGCGAACCTTAAGGCCGACAGGCCTTTGCTATTATTGATCCGAGGATTCGCGCCTCGCTCCAAAAGTAGCTCTACGGCCGCCAGATTGGGTTCCCTAGATACGAAAAGTAACGGAGTGTCACCATGTGAATTTTGAGCGTTGATATCAGCGCCGTGATCTAGCAGCTCGCTTATAGAAGCCGTCTGGTCCGTTTCGGCCGCGATATGCAGTGCAGTCTCCTTGAAATTATCTGTAATAGTCAAGTCCGCGCCATTGCGAATCAAGAATAAAATGGCGCTTTGTCGTGCCTCTATGATCGCTAGATGTAAGGGGGTTTGGCCATCGGAGTCACGGCGATTTACATTGGCGTGCCGAGCAACAAGAAGCTTAAGCACGTTCGTGGCGCCAGAAGCTGCAAATTTATGCACCACGGTTTCTCCCTTTGAGTCAGCTGCTTCAAGATCCGCACCAGCATCAAGAAGTAGCTCAACAATCGCCTCAGCAGTCTTCCGATTGTCATACCTGGAAGCCGCGATGAGTGGTGGTTCATCCCACCATCCACCCTTGAGATTGACATCTGGTCCATTTAGCAAGAGCAATTCTACCGTCTTGAGCCTGCCACACGCAGCCGCTCCAGATATTGGGGTTCCGAATTGACCGGCACTCAGATTGATGTCGGCCCCCTGTTGCAAAAGCAAAAGAACAGCATCTTCATGGCCGTGCGCAGCTGCAGCACTGAGGGGATTACCGTAGAGTCCACCAACGTGATTCAAGTCCTCGTTTCTATCATTAATCAGAAATTGCATTGTTCTGACTATACCCCATAGCGAAGCGTAGAAAAGTGGACTGGGATAGGACTCTCGAAACCGACTGATGAACCTCTCATACGAGCCGTTTGCTCTTCCGCCCACCACCTCCGAGTATGAAAGCCATTTCGCATTCTGTGGATCTAGGAGTTGATTACCCAGAGTTATGATGGATTGTGGCAAAGGCCAACAACGGTTTGTGTGCAATCCCCAACACTTTCCGGCGTAGCCTAGCAAAGCGTACTTGCGATCCTTCTCGTCAAACTCTTCCAGGGTGGAATTGACGTGCTGCAAGAAGTCGTCATAAACGAGATACTGGAGACATGTCCGTGCCAATCTTTCATGGCAAAAATTTCGATCCGAAAGTTGGAGCTTGTTCATTTGAGGAAGTTTGACGTCCGATGTACTGAGGAGATACTCTTGTACCGAGAAGTGAACGAAACGTACGATCTGATCAGACTTAGGGCCGCCTTCACCTCCCCGAAGTTCTATAAGCGACCCGCAGGTTTTTAGTAAATCATATACAGCAGTCTCGTCAGTCTCAAAGTCCGGCACTTCAGAAAGCGGTAGGTAATGCCCGTCCGTGGAATCCTCACTCTGATCATCAGTGTCACTACCGTCACTGTAGGCCTGACCGCCGCCACTATATTCACGTTTTATTGAAATCTCATCGTCACTGGAGGCTTCGTCTTCAAATTCGACAAGCAGCGCCTCGGAGAGCTGCCTAATGGTTAGAGGTTCGAACGCAAACATAGTCCACCGCAAGATAGCAACCGCTCGGTCTCGTTCTTCGGCATCAAGACTCAGTATATTGAGAAGATCTCGCTCGTAGGCTTGATCTAGACCACTCGGTGTATCTCTGATTATCTTCCGAAGTCCGGGGGGACTTTTACTTCGTGAAAGCCGTTTGTGCAGTAGCTTGATCCAAAGGAACATTCCTTCGGCTTTGCTCGCTGCATCAGCAGCTAGCTCTTCTCGAAACTCGATGTCGCGATTGGGGATTCTGAGATTCATGATGCTTTGAGCGAACTGTATGATGTCGTCCGACGTGTCTTCCAAGGTAATCTCATAATCAGTCCATACCGATTTCTTCCCACTTGCATCTTCTATATTGGCCTGCATTTGATCTCTCACCTCTGGGTCGGGACGGCTCACGATCAATATGCGAGCTTGAGTGCCATCGACTGCCTCGTTCAACTCTGTCAAGAATTTCGTTTTGGCATCCAGTAAAGAATGGTTGGGAAGGGAGTCGTCGTCCTTCTCACATTCATCAAATCCGTCTACCAGGAAGTAATACGGTACCGGCTGCGCAATAAGGTCCCTAAAAAACTGCCAAAGTTCAATATTGTTTGCGAAATGGCTCTCTCTATCTTTATAAATTGTAAGTGCAGCGCTACACGCCTCATCATCTTGCTTGACAACTTGGTGGATCCATGCCCTGATAATGTTACTACATTTTCGTTTCTTTTCACTTCCATAGAAGCAGAAGAAATACGCAAAATGGGCGGGACATTCCTTCATAAGACACTCTGTAATACGTGCGCTGAGAATTGTTTTACCGGTTCCATGTTTCCCGTGCAGCCATAGAACCTTGGATGATCTGTCAGAATCCAACTAGTCCGTAAATTCCTTTCGCTCAAGAATCCAATCACAAGTACCGCTCTGTCTAGCATTCTTCGCGGTGACAAAGTTCTCATATGTCGATGTCGCGTCGATCCATTGAAGCAACTTATCGCGCTGAGCGTCAGCAGGAGGGGCTTGTCCAGATAAGTCAACCCGTAAGTCTTCGATCTGCTTACTGACTCCTCCAACCCGGTCAAGAAGGCTGGAGAAGCCACCCTCCATAGTCTTGGAAATCTCTCTTAGATATTGGGCATCAATAAGGCGTGCTATACTATTGACTTTCTCCTCCTCATCTAACATTGCCTTGAGATACTTTTGGACTGCCTGATCGTCGAATTGAAATAAACTTTTGAGGACACGCTGATATGTACTTTTAGAGTAGTAGTGACGCGCTTTAGCCAGGAATTGAAGTATAACAACGTATAATTTCTCAATAGCATCTTGAAGCTGGTTTCTCATCTTTGAAGAGGCATGGAGATATAAAGTCTCAATCCATGCATAGCGCGCGATGACGTCGGACACGTGCTCCAAACCGCCCATCATGCTAGAGTAGATATGCTGTTCACTTGCAGCTGCTTGAAGGATGACTCTTACGGCCGCCCAAGGTAGCGCAGCATGTCCCGGGTCATACTGTACAATGACGTCCCCAACCTCCTTGAATTTGGTGATATAAGTGACTATCTTCGCGAAGATTTCCCGCAAGACGATCGGTTTACCATTACTCCGTCGAATGACGAGTTGCGCTTTTACATTATCGTCTTTCTGGACATCAACAGTCTGAAGGAGAGATTCGAGGGCGGCCCGCTTGTCATCTTGGGAAAAATTGAATTGAAGCTGATCATCTTCATTCAGACTCTCCACAGCCTTGGTCCAAAGATCTGGGAGCACACTGGTATTGTTCAGCATACATCTGAGTGCAAATTTCATGAGCTCTTACAGGCCGCTTCTTGCTCTTCGAAGCATTGTTTCAGCAGAAAAGGAGAAAAGAGACTGATTGTCCACGTGGAGCTATCTTTATTAACGTGCCAATAGAACCTGATTGTCGTTTTGTGACAGATCCGAGGAATCGTGACCGATTTGCTTGAAGCAGCAGTCAGACTTGGGCGCGAGCAGCCAGAAGAGAATTTCGATACGGCGGAAACTTCCGATTTCTCCCAGCAGGATCGCGTTGCTCTAGGTGATTGCACCTAGGAAGGCGCAGAAACCTCATCAAGCCATTGCCCAAGCGATCTTCGCTGCCTTCCCGAGGTCACAGCGATGTGGCTGCAATTTGCCTCTCACGAGCGACCCGAATAGCAAGCTTTCCAAAACATGACCAGTGTTGATCCAGTCTTGGAATGCTCAAGGATGAGGCAGGTGCGGGTAAATGAAAGCCTGGTTTATGTAAGCACAGTGGCTTCTTTACCCTTTTAGGCAGGTGTCTTCGATGATTGGTGGATGCACTACGTCCAATTGTATACGAGAGTAAGTCCTCGAAGCACTGATCGCCAATCTGCTACGATCTCTCAAGTACCAATGTGAGCTATGCTTGCAGTGTTTGCGTCGCCTCACAAATCATCTCACGCTGACGATGTCACATTGTCAAACGCAGCGCCGGCATGAGAAAGTATTCTGCATCATCGCTTCAGTCTCTACTAGATGCTTGCTGTATGTGTCGATAAAGATATATAATACTCCTATAGCAAACGCTGGTGTTTGCGTCCAGTGGCCTTATTGAAGTTCGACCCTTTTCTAAGCCATCTCTTCAATATCATCTGCCTCCAGCATTCGCCCCACCAGCCCCACCAGCCCCACCCTGGATCCCCTGCAACATGCCAAAGAAGCGCACCCACTCCTCATCCGCAATCGTATTCTCCGCCTCTTCAGCCACCCCCATGCCCTCAGGCGCGTGCACGCCCATCCCTCTCAGTGTCTCGCCTATGGCGCTCACCAACTCCGCATCACTGCAGTCCCAACTCCACGGCCTTTCCATGCTGTTGCCATTTTCATTCGGTGGACCGCGTAAGCCTTCATTGAATGCCTTCATTGAACGCCTTCAACAGCACCATTCCCAACGCTCTGGCTTTTACTGCCGTCGACACATTTTTGGCTGTCTGAGGGAGGGGTCCAGCGGTATGGACGTAGCGGGAGCCGGGGTTTATGATGAAGGGGATCTCGTCCGGGGGTTGGAGAGGGACATTATGGACGGAGATGTGCCAATGGTTTGGGACTGTGCCGGAGCGGGAGAGCTTGTTGCGGGCGAGGGCGTTAAAAGTGCTTATAAGGGTTGAGGGGTCCATATTAAAGCATGGGATGTGCGATTACCAGCTTAGGTGGTGTATGTACAGTGATGGGCTTGCGGGAATCGATCACCCTGGAATGATTTCCTAGGGTTCAGAGGTCTCGGTGTTCATAATTACGGAGATACTGCGTTTATTAGTCAGCGGTCACGTGCCTTGCTTCACAGCAAGAATCGAGCATGTCACTAAAGTATATTTAGGCAGCAAACGCGCTTATCCGATGCTGCAATATGGCGAATTTGCAATCGATCCCAGAGGAAATTTTCGCGATGATTCTGTTGCTTGGACATGCTAGCTCTCGGGCTCGATTGCATGGATACAAACAAGAAGCTGTGAAACGTGCGCACATCATTCACTTGCGGAGCACCGTGCCTGCAGAGCCAATGCCTATCAACGAGTACCGTCAAAGTACTGGCGTTCTCAAAGTAGCGAAACGTTTTTGGTTCGATTGAGTAATCAAAGACGAATGGAAGCGACTGATACTTTGCACAGAATATTTCGAAAATCTAAGGAATGTATAAGTGAGGCATAAATTCTTCGCAAATTACTCTTCTGGCAAAATGCATAGCGGGACAAATCGCCCAAGTACTCGGTTACGACCTAAAGGTAGCTACTTAGGCGCCGCGTTTTTCCCTTTCTCTTAAGATCCGCTATCGTCCTTTAGTGGTTTACCCTCTTGTTCATTAATGTTAATCCGTTATTAAAGTTTTTCTGCTAGAAGGATCTAGCGATCGATACGAAAGGGTAGGTAAGGCGAAAGCTTACCGTTAGCTGTTAATAGCTTATCTATAAGAGGAAGAACGTATTTATTGAAGATAAATACATTCTCCCGAAATAGGAATTCTGTACCTAGTATCACGTCTACGGACCTATATAGAGCGACAAGGAAACTCGTAATACGGGAAACTTAGCCTCGTTCTAATTATTAAGTATATCTAGTAGGTTATTTAGCGGACTAACGGAATTCTTACCGTCTTTATACTATATCGCTTCGACCTTACTAAGCGGTTATATTTTATTACTATCTAATAGCTAATATTTATAATATTTAGAAGTTAGATCCTTAATCTTTATATTAATACGCTTTATAATATCTTTAGATATCTAATTTAAGTGTAACTATTAAGGGGTAGCGTATACCGGCGGAACGCTAACGCACGTAGGTATATAAAAGACGTAGAGTTACTAAAGGGTCGTTAGTTTAGTAATAGAATATAGTTATATTACTAGATAGATTAATCTCTAAGGAACTTTAGAAGTCCGAGGGATCTTAAGATAATAATACCTTTACTAAGTCCTAGTCCCTAGATTATATTATAAGTACTAACCCTTAAAGAGATATTATATTATTATATACGCTAGCGGTACTACGGCGTATATATAATTAAGGGTTAATAATTACCTCCCCTTTAAGGCCCTAGTCTCTAGGTATTATAGTAACTATAAGAATAGATTACTTATTAAAAACCCTTTAAATCTAATAGAGAAAATAAGGGAAAAGAGTTAATCTATATACGATAACGCTAAGACGACGTATTAGCTAACCTGTTATTAATATATTAACTTATTAATATAGTATTAATAATTCGTATTAATAGCTTAGGTCCTCCCCTAAATTTAGGTAAGGATACTAACTATTCCTTATTAGAATATAGTTAAAGCCTTTCCTATAGCTATATACTAGCGCTTAATATCTACTATAGTAACTAGAAGACTATATAGTAGTATCGTAGCGTAGGCGTAATATTTTTATTTTATAATTATAAAAGATTAGATCTTTATACGCGTTAGCGTAGAGCTAGCGTATTATTATATACTAGCTATTATTATTATAATTTACCTTAACGTTAAGTAATAACGTCGCCTAAGAATAAGAATAATAGATTCTGTTCTTCTACTTTCTCTTCTTTATATATCGTTTACTTCTAGTATATACCTCTAATAATAGCTCTCTATCGTCGGTACTAGTACTTACTAATATATTAATAGTATCTCTCGTTATAATATATATATATATACTTTCTTTACCTACTATAAGTACTATCGGCGTGACGGTGTTACTATTATTATTTATTAATATACTAATATATATATAGCTTAATATATCTTTCCCGTATAAAACTTACTTTTATAGCGGATATAAGGATTATAATCGCGGTAAGTCTCTACTTTATAATCGTTATATTAACGGTTATTATAGGCTAGATCGCTATTACGAGATAAGTATACCTGCTATCGCTACTACGACGTATACTAATTATATTTAGATCCTACCCCTTTTCTAGAGAACGACGAGGAGATTACTACGACGCTATATTTACGAAGGCTAGTTAAATCGCGTATAACGATAACGAAAGAAGCTCGGTAAATAAATAACCTAGTAATGTAAAGTATAAGGGTTAATAGTAGCGTTAGATAGATCTACGTCGATAATTATTACTAATCTTTAAATATAACTTAGTACGGCCCGATAACGCGTTAAGGAATTAAAGAAGATAATAGTAGATTATCTTAAGGAGATAGAGAGTCTTTACTAATATATCGAGACTCTTAAAGATAATAACGCCTCTAAGGGTTCGCCTAAAAGGGGTAATTCTAGTTCTAACTAAGTTATATATCTATACTTCGACGCGGAAGAGGCGCTAGTTTTTCTTAATCTTTAGTATTTATTTATATTAGATATAGACGACTTAAGATTATCTTTCTATAATATCCCTTAAGAATCTAAATATTAGATCTTATCTAAATTAACGTACTTACATACGATATATCGCCGCTAAAATATAGTATTAGTATAGATAGTAAATCTATATAAGCGGATTTTAGCTTATATTAAGGTAGAAATAAGTAAGTATAGTTATTATATAGAAGTACGCTCGTAGTATAAGATTATTTACTCTAAGACTTATAAACTTTATAACTTATTTCGTCGTCGCCGCTTATCCGCTATTATTAATTATAGTTATTTACTACCTTAAGACTACTTACGCTTACTCCCCGCCTACTTATTATAAACTTAAGTTAATTTACGAGTACCTTTAAGTTCTTTATCTAGTAGTTATTAGTTATATTCTTTCCTCTAGCTAGTTTATTTAATCTTATACTAGACGCCCTCTTTATTTCGTACCTTATCTACGACTTCTTTAACCTCTTATATCTTATCGTTATCTATAAGTTCGAAGGCTTATATAAACTCTTCCGACGCGTTATCATAGTCGCGAATATAATATAGCTCTAATAACGAAATATAGAAGATATTATAAATTCTATAGATCTACGGTAGAAGTAGATAATAAGTCTACGCTTCTACTATATTAATAATCCTAAAAGGCTCTATAAATTTATAAGATAGCTTCTTACTTAAATATTTTTACTTAAGGTTCTTTATTAATAGAATTACTAAATCCCTGATATTATAACTTTAAGACTTATAATATTTATTATACTACTTAGTTACAAAGTCTTTAGCGTATTAAAGGGGCTCTGTAGCTTCGTCTCTTAATACTTATAATATTTTTATCCTCTCGTTTATAACGGGTATCCTCCTCTTTAGAGACTCGTCTTTAAGCTTCTAACGAAGCTTAGGATAATAGCTATATATTAGAAAAAACGGTATCGTTTCGATAGAGATATAGTAACTATTTATATATACGAACTTAGTAATTAGTAATTAGTCTATCTAATACGTTTACTTATTATTTATAGATATACGTAAATAGTACTTTAGTACCTAGTTTTAGCGTTTAGTTACGCTACGTAGCGGGGCGGGTTCGCGACGGGTTTTAAGTACTTTAACCCCGCCCCGAGCCTACCCCGTTCTTAGCGGGTTTAACCCCGCCCCGAACCCGCCCCGTTAACGGGTTTTCGGGTTTTAAACGAGGACTCGTTTACCCCTATAATTATAGGGCTAAGCGAGAGTATAATTTTATATATATAAACTAGTTATAGAAGAGTTATAATTATTATTCTAATTATCCTTTAAGTTAAAGATTATATTAAGCGTCTCTTAATAAAGATTAAGACTTTTATTAACAATAAGTCTAATTTTTAATAATACGAAGTATAATCGAGTATACTACGGTATTTAAAAACTAAGTAAACGTCCTCCTCCGTAGCTCTATATCTTATCCTTCTCTTTATCCTCTCCTGTTTACTACCTATTCCCCTAATTATATCTATAAAAATCTACTAATTAATTAGCTCTATTATAACTCTAATAAGTAAATAATACTAACCTAGCCCGCCTAACTTTATATGTAGATTATTTATAAGATTTATATTCTTAACTTAAATAGTAATACGCTTAGCGTAGATTATATATAAATTAGTTACTAGAGTCTTCTAATTAGTAATAGCTAGCGTTATAGAGTAAGCGATAATTTATAAACTTACTTTCGAACTCTTTAATTAGAAATACTTCTATAACTTCTTAGAGATATTTAAGGGCGCTACGCTAGAACCGAAGATTACTTTTTATAGTTTCGACGATTTTATAGACTAAGCGCTAAAAAGAGAGCTTTCGTACTAAGAGTTTAATAGTTTTCTAATATTATTTAATCTATCGTAATATAACGACTAGTAATCGATAATTAGAATAATAGTTAGAACTTTATTTATTTATTAACTTACTACCTAACTTCTACTTCCTCTTAGTTCTATTATTTATAGAGATAGTCTTCTTCTTACTCGTCTTATTATCTAGTAATTTACGCGTAGCCTTAGCGCCGAGATTCTTTTTAACGGTCGTACTATTAGTCGTAGCCTTTATCGGGAGTATAAACGTTTTTTATACCTTTTTAGAAAAGCTAGAGATCCTCTTATTTATTATAGCTTATTTATACTTCTAATTATCTTTACTACTATAGTTAGTTCCTTTATATACGTAATAACTCTTAGCCTTTAGAATTTTATTATTAAATAGGAAGTTATTATTATTAGAGTTAATATTATTTATATTTTATTTAACTTCGTTTAATTAACTAAAAGCTCGCCTAAAATACGGAGTATTAATATAAATAATTAGAATAATAATTAGAGAAGGAGACTCTATATAAGTTATTATCTTTATCGTAGTTATTAGACTTATAGCTAGGGTTATTCGTCTTTCTTTCTATACTAGAAATACGCGTATTAAGATCGATAGTTATAACGATAATTAGAAAAGGATAGGATATATCGTATAATATCGCCTTAAATATTACCTATTATTAAGTTATTATCGTCGAAAAGGTTATAATCGTCTAGAGATTATCTACTAGTATTTATAGCTTCGCTAGACTCTTAATTTATATTTAAATCTACTATATTATCTAGAACGTAAGTTAAATAATAAAGGAAATAGATTAAGACTAATAATCTACCGTTTATAATACTAATATTTAAGAAGTTATTAGTTAATCTTTAATAATTTTATAAGATAATAACTTACGAATTTATTCCTAAATTACGAGAATATTTTTAAGATAGGAGATCTTTTATCGATATTAGTACTACTAAGAATTTTACTTCTTAAACTTAGAAATATAGAGAAGGAGGATATAAGACTTAAATAATATTTAAAGAGATAGTATAATAATAATAACGCGGGAGTTCTAATTATCTTTTTAATTATTTATTTACTAATAGATTCTTTAAGTAATTTATACGCTTAGCTAACTAAAGATCTTAGTAATTATTAAAAAGTCTTATTAAAGAAACGTTTATATAGTAGCTCTTAAGCGTATATTAGCTTTATTATATTATCTATTAGTATATTCGAATAATATAGTAGATTTAGCATAGAAAACATTAAGCTTAAAGTATACTTACCTATTTATTATATTATTAATAGAGGAAGGAATTAAACTTAGAAGTAGAAATAAAAGCTCGGCTAAAAGTACGCTAGTCGATTTTCATACTAACGTATTTTATACGATTACTTTACTTTCTACTTAATAAACTTTTCTACTAAGTTTACTAACTAATACCTTATCTTAAATTACTCGTAAGTATACTTAAATCTTATTTTTATTCTACTTAATTTATAATAATATTAGTCGCGATAATTAAAAAGATAATAAGAAAGATTTCCTATTATATAGTTAAATACGAAGAATTCGATATTCTAAGTATTAATATATATAATCTTAAACTCTACCTTAATAAGTTTCCTTTTTATTATATTCTTTATTTAGACTTTACGAGCTATAGAGTAATAGTTAAAATAATAATTATAAATATTTATATACTATCGCTTCTTATAAAATATTCTATTCTTTATTAATATTCGAACTCTTATATTTTTAAAATAATTTATTAATAGTTCTATTTAAATACGTATTCTTTATTAGCTCTTAGTATCTTTTATTAATTCTTTTAACTACTCTATACTACTTATAGGTATTATATTAAAAGATACTAACTTCTTTCTACTTTAGTTTAAGAATTACTATAAATCTCGAGATAAGCGATATATCTATTATAGGAGAAGATACGAGTAAGCTTATTAGGTAATAAATAATTAAAATAATAATTAAAATACTAATAACTTTTAACTATAAATAATCCCGATAAGCTCTAGCGAATAATAGAAGAAGATAATATTATATCTCCCCCTATTTTATATCTCTATATAGGTCGCCCTATTAGTATATATAATAGAAAGCGAAAGATATTATTAATCTTATCGATAAACCCGTATACTAAGAAGTCTTATAATAGAAAGACTTTTTTAGAAATTAATAATCCTAATAAGGCGCGACTTAATAAAGTTAAAAACGTAGATTACTAGATTATAAGTAGAGTTAAATTAATTATAAAAAAGATAGATACCTAGAAAAGCGCGTCTACGGCGAAATAAGAGAGAATACTTAAGAATATTAAATAAAAAATAATTCTTAAAAGGTAACTCTTAATTTTAGGAGACTATATTTCTAATTATTATTCTAATTATTCTAATACTCTTCTAGAATTATAAATAAATTATATACGTCTATTATTATCTTAAAGCTTAGTATATTATTATAAAAAGATAAAGAGATTATTATCGATCTCTATAATCCTCTCGAAGAATAGGAAGACTTTATTAAGAGAGAAATACTAAAGGATCCGTAGTATCTTATATTCCTCTATTATCTAGAGAGAGAAGAGTATAGATTAGAAGATAAAGAATTAACTAATTAAATCGAGAATAACGATTCGTTTATAAAGTTACTATAAGTAGTAGCGGAGCTTAAAGACTAGGGGTTATATAATATATAAATTATAACTCGTAAGTATTAGTAGAAGGGAATTCTAAATTTAAAGAATAAAATTAAATACTTTGAATTAAAGTATAATAAAGTATCTTATAAGATTATTAACTACTAGTATTAAGTATATAATCTATAAGTCTTTAGTCTCTAGATTAATTATAAGATACGCGATTTATATTCTTTTAAATTTTAATATCTTAACTTAGATACTTCTAGACCGACGA
>JAABUL010007130.1_pt1 | contig 12296 bp, 10 predicted proteins | sample 5559151 | NCBI WGS metagenome assembly JAABUL01 (sample SAMN10711876, study PRJNA513368) | rock metagenome | isolation source: Antarctica rocks | place: Antarctica: Victoria Land, Pudding Butte sud | reverse complement strand
CTAGTCTGGCAGTGATGTTGAATAAGCAGTGAAGATCTGGTGACCGTACCTGACGCGGCTTAGAGAGCTCTGTTGTCATTACAGGATAGAGGGAGTGTAGGCCTTGGCTTGTGGCCACACTGGTTCCCCTCATTGAGCCTGATAGTGATAGTGCCGATCTCAGACTTTCGATGGGGAAAGATGGAGGGCTGATCAGAAGAGTGGACTTCCGAGAGCGATGATAAGTCTTATGTTCCACAGATAGTTGATGGTAAGGCAGGAGTGGAATACACTCGTCGTGCCATAGCAGTTGGAACATCAAGTTTTGTCATCTCCTATATTCCAAGGAGTATAGACATAGCTTTGTAGGCTTCGAGTCCTCAAGTGGCTTATGGCTATGTATTATGAGTAAGATGACACATCTAGATATTGAGGCAACCCTACCGTAAGCTGACCGACCATTTGAAGCTGGTGATCGTGGCAATCTTGGACTACCCGGGCACAACCGCAGTAAAGACTGGCTTTGACCACCAGAGTCATGATGTAAATGCATGCAAATGGAGATTCTCTGGGGTGCTTGAGCACGATGCTGCTGCCCATGAGAAGTATTTGGAAATATAGAATATGAATGGTAGGTTGGCTTAGAGTGGTGTGGGCTCGCTTATGGTCAAAAAGGGCCGTTGTAGTAGCTAAAAGGGCCGACATAAAGCCGGTGTAGGTCCAACGATGGACGATGGCGACTTACTAAGAAAGAGTGGTCGCACATAAAAGTGTCTGATTGAGTGAAACCCTGTATTATTTTTTCTGGCAGCCTGATTCTAGAGTCACTTGCCGCGAAGTACTGGAAGATTCGTTGAACACTAGAAATAGGAAGGAAAGTCGAGATATAGAGAAGTTAAATATCTGGTTGATCGTTCTTCTCGTTCTTGTCGTTCTTCTCCTTTCATAGTGAACAAGCGTACTGGATTACTTCTCAAAACTGCAGCGTGCCATCTATAACAGGGTGAATATTATAGCATATTTTTAGATCCTGTTCAGTTGAGATGCCTTCGATAACGAAAACCTGATCCTAGGCGGAAGCAGCGTGCAGCCATGGCCATCGGAAGCCTTGATAAAAGCATCGAGCCTTCGTGGTAGCATCACCGCTGCTCTGATGTTTCTCATCTAAAGAGGTATTTCATATATGATTTTCACAGCATAGAAAGTGGATTTAAGAAGCATTTTCTAGCTGTCAGGGCGAGAAGGAAAGCTGTTAGGTAAGAATGCAATAATGCCATATATTTTATATTGGGGCCAGGGCAACACATGTTGAATGAGGAAGCATTTTATATCATGAACAATAGGTATGCTCCCATCTAGACGTGTGTCCGTGGCATAACTGCGTTCTATTTCGAGTCGGATAGAATAATAGACAGGGCTGTTAGCGAGATAAGCCTCACAAAACGTCCATATCTTTGGGAGGATTTAATATTCCTCGAAATGGTCGAGGTCTTTGAAGCTGCTCTAAGCAGGCAGAAACCCATATTCGATCGTGCTGTCAAAGGATATACACGTTCGTCCCTGCGAATTTGGTGTGCAGAAATCGAGCACTTCGAAACATACCCGCCCAGAAGCAGATGATTGAGCTACTTATTGCGATAAAGCGTACAGCAAGCTGACCAACTATAGACTGGCGTCAACGGAGAGATAGCCTGACAGAGCTGAGGTTTAGCAGTACCAGTGGATCAGATCGTAAGGACGAGAACCAATTGGTGATACCTGTTCGGGCCGAACTTTCTTAACAGAAAAGTCACCCGCCGCATGACTCCGTGATAGCTTCCAGCTACCTGTCGGATGTCTGCCTTTACGATGCTAACTATGGGAACCTCATCCACTGGCCCGGGCAAGATACGCCATGCACGAATGTGGTGGCGCCGGATAGCCAGCAGCAGACCATTACTAGCGACTTGCCGTTTCCGTTTCCGATCTCTGCTGGGGCGACGGACGATGACCCAATCCTGTTCAGTTAGAACGGGCAGAACTGGGAAACAACGATCAGCCGCATTCTTCGAACTTTGGTGGCTATGGAAATGGGAATAGGAAGGGTGATACTGGGTTTACTTGCTAGGTTAGTTGAGGGTTTGGGGTTTGAGGTTACTGTGGGGGCTTGTCTATATTATTCGATACCCTGTATATTGTTGAGGTTGGGGATTCACTGAACGAACCTAGGGGATGAAAGTACTACAGCGCAATAGAGATGTTTGATCTTTAGATTTATATATATTACACTGGCCAGTGCTCTTGACGGATTTTGGTCTCGTCTTAGCGGACATAGAAGCCACTTTCCCAGGAGCATATTCTGCATCTCTCGTAAATCAATCGGAGCCGATCAGTTTCATAATGGATTGAAAGATCATCCTTAAGAGAAAATGCTCGTGGATGAATGGAGGAATGGCAGGCTGGGGAGTCGGAAAGGGGTAAATCCTTACGTAAGGGACAAGCGCCAGCGGAACATTCCGTGGGAAATCTCAAACCTCACCTCACCTCCATCGTCCTAATAGAAGACTGCGAACAATCGATGATGGAAGCCAGTGGCACGACCGATGTTGCTTTCAGGCTCAGAAATTCCGTAGGGCCGAGAGGCAGTGCTTGGTCCACCAGCAATGCTGGCTCCTTTGGCATGTTGGCGACGTGGCCGCCGAGGAATCGCGACCGTCCATTGTCGCTCAGGTTCCCTGAGGTGGTGGCTTCAGGAATCGTTTACTCATAACCAGGGCGGTATCTCGCACCTCTTATCCAGCTTTGGGGTCGTCTCTCAACAAAGCCAAGATAAGCAACCTGGCCTTGCTACCTCTTATACCTATTCTCCTGCCTCGAGTGGAGCTTTCGCCATCTTGCATCCTATGAGCTTAGACATGAGCATGTTATCAAGGCTTGAATGAGGAGTGATTCTATTATGCCGGCAATCTGGGCGTTAGACATGGCTGCAGAACATCCCTAGGCACCGCCATGAAGTCTTTCTCCTGCTACATATAACTGTATTGTGGAGGCCCATTCATCTTGCGGAGCTGGCTATCGAGAGCCCTGCAAGGGAGTGCCATGGAATTTGTGCGTTTCCATCTGCGACTGTCTTATGAATGCGAGCTGCCATAGAGGAATTGCATATTTAGAACGAATCTCGAGGGTCTGGGAGACAACGATGTTTGCATCAGCATAGCTATGTGATGGCCTTAAAGGTCATAGAAGAAGTGAAGTATCGACAAGGTATGTGCACCAATTCTTGTCTGGTGCTCTTTATTGTTAGCTGTGCGTTTTGTTCTTGAGTGGACGACTTCCAGCATAAATTGTTTTGGCTCTATGATTGTTGGGTATTGGTTGAGCCGTCCGTAGATAAAGTCCTGTAATGCGTTGTTTGGATGACTTTTCAGATGTGTGTTATGGGTGGATATCTGAACCCGAGAAGTACGAAAGTACCTGCTGGCCAAGCGTTGGTGGGCAAGGAGACTTTCTTGATCGAAAATTGCTTTCCCAATTGCCAGTTCGAGCCTCTTGAGCGACATATCAGTATATATTTTCCAATTTTTAAGCTTTGCATCGAACATTGGTACTACAGGTTATATTCTCAATTTTGCTAGAAATTTTTTTGTTGTGTGTGAGTGGATACCTCAATCATTGAATATTATTGAATTAAGGGCTGTACTTTTCAGTACCGTTTCCTTAGCTCACTTGATATTGTTCTGATAAGATTTAGATGAGGTGGCCCTCGAACGATCCCGCCCGACGACCTGGGTGGACCATGCCTTCGGGCAAGTGTTACTCGCTATGCTCTAGACTTTGGCTGGGGGGCCGAGTTCGATCCTCTACTCAACCAAATATTTTTTTTCATGATCATTTTTTGGTTTAAAAAGCTCTCTGTGAGTGAGTCTTTCATTATTTCTTAAACTTGACTCTTTTATATTGAGTAGATATTGATCGTTTAAGAATGAGTCTCTTATTGCCTTTCGAGACTTAACTCTTTTACAAATATCTTGTTGAGCATATCTCAATTTGTTGAACAAGATTCGAAATAAGCTTTATATTTTCAGTATCACTTCCTTAGCTCTGTTGAAAAGTTACTGATTTAAGATCCAGATGAGGTGGGCCCTATCGATCGATCCTGGCAGACGACTTGAGGTTTACCGGTTGTACCATGCCTTAGGGCAAGTGTTATACGCTGCGCCCTAGACCTTAGCCAGGGGGGCCCCCGAGTTCGATCCTCTACTCAACCAAACATCTTTTTTTTTACTCAACTTCTGTTCTTTTAGGTTCTTAGGATTGATTACTGGAGCCTACTGACCATTACTTAACACATCTATACTGTTTTGTGTAGAAGAGCCTTGCAAAGCGGTAGTGCAGGTAGCCCACAGTGTCGGTTGTTGCTGTGTTGACTTTGTAAGGCCCCGATCTCTACGTATTCACTGGGCACGGCTTAACCCCAACACAAAAAGCTTTAATACAATCCCTCAACTGACTACTGCGATCAACCCTATCTCTTGATTCTAGGATTTACACACTGGTACCAGACGCATCTCTAGTCTGCCTGCAGTCTCGATTTCAAAGCTCAGAGTCCGCGGACTCCACTTCTTATAGCTTAGAAATATACATTACTGCAGCTATAATACCTACAAATCCACGCACATCTAGCGATCTGAAACAGCTCGGTCATTTCAACACAGCAGCTTTGATATCTACAAAGTCACGTACATAGAGCGGTCTGGAACATCTTGGTCTTTTCGGCCCAGCTGCTGCAATATCTACAGGACCATGTACATAAAACGGTTTGGAAACAGCTTAGCCTTTGCACCCAAGACTACTGCGACTAACAGTGCACATTGATTCTAGGGTTTACATAACGGTCCTGTACATATTTACAACCTGCCTGCAGCCAAACTTCAAAACTTTGAATTTACGAAACTCAATCTCGTAGCCTAAGAAACCGCGTCCATAGCTACAGTCTCAGGAAGATCACGCACATACACCGCCTAAAATACCTCAGACTTTTTGAGTCAGCTTTTCATCCCTCCATCTCACCCACTCTGCAATTGCTACGGCGAATACCAAGATCGAAATGCCTTCTAATCAAGCTAGGATCAATGCTGTGAGGCACGAGCGCCAGATGATTAAACTTAAGGACACGATTAGCGAGAAACTTGAGGAAGGTGAGGCCTTACCTCATCCAACCTTATAGATACTCAGCTAAATCATATTTAGGCACTCATGTTTTCGTCTTGCAAAGAACGCCGGATTCTCCAAGCCTCAAAACTACATGCGGGTACCCGGACTGCCCCAAAGCGAGGCAAACTATGGAGCCTGGATGTTTTCGGATGAGCTTAGAGCCTAGGTCAGGCGGTTTCGATTACCATCACGGAAGAATCACTACAACTAGTATCCGCACCTGGACTGCTGTTTGGAAGTCGCCACTAGGAGCTTTTAATCCCGAAAATCTCAGGGGCAAGGCCGTTAATGATATAGAGTGGTATTGCCTCGCCTGCATCGAGCATCTATGGGCCCGCGGTGATGAAGACGATACCAGCACTGTGGTATCTTCGACACTGACGGCAGTACTGGCTTGCATTAGCGAGCACATCTTTCCCGAAGGTCGGACGCATCTTTTGGATGAGGGTAGATATAAGCTGTCCTCTCCGGAGGCATATGCCGTGGAAAAATGGAAGGCCGCAATCGGATTTTTGGATTTTGTGGCAGTCGACGGCAAGATCATTGACATGATACAATTGTGTGAGAAATCCCACTCGCTTAGCAAGTGGGGCACAAATGCATATCCTGGATGCGAAAATAGACTTCTGTACACGTCGGAAGCCCTCCGCGACGCACGCGGTGAAATTGAGGTCGGCGGGGTAACAGTGCGGGTGGAGGTGGCCAGATGTCATGTGAAAGGCAGAGCCCTGAGCTCGGTCCTCAAGCTGGTGGAAGAAAAAATATGTGTCGCGGTTGCCAGGGTCAAAAAGGGCGCTGGAACCGCAAGTGACCCGAATACCGCCAAAGCAGTAGCTGACAAAGAAGGCCCTCCATTGCGAAAGAAGCGGCGCTTGAGGCGGTGGCCTTTCGGACCTGACAGCGGGGAGGAACCAAGCCAAGCCTCCCGGAGCTGGAGAAGCACCTGGTCCGACGATGGAGTGGCACCCATTGACACCAAGCCAACCGAAATCTGCCGCAAGCCTCCATCTCAACCTACGCAAGCTCCTCGAGAGTCACAACGGGGATGGGGACTGGGGAGCATCGAGAACATGTGGGAACTTTCTGTCTGGGGAGAAGGAGTAGACGAGCCGGAGTCGGGGTACGATACGTCGACGCATGCAGGTATTTTGCAGTGGTCCGAGGTCGCGCGGGGGTCCTGTCGGAAGGGGCGTCCTTGCAGGTTCAATGTCCAGTTGGACAAGTGGGAGTGATAAACTGTGGGAGCCTATGGTGTGGGTGTGATGTAGTTGATATGGACGGTGTGGAGGATGAGGGTCACGATATCATTTGTGGCAATGGACTAGCGTGATATGTTGGCAGTAAAGATGCACTCTCGATAGGTTTATACAGCTCAGCTCTATATACTTTTACACCATACGTAGCGATAGCAGTGTATTTTCAATAGTACAAACCTTACCGCCCCTCAATAAGATCACTGCTGGCAATGGCAGCGCTTCAGCGCTTGGATGTAAGTGAGGCTTCTATGTCACTGGAGCTAGAACTTTAGATCACAGAAGCTGAGGGTTGAACTTGAGGTTGTAGGAGGAGAAAAGTCATTTCTAATTCTGGGCGTATTGAAGTTGTGGTGATTTGATACGAATACATGTAGTGCCCAGAGGAGGCTTCTGGCACAGCCGTCTCTCCCACGTTATGTTGGAACCCCCCCTAACCTTCTCTCGAAAGAAGAATGGGGGAGGGGACATAGGGGATAATTGATTGTATTTATGCGATGCATTGTTGGTTGGAGGCATTTTGTGGGGTGGGTTGAGTGATGGGGAGGATGGGTTAGGACTTATGGGGTTTGGGCAATGAACAAGAGATCATCCAATCTTCCTCAAGCGTTTTCCGGGCTTTGGATTCCGTGTCCAGCTTTAGACAGATGCTTGCAACAGATATTTCAGGCCGTGATCTTCCAAGAATGCTAACTAATAGCTATTGCGGTGCGGAGAATTGGTTTCCGGCTGTCATCTATGCATTTGAATTTCGACGTGATAAAGAGGGCATAAGCTGATCTATGGCTCGAACGGTTTTGAGCAATCAGGGTGATTGTTAAGCAAAGTGCCATGACGAATGTAGGAAAACGAGGTTGATTTTGAAATTTACTTTATATCCCTGTGTCCGTCGCCACCCGGAGAGGCGCTTAATCTCAGCCCCAATCGCCTCAGATTTTTGCCTCACAGCCTCGTCCCTCCAATACTTATAACCCTCAATTCTCTCTTGACAGCCGTTGACAGCTCCTAGTGGACCGTCAATCATGCCTGGCCGACCACTCCCTACAATTCCATCAAAAGATGTGGAATCACACAATACCGCAGACTCATGCTATGTCACTCGAGGCACCAAGATTTACAATGTTACAACTTTCCTTGAAGAACATCCAGGCGGTGGAGAGTTGATACTTGAACATGGAGGAAAGGATGTCACGGAGATAATGGGCGATGAGATATCACATAGCCACTCAGACGCTGCGTACGAGATACTGGACGAACACTATTTGATCGGATTCATGGCTACCGAGCCTATCCTAAAGACTTTTATGGAAAGCGACCGTCCGGAGGAAATACTTCCGCTACCGCCGAGTAAAGATGGTATGCAAGAACTCAAGGCCAATGGCAACGGTGCGGAAGTTACACCTACCTCAGTCTTTGAAAATACTGGCGTATCTTCTGAGGCAGACCTATCGAAAGCAACTGATACAAACGCCGACTACAAAGCACACAAATTTCTCGACCTCGGCAAGCCCTTGTTGATGCAGGTTTGGAATGGTGGTTTCAGTAAGGACTTCTACCTTGACCAGGTACACCGACCGCGACACTATCCCGGTGGAGAGTCCGCGCCCCTGTTTGGAAACTTCCTGGAACCGCTGAGCAAGACGCCATGGTGGGTCGTACCCATGGTATGGCTGCCACCAGTAGCCTACGGCTCGTATCTGGCAGCTCAGGGCCTACCGTCTACGTTTCAGTTTGTCGCGTACTGGCTCACCGGACTGGCGATATGGACACTGCTTGAATATGGGCTCCATCGAGGGTTGTTTCATGTCGATCAGTTAGTGATTCTGTGTCGATCGATCTTTAGAATCTGGCTAATCTAGACTACTAGATACCTCCCGGACAATCGTGTCGGCATCACAGTGCATTTCATTCTCCATGGTATCCATCATTACCTTCCAATGGATAAATTACGATTAGTCATGCCTCCTACGCTCTTCTTCGCTCTTGCAACACCGTTTTACAAGCTCGCCCACACCGTCTTCTACTGGGACTGGTACGTGGCAACCGCTGCCTTCTGCGGCGGGATGTTTGGATACATCTGCTACGACCTGACCCATTACTTCCTACACCACCGACAGTATGTATATTGAAGAACAGGTATGGGGAGTCCACTGACAGCGCTCTAGACTACCATCCTATTACCGCGAATTAAAGAGGTACCACCTGCAACACCACTATGCTGACCACGAAAATGGCTTTGGCGTTACTAGCCGTTTCTGGGATCGTATATTTGGTACCGAGCTTTCTCCTACACCTCCCAAGGCAGCTAAGGCAGCCTAGTATAAAGATATGGAAGGTTTTGTTTTGGCATTCTTGTAGCATCACGATGGACGTTGTAAATTGGTTGTGGGTGGATGGGTGCTCGGGGAAGCGGTGTTTCTAACAGTCTATGATCCTTGCTTAAGGGCGTAGCAAATATTCCATTGTTCTCCTTCAAGTACATGAATAGTCATGGTATCTTGGCCATCTGGGAAATCCATAATCACGTGATACCAATATTCTCAAAGTAGTTTGGCGTTAGAATCAGCATCCCCGAGGCCCCGATTCCCCAACACTCAATTATGTTAATTCGCAACAGCACTTTATGCGCACACGATAAAGCTCACTGGTACCACTCGACCGAAGTGCAAAAAGAGGCTTCTGTGATTCACAAGAGCACATCAAATGAAAAGGGTTCGCTCAAACGTTAACACATCGGTTCTCAGTCTGACCAGCCTAAAGTGAAAACTTTCTTTCTCTTACCGTGACACACCACCAACCATATCATCATCTTCTTCGCACGGCAGATATGTCAGGCCTTGACGTCGAAGCACTTTTAGATTCCACTGCAACTGCAGTTCCTCCTAACGTCAACGACTCGCGCTCAAAGGACCGTGATGACCGGCATAAGTCCGATAGGAACGATCGGCGCGACCGTGATCGCCATCGCGATGGCAGTCGGGACCGTGAGAGAGAGCGAAGACACCGCGACAGGAGCCGGGAGAGAAGTAAGAGGGACAAAGATGCTGAGGGGGATGTAGTGATGATTAGCCCGAGAAGCGAGCGAGGTAGCGGACATGATACTCACCGAAGCAAGCAGAGAAGCCGCAGCCGCGATAGTGATAGACGTCACTCACGCCGTCATAGGGATCCAGCAGACTTAGACGACGCCTTCCGCTCCTCTGGTGGAGACTTTTATCGCGGTGGCGGACGCCCCCGAACTCGATCAAGATCGCCCAATGATGACAGATACTATAGACCTAATGGCAGAGGTCGTCGTGATGACGATGATAGGATTCGAGACCGAAGCCTACGTCGTGATCGTAATGCTGTGCGGAAACGCACGCCTAGCCCGAAACGTCCAAAGAGCAAATCTCCTACACCCCAGCCTACGGAAGATGAACGTGACCGGCGGACTGTCTTTGTGCAACAGCTTGCTGCTAGATTGAGGACCAAAGAGCTGATCGCTTTCTTTGAGAAGGTTGGACCCGTGAAAGAAGCTCAAATCGTAAAAGATAGAGTGAGTGGAAGATCTAAAGGGTAAGCTCCCTCTTCATATAAGTTCGAGGATTACACTAATACCGGCTAGTGTTGGCTACGTCGAATTCAAGCAAGAAGAATCCGTTGCTCAAGCTATCCAGCTTACAGGGCAGAAGCTTCTAGGCATTCCCATCATCGCCCAGCTCACTGAAGCAGAGAAAAACAGGCAGGCTCGGAACCCCGAGGCAGTCAATAGCAACCCCAACCAAATCCCTTTCCATAGGCTTTACGTAGGGAACATCCATTTCAGTATCACTGAGAGCGATTTACAGAATGTTTTCGAGCCATTCGGCGAACTAGAATTCGTGCAACTACAGAAGGAGGAACAGGGACGAAGTCGCGGATATGGTTTTGTGCAGTAAGTTTATGGGCATAGCCACTCAGGAAAAACCAGCTAACCCTAGTACAGATTCCGAGACCCTAATCAGGCTAGAGAGGCACTGGAGAAGATGAATGGATTCGATCTTGCTGGGCGCCCTATTAGGGTTGGTCTCGGTAACGATAAGTTTACCCCTGAATCTACTGCGAATCTATTGCAAAGATTCCAAGGACAAGAACACCAACGCAACTACCAGGGTTCTGCTTTCTCCGGGCACGGTGGCCGCGGCTCTCAGGCAGGTGGTGCTGGAGGAGCATTCGATCGCGCTGGAGGCCGCGATAATGAGAAAGGTGGCGGTGGCGCCTCAGCTCTTGACGATACAGATGTTGCCGGTGTGAACTTCAACAATTATAGCAGAGATGCATTGATGAGGAAACTCGCGAGAACAGATGAGCCTACACCTGACACGAACGGCGTCGACGAAAAGCGTAAGATTAGTAAGCCGAAAGTCGAGGCAAAGCCTCTCCCGGTTAGTGTCAACCAAGCCAGCCGATGTGTATTGTTGAGGAACATGTTTAACCCCGCAGAGTAAGTATCCCACCTGTTCATTCAATATCTCTGTTCAGCCTGCTGACCCGATCTCAGGGAGGAAGGTGAAGCCTGGATCAAAGAACTCGAGGACGACGTTCGAGCTGAGTGTAATGAGAAATACGGGAAAGTCGTTCACATTGCTCTAGATCCCAACACCCAAGGCGATATCTACCTCAAGTTCGACCGTGTCCAGGGCGGCGAGAACGCTATCATGGGACTCAACGGCCGTTTCTTCGGTGGTCGCCAAATCAGCGCACAGCCGGTTGTCGACGCTGTCTACAGCTCTTTATTCTCTCGTACCTCCGCACTCTAGAATGCTAACGGGGCTTTAGTCTTGATGGTAAAGACCTTGAGGGTTTGCGGCTAACTACAATTTTCAGCGTCGGCCGGAATTGGTTGAGGGCTGCTCAGCCTTGCCGAGTGACGGTGTTTCTTTCTTGTAATTTCTTGACGCTGATAGTTCTAGTGCAGGATAGATCGGACGAATGTAGCACACAAGGGAACCAGCAGGGGAGGCTTCTAAATTTTGCGGCTAAGTGATATTCTAGTTTTCCTTAAGTAGCAAAGAAAACCCAATTGCATCCTCTCAAAGAATGATCTGGAATTTTGATCAAACGTCATTGTTTGTGCTCATTGTCATGAATCCTAGTTTGCAACAAAACTATTTCCTTAAGTACCGAGCCGACAAAATCCACATGTCCTTCTCATGGCATCCTATGTTCTAAGTTAATAGAGCATTCAAACCTGCCCGTTGTGATCACAGTAACACTTCATAAACTATCTGTAGAGCTAATACGAGAAATAGTAATGTAGACTGCGTTTGTCTAACGTTGTAATCGGACCAGCCGTAAGAACGAATGCTACTTGCCCTGTAAAGTCCCGGCATGTGCAAGCGATCACCTTTGTCATTGCTGCCACCGAAAAAGGACAGCGGCTGTCCAGAAACACGCCCAAAGCAGTACACACCACGCCCGCCTCTTTAATGGCAATCGCAGCCTTCCTGGAGGAGGGTATCAGCATTCACAGCCGCATGCTCGTTGCTGAGAGAGACCCCTTTGTATCCGTAAAATACGGGCGTATTGAGGTAGTGGCGTTCCGAATAGCAGAGGTGAAAATCTCTTCATCCCGGGCCAGACTTTCCTTCCTTCACCATCTTCCCTTCTCCCTTCCATCCACTTTCTTTCATCAAGACCACTGCCATACCTTCTTCTGGAGGTCAAGCTGGAGGTCTGTAAGCTGCTCTTCAAGTGATACCTTATGCTCTGATGCTTGACGCGGCTGTTCTGCTGCGTGCAACGTTGGTGATCCTGCTTGGGTGCTTACCTCTGCTCGAGCGTCAACCACCAACGCTCAACGCATCAGGTATCTACCCGAAGTATCCTCGTCGCTAGAGTATGTGTTAT
>JAABUL010007129.1_pt1 | contig 12298 bp, 5 predicted proteins | sample 5559151 | NCBI WGS metagenome assembly JAABUL01 (sample SAMN10711876, study PRJNA513368) | rock metagenome | isolation source: Antarctica rocks | place: Antarctica: Victoria Land, Pudding Butte sud | reverse complement strand
TATTATTATTATTATTTTAATAATATAAACTTAAGATAATTTATATTCGAGTAATATTAAGTAGCAAATATCTTAAGAAAAAAAAGTTATTAATTAATATTAATAGATATAAATATTATTATCTTAGCAATTAAAAGAATAAAGTACAAACAATACTTAATTAAAACAAAAAAAAAATATATATATTAATTAAAAAAAAAATCTTTATTGCAAATTGTAATAATTTTTCAAAAAATTATAAAATTAATTTCAAGAGATTTCTTAAATAAAGTTTGTATTTGTTATAAACTTAAGATTTATTAATACTTTTAACAAAGATTATAAAAAAAATTAAGTTTAAAATCTTTTTTTAATATATTTGTAATATATCTTTTAATTCTATTTAATTAATTAATAAGATAACTCTTTAAATTGTAAAAATAAAATACTAAATCTAAAATTTTAATAAAATAAAATTCGAAAAAGAGTTAAGCTATAGTATTAAAATAATAAAAGATACAATTTTTCTTACAATTAATTTTGTACTAAAATATATTATTAAAAAATAGAATAATCTTTAGATAAATATTAAAAAAAATATTAATTTACTAAAGATTGTATTAAAGATACTTTAGTATTTAATATTTCTTATAATTAATTTATTTTTTATAAATATATAAAAAGTTATTATAAAAAAGATCGAAATTGTTGTTTAAGTTTATATTAATAAATATAAAAAAGTATTTTATTTTAAAGTATTATAAATTGTTATAAAAGATAAAAGTATTTTAAAATTGCTTTTTCTAGTAATTAAGATAGAAGATTTTTTAAATTAGAATAATATTAAAATATAAAAAATTGTTAGAATTGTAGAGAAAATTCTCGATACTATAATTAATCTAAATAACAAATATTTTTATTAAGAAAATATTAAATTAATATCAAAAATATTAAATAAAGATTTTACAAATTTTAAAAAAAAAAATTTATTAAAAGTAAATTTTCTAATCGAAGTTTTGCAAAAACAAAATAAAATTTTTAAAAAGTTTTGTTTAATTAATAAGAGCTTTTAACTTAATTTAAAATATTTCTAAATTCTTAATTAAAATAAAATATTATAGCTTTATATTATAATTAATACTTTTTATAAATATTTTTTCTTATATATATATACAATTTAAAATATTGTTAAAATTAAGAGAATAATATTGCAAAGTTATAATATTATAGTTATATTAATAAAAAATAAGCAAGATACAATTGTTATATTAAATATACTAAAAAGATTTCTTAATATAAATAGATAAATTAATTTCTTAAACTATATAAAAAAAGAAAATATAAATATTGTAGTTCTAGACTTTGTTGTCTAATTTCTATTCTAAACAAAACTACTTTATCTAATATATTGCAAGATTATTAATTAGAATCTTGAAATTCTTTTTGTTTTAAAAAAGAAAAAATAGAAGATAGAAGAGCTAGAAACTATTGCGCATAACAAAAAGTATAACAATTTATATAACAAAATTGTCTATATTTTAAAATTAACAAAAAATACAACAATTAAGAATATCTATTATTAGAAATTAAATTTTCGATTTAATAAAGTCTAGCTTCTTAGTATAGTTGTTAATTAACAAAATATATTAATTTATTGCTATATAATTATTATTAAATTTATTGCAAGAAAAAAAATAGCACAAATATAAGAAATTGCGCAATTGTTATAAGATCTACTCTTAAGATATTAAATATTAAAAATAATTAATTATCTCTTGTAGAAATAAAGTATTTAAAGAAGAATTAAAGAGTCTTTATATATTAAAATACTTTGTTAACAAATAAATAAATATTAGTTTAAAATATAAATATAAATTTATTGCAATTATAACTAAAGATAAAGATCTAAACAATAGTATTGTTTATAATATAAATTTAAATATTATTTGTAATTAATAGTAAAAAGATAGCTACAAAATTAATATAAAAATAAAAAACAATTAAAAATTAACAAAAATTAACAAAAATTAACAAAAGTAATTAATAATATATAATTAATTTTGTTTTTCGATTAAATAATATTGTAGAAATTTAAACAAATTCTTATATCTCTCTAGTATTTTTGTCGAAACTAAAATAAAGAATTATAGTTCTTAATAGAAATAAAATTATCTTTATTATTTAGAAAAAATATGTTATTATATTTGCAATCTAACAAACAAGATTAATTAAACAATTTAAATAAATTATTATTATATAAAAACAAATTGTTGTTTTCTCTATTTACTAGTAATAAAACTCTTTGTTTGTTAATAGATAATAATAAGAAAAATAATAAATAATAAATACTATAATTAATATTGTTTGCAAACAATTTTCGATCTTTTGTATTAATATTATTAATAATATAAAAGAAGAAGTTAATATTTAATAAAGTTTGTAAAAAGAATAGTACTTTACTAAAATATTTGTAAAAATATTCGAAAACAACAAAGATTTTATTTCTATTCTATCTATATATTATTAAAATTCGACTTTTAATATTAATATTACTTCTATATTTTTAAGTAATATTTAATAAACACTTAGCAACAATAATAGAATATACAACTTAAAATATTTATCTAAAAAATATAATTTAATTATTGTTGTTAATTGTTTAAAGTATATTAATATTTAAACTAGAAAAAAAATTAATAATAAAATACTATATTAATAAATTTTAAGAATATTTTTACAAGCAACAACAACTTAACGAAAAAACTTCAATTTTAAGAAAGAAAGCTTAACAATAATAAAAGATAAAATTAATTAAACAAAGAAACAAAGAATAGAAAAAAAGAATTAATTTTTAAAAAATATAGTATTAAAACTTAAAACAAAATATCTAAAAACAAAAAGTACAAATTAATATATTGTAACAAAATAAACAATTAAATTATTTACAATTCTAAAATTTGCTCTAAAATAATTAGAAAAACAATTATTTAAAACAATTATAATAATCTTAAAATATTTATTTTTAATTACTTTTTATAAATCTAAAAAATCTTCGATCTAAAATAATATTTTTTATATAAATAACAATAATAAAGCAACAAATATAAAGTGTTAAGTCTAATTTTAACTAAGAGCGAAAAAATTTTAAATATTTTACAAAAAAATATAGATATAAAAATTTAATTTAGAAAACAAAATATTAGATTTCGAACTTACAATTTTAACAACAATAAAAAATAGAAAAAATATATTAAAAATTATAGAGAATTTAATATAATACAAGATATTGTTACTAAATAGTAATAAAAAGAACAAAGTTAAAATATTAAATATAAGAATATTTTATTTTTTTAAAAAACTCTTTAATTTTAAATAATTTGTTAATCTTAACAAACTTTGTTTTAAGAGAAAAATTAATTTTAAAAAACTTGTAGACAAAGCAATATAAAACAAAAATATAATATAAAAATTAATATCTTAATTAAATTAAAAGCTAATTTTAGCAATATTACTTCTACTTATTACTAAACTTAAATTAATAATTAAATAATTTTTCTTAAATACAAGAATAGAAGAACAAGATTACTAAAAAAAGATAAAAGATATAATTTTAATAAAACAAATAATATTAATTGTCGAAAAAATCTCGAATATCTTTTAATTATAATAGAGATACTTAAAATTGTAATAATTAAAATTAAATTCTATAAACAATAATAAAAAGAAAAAACTACAAAAACAAAATTTAAAAATAAACAAAAATAGAAATTTAAACAATATTATTGTTGCAAAAGACTTCTTAAAGATCTTCTAAATATATAAAAAGTATTAAAATTTCTTATTAATAACAATATTAATTTCGAGAGAAAATATTTTTTTTAAAACAATTTATAGATATTTGCACTTTTAAAAAAATTAAAGATTATAAAAATTAAAAAAGAATAGTAAATATAAAATAAAATTAAATAAATTAATAATAGATTTATATATATTCTTAACAAAAGTACTAATTGTTGCAAAAACAATTAGAGAAATAAATATATTATCGAATATAATAGAATTATGCAATCAATTTTTATTAATTTAGTCTATTTATTCGATTTTAAGAGTCTATATTTTAACTTTTTTGTTTATATTAACTTTTTATTGTACTTTCTTTCTAGTTGTTTCTTGTTTAATAAAATTAATAAACTTAAGAAAATATCTTTTCTTTAATTTTAATAACAAAAAAGTAGATATTAAAGATACAATAGAAATATATTGTATAATAGTAGTTAAACAAAAATATCTAACAAATAACAATAGAAAATTTAAGAAAAGATAAAAGTTAACAATTAATATAAACAAAAACTAACAATAATAATTATTCTTGCAAGCAAATAATAAGAGCAATAGAAAATTAAAAGAAATTCTTAAAGAAATAAGAATTGTTAATAAATAAACAAGAAATTAAGAGAAAATTAACAATAAAAAATAATAATTTAGCAAATATATTAAGCTTAAAAATCGACAAGATTAAATAAATACTTTAAATTAGAAAAATTGCAATAAAACTAATATTGCTAATAGAGAAATTATATCTTTTAAATTTTAAGATTATAATTAAGATAATATAAAGTAATTGTTCGATTTACTTCTTAAATAGAGTAAAAGAATTATAAATTAAATAGACAAACTTTATTAATTAATATATAAATAAATTAATACTATTTTTAAGAAGTTTAATAATCTAGTTATTTTAATAGTATATAACTTAATTTTAATTTGCAATTAATACTTTTATCTTAAATTACAATATTGTTAAATCTTATTATTAAAATACTAAGATATTTAAGATTTAAATATAAAAAGCAATACAAAAGATTATATAAGAATTTTTTTTATACTAATAAAATGCAATTTAATTTAAAAGAAAATAAGAGAGAGAAAAGAGCTAATTAATAGATAAAGACAATAGTATTAATTGTTTAAGTAATAGTGTCTATAATATAAAATAGTAGCAACAAGAAAAAACAAACGCAAAAAGAAAACAAATATTAAAATAATAGTTAAATACGCAATACTATATACAAATCTAACAATATTATAATAATTATATAAAAACAAAAAGTTATTGCAATAATAATAAGAAGAATTTCTATTATATAGATTTAACGAAATTTAATTCTTAATTGTTAACGCAAATTTTCTAAAGTAGATTAATTGCGCACTTAAATAGCTATATATAATATTTGTATATTTGTCGACTCTAACTCTTCGCTCTATACTATAAGAGATAATTACTAAAAGAGAGAGAATTGTATATAGTTAAATAATTAGATAATATTAGATTATAAATTTAAAAATATTTGCTATTAATATTAGCAATCTATTTGCAATATATATATAATCTCTTTTACTTAAATCTTAGAATTTTAGTTACTTAATATATTATTATTGCAATCTATATATATATTACAATAAATCTTTATTATTATAGTTGTCTACTAATTAAAATTCTATTCTTATCTTATTATAATATTATTAGACAAAATAAAAGAAATTCTAATTATCTCTTGAAAGTTTAATATTTTATTAAGAGATACTTGCAAAAGCTTATTTAGTTTCTTGTTATTAGTATTTCTTAATTTATAATTATAATACTTAGTTATATTTAAAACTTTACAAATTGTATTTATAAAGAGATTAAAATATAGTAACTCTTAAATATTTAATTTTGCTTAGTTTTGCTAGTTTGCTAAAAGTAATTTAAAGCTTTAAAAAAAATTGTTAATAAAATATATTTAATAATATAAATATTAAGATTATTTAAAACAATTATATTATATAATTCTAAATATAAATTATATTATAATAAAATTTTGTTTTCTATCTATTAAAAGAAGCTCTTATTTTTAAAGAAATTCTTCTTAATACTAGTATATAATAAATAGTTATTAACTATATAGATAAATAAAATACTATATATATTATTTCTTTATATATTTTTGTTTTATTTATAAGTCTTATTTATTGATTTATATCTTAAATATAAAATTTATTATAAAAAACTAATTGCTTTGCAATAATATTAAATATTTTTATTTATTAATTTATATAAAAAGATTAATTTTAAGAATTAATTAAATTATTTTATTTATATAAAATTTATTTCTTTTTAAGCAATTAATAAATAATACTTTTATAAATATTTATTTTTTACTTTTTCTCTAAAAATAGAACAAGTTTATCTTAATATATATATAAATAATAATATTAATATTTTAGAAAAATAATCTTTATAGTAATATATATATAATACAAACAACTTATTAACAAAATATAATTTAAGAAAAAATATAAAAATTTATATATCTATAATTGTTTTTTTCAATTATATACTATTTGCTCGATTATATAGTTTTGTTTTTTAACAATATTTAATTATTAATATAAATAAAGAAACTTTATTACTTTTCTCTTAATAACAATATTAATTAAACAATAGTTTATAATAATAACAATAATAACAAATATAAGTAATATAAAGAAGAGAGAATAAGCTTTGCAATATTAAAAAGAGTATATATAAAAAGATCTAGAGCTTAAGAAACAAATTAATTATAATAAAAATAATACAATTAAAGATCGAAAACAATACAATTAGAGATTCTAAAGATAGCAATTGATATTCTTGCAGTCTATCTACTAATTTAGATAGGGGATAGAGAGAACTAAATTTTGCGCCCAGGGATTAAAAACACTTTTGCAACTGCCAAATTTAGTTGAAGCTTAGCTTTGCCGCAATCCGCACCAGTGCGGCGGCACCGACTTAGCTTCTTTATAATTTGTGTGCCATACCACAATACATAGAACCGATGCGTGAAGAGGTTCAGACAGTATTAGCAGAACACGGATCGTGGACAAAGCAGTCGCTTTCCCACCTGAAGATGTTGGACAGCTTTATAAAAGAGAGCCAGCGATTTAATCCTCTGTTACTGAGTACGTAGGCTCTTGGACTTCCGTGCCGCACTACAGACAGTCGGTAGTAACCTTTGAGCGGCTAATTACCAGGGACTACCCATTGTCCGATGGATTTGTCATACCTAAAGGAACAACAATTGGGGTTCCCACGCAGGCTATCTCCATGGATCCTGATCTCTTCGACGACCCAGAGACCTTCGACGCATTCAGGTTTGTCAAACTCCGAGATGGTGCTAAGTCTAACACCGCTCGCTTCCAATATGCTGCCAGCACCTTGACCAGTATGGCTTTTGGCTACGGTCGACACGCTTGTCCCGGTCGATTCTTCGCTTCGAATGAGATTAAAATGATCTTGGCCTATCTACTATTGAATTACGATCTCCAATTCCCTAAGAGCCGGACTGAAAGACCAGCGAGTCTACCATTTGAGACCCAATATCTCCCTAATCCTTCGGCTAAAGTTCTGCTGAGGAAAAGATCGAGCACGTCTTGAAACACAGGTGCTAGCTCAGCAGTAGCCATGGATCCGGAGGCCGATTTGAGTATCCTGAAATTCGTCTTGCAAGGTAAGGGAGCAGTTTTTTCAGGATTTGAATATCACTCAGATAGCATGTCCGGGCGGAACTTTCCACTGCCTTTCATAACGGTGCTCGCCATTCTCATAAAGTTTATCCTGATTGAGTGAATCATCGCACAGTGTCTCCCAACTTCAGCAAGCAACGATGGCTTTTAGTCGATTGAGAAGCATGCTAGAGCCGATCAGCTGAAGTATGACCAATGTTTCAAACACACTTCACCAATCTTCGAGCCCATCCTTCACGAACGCTCCCAGGCGATGTGTTTGGCCCTCTCCCCAAACAATGTTGGAATCCGCCTTTGAACACGACAGCCCACGCTTTTGCTCCTCAAGAAAAGCTGCCCTATTCTCGAAAGCTAGCGTCAAGAATTCAGATATATTAGCAAGCAAAATTATCAAGTTGAAGGCGGGACCGCATGCTTGACAGTTAAGTATCCCTTTGTATTGGGCAATTGCCATTTTTACAACGCACAGCATACGATCAGGTGTATGCGTATCAAAAAGAGTTGTGTATACATAATTCACGATTAATGTTACTTGAATCGACACATTACGACTCTTGTCATGCATGCAATTGCGTACGTTTGGCACATTATTGCGAGGCAGGCCTAGCGCAGGGAGTTCAGCCAACCACGCTTTACAAAGGACATCGCACTCCATGAGAGCTGACCCGAGGCCCAAAAAAGCAAGTCCCGACCCGCAGCTGAACCTCCTTACCACGGCTTATGGAAGGGGAAAACTCTTACCAGTATGCAACCAAATTATAGTATTCCGCTGCACAATCCCGTCATGCGTGATCTCGTCGTGAGGTAGTCCTCGCTTTCAAAGCCTGCATCTCTCCTGAATGCGTTTTAGAAATCACTGCTGGACAGCTCTTCCATCGTTGCTCGAACCAAACCAACATCACTCTCAAATCAAAGGCCAAGTCCAGGGCTAAGATGGCCAACGGGACCACCCTTCAGATTGTCAATTGGCTGGGCTGTACCCTCTCGATAATTGTGGTATCTCTCAGACTATATACTAGAGCCTTCGTCGTGAGGAAAGTCGCCATCGATGACTGGTGCATGATCGTCTCCTTGGTAAGCTGGCCTCCCAGTTTCCCTTCAATATCTTGTATGTGATTTTGACAACGTTGTAGCTTGCCGCCGTAGCTGCAGCTGCCATAATCAGTGTGGCCGCGACGCACGGTCTAGAAGATCCACACCCGTCGGTGGAAGCTTCGAAAATCAGCTTCCTTTCCGGAATTCCTGTCGGGATATGTCAGCCACTTGGTAGAGTTTCTTTTGCTTTTACCTTGTTGGAAGTGATGGGCACGACCAAGACAAGACGACGGACTCTTTACTTCATTATAGTGTTGCAATTCATCATCGTTGGTTTCGTTGGACTTGTTTTGGGCTACGGTCTCGGCGATCCACTAAGAGTCTTCTGGACGCTTTCATTGAGTAAGGCACAAGCCTGCCTAGTGAAATGGCACACCATCATTGTGGCAAAATGGCAAAATTTCCAAAACGGTAAGGGCTTATCTGAATATTCAGCCTGAAAGATGACACTAATGGGGAGCCCGCAAGCATGGGATGCCCTCTCAGACTTCGCCCTCGCTTTGTTCCCCGTACTTATTATCAAATCTTTGCAGATGCGAAGGTCGCTTAAGACTGGACTAATCCTTTTGATGAGTTTGGGTGTCTTGTAAGTGTAGCTTGCCCAGCCGACTTACGCGGCCAACATCTCTATAGCACCGGAATCGTTACTATTGTCAAAGCTATAGATTTTTCAATTCTTTTCCACGATCACACGCATTCTACCTGTAAGGCCCGAGCTGTTGTGGATCTTCGCATGTAGCAAGCCTGGTTAGCTGACGATTCTATAGACAGTCAAGCTGACATATTCATTTGGACTGTGTGAGAGCAATTCCGCCCTCGTTGAGATTGGGCATGCCAGAGCTAATGTGATGTCTGCCACTAGGGTTCAAGAATACGTGGTCATCATTGCCGCTTCCATACCATCCTGCAAACCTCTCTTCAGATCCAGCCAAAAGTCCGGAAGATATCACGGAGGCTCGTATGTGATCGGATCTTGGGGCCGTCGCCGATTCCCCGCCCGACAACATCCTAAAACAAGCAAAAGCAAATCTTCGACTCTCAACACGTATACGGGTCCCTTCCGCCGTCTTCATGGAGAGCGTAGCCAGCCCGAGGCCAGTGTTGACACCATCGATTTGGAAGCCGTTGGCAAAGGTAGCTCAGGGAGCATGGACGGTATTCTGTAGCCGGACCTCCCGCTGCAGAACATCGGAAAGACGACCGGATTGCATGTCGAGTAAGGGACTGACGGAAAGACCGATGCCCTTCAACCTTAAGGTGGCTCGGTCTCGCAATTGTGTTTTTTCGATTCAAATAAGGGACATGGGTAAAATTATCACAATTCTCTGTTGAGTGATCTTGAAATCGTGGTTCAACAGTCTTGGTATTATTCTCAGTCCTCGTTATCAAAGGCATGCTTCAGCTTGTGATAGAACCCGTAATCACAGTACCATACGCATCTTCAGCTTTCCTCCTCGAACGATCTCATCCTGCCTGGCGCATAGCTCATCCACGTCCCACTTCGCCGATAAGTATCGTCCGCTCAACCACATTCTCCTTTCTTTCGTGAGCCATACGACGAAGCTGCCGCCAAGCCTTACATCTTCCAATAGAGCTGCATAACGCACGAGTAAGCGACATTGAGAGAGACGAGCAGCTTGCGTCCAATGGGGCATTGTGGGCATTATATGGAATTCGATAGCTGGGGACTTACTATCATACATCTGCTTTGGCGCAACTTTCGCCATCTCAGTCTGCACACTGCCTGGCTGGATCGCGGCGGTGAACAGGGTCGGATGCTGTGCTGCTAGGAATTCAACGTAGCGACACTGCGCCATCTTGCTGATACAATAAGCCGTACTGTGCCCTGTCGTCCCATCCGCATGCATATCCGACGAACAAATCGCTATGATGGACTGTGCGCCATTCTCAGACGCCAACAGCAATGGCAACAACTTGGTCGAGGCTAGGTACATGCCCTTGCAATTAACATCAAAGGCACGTGAGAAATCGGACGCCGTGCTCTCCACACGCGTTTCCCAGGCGCCCCAGAAGCCTGCGTTGTAGACCAAGACGTCGAGTCGGCCGAATCTCGCCTCGACCGACGCCGCAAAGCTGTCGACACTGGATTCGGTTGTAAGGTCACACACGACGTTCAGAGTTTGTATGACCGGGTCGATCTCGCGCACTCGTGCTTCGATTTCCGACGATTGGACTTCTGCGATGGTCGGTGAGCAGACCGCGATGCCGCTTACACCGGCCTGTGCAAACGAGTATGCAACGTGAGCGCCGATGTCTCGACTAGCACCGGCGATGCAGACGACAAATGGTCGCGGAAGAGTGACTAAGCTGGGGTCGATGGATGGATAGGGAATAGAGTGGAGCGTTGAAGTGAAAGTATTGCCGGCTCGATCCGATTTGGAGCTCATCGTACCAAGAGCATCACCACTGATGCTGCAAAAGCGGTGTCTTGCAGATGATGTGACTATGATTAATCTTTACAGCATCGACAAGGGGCCATGAAGGGTATTTTGCCTCGTCCAAGTGAGAAACCCGAAAAGGCAAGTTCCGAATTCCGAACCTTCGCGGATATGTGAGGCAAAGTATCCAAGTAAAGCACTTCAAGACGGCATAAGTGTGGTGTCGACTATATCTAGTGCCTATCTTTTGGCATCTGATTTAGACGATATTGTAGCATGTTTGATTAATTGTAAAATCTATAAGAGCGAGATATATAATACACAAGAGATAAGTTAAGACTCTACTTCTTCTTATCTAGTAATACAATATATCTAGCAATACAATACGTTAGCAGAAGATCTAGGGTTAAATATCTAAGATATCGATCAACAAATACAATTAATCTTAAATAGATCTTAAATCTTACTTAAACTTTAGATAGTATATTAAGTATTATTCGAATATTACTTGTATTATTAAAACTTACAAACACAATTTATAAATATAATAAACTATATATATTATAGTATATTAGAAATATATTTGTTTATATATTATTGTAATAATTTAATAGATAATTTAATTAATAATATTAAATACTTAATTTTAGAAATTTTAAGATATTCTAATTCTAAGATACTTAGTTCTAAAAATCTCTACTAGTATATTATATTACTAGATAAGAAGAAATAATCTAGCAAATTAGATTATTTTGCAAATTATAGATAACAAATCTTAGCAATATTAGAATATAATAATAATACTTTAATTAATTAAAAATATAGTAAATTTTTTAAGATTTCTTATATATAAATTCTATAAAAGATAAAGACTTTTAACTAATATAAAATTACTTTATCGATTAGTAAAAAGAAGAAAATAGATAGTAATTATATTATTATAAAATACTATATATCTTATATAATAAAACTTAATTAATATAGAAAGATTCTAAGACTTATATATATATATATAGATAATAAGAAAATATTAAAATATATTAAATAGTTTAATTAATATCTCGAGAACTTTAAACTATATATATTATTCTTAAAGATATAATTAGATATTTTAAATTAAAGTATATAATATAAGAGAAAAATATAAGATAATTATTATATCTTCTAAAAACAAATAAATATAATAATAATATATATATAACTTTTTCTTATATTAAGTATTATAAAGAATTATTATAATAGACTAAAGATTTTAGAATATAAAAAAAAAAATATATATA
>JAABUL010007124.1_pt1 | contig 12306 bp, 4 predicted proteins | sample 5559151 | NCBI WGS metagenome assembly JAABUL01 (sample SAMN10711876, study PRJNA513368) | rock metagenome | isolation source: Antarctica rocks | place: Antarctica: Victoria Land, Pudding Butte sud | reverse complement strand
TTGTAAAAAGAGTAATATATTATCTTTAAAAAAATTGAATGCAAAAATTGTTTGCAAAGATTCTATATAATTTTAGTTGCTATTATTGTTTTTTTTAAACTCTTACGTTTTAATATATTAAATAAGTAAATATATTATATTTTAATAGTTTTGCAATATAATCTATTGTATTGTCTTTATTAATATTATATATTTAAACAATTAAATTGCGAATCTTCTTTATAATATAATTGCAAAAGTAATTTATTTTGTTATATAATTATCTTTGCGTTAATTAAATTCTAACAAGCTTAAATATTAGCGTTAATCTATTATTCTTTATTTAAAAGTATATAACTTTAGATTGATTTGTATCTTTGTAAATTTTTGTTGCTTTATCTATAGATATTTTATTAATATTAAAAACAAACGTCGATTATATTTAAGAAAATAGATAATACTTGCATTGTTATTATAACTCAAAAATATTACAACTTTAAATTATTTTTTAATTTTGTTATATATAAGACTCTTGTTATTTTTGTTTATATAAATATATTAATAGTGCGTATTTTACAATTATATAGCTCTTCTTTATTGCAATTTAGAAATTTAATTAGACTTATTTTTATTGTTATTAAACAAATTTTTTGTGTCTAAAGTACTACTATATTGTACGCGTATTAACAAGAACAAAATAGCAAAACTCTTGCTATTTTAATTGCTTGTTAAGTTAAACAACAATTTGTTAATTTTTATCAAACTTTTTTATTGCTTTTAGTTAGTATACTTTTGATCTAAATTTAAGCAAATTTATATAACTTTTAATGCGACTAAATTTGTTGTTGTATACAAAGCAATAATTAATAATTGTCTCTATTATAGATTTATTAATTTGTTTATGCTTTAAAATTATTATTAATTTCTTGTTGTCTTTATTATTAATATTAATAATATTTTTTTCGCAAGATTAACTAAAAAGTAGTTTAGAAAAGTTTAAAAATATTTAATTTTGTTAGCAATTAAGCAAATTAATTCTTATTTTTTACAATTAAATACAAAACAAACGTTTGCTATTTAAAAAAAAAAATGTATAAATTTTGCGCATTCTTTTTTTGCGTTTTTGTTAATATTTATCTTAAGTTATAGCAAAAAAACAATAAAATAAATTAAACAACATAATATAACTATAAAATATGCTATTTATTTAACAATATTAATTGAAAGTTCTTTAAAATATTTGATAAAATAGTTGACAATTAAAACGCAAAAATTAATAAAAAAGATTTACAAAAAAAAGTTTGCGATAAAAAATTATACAAGTTATAATATATCAATTTAGTATATTTTTAATATATTAATCAATTATTATTTAACTATTAGCTAACTATTAAATAATTATTTTGAAATTAATTAATTATAAATCTAATTTTGTTTAAATTGTCGATTATAATCTTATAGTAATTTTGTTCTTTTTAAGATTATTATAATACAAGTAGATCTTTGTTTAATATATAATTTTTAATAGTATGCTTATAATTAATAAGTAATTCTATTGTTTGCAAAGTTAATAACTAAATATTATATATAATTGTAAATTGTAAATATGTATTAAACGCATTTTAAATAAATATAAAAATCTTTAAACTTAAAAAGTTAATTAAAGAAGTTGTTAAACAAATATTTTATACAATATATTTATTAATAGCGCAAAATATTTTATTTATAAAAATATTTAATCTTAAACACAAAAAATTTTAACAATACAAAACAAAATATTATTATCTTAGATTTTATCAAATAGTCTTTAGTTTTTTTTTTCGATATTTGAAACTTTTTGTTGTACAAAATTATTATAAAGATTTTTTGCTTAAGTTGTCGCTTAATAATAATTTATTTCTTAATACTTAAATTATATACTAATTTCTAGATATAATAGATTTTCTTTTAATTAATACAATATATACGTTTTTCAACTTATATCTTTGTGTTTTTTATAAAAATCGATTTGATAATTACAATATATTTTGCTTTAATTAAAATTAAATTAATTAATAAAATATTAATTGTTTTAACTATAAAATGCGATTAAAAGTTTTACTTAAACAATATTTTCTTTTCGAATTTTATTGTTTTATTAAAGTTATATTTTTTTTTAAAGTTTTTAACAATTTTAATGCATTTTAATTGACTTAAATCAAAATAAAACAATATTAATATTTTAAGAAATATACTTTTAATATATTAGATTTGCAATTAATTGTTGTTCTTTTCTTTATAGTATTGCGTTATTGCAACTTAAGTTACAAATATATTAAGACTATAATAAAGATAAAAAACTATAGTATTTATATTGTAAAATACTACGATTACTAACAAAAACATAGATATTATAATTATTTTTTAACTCTTCGACAACTTTGCAAGTCGACAAGATAGTATATTAATTTTTGAATTGTTTGCTATTAAATTTGTATACTTTGTGTAATATTTAATATTTTGTAATAAGATTTTTCTCTTTAGTATCTTGGCGTTAATTTCTTTTAGCTTTAACTTTTTAATATATTTTAAATAATTAACAAAAAAAAGAGATATTATTATTTGTAAATTATAAATTTTGTTGTTAAACTTTTTATTTAAAATTGCAATTAATTTATTGTTTTTCTTGTTATTTTTAATTTATATTTTATAGCGTTTTGCTAATAGTTTTTTAGTAATCTTCGAGAACTTTACTTTAATTAATTGAATTTTCTTCTTTTATTAATACAATTTTGCGATATAAATAATTTGTTTGTAGAGTTTCGAAAGTTTTATTATTTTAAAATCGAAAAAGTTTATTTTATTTGTTTGTTTTATTAGAAGCAATTTAACAATTTTGCAAAACTTAATCTCTATAATTTAAATATTTTATTAAGATTTTTTAAGATTTTTTAGTAAAATATTAAAAGTCTTTTGTAATTTTGTAATTATTGCTTCAATTATATTACAAAGATTTTTATTATTTGCTTAATTTATATCGATTTTTAGCACTTCAATTTATTTAGTTAAGTTGTTAAAGATTTCGCAAAAAATATTGCTAAAAAACATAAATTTGCAATCAAAATTTGCAACAAATTTAATAAATTTCTTGATTATAATACTTTGTTGTCGCTTCTTATAATAAAATTTATTTTTAATAATTTCGAAGAAAATTAACATGTTAGACATTTTTTATTTATTTTATTTATTCGAATATTGCAACAAAAAGATTAATGTCTTAATTATTTAACTTTTGTATAATAGAGAGCTAATAACAATAATATAGCGATTGAAATCTTTTTTAAACAAATTAGAAATATAGAAGTATATATAGTTATTGTTTATTTTTGACAAAACAATATATTTATTGCAATAACTTAATAGAAGTCTCGATTCTTTTAATATATTGTTATATGCAATTTTGAACATTATTTTTAGCAACTTGTAACTATAATTGTACAATAACTTTTATTTCTTTAGCATAAAATTTAACAAGTTTAATTAGATAATTTGCAATTTAAAACAACAAGCTAGCAACAAAAGATTTTGTGTAATTTCGTTAAGAATATAAAGATATTTAAAGAATTAAAAATTAAATTTCTTAAATAAATATTTATTGTTTTCGACATTTTGTAATAGATATTTATATACTATTAAGAAATTCTTTTTTTAAGATTTCTAAATTTCTTGTTATATAAACGTAAACTATTAATTTAAAATAAAAAGAACTATTTGTTGCAACAACTTTACAACAACAAATTAATTAAAAATTATTCTTTATATAGTTTTCAAAATCGAGCATTATATTTTGTTAATATTTATCTTATTGTTATTAAAGTTATCTTTGATTTTGAATTGTTATATTTGTAGCATAATAACAAGTTTAAAAATTTAAAAGAAGTACAACTTCTTTTTTAAATTAAACAATTTAATCAATAAATTTTTGTATATTTTTGTTGTATTTTTTTACTAAAACTTATAGAACTTGTTTTAATTTTTTAATCCAATATATTTGTATATTTTTGTTTTGTTAATATTTAAAATTTAAGCGTTAAGTATTTTTTTCTTAGCATCTTTATTTATCTTAATTAGATTTATTTTTGCTTGCTTATTTTTCTCGATTTTAGCAAAACTCGATTAATTAACAATTGTATTGTTGTTCTCTACTATATATTTTTTGTCGATTGTTTTATCTTTGTTATTGAACAAAATATTTAATATCTCTTTGTCGATCGACTTGTTATTTAATATCTACGTTTTATTTTTTGATTCTATAATTTTTTGACGTTTATAATAGAAGTTTTTGTTGTTGTTTTTTTTAATTTTTATTCGTTTTATAATCTCTCGCTATTAGAAGAAAAGTTTCTTGCTTCGAATTGTTTATCTAATATTGCTTTTCGTTTGCGCAAAAGTCTCTTCTTTTTATTTAACGCTATTATATATATTGTTGTTAATATTGTTGTGTTTAGTATTGTCGAAATGTTTATCTACAATACAATTGATATCTTAATAAAGAATGCAAATAATATTGTTGTAGATAATGCAATAGATAACGCTATAAACTATATAATAAAGTAAGACGAAATAATAAGTTTAAGTTTAGACTTTGTAACAAAAGTATAAAAATCTATAGCAATAAAAGATTGTAATTGAAAAAAAGACTTTTTGTTAAATAATATTAATTTGTTATCAATGTGTTTGCAAGCTATATTCGATGTTAATTGATAATCAAAATAATGTCAATACTTTTAATATCTTTAATATTACGTTCTATTAATAATAGAGACTTGTTAATATTAAAAAAAAATTATAAAATTTAAAATAAACGCAATAAAAATTGTGTTATACTAGTATGCGAGGCAATAAACAAATTGAAGTCTAGATTAATATTTTTAGTTAATAATATTAATATGCTATTCTTAAATATAAACTTATTGTTCTTAGAATTAATCGAAATAACTTTAAATTTAAATATTGTAAATTTATCTACAACAAATCTTTTTAATATAATTTGCAATTTTTTTGTCGAATCAACAAAGACAAAATAACTCTTAAACTTAAATTATATAATATTTTTATTGTTTTAAATTATTGCTTGCTTTACGCAAAAATTAATTAATATTTTATAATCTATATATCTCGACTTTATTGTATTATTTAATATAAATTTATCAATAAGATTGCTAATTAGTTGCATAAATATTTAGATATCTTTAAATTGCGAAACGTTATTTTTATACTTATTTATAAAGCAATAATCGAATTTCTAGATTTAGATACTTGCGAAATTAAATACTAAAGATAATTTGTAATTTTCTATAGTCTCTAGTTTAACGTTCTTTGATTAATTAATAAAAAAAAAAATTTGATTAATATTTTTGCGCTCTCTTTATTTATTAACATTGTATTGCTTTTTAATTTAAGAACTAAAAGTTAACATTGCTTTTCTTAATAATTCTATAGTAGAACAAAGTTCTTTATAATTAGTATCTTTTTATTTTTATTAATTGTAATATCGAAGCAATTATTAAAAGCTTTGCATAGTTTAATATTAATTTTTGTTAATTTGTTTTAATTAATTTTTGTTTTAAATTTATTGTCGATCTTTTTAACATTTTTAAATAAAGATTGAGCAACTTTTTCGATTTTAATATAAAGTTTATTGTTAATGTCTAAAGTATTTTTAACGCTTTTTTTGTTTTATATTTTTTTTAAACTAACTATATTGTGTAATCTACAAAACGCATATATATAAAGAAGAATAAAAATAAATAAAAGTAAAATATCTTGAAATAAAATTAGATTATTTAACGATTTAGATGTGTTTATTTATAGAGATCAATTGTCGAACAATTATCGACAATATTATTTTATATACTAGCGAATAAATTATAATAAACAACAATTAGCAAATTATAATTATTTAAAAACTACTATTGTATTATAAATTGCAAGATCAAGTTAATACAATAACAATAACAAAAATAATTTATTCTCTTTTATATTGTTAACAACGCAAATTCTTTTTTTATTTTTTAATCTTTATTTATATAATAATCTTGTGCATAAGCTACTCTTATCTTGGCTTAATATTCTTTATAACGTAAAATTACAATATATAATAACTATAATGCAATATATGCGTTTCGTTTAACGTAAACTAGTTATAAAGTAATCTAGTTACAATTTAATTTGTTAATAAGATTTTAAATCGATTATTTGTTAATTAATTATCAAATAATAATCGATCAATTATTAAATAATTGTTGAATAATTAGTCTCTAATATTATTTGTCTTACTAATTTAATTGTTAAAATTACTTACTTTATTTTACGTTAAAATCTCTCAACTTATAAAAGCTATTTTGTTGTCGCTTTATAAATTTGCGAAATATACAAAAAAGATATTCAAAGATAAAGAAAAAAAAAAAATTTATTAGATTGTTTAGTATTAAATTAGATTATACAATAATAAATTATTATCGCATTGTTAGCAACTATAATATTTCAAATAAATTGTTATTTACTTGAAAAATTATCGATTTTTTTTTTGCTTATATACAAGAATCTATATTGTAACTCTTTAGTATTAAGATTTTGCATTTAAGATAACTTTTAATAATAATATACTTTTTAACAATTAAATTATATACAAATCTTTATATATAGCATATTTTCTTTTATTTGATTTAATAATTTTGCTTTTAAACTTGTGCATTTGTGCTTTTTATAAAAATTGATTTAATAATTAAAGTATTTGTAATTTTAATTAAAATTAAATCGATTTCTAAAATATTAATTGTTTTAATTATAAAACAAGATTAAAAGTCTTGTTTAAACAATATATTTTTGTTAAATTTTACAAGTTTGTTAAAATTACATTTTTTCTAAAATTCTTTTACAATTTTTGTACACTTAGATTAGCTTAAATCGATATAAAACAATATTAATTTTTTAAAATAAAAAACTTTAATAAACTAGATTTGCAATTAATTAATAATTTAAATTTTAATATATTAAATTGTTGCAAACTTAGCAATATATAATAGATATTAAAGTAAAAATAAAAAGCAATAATATATATATTGCAAAAAACTATAGCTATTAATAGCAATATAAACTTAATAAGTGTTTTTTATTTTTTAAACAATTTTGCGATTTAACAATATAATAATATTATTCTTAAATTATTTATTAAATTATTGTCGTATTTTATATAATATTTGATGTTCGATAGCAAAGTCTTTTTTTTTAATACTTTTGTTTTTACTTTTTTTAAATTTATTTTCTTAATATAGTTTAAATATCTAGCGTAAAATAAAAATATTATTATTCGCAAACTATAAATATTGTTGTTAAACTTATTATTCGAAATTGCAATAAATTTATTATCTTTATTATTATTGTTAATTTACGTAATATAATGTTTTGTTAATAGTTTTTTAATATTTTTGAAAATTTTTGCTTTAAACAAGTATATATTTTTTTATTATTAATATAGTTGCTTAATATAAATAATATATTTGTATAATTTCGAAAGTCTTTTAATTTTAAAATTAAAAAAGTTTGTTTTATTTGTTTATTTAATTAAAAACAATTTGACAATTTTTTAAAATTTAATTTTTATAATTTGTATATTTTGTATAGATTTTTTAGAATTTTTTAGTAAAATATCGAAAGTCTTTTGTAGCTTTAAAATAGTTGCTTCGATTTTGTAATAAAACTCTTTATCTTTTGTTTAATCTATATTAAACTCTAGTATCTTAATATATTCGATTAAGTTTTTAAGTATTTCGCAAAAAATATTATTAAGAAATATAAACTTGCAATAGAAATATTCGACAAATTCTTTAAAATTTTTAATAATTATACTTTGTATTTGCTTCTTATAGTAAAATTCGTCTTTAATAGTTTTCGAAAAAGACAATATATTGTATTAACGCTATTTTAATTTTTTATTCTAATATAATTTTGTAAAGAGCAACGTCTTAATTATTTAACTATTATATAATAGAGAGTTAATAGTAAATATATATCGATCAATTTTTTTTTTGAATAGATTTGAAATATAGAAGTACTAATAATTATTAATACAATAAAACATCAAATTCGATTAATTGCTCTTTAGACTTTTTAGAGATATTATTGTGTGCAATTTTAAATATTATTTTTAGCAACTTGTAATCTTTGTTATACAATATCTTTTATTTTTTTAGAAAGAAATCTAGCAAGTTTAACTAAATACTTGTTAGTTTTAAATTAATATTTAGTAATAAAAGATCTTAAGTAATTTTGTTAAAAACGCAACAATATAGAAAAAATTAAAAATTAATATTCTTAAATAAATATTTACTATTTTTGATATTATTTGCGAGATACTTGTGTGCGTTTAAGAAATTCTCTTTTTAAGATTTTTAAATTTTGCGACAAGTTAATGTTAATTAATAATTTAAAATAAAAAAAAATATTTATTGTAAAATCTTTTCGACGCAATTGTTAATTAAAAATTATTTTTGTAGTTTTAAGAATTAAGTATTATATTTTGTCAATATTTATTTTATTGTTATTAAATTTATTTTTAATTTTGTTTTGTTATATCTAAAATATAGTAACAAGTTTTAATATTTAAAAAAAATACAATTTCTTCTTTTGTTTTAACAATTTAATTTTTAAATTTTTACTAATTGTTGTTGCATTCTTTTGCTAAAAAATACAAAATTTATTTTAATTTTTTAACGTAACATATTTGCAAATCTTTGCTTTCTTAATATTTAAAATTTGAATTTTAAATATTTTTTTTCTTTTATTTTTGTTTATTTTTAAGAAATTTATTTTTGATTTATTTTTGATTTTTTTTTGTCGAGATTCAATTAATTAATAATTATATTATTGTTCTCTATTATGTAATTTTTATTAATTTTTTTATCTTTGTTAATAAATTCAATGTTTATTATCTTTGTGTTATTTAATATATTGTTTGTTGTTTTTGTGTTATTTGTCGATCTTTGCATTTTTTAATACTTTTTGTTTTTAATTTTTTTAACTTAACTTTAAAAAATTATTTATTGCTTAAATTATTATTGTTGTTTATTTTATTCGCTCTTTTTAAATTGTTTTTAACGTAAACTTTGTATACGTTTGCTTTTCGTTTGTTAATAAACTCGATTAAATTGCTACTTGTTGCAATTGTTAATTTAACGACAAATTTTATTGCTAGCGCAATATAAATGTTGTTGTTAATATTGTTGTGTTTAACGCAATTAATGCGTTTGTATACAATACAATTAATACAATTGTAGACAATATGTTTAATGCAATTGTAGACAATATAATTAATACAATTGTAAACAATATAGTTAAATAAAATAAAGCAATAGTTTTGAGTTTTAATTTTAAGACAAGAGCTTTAAAATATAAAATAGACAAAAATTGTAATTGAGAGAGTAAGTTCTTATTAAGTAATAAAATTTAGATATTAATGTATTTGAAGTTCGCAATTGATATAAATTAATAATAAGAATAATAAGAATAATTAATATATCTTTAATATTAGATTCGATCAATAATAGAAACTTATTAATATTAGAAAAAGACTATAAGATTTGCAACAAATATAATAGAAATTTAATTGCAACAATATATAAAATCTTAATTAAATCGAAATCTATATTAATATTTTTAATTAATAATATTATTGTATTATTCTTAGATATAAACTTATTGCTCTTAAAATGGATTAAAACAATTTTAAACTTAAATATTATAAATTTAATTATAGCAAATTTTATTAAAATAATATATAATTTTTTTAAAAAATTAATAGTAATAAAACAACTTTTAATCTTAAACTATACAATATTTTTGTTGCTTTAAATAATTAACTACTTTATAGAAAAGTTTAAATATATTTTATAATTTATATATCTTGACTTTATTGTATTGTTCGATATAAATTTATTAATAAAATTGTTAATTAATTGTATAGAAGTTTAGATATCTTTAAATTGCAAAGTATTATCTTTGAAACAATAATCAAAATTCTAGACTTAAGTATTTGTAAAATTAAATATTAAAAATAGTTTGCAATCTTTTATAGTCTTTAGCTTAACATTTTTTGATTAATTAATAAAGATTTTCTTATTTTTGATCGATATCTTTGCGCTCTCTTTGTTTATTAATGTCGCATTGCTTTTTAATTTAAAAACTAAAAACTAATATTGTTTTATTTGTCGATTTTATAGCAAAACAAGATTGTTAAAAACAAATAGCTTCTTATTTTAATTAAATATAATATCTATATAATAATCAAAATTTTTGTATAGTGTTTTGCTAATTTGATGCAATTCGATTTGATTAATTGTTGTTTTAAATTTATTGTCAATTTTTCTAATATTTTTGAGCAAAGATTAAACAATATTTTCGATTTTAATGTATAATTTGTTATTGATTTCTAAGATATTTTTGATTGTAAACGCATTTTACAACTTTTATTTAATTATATTTAATATTGTTTGTTGCAATAATATTGCTAGTAAAATATTAAATAAGAAAGATAATATAATACAAAGAAAAAAATATAAAGATTGATCGAAATAAAAGTAAAGATTGAGCAAAAATTAAGCGAATTTCTTTATTATAATATAAGATTGCGAAAATAAAGTTTTGTAATTGTAAAATTAGTCGACGTTAATTAATGTCAATTAATATTAGTTTGTTTATTATTGATCAACAAAACAACGTATTTAGATTGTATATTATTGTAAATATTATTAAAGAATTTTTGTATACTTTTTAAAGTAACAAGAGACACTCTTTATTATATTAATTTTCTTTAATTTACAATATTGGCGATCGCATATTAGCGCAAAAGAAAAAAAGAATTCTATGTTCAACTATTGAAAAATATTTTTTTTGACAAAATTACAAAGATATTTACGTCTATTGCGCGTATTTGCGCTTCTCTATTAAGATAAAAAAAATTATCGCATTGTTATATTAACAATGCTATACAAACAATATTTATTTACTTTAGTAATATTATATTATTAGAGATCTTTTTTATTAAAAGCTATTGCGAATTATTTAGTTTCGCGTTGCACATTAACAACAACTATATAGCTAATAAGAGTTATTTATAATTAAATCTTTTTCTCTTTTTAACAATACGTTCGAATACAAAAGCGCAACTTAAAAGAGAGAAAATGTTATTAATTAATACTAAATATTATAGCTTTTGTTTACAACAAAATAATTTCGAAAAAGCAAACAATATAATTGCAATATTTTAAAACAATATTGTTTAATTTTGACTAATTAAATTGTTCGAAATCGAAGACAAGTTTTTATATAACTCTTAATTATTAATATTATATAGAATTGCTACTTTAAATATATTTTTAAACAATTTTTTATCTAATTTGTCAAATACAATGCTAGATAGTTAGAACAACTCAAATATATATAGTTTAAAAGCGTTAAATTAACAATTTACGAAAGAAAAGAATTAAAAACAATACTTGTTTTGTTCTAATAAACTAAATAATACGCAAATAATCGAAATTATATTTGATTTTTGCAAAAATCGACATATAATTCTTATCAATTATAAAGATTTAGCTATAAGCTTGTTTTTTCAAAAAAAGCAATTTGTATTTGTATCAATTTTAAAGAAGAGTCAATTATTAAATATATTAAAAAAAATTATTTTTTCTCTTATATGTGCGAATTGTTATTAAGTAGAACTTAAAACGTTTCTCTTAAAATTGTAGTCAAAAAAGAAGAGACGTAAATTTTGAGAAAAGACAATTTTTGTTAGAAATTGCTTCTTTATTCTTGCAAAACTCTTTTCTTCTTCTTTAAAGTAATTGTTATAATTGTTGTTATTTTTTTTATAATCGCGAAGTTGCTTAAGTTAATATTAAATACTTAAACTAAATTCTTTGTCTTTTTCTTCTTTTTGTTTGTTTTTAGCATATTTTATTTTCTTTAAAACGCGACAATTTGACGAAGTTTTGCTTAATAATTAAAATACGTTATAATATTTTACTTTTAAGATCTTTGTTATTTGCTTAATCTCTATTATTAACGTATTAAATTTTGTGCATTTAACAAACTTATAAGAATAGCTTAATACAATATCTTAACTAATTATAGCTCTTCAATAACGCGAATTTTGATTTAAAGCTTTTTTTCGACGTTTTTTTTGTGCAAAGATATACGATTTGTTTTATTATATTTAATTATAAAAGTAAAGAGAACGCAAGCTACAATTTTGTTCTTTGTAACAAAAGCATATTAATATAATTTATT
>JAABUL010007118.1_pt1 | contig 12312 bp, 6 predicted proteins | sample 5559151 | NCBI WGS metagenome assembly JAABUL01 (sample SAMN10711876, study PRJNA513368) | rock metagenome | isolation source: Antarctica rocks | place: Antarctica: Victoria Land, Pudding Butte sud | reverse complement strand
TGCGCCGTGGTCGAACTGCGCGCGCGCCGCTGCCGTCCGGGTCGCCGTGATCGGCGTCTGGCCGCGTAAGCCCCCGGCGACGGGGAGGGGGGAGCACATCTTGCCTCCTATTCTGAAGATGAACTACCCCGTGACGCTCGTTGACTAGCCGGGGGTGGCAATTTGACCAACTCCAGTTAATTGGGGCGTGACCCACTAGTAGGCGCCGCGCAGCTGCCGCGCGGCGGCGACCATGCGCGCCAGCGCCGGCGTCACCTCGTCCCACGTACGCGTCTTGAGGCCGCAGTCGGGGTTAACCCAGACCTGGCCGGCCGGCAGCGCCTCGAGTGTCGCCCGCAGCATCGCCACGAGTTCGTCCTCACCGGGCACGCGAGGGGAGTGGATGTCGTAGACGCCGGGGCCGACCTCCTTGTCGTAGCCGGTCCGCCGGAAGACGTCGAGCAACTCGCCGCCCGAGCGCGAGTTCTCGATGGAGAGCACGTCGGCGTCGAGCGCCGAGATGGCGTCTATGATGTCGTCGAAGGCGCTGTAGCACATGTGCGTGTGCACCTGTGTGGCCGGCCCCGCGCTGGAGGCGGCTGCGCGGAAGCAGGCTACGGCCCAGGCCAGGTAGAGGTCGCGGTCGGCGCGGCGCGGCGGGAGCCCCTCGCGCAGGGCCGGTTCGTCGATCTGGATCGCGCGCAGCCCCGCCGCGTCCAGGTCGGCCACCTCATCCTTGAGCGCCAGGGCGATCTGGCGACAGGTGTCGGCGCGCGGCTGGTCATCGCGCACGAACGACCAGTTGAGGATCGTCACCGGCCCCGTCAGCATGCCCTTGACCGGCCTGTCGGTGAGCGATTGCGCGTAGGCGCTCCAGCGCAGCGTCATTGGCGCGGGGCGCGTCACGTCCCCGTAGATGATGGGCGGACGGACGCAGCGCGACCCGTAGCTCTGCACCCAGCCGTAGCGCGTGAAGGCGAAGCCTGAGAGCTGTTCGCCGAAGTATTGCACCATGTCGTTGCGCTCGGCCTCGCCGTGTACCAGCACGTCCAGCCCCAACTCCTCCTGGCACCGGATCGTGCGCGCGATCTCCTGCTCGATGAAGCGGTCGTATTCTTGTGCGGTGATCTCGCCGTCCTCGAACCGGCGGCGCGTCCGGCGCGTCTCCGCCGTCTGTGGGAACGAGCCGATCGTGGTCGTCGGCAAGGGCGGTAGGCCCAGCCGCGCGCGCTGCAAGGGGCGACGCTCGGCGTAGGGTAGGCGCGGGACCGGGCCCTCTTCGGCCATGCGTTCTTGTACCGTCGCGTCGTGGACGCGTGGCGAGGCCGCGCGTTGTTCCGCCATGACCGCGCTTGCGCGCAAGGCCTCCGCTATTGCCGCGCGGCCCTCGGCCAGCCCACGCCCCAGCGTCGCGACCTCGGCGAGCTTCTGCTCAGCGAAAGCCAGCCAGCCGCGTATCTCCGGCGCGACGCCGTCTTCCCGCGCGGCGTCGTAGGGGACGTGCAGCAGCGAGCACGACGTACTTACAATCAGGCGCTCGCGCGGCATGATCGCCGTGAGGTCTTCCAGCGTGTCGAGGGCGGTCTCCAGGTTAGCGCGCCAGACGTTGCGTCCGTCCACGACGCCGGCCACGAGGGTCTTATTGTCCGGCAGGCCGTGGCGGCGCAGGAGGTCGAGGTTGTGAGGTCCGCGCACGAGGTCGAGCGCGATCCCGTCGATCGGCAGCGCCGCCAGCGTTTCGTAGCTCTCGCCGACATGGCCGAAATAGGTCGCGATTAGCAGCTTGGCGGCGCCCTTGTGCGCGGCGAGCGCCGTATAGGCGCGGCGCAGCGCCGCCAATTCTTCCGGCGTGCGGTCCTGCACCAGGCAGGGCTCATCGAGTTGTATCCACTCCGCGCCCCCGGCGGCCAGCCGCGCGATCACCTCGCCGTAGACCGCGACGATACTGTCAAGCGTTTCGCCCAGGATGTCCAGCCCCTCATCCTGCGCTTTGCCGAGCAGCGCCAGGCTAAACGGGCCGACCAGCACGGGCTTGGCCGCGACGCCCAACGCCTGGGCCTCGACGAGTTCGTCGAACGGCTTGGTCGAGGCGAGGCGGAAGCGCTGTCCGCGCTGCCACTCGGGCACGATGTAGTGGTAGTTGGTATCGAACCACTTGGTCATCTCCATCGCCGTCACGTCGAGTCCGTCGCGTTGCGCGCCGCGCGCCATGGCGAAGTACGTGTCGAGGTCGACCGTCGCGCCCTCCTGGTCGTCCCAATGGTAGCGCGCCGGCACGGCCCCGACGAGGGCCACGGCGTCGAGCACATGGTCGTACAGCGAGAAATCATTGACCGGGATGACCGTGACGCCGGCCGCGCGTTGCGCGTCCCAGTGGGCCTGCCTCAGTGTAGCCGCTGTCGCGCCCAACCCTTCCGCCGTCAGCGCGCCCTTCCAGTAGGACTCGCAGGCGCGCTTGAGCTCGCGGTCGCGCCCGATCCTGGGGTATCCCGGTATCGTCGTCCGTATCATGGATGTCTCCTTTGCAGCCGATGGTCGATGGTCGATGGTCGTGAGTCGTGAGTCGTCGCGGCGCCCTTGTAGGGTATGAGGGCCACCGCCTACAACTCCGGCCCGTTGTCTTAATTATATAACGAACGTTCGATTTATAATCAAGTAGGTATGGGCCAATGCCAGGGTCTGCCAAAGATTGGTTGTTGACTGGGAGTGCTGATGTCAGTCCGCGGATTGTCCAGCCGGCACACGTTCGTGGGCGAACGCATCACCGATAGTAGGCGCTGATGTCACGAATCCACTTGTGACATGGCGTCGGCGGCGGGGATGTCACGAATCCACTTGTGACATTGGCGCCAACCGCGGAAGTGTCACATATGGGCATGTGCAACGCGGGGCGCGTGGCATGGCGCCTACCCGATGCGGCCTCGCGCGACGTCGCGGGTGCGACCGCTCGTCGCGATTGTGGCGCATGATGTAACGCCGGTCCTTCGTCGTCCCGCGCGCCTCGATCAGCCCGCGCTCCTCCAACGTGTGCAGGTCCCGAATAGCCGTGCGCCGTTCCAGGCCCAGGGCCGCGACGTACGCGCGGGGGCTGAGCGCCTCGCCCGCGCGTAGCCGCGCCACGATCCAGTCCTGCCGCTCGGTCGGCGAGAGGCGCGCGCCCCGCCCCTCCGGCGCGCCGTCCGCTGCCTCCACCTGCGCTGGGGTCGCCCCGATAGGCGCCGTGGCGGGGGGCGGGTCGGGACGCGACGCCGCGAGGTCCGCGCCGAGCCGTGCCTGGATCGCTCGCGCCGCCTCCGCGTAGCACCGGGCCGCCGCGTCCTCCCCCCGCCGCGCGCGCAGAGACGCTTCCACCTGGAGCAGCCGCATCTCGGCGTAGGGGTAGGGCATCTCCCGCGCCAGCGCCAGCCCCTCGCGTAGGTCGCGCGCCGCCGCGTCGTCGTCACCGCGATGCAGCGCCACCAACGCCCCCACGCGCAACGCCTCGACCAGCACGGGCCGCATGCCCTCCCGCCGCGCCCGCGCCAGCGCCCGCTCCACCGTCGCGTCCGCCTCCGTGGCATGGCCCTGCTCCAGTTGCGCCCACGCCAGGGTTGGCAGCAGTTCCGTGACATCGCTCTCCTCCAAGCCAGGGCGGTCGAGCAGCGGGGTTAGGCGCGCCACGGCCGCCTCCGGCCACCCCGCCAGGATGTCGAGTTCGGCCGCGACGGCCGCCGCCGTGCGTCGCGCCTGTAGATTGCCGCTACCCACGAGCGCGGCCTCGGCCTCCGCCACCTCTGCCGCGGCCCCCATCCGGTCGCCCACGGCCAGGGCCAGGAACGCGCGGTAGCCCGGGATGTACGGGGCATACCACGAGCGCTCGTCCGCGCGCAGCGTCGCGGCGGCCTCGTCCAGCGCGGACTGGGCGGCGACCCAGTTCCCCGACACGACGGCGACCCGCGCGCCCAGGGCTAGGGTGTACGCCCATTGTGCCGGGTCCCCCAGGCGCGTGGCGACCTCCAGCGCGCGGGCGAGGCGCGCCCGGCTCGCGGCGAGGTCGCCGCGCCGGGCGTGGACATAGGCCAGGTTGCGGTGCAGGCGCAGGAGCATGTCGGGGTCGTCGGCGGCCTCGGCCAGGGGCAGCACCTCCCGACCGAGCGCGAGCGCGTCGCCCAGGCGGCCCATCAGGTCGAGGAGATCCAGGCGTAAACCGTCGGCCCGCGCGCGCTCGGGCTGGCCCCCCCCGGCGCGCGCCAGCGCGGACGCCCGTTCGCTCGCGGACAGGGCCTCGTCGTAGCGGCCGGCCACCAGCAGGATTGCCGCCATCCCTGCATGCGCCGCCGCCGTGGTCACGTCCGAGCTTGGAGTCTCCCCTGTCCCCGCGCGCGTATCGGGCGCGAGCCCGGACGGCAGCGCCGCGAGGAGCGCGAGCCCCGCGTCGGGCGCGCCCCGGCGGGCGTGCGCCCACGCCAGCCGCGCCGCCGCCCGCCCCAGGCTCTCCCAATCACCCGCGGCGCGGTAGGCATCCACGGCCGGCCCCCACGCGTCGGCAGCCTCGGCGTAGCGGCCCGTCTGGTAGCGCATCTCGCCCAGCTTCTCGCGCATGCGCAGGGCGGCGCGCGCCGCGGCCGGCCCCAAGCCCTCCAGGTGGCCCAGCGCCTCGCCGTAGGAGCCCTCGGCGGCAGCCGGGGCGCGCTGGCCCCAGGCGCGGTCCCCGGCCTCCTCCGCGGCGCGCGCCGCCGCCGCCGCGCCGCCCCCCGCGCCGTGGTGGTACGCCAGCAGCTCCGGGGCGACCTGGACGCCGCCGTCGTCCCGCCGGCCGTGGCCGCGCTCCAGGGCCTCCGCTACGCGGCGGTGTAGCGCGGCCCGCCGCGCCGCGCCCAGTTCGCCCTCCACCACCTCACGGATCACGTCGTGCGCGAAGGCGTAGGCGTCGTCGCCATCCTCCGCCAGCAGCCGCGCCCGGCATGCCATCTCTAGCCCGTCAAGCGCCTCCCCCACGGAGCGTTCCAGCGCCGCCGCGATCAGCGCCGCCCCTGCGCTCCGGCCCACGACCGCCGCCGCCCCCAGCGTCTCGCGCGCCGCCGCCGCGAGCAGCGCCACGCGCTGGCGCACCCCCTGCGCCACATCCCACGGCACTGTCGCCTGGGGCGCCGCCCTCGCCCCGGCCCCCATGGGCGGAGCGGGAGCGGAGCGTAGGGCCTGGGCGTAGCTGACCAGGTAGAAGGGCATTCCGTCCGCCCGCTCTAGCACGCCCTCCGCCGTCCCGGCCGCGTCGGCGCCCAGGAGATCGTCGAGCAGGGCGGCGGCCTCCTCCCGCCCCAAAGGACCGAGCGCCCGCTGCTGGAGGAGTCGGGCCTGCGCCAGGTCGGCCGCGAGCAGGCCCAGCGGGTCCCCCGGCCCTACCTCTGTGTCGCGGTACGCGCCCACCATGCGTAGCGGCCCGCCCCCCGCTCCGCCCCCGCCGGTCCCGTCGAGCCCCGTCCCCACGCCGACCTCCCCGTACCCAAGGGGGGAGAGGGGGGCGTGGACGAGCGCGGAGAGCAGGTCAAGCGCGTCCGGGCCGGCCCATTGCAGGTCGTCGAGCGCCAGCAGCGTGCCCGCCGGCCCCGCCACGTTGGAGAGCAGGCGGGCCACGGCCGCGAACATCAGCCGGCGCTCCTGCTCGGGGGACAGCGTCCCCACCGGGGGTGGCTCCAGGATCGGGGCAAACTCGGGCAGCAGGCGCGCCAGCCAGGCGCAGCCGGCCACGGTATCGCGCAGGCGCTCGGGGCGGACGGTGTGGAGGTGGCGGGCCAGCGCGTCGAGCAGCGGGGCGTAGGGCGCCTGGCCCCCGCGCCGCTGGCAGCCCCCCGCGAGCACGGTCCAGCCCCGCGCGACGGCCCGCGCCGCCGCCGCCTGCAGCAGCTGCGTCTTGCCGATGCCCGGTTCGCCCGTCAGCAGGAGGACGGGCGGACCCGCCGCGCCGGCCACGAACCGCTCCAGCAGCGCCACCTCGGCGTCCCGCCCGATCAACGGGACAAGGTCGCCGGCGGCGACCGGGGCTGGGGCGACCGGAACAGGACGGGCCGCGGCGCCAAGCGCCGCGCGCTCGTCCGTGGAGAGTCCGAGGGCGGAGGCCAGCAGCGCGACGGTGTCCGGGCGTGGCGCGCGGCTGGCGCCGCGCTCCAGGTCCTGGATGCCGCGCACGGAGAGGCGCGCCCGGTCGGCCAGGGCTTCCTGGGTGAGGCCCGCCGCCCGACGATAGTGTTTGAGGAGCGCGCCGAAGCGCCGGATATCCGTCGTGACCATAGCTGCTCCGCGGCGCACGGATGGGCGCAATCGCGCCGTCATTATGTCATGAGGATAGCACGGCCCGCGGCCAGATGTCCATGCGGTTGTCCGTCGGGCGCCTGACACACCGCGAAAACGTGGGTCAAGACGTGGGTCGTGGCGTGAGTTTCGTGTGGTCAATAGTCTTACGCTCCCGCACACTGGATGACAGGACGCCGCACTGGCGCGGCGCGGTCGGAGGCGAAGAGGTAGAGAGATGGGGAGGCGCGAGGTGCGCGAACACAGGGGCCACCGGATGACGGACCGCCCGGATCGTCAGGGTTTACCGGGGCGCGTGACGGCGCCGCATCCCGCGCCAGCCGCCATCATCCGGCGGCTGGTCGAGCACGCCTGCAATGGCGGCAACCTCGCCGCCCTCGACGAGGCGCTCGCGCCGGTCGGCGCGGACAGCGCGGGCGCGCGCGGGGTGAGTGGTGTGGGGAATCTGCGGGAGGCGCTGGCCGCGTTCCAGGCGTACGTCCCCGACGCACGCTGGACGATCGTGGAGCAGGTAGCCGAGGGCGATACGGTGGTGACACGCCTGCGTGTGCGCGGAGCCTTTTCGGGTCCGCTGCTGGGGCTGGCCCCGCCGGGCCGGCCGGCCACGCTAGAGGGCATGGTCATCGCCCGCTTCGTGGGGGCCTGCGTGGCGGACGTGTGGCTGCAGGCCGACCTACTCGGCCTCTTGCAGCAGCTCGACGTGCTGCCGTCGCTGGACCTGAGCCGGGCGCTGACGCTGGCCCGCGTCGCGCGGACTGGGGCCATAATGGCGACGCCGCTGGCCCACGATCCGGCGGCGCGCGACACGCCATGGACACCCCCGGATGGCAGAGGCCACGACGATGCGATGCCAGGTAGGATGCCCAATGGAGGATGAGATGACCACACACGCCGACGCGCCCACGCCGATCGCGCTGCCCCCCTGCGATGACCGCATCCTCTGGGATGCCTGGTTGTCGCTCTACCACTTCCCGGCGCTGGCCGCGGCCGACGACCTGGGCCTCTTCGCGCTCCTGCGCGACGAGCCCGCCACGGCCGAGGACCTAGCCAGGCGCCTGGCGCTGGGTCCGCGCGCGACCGAGGCGCTGCTCGGCGTCCTGGCCGCCCTCGGCCTGCTCCATCAGGACGGCGGCCTGTTCGCCCTCACCGACGTGGCGCGCGACTTCGCGCTGCCCGATGGCCCCTTCTATTGGGGGCCCATGCTGCGCCTCATGCGCGGCGTGCCCATCACGGCCGACACCGTCCGCGATGCCCTGCGGCGCGACAAGCCGCTCGTCTACGACGGGCAACTCCCCGCGATCTGGGAGACGCACGAGTTGCCCCCCGCGCAGGCGCAGCCCTTCACGGCGGCGATGCACAGCCTGTCCTTTCCCGCCGCCGTTGGGTTGGCGCGGTCCGGCGCGTTCGCCGGGGTACAGCGGCTCCTGGACGTGGCGGGCGGATCGGGCAGCGTCAGCATCGCCCTCGCCCGCGGCCAGCCCCATCTCCGCTGCACGGTGCTGGAGTTGCCCGGTGTCTGTCGCCTCGCCGATCAGTATAGCGCGGCGTATGGCGTCGGGGGGCGTGTAGACACGCTGGCCGCGAACATGTTCACGGACGCGTGGCCGGCCGGCCACGACGCGGTCCTGTTCAGCAACGTCTTCCACGATTGGTCCAGGGCGCACTGCGCCCACCTCGCGCGCCGCGCGTTCGACGCCTTGCCCGCGGGCGGCCGGATCTACGTGCACGAGGTGCTCTTGGCCGACACGAAGGACGGCCCCCCGCCCGCCGCTTTGTTCTCCCTGAACATGATCCTGTTCGCCGAGGGCAAACAGTTCACGGCGGGCGAGCTGGGGGAGGTGCTGACCGAGGCGGGGTTCAGGGGCATAGCAGTGACGCTGGCCTACGGCTACTACTCCCTGATTAGGGGCCACAAGCCGTGACGGGCCGATGCGACGGGGAGTCGTACAAGCGTGGTACAGCGCTTACACATTGCTAAGAGTACGAAGGGAGATAGGGGAACCATGGGACGACAGAACGATAGGTACACGTCGGACAATACGCCGCATCGCGGCGCGTTCCTGGAGAGGAATGGAAAGAAAGGGGAAGGGGCGAACGTGGCGTCCAGCGACACATGCGGGGCACGCCCGTGGATAGTCGGCGCTGGATGGCGCTTGCTCAGTCTGGTGGCCATCGTCGCCGGACTGATGGCCCCGTCGTTCGTGCATGCCGCATCTCCCAATACCTGGACATCGCTGTCCTCCATACCCATCGCGCGAGCCTACCTCGCGGGGGCGGCCGGACCGGATGGCCGCATCTACGCCATCGGTGGCAGGTGCGGCTACTGCTCGGAAGACGCTCGGAGGGCGGTAGACGCGTACGATCCCGGCACGAACACCTGGACCGTCCGCGCTAGCCTGCCGACCCGTCGAGATTCGCTCGCGGCGGCGACGGGGTCTGATGGCCGCATTTACGCCATCGGGGGGTGTTACAGCACCCCCCTGTCCACGGTCGAGGCGTACACGCCGAGCACCAATAGCTGGACGGCTGTGGCGCCCATGCCCACCGCTCGGTGTGAGCTGGCGGCGGTCGCGGCGCTGGACGGACGTATTTACGCGCTGGGAGGGTTCACCACTGGTGGGGGCGACCTCGCTACCGTGGAGGCCTACACACCGAGTACCAATAGCTGGGAGACCGTGGCGCCGATGCCCACCGCACGAGAGGGACTGGCGGCGGCGGTGGGACCGGACGGCCGCATCTATGCCATCGGGGGGTTCAACGCGAACGGTGGCGCCCTCTCCACCGTGGAGGCGTATACGCCGAGCACGAATAGCTGGGCCACGGTGGCCTCGCTGAACACCCCGCGCGAGTTCCCGTCGGCGGCGACGGGACCTGATGGCCGCATCTACGCCATCGGAGGATTCATCCCCGGCGGCGCCGGGACCTTCCTCAGGTCGGTCGAGGCATACGCGCCGAGCACGAACACTTGGACCACTGTGGCTTCTCTCCCCGCGGCACAGTATGGTTCCGGCGCCGTTACCGGCCCCGATGGCCGCATCTACAATTTCGGTGGCAATAACGGCTCTGGCTCCGAAATACCCTACGTGGAGGCATACCTGACCGCCGCTCCTCTGTGGAGCTATGCGGCGCCCATGTCCACTGCTCGTTATGTCCTGGGGACGGCCACGGGATCTGACGGCCGCATCTACGCCGTGGGAGGATACGACGGATCCGCCACCACGCTGAACTCGGCCGAGGCGTATTCCCCGAGCAGCAACTCGTAGGCCACCGTGGCGCCCATGGCCACAGCACGAAACGGGTTGGCAGCGACGGCCGGATCGGATGGCAGCATCTACGCCGTCGGGGGACGCGACAGCACCGATACGCCTCTGAACTCGGTGGAACTCTATACGCCGAGCAACAATACGTGGTCCACCGTCGCGCCCATGCCGACCGCCCGGGAGAACCTGGCGGCGGCAACGGGGAGTGATGGAACCATCTATGCCATCGGTGGCTACAACGGCAGCTCCAACGGCAATGGCACCTTGGCGATCGACACGGTAGAGGCCTACGACCCCGCCAGCAACAACTGGACAACTCTGCCGCATTTGTTAACCCCGAGGAGCGCGCTGGCAGCGACAGCCGGGCCTGACGGTCGCATCTATGCCATCGGAGGGTACGATTCAGTGGGCAGGACCCTGAGCAGCGTCGAGGTGTACGACCCGAAGACGAACGCGTGGACCGCGGTGGCCCCCCTGAACACGCCGCGCTACTACCTGGCCGCGGTCACGGCGCCGAACGGTCTCATCTACGCCATCGGAGGGCAGGACGCGAGTGGCCATGCCCTGAGCAGCGTCGAGGTGTACAATCCCCGAACCAACACCTGGACCTCGGCGCCGTCCATGAACTCCGTGCGCCAGTACGACGCCGTCGCCGTTGGCAGCGACGGTCGCATCTACGCCATCGGTGGTTTCGACGGATCCAATGGACTGAACTCGGTCGAGTCGTACGCCCCTCCAAGCATGCCGAGCGCAGTCACGACCACCATCACCCTCAGCTCCTCGGTCAATCCCTCGGTCGTGGGGCAGCAGATCACCTACACCGCCGCGATCAGTCCGACGCCGGATGGGGGGACCGTGGACTTCCAGGACGGCGGGAGCGACATCGGCGGCTGTGGCGTGGTACCAGTCGACACCAGCAGCGGGACGGCCACTTGCCAGGTGACCTACACCAGCACGGGGAGCCATACCATCACCGCCATCTACAGCGGGGATAGCTCCTATACCACCAGCACGTCCGATGCGCTGACCCAGACGCTGAACAAGGCGTCCACCGCGACCAGCCTCAGCTCCAGTCAGAACCCCGCGACGGTCGGTCAGAGCGTGACCGTGACGGCCACCATCGCCGTCGTCAGCCCCGGCGCGGGCAGCCCGAGCGGGACCGTGGCGTTCGACGACAACGGCACGGCCATCGGCGGCTGCGCGAGCCAGCCGGTGAGCGGCGGACAGGCCACCTGCACCACCTCGGCCCTGTCGGCGGGCAGCCACCCCATCACCGCTGTCTACAGCGGCGACAGTAACTATGCGGGGAGCACATCCGATACCCTGACCCAGACGGTCACGAAGATCGCCACGACCACGAGCCTCAGCTCCTCGGCCAATCCCTCCGTCGTGGGCCAGCCGGTGACCTACACCGCCGCGGTCTCCCCCGTCCCCGATGGTGGCACGGTCGCGTTCACGGATGGCGGCGCCGCCATCGGCGGCTGCGGTAGCGTGACGGTGGGCGCCAACACAGGCACGGCCACCTGCCGGGTGACTTACACCGCCACCGGCGGCCACAACATCGCCGCCGCCTACAGTGGCGATGGTACCTACGCCGGCAGTAGCTCGAACACCGTCAACCAGACGGTGAACAAGGCGTCCACCACGACGAGCCTCACCTCCTCGCCCAACCCCGCCATCGCAGGGCAGCATGTGACGTACACGGCGACGGTCAGCCCGGCGCCCGATGGCGGCACGGTGACCTTCCAGGATGGGGGCGCGACCATCAGCGGCTGCGGGAGCCAGCCGGTCGACTCGTCGGGCAGGGTCACCTGCCCGGTGACCTACGCCACCTCGGGCGCCCACGCCATCACCGCCACCTACAGCGGGGACAGCAGTTATGCCAGCAGTAGCTCGAACACCGTCAACCAGACGGTGAGCAGCGATCTCACCACCAGCCTGACCCTGAGCCCCAACCCGGCCGCGCGCGGCCAGAGCCTGACCATCAGTGGCACGGTGACCAATACCGGCGCGGTGAGCGAGCAAGTCATCATCAGCTCCACCATCACCGCTCCCAACGGCGCGACGACGTCCTACCCCTTTGGCACGGTGACGATCGGCGCCGGCCGGACCGTCTCCCGGACGACGACCTCCAGGGTCCCCCGCAACGCGCCAACCGGTGCCTACACGGTGACCGTCACCGCCCAGGACAAGACCGGCAGCAGCAGCGCGACGGCTCGGGAAACCGTGAGCTAGCCATCGATCCAGTGGAGCCGCCGGCAGCATCTGCCGGCGGCTCCATGGAACACCTGTACGGGGCTGGGTGACGAGTAGTAGGGCAACACGGAAAAGGGTGACACGATGAGATGGTTCGTGGTCAGGGCAGCACTGGTCTGCCAGGATCGCCCTGACCGGCAAGAAGGTGACGTGGACGGAGGTGACGCTCTACCGCGTCGCGGACGGCACGATCCTGGAGGACTGGAATAGCGCCGACTTCCTGGGCCTGCTTCAGCAGTCGAGCGTGGTCCCGCCCATGAGCCTCACTGGGGTGTAGGCCCCTGACGCTGGCGACGATTGCCCGGTCGGCGTCGGGACGTGTACCGTCACGGCCAGCCAGGCCGGCAATGGCAATTACAGCGCGGCTATGTCCGTCCAGCAGAGCTTCGCGGTGGTCTACCCGCCAGGGTCTGTGAAAAGTCAGGCCGAGCGGGTTCTGGGGACAAGGAAGCGGAGGGCTTTGGTGGGGCGAGAACGTAAGTGTTGCCGGAAGGCGGCGATTTCGCTGGTGCCGGTGCGGCGGATGAGG
>JAABUL010007115.1_pt1 | contig 12325 bp, 9 predicted proteins | sample 5559151 | NCBI WGS metagenome assembly JAABUL01 (sample SAMN10711876, study PRJNA513368) | rock metagenome | isolation source: Antarctica rocks | place: Antarctica: Victoria Land, Pudding Butte sud | reverse complement strand
GGGGGCGTCAAGCATAGGGTGTCCTCAGTTCCAGGGCAGTCCTTCCGCGTCGTGCTTAAGTCTACCACCGGCTACTCCTCCGCGCCGACCCTGTCTTCCTGGCCCCCGCTTTTTGAGAAGATACGGGGTGTGCGTCACAGTCGACCGCAATCCGTCCAAGGCCATGCCGCCAGGATGACACCGCCCATGCGCGGTCGCCCATGTGGATCAGGACGACATGCACCGCCTCACGCCACTGCGGCGCCTTCCGCGCGGCCGTGCCAACCGACCCCGCGATGAACAGCCGGAGCGTTCGCAACGATCCGCGCGGCCGTCCGTGGCTCAGTCGCCGTCCACGCGGTCTCCCTGATCGCCTATCGTCTCATCCAGGGCCGACCGATACGTCCGTAGCAGTGCGGCGGCATGGCGCTGCTGTCGCTCGGGCATGGCGCTCAGCGCCGCCACCGCGACCCGGAGCTCGCCGATCACGCCGTCGCTTCCTACTCCCGTCGGCGGCGGGGCGACCAGGAGCGTGTCGACCGCGACCCCGAGCGCACGAGCCAGACCGACGAGCGCCGAAACGGTCAAATCGCGTTGCAGCCCACGCTCGAGCCGCGAGACCACCGCGTGATCGATGCCAGCCGCGCGGGCCAGGTCGACCATTGTTAGCCCCCGCGCCTCGCGCAAATGGCGGATCGTTTCGCCATCGATGACCGCGTCCATTGTCCCCTCCCGTTCCCCTCTCGTTGTAGGGCGCGGGAGACGTTAGTGACATTACTCACACGATTTGATATTACTCACAGAATACTCTACACTCTAGGGCTAGGCGCTCCGTTCGGGGGGCCGCTTCGCGTATGCAGGAAGGGGTATCTGTGATGACTCATCGACATCGACGGCTCGTGGGCGCGGCGATCCTGGCGACACTCCCCCTCGCGTCCCTCTTACGCCCGGACGGCGCGGCCTCCGGCATGAGCCTGGCGCGCCTATCGTCTTCACCCGTGCGCATCGCCCCCGCTGAACCCGTGCACATCGCCCCCGCTGAATTCAGCCTCCTCGGCAGCCGTACCCCCGTCCTGCCCATGTGATCGTCACGGCGTTGACGTGTATGGGGCGTGGAACATGCGTGGCCGGTGGGCGCTACATCGTGCCGCAGACCGACCAGTTAGCGCCAAGCCCCTATTATGAAGCCGGATCGGTTTTTCTCACGACGACGGATGACGGCGCCCATTGGGCGATGCATGTGAGTACGACAAACCCCCAGGCGGTTATTTCCGGCATAGAAGCGAAACCATGGGTCAATCATGCGACGCCTCCGCTTGATTTCACGGCGCTCTCCATCGCGGTCGACCCGACGAATCCGTCGATTATCTACGAGGCGGGCGGGTCCTGCACGATCGTCTGCCAGGTTCCTCTCCAGGGGTATGCGGTGATTCGTTCAGGAAACGGGGGGCAAACATGGGAGAACGCGCTCGTGTACAAGCAACCATTGCAGGCGGTCGCGACGGCCGCGACGATGCAGACGAATGTCGTGAAAACAGGGGCGTTCGTGACGGCTATTCTCTCCCACGGCCCCCCTGTTGAGGCATCCGGTCTCGTTTTTGACCCGCGCAATCACCGGCACGCTTTTGTGTGCGCGTCGGGCGTGGGCGTGCTGTCCACGATAAATGATGCGCGCACCTGGACCTATGTGACGCAGCCGGGACAACAGCGCACACCGTGTGAGGTGGTGTTCGATCCGCGCAACAGTCGGACCATGTATCGCCTTGATCGCCTGGGTTTTCTCTATCGCAGTACCGATGGCGGCGCTCATTGGACGCGGCGTGCGGTGTTGGGCGGTCCGTCGACCGGCGCGAACAGTACACTCACGACGTCGTTGACCGCGCTAGGGGCCAATCTCTACGTCGTGACGACGCCGGGGCTGCAGGAAAGTACCGATGGCGGCGCGCATTTCCATATGGTGCGGGGCGCGCCCGGTCGGGGTGGTTTTCTGGTGGCGGCGATCCGTGGCGCGGGAGGCTGGATCGGCGCCCTTGCGGCGCCGTCCACGGCGAGTCCGCAAGGGGTGTATCTCGCGCGTGACGGGGGTCCCTGGCAATTAGGCGCGGCAACGGACAGATTCGGGGGAGAGGGAGCGCTCGCTATGGATGCGATGTACGGCTCGCTCATGTCACGGATGTGGGAAGATCACGCAACCCATGTCGTTTTTACGACCGGAGTCGTTGGTGGGCTCTACAGATGGAGTAGCAGCCTCTAATGCGGTCCTGCCGCGCCCTCGGGGGCCGGACCATGATGGTCCGGCCCCCGAGGGCGCGGCAGGACCGTCGATAGATCAGGGAAGGTCAGGGACGACATGGAATCCGGACAGATTGTATGCCCCCGGTGCGATCAGATAGATCAGATTCAACGCTTGAGTGTCGTCGTCCAGTCGGCGACCACCGTGGGAGGGTACGCGGGGGCGACGACGAGCATGGGCTACATGGGCGGCGAGCACGGCGGGGCCATCACAATGGCCGGGCAGTCCAGGCTCGCCGGCGGGTCGCGCACGTTGCAGGCCCAGCGCCTCGCGCCGCCGCCCCGCCCGACGTATGATTCAAATGTGATGTGGAAGAGTGTGGCGCGATCGGGAGCGGCCATCCTGTTCGGCCTGTGGCTCATCTCCACCGGCGACGCCCTGTTCGGCGTGCCAATTTGCGTTGTTGCCCTGTACTACGCCGTCAAAGCTTACAGAACGGACCAGGGGACGCGTGCGGACCATCAACAATATTTGGCACAGTGGCAAAGAGAGATGGCCGTGTGGTCGCGCGCGTACTATTGCTCACGAGACGATACGGTGTTCTTACCGGGCTCGGATGACCCTGCGGCAGCAGAAGACTTGCGCTTTTTTTTGCGGATTCATGCGGAGAAGGCACGGTAGGACGAGCGACGTCGATGGAGCGGCATGATCGGGCGTCCACCGACATGGGGGTGATCGATGCGTGGGTGCGCTCCACGGCTTCGGTGTTATCACGGCGCGCAGTTCCCGCGCACGGTGTCGCCGACGGATGCCCCATGGGCTGTGACATCGATACCGCTCCTGCTCCACGATATCGACGTACCCGAGGCCACTGAGGCCACGCGCTGGCGATGATAGATGCCACGAACCTGGGAGAGGCGACGGTGGGCGTTAGGTGAGAGCCCGGCTAATTGGTCGGCCATACGGATGGGGGCCGGGTATACCCCATCGGGACCAAAGTAGAATTGTCGCTACAATAGAATAGGGTTGGATGCGCGGGCGCGGCATGGAGAATGGATAGCGCACCGCACGCCTTGCCGGGTGATCTCGATGTCGTCGGCGCGTTGCGGGCGCTGCAGCGCCGGCGCGCCCAGTCCATGGCGACCTGCCTGCATGTGACGGTGCAGCCGCATGCCCTCGTTGTCTGCCCGCTGGCCCTGGCTAGCGCCCACGGAAGCGTCCACGTCGTGGCCTACGGCCCCATCGGGCAGGCGGAGCTCCAGGTCCTCGTCGCGCCCGACCCGCGCCATCCCGCGGATCGGGAGGCGTTGCTGAGCCGCTTCGGGGCGGACCTGGCCACCTACATGGACCACTGCCGGGCGGGCGGCGACTATCCCCAACTCTGGGTCGCCGGCATGCCGACCGCGCGCCACCTGGGCCTGGTGGCCGAGCGGCTGCGCGTCCACGACGCGACCACGCCCCCAGGGCTCCTCGCGCGCCATCTGGCCCATTTTGCCGCGCGTTTCCCCGTCGCGGGGCAGCAGGCGCTACACGTCGCGTCCCGCGTCATCGCCGACCACTGGGCCACGGCGGAGCCGGGCGGACCAGGCGCCCATCTGGGAGCGCTGCTGCTCTGGTTCAACGCGCCCGCCGCTGTCGCGGGCGACGGCGCCCTCTTCGAGGACGCGTTGGCCGAGGCGCGGAACTGGCCAATGGGTGTGCGCACCGATCCCGTGCGCGACGCCGCGCTCCACCGGGCCGTCGTCGCCTACAATCGGGCGCGCCGCTCCGCCGACCGACCATCCCAAGGCGGGCACGTCGAGCTCGACGCGCCCGCCCGCGCGGTGTGGGACATCCTCGTTCCGGCTGCGCGGCATGCCTACGACCGGGTCCAGCGCGCCGTCGCGCTGATCGCGGAGGCGGGCCTCGCGCCTCTACGCGGTCTCGATGAGTTAGACGCCGCCGAGGCCGACGCGTTCACCTACGCCATGGACGCGCTCTCGGCCGGCCGCTGGTCGGGGCGGCCCTCGACCCGCTCGATGGCGCGGTCCTATCTCACGCGGCAGGCCGCGCAGGAGAACGTCGACGCGGCCCTGGTGCTGGGCGATCGCGTGGCGCGGGCGCGGGCATGCCTGGCCGGGACGGTCGTGGCTGGGACGGTCGTGGCCGCGCGCATCGTCGGGGCGCGCGACGGTGTGCTCGTGGTGCGCACCGCGCAGCCCGTCCTACGCGTGCGCGGCGGGGACCAGATGTACTGGTCCGACGACACGCGCCTGCGCCTGCGTATCGAGGATATCCGGTCCGAGGACGGAGCGGACGGAGCGACGACGGTGGTGATCCTGGCGATCACGCGCGGCCGACGGTCCGTTGCCCGCCCGTCCCCAGGGGCCACGATCGAGCTCGTCCCGGCCATCCCCGATTGGGGCCGCGCCCTCCGTGAGACCGCGCGGCTGTCGGCGCGGCCGGCCGCGCCACCGTGGGCCCTAGCGGGGGGATTGGCCGCCGAGCGTCGACGTGTGACGACCGGTGGTGGGCCGCATCATCGTCCCAGGACATCTCGTCAAGAAATACGCCGTGGGGCGCTGGGACGGGTGTGCTGCGGCGCGCGGAATCGGCACGACGCGAGAGGGAGGCGGCTAGACGCGGCGAGGGGACACATCGGTGCGGGCCGCACACGAGCGAGGAGCGGAGGATCGCAATGAACGAGTACGGGAGGACACCTACGGAGCGGGCACGCGGGTCGCAGGACGCCATCCTTCAGGCGCAGCGCGCGGGGCAACCGGCGACGCTCGTCAACGCCGCGCCGGGCGCCGGCAAGACGCACCTGACGGTGCGCGTGGCCCTCGATGCCGCGGCGAGAGGCGACCGTGTCGTCGTGGCCGCGGCCACCAATGCGCAGGCGGCCGACCTCGCACGGCGCCTGGCCCACGATGCGCCGCGCGAGACGGTTGCCCTCCTTCTGGGGCGCACGGTGGCCCCCCCAAACGGCCTGCGCCCTCTCGTCACTGCGGGGACGCTGCGCATCGCATGCACGACGGCGGCCCTGCCGGATGCGCCGCCGATCCTGATTGGCACCGCGGCGCGGCTGTCCTACCTCGACTCTCGGCGGTACGGGGCGGGGCTCTTGTTGGTGGATGAGTGCTACCAACTGACCGACGCTGCGCTGAGTATGATTGTCGCGCTCGGCCAGCGTGTGTGCCTGATCGGCGATGCGGGCCAGATCCCGCCGGTGGTGACCATCGACATCGCCGACTGGCACGGCGATGCCCCTGGACCGCATGTGGCCTGTCCTCTGGCGCTGGCCTATCGCCATCCCTGGATACAGCGCCTGGGCCTGCCAGTCACACGCCGGTTGCTCGCGGACACCGTGCGCGTGATCGCGCCCATCTTCTACCCAGGGATGCAGATGGAGGCGCTGCACGATGAGCGCCACCGCCGTCTCGCCCTCACACGCCCAGGCGGATCGGCGCTCGACCGGCCGCTCGATCTACTGGAATCCGGCCGCGGGATGACCCTGGCGACGCTGCCGGCGCGGGAGACCGGGGACGTCGATCGCGAGCTCGCCGCGACCCTGGTCGGCCTGGCGGTGCGCTCGTTAGAGCGGGGACTCGCCGTGCACGAGGGAGGGTGCGACACGGCGATCGCGCCCCGCGACATCGGCATCGTGTGCGCGCATGTGTCGCAGGTCGCGGCGGTCAGGCAGGGCCTGCCGCGCGCGCTCTGCGAGATTCTGGTCGAGACGGCCGAGCGCTGGCAAGGCCTTGAGCGGGCCCTGATGCTCGTGCATCACCCGCTGTCTGGCCGCGCGTCGGACTCCTCCGCCCACCTCCTGTCGGCCGCGCGCATGTGCGTGATGACAACCCGGCACCGCGTGGGCTGCGTCATCGTGGCCCGCGGGGGCATGGCCGACGACCTCGAGCAAGCCCCCCCTATCGGCAGCCACATGTTCGGCGGGGGACCCGATCCGACCCTGGCCGGATGGCACGCGCATCGTTGCCTGCTCGCGGCGCTCGCACCGTCGTCGACGGTGGTGGCGTGACGCGTCCGTGCAGGATGTCGCGCGCCAAGAGAACAGGGGAGCGATGGTGAGACGCATCCCACGACGCCGTGCCACGCGTATCGGGGCCGGACGCGTCCAAACCGGACACGGTGCGTGGGCAATCACGTCCGGCCGATCAACGAGCGTCTGCGCCGGACGGACCAGGCCGACGGACGCGCCCATGATCCCTATTCGGCTGCCCGCTGTTTCCAACGAGGGCGGTCGGCGTCGCGGACGCGCGGTCCCCGCCATGGACAATCGGCGCCGGTCGCGTGATCGTCTCACGTCTGGCCTGCTGTGTCGTCGCGCGCGGCCAGATACGCGCGCAGGAGTGCCGCCACCAGCCGCTGCTCCCGGTCCGGGAGTGACACCAAGCCCTGGACCGCCGTGGCTAGTTCCGGGTCCAGGGCCTTCCACCGGAGCCAGGCGCTCCGCCGCCTCCTGCGCCTTGGCTGCCACCATCCCTTGCGAGACCGCGCAGCCCAGCAGGTCGCGCGGGACGCGCGATGATACGCGGGGGATCGTCAGCGAGAACGCATAATCGGCAGGCCCACCTCATATTCTCCCCTCTGGGGATGCCCAAGGGAGCGGTTGCGCACAGCCTATATGCCACCACTCCCCTGTTCACGTATAAAGACGCGTCAGGACCGCTGTTTCTTACCAAGCACATTGTCATGCTGCGCAAGGACATGCCGCGCTCTCGCACGTCGGGGATGGCAAGGGGGTGTCAGGCCATCGACGTGAGTGTGTACACGGCACCCTGGCCGATACCCTGTCGGGTGAGGAGCCCCTGCGCGACGAGTTCCTCCAACAGACTTTGCACCACCTCGCCGTTGAGACCAAGCCCGACGGTATGGGCGACCTGATCGGCGGTGGCGCCACGGGGTTCCTCCTTTTGAGGGTAGGTTAGCCCTTATGCCACACATAGGGTAGAGGCGGGCGAGGCGGTGGGGAAGGTCGTGGGCCAGGGCAAGGGAACGAAGTAGCCGCGTGGGAGCGGACGTCCCGCCAGAAGCGTAGCGCAGATGTGAATGACCCCGCGCCGGAAACAACTGAGCAGACGCGGACGCGACCGCCGGGTGGGCGTCACCGGCAGCGGAACACACAGGTCCACCGTCAGGGCCTCCAAGGTGATGGCGCTGCCGTCCTCGGCGGCTTCGACGGCCCCGCCGACGCTCACGGTCCACAAGGTTGCCACCGCCATGGCCAACCAGAGCCGGCTCGCGCGCTCCGGCCGGGTCATCTTGGTCTGCTGCCAATCCCAGCCGCCTCGCTTACAATCCTTAAACCCGCACGCGATCCACGCGCGTAAGCCGTACCAGGCGGCATCGGCGGCTTTAGGGGGCAGATCAGTCAGGATGAGCCACGGATCGGTGTGGGGCTCTGTCCACTGAGCGAGTAAGGTGCACGTTAAACGACAGGAGGAGCTAGCGAAACAGTCGACGGCACCCTTCCATCCGTTCTGCCCCCGACAGACCACCGTCGCCAGGGGCCGGAAGCGGGTCTGGCCCACCGGACGATACTGCCCCTGCTGGTTGATGCGCAGGAACGGATGCCAGTCCCGCGCCACAATCGCCTGGAACAGCCAGCGCGCATACAAGCCGCGGTCGGCTAACACAATGACCAGCCAGTCATCCGGCACGCCGGTTCCTACCTGCGTGAGCAACCGTTCCCAATGCGGACGCCAGCGCCCTTTGGCCGTGGCCGGCACAACGTGCCAGGCCACGGGGATGGCGCACCCACGATAGACGACGCTGATCGCCCGCACGGTGAAGCGCTGTCCCAGCGTGGTCGCGTCCAGCGCCAGGGCCAACCGCCGCTCGCCGGGCGGCCACAGCGCCAGCACCCAGCCCAGCAGCGGCGCGACGCAGACACTCACGTCAACCTCTCGCCGCCCCTTGCCGCGTTGATTCGCCGCATCATAGCACCATTCGCGCAACTGCTGGCGCTGCGCGTCATACCGCGTCCTCAGCAACGTGCTCAGAAACATCGTGACCGTAGTCAGGCCGCACGACTGCGTCAGTACCATCCCATAACTCCCATACGCCAAGACCCGCGCCTGTGCGGGGGTCAACACCCCGAAGCGGCTTGACACCTCCGCGATCCATGGTGATACTCCCCCTTGATGAGACATGGCTTCCCTCCTCTACTCCTGGTTGATGTAGCACCTTCCAGCGTCGCAGGGTAGCCGGTCTCATTGCTCTCGTGTCACCCCTCCTCAGTGTGGCTTTGTGGCTAACCTACCCTCAAAAGGGGAGGCGCGGCCGGTCACAGGTCGTGGAGCGACGGCGGGATACCGTTGGCCCAGCCTCTCTGTGCATCTCGGCGAGGACGGCTGCTCCGGCCCCGGCGCGGTAGACAAGGCCCACCTGGTCTACCTCGCCGGGGTGCACCTGCAGCGTGCCCGTCGCCGACGCGTCGTCGCGGACATCGGGCCCCGAGACTTCGGAGCGGCGTAGGCCGGTGCCGGACTGGACGGCGGAGAGGGCGCGGACCTCGTCGGCGGAGAGGGGGCGGCCGCGCGGTCGGCGACCCGGCGGATGAGGCCATACCGGAGGCGCGGATTGGGGATGTCTGAGGTCCGGTCGAGTCGCTCGCGCGCTGTAGGCCTCTCAGACGCCCCAGGAGAGGATCCCCTCGCCCAAGGTCTTAGAAGGGCTGTGTTCGGCGTTTGAAAGCGGGCTCATGCACACATTTGATGAAGCGGAAAAAGACCAGATTGGCGACCATTGGACGCAACATAGAGTTCGGATTGGCGTTAGGCGCGAATCGGCACCATCAGTCATGCGCGAATCGTAAGTCGGCGAACAATAACGGCGACGGCAGGAGGTCGATATTCGGCGGGAGAACATGCGACCCATGTAGGCGTCAATCACGCCTGATTGACGCTTGATCCGCATCATCAAATGTGTGCATGACCCTGAGGGTCATGCACACATTTGATGATTGGGGGTGAGGGGCAGAGTATGAGGGGACACCGCCCGCGCGGTCTGATGGCCTAACCACGGAGTCCGCTCATGCACGTCAACCCCGCCACCTTCTTGCCACACCTTAAAGGGCTGCGCTTCGATCACATAGAGATCGGCGAGCATCGTATCACGCTCACCGTCACGGCCGTCCGCGCCACGGCCGCCTGCCCGCTCTGCCAGCATCGCTCCACGACGGTGCATTCGTCGTACACGCGGACGGTCGCGGACCTGCCGTGGAGTGGTATGGCGGTGTCCCTGTGCGTCCAGACGCGGCGCTTCACCTGCCCGGTCGAATCCTGCGAGCGCAAGATCTTCTGCGAACGGCTGACGCAGTTCGTCGCCGTCTATGGACGGCGGACGGACAACGTGCGCGCGGCGCTCCAGCGCATCGTCCGCGCGCTTGGCGGGAAAGCGGGTGCACGATTGGCGGCGCACCAACGTATTGGCGTGAGTCGCATGACGCTGCTGCGCCTCATCCACGCCGACCCTGCCATGGAGACACCGCCGCCGCGCGTCATCGGCATCGACGCTTGGAGCCGACGGCGCGGGCGGCGCTACGGCAGCATCGTCGTCGAACGCCACCGCACGATTGATCTGCTGCCCGACCGCACGGCGGAGACCTTCGCCATCTGGCTGCGCGCGCATCCCGGCATCGAGGTCATTAGTCGTGACCGCGCCGGCGCTTATGCCGACGGCGCGCGCCAGGGCGCGCCGCAGGCGATCCAGGTTACTGATCGCTGGCATCTCCTCGCCAATATGCGCGAGGCGGTCGAGCGCGTGCTCACGCGCGAGCAGGCCAGTGTCCGCGCGGCCGCCGCGGTACGTCGTCCCTCACCCCTGAGGGAGGGCGTCGCCTCGACCGGGACTGGAGGGTGCGCGACGGGTGAGCGTGCGGTCGTGTCGACCGACGCGGGCTGTCCACCTATGGTCGCGCCCACGTACACGCGTGTGCAGGAGGAGCACCGTGCCCGTCGCGCACGGCGACAGGCCCGGTATGAGGAGGTGCTGGCGCTGCACCGTCAGGGCCTGGGGCAGCGTGCGATCGCCCGGACCTTAGGCGTGGGCCGCCACACGATCCGCACCTTCCTGCGCACGGGCACATTCCCCGAACGTCGCGCGCGCACGACGCGCACGACGATACTCACCTCCTTTGAGCCCTACCTGCGCGGACGGTGGGACGCCGGCTGCCAGCATGTTCCCACCCTATGGGCGGAACTGCGCGCGCGCGGGTTCACCGGGTCGATGCGGACCGTGCGGGGGCATGTGGCGCGCTGGCGCGCAGAGCCGGCGCGGCGGGGCCCACAACCTAAACACCCGCTACGGAAGCGGGTGCCGACGCCCGCCCCGCCCGCCGTCCGCACGTTCTCCGTGCGCCAAGCGACGTGGCTCATGCTCCGGCAGCCGACGGACCTCGACGCGGAGGAGCAGGCCTATCTGGGCGCGTTGCTGCGCCTGTGCGCGCCTGCGGCGACGGCGTGCCGCCTCGCCCAGGCCTTCTTCGCGCTCGTCCGCGACCGTGACGCGGCGGCGCTCGACGGGTGGCTCGATGAGGCGACGCAGAGCGACCTACCCGAGATGGGCGGGTTCGCAGGGGGAATACGGCGCGACCGCGCGGCGGTGGACGCCGGGCTGACGCTCGACTGGAGCCAAGGGCAGACCGAGGGGTTTGTGAACAAGCTCAATAATGTTAGCTAAGTGGGTGCTGGTAAGTTTGTGCAAAGGGTCGTATCCTGTAGGAAGAAGGATAGGACTACGATAGATGATGAAGATTGAGATAACGGACGCGCAGCGTCAGGAGGTCGAGGCGCTGCTGCGTCGGCGGGATCTCGCGCCGCGGCAGCGGGAGCGACTGGAGATGGTGAAAGCGGCGGGGTTGGGGCAGGACGAGGCGGCCATCGTGCGGTGGAGCGGGCGGAGCGTCCGCACCGTGCGGCGCTGGCTGGCGCGCTTCGTGGAGGGCGCGGCGGCCCTCACGGACGCGCCGCGTCCTGGTCGGCCACCCGCGGCGGATGCCGCCTATCTGGCGGCGCTCGATGCGGTGGTGGAGACAGCGCCGCCGACGTTGGGGCTCCCCTTCGACGTGTGGACCTCGCCGCGCTTGAGCGCCTACCTGGCGCGGGAGCGGAGCGTGCGCATCGCGCCGAGTTGGCTGCGCACCCTGCTCAAGCGCCGTGACTATGCCTACGGTCGCCCCAAGCACACGCTGAAACACCTGCAAGACCCCGCCGCCACCGCCGCCTGCGCCGAAACGCTCGCGGCGGTGGGGAAAAAAGGTGGCCCAGGAGCCGGAGCGGTACGAGATGCACTATCAGGACGAAACGCATGTGGAGACGAATCCCTCCTTATATAAAGTATGGCACCGGCGGGGGGTGCAGCCGACCATCCCGGCGGCGGGGACGAATCGCCGGCTGACGGTGTTTGGGAGCGTCGAGGCGCGGGGGCGAGGGCGCGTCGAGGTGATCTGCCCGGCGCAGGACTCGGCGTGTTTCGCCCTCTACCTTGCCGCGCTCGACGCGCGCCATGTGGCGACCTGCAAGGAGGTCTATCTGGTCCTTGACAACGGACCATGCCACAAGAGCAAGGTGACCAAAACGGCGCTGACGGCGCGGGCCGCGTGGCTCCCTGTGATCTGGCTGGCGCCCTACAGCCCGCAACTCAACCCCAAGGAGCGTGAGTGGAAACGGCTCAAGCGCGACGCCCGCAGCCACCTGGCCCTGACCCTACGGGCGTTCGTCGACGAGATCGCCGCCGGCCTACGCCACCTCGGCGGCGACCGCCTCGATATCATCGATCAGGTGCCGGACTGGTTCATCGCCGGCCACCGCAAGGAGCCCACGGGCCGCGCGGCGGGACGCCCCATGGGGGCCAAGGATTCCTACAAGCGGGCACCCTATCGCACGAAGACGAACAATCCACTGAAGGATGCGCCGTTGCCCCTGGCTGCCTAGCACGAATTTACCAGCACCTACTTAGCTAGACTTTGGCCATTTGGGCCGAAAGTAAGGGCTCGTTAAACAATAACTTCCCGTTTTGGTGCGAGCGCAGCCGGATCGCCTGTCGCACCGGAACGGGGTTGGATGGTGTAGTTCCAGGAGGGGCAGACGTCATGGGGCGTCAGATTGAGCG
>JAABUL010007113.1_pt1 | contig 12331 bp, 12 predicted proteins | sample 5559151 | NCBI WGS metagenome assembly JAABUL01 (sample SAMN10711876, study PRJNA513368) | rock metagenome | isolation source: Antarctica rocks | place: Antarctica: Victoria Land, Pudding Butte sud | reverse complement strand
GGTGAATGTAGCCAGCTCGAGGAAGAATTGAGGGAATGGAAGAAATTTCTAGACTACAGGCAGAAGCAAGGAGCGGACGGAAGGACGGAGGTGCAGCTGGAAGAACAACAGTCTGCGGAGACTCCGACCCCAGTAGAACTCTGGAAGGACTACCGGGCCTATCAACAACTGGAGGTCGAGAATGCTAAGCAGTGGGTGGAGTTCTGGCAGCGGCAGATGCAAGAATTCCAGGACACAGAGAATCGCTGTGCACTAGAAGATAATACAAGTACAGCCAAGCGATACCATTCCAGGGCTGAAGACGCGCGATCTTACATTGAGGAAATGCGAAAGCAAGTCCAGCCTGCAGAGATGCGGTTAGAATGGATAGAAGGACAGCTTTCAGCCCTTCTCGCGGACCGCGCCGACTCGATGATACAGATGTCAATGTCAGACCGTCTGGAGGTCCAAACCAAGCAACTGAAAAGGACATCGAGGTCATTTCCAACCACGCTCAAGGATGTTAGATCGAGTCGATCTGGCAAATCGGCCCCGCGAAGTAATCATGATAAAGAGAACAATGGAGCTTTAACAAATCCTGCGCTTGGTCCAGTCCATCCATCAAGAGTATCAAAAGCTGCTGGAAGGAAAGCACCCCATCGGCAACGGCAGTCCAAGACTCTCGCAGAGCGTGGTGACAGACAAAACCCAGGCTTTAACACAATAACGGCACCATTATTACCTGCCAAAGTTGCTCCGCGCCGAAGCAACCGATTATCTAATAACGAGAAGAGATCTGGTGCATTGGAAGTCAGTTCAGATGTAAATGGTTAAAGACGAACATTCTCCACCTACCATTCCGCGTAAGAGCGATCGGATATCCAAACAGAAACAGAGAATAAACACGCCAATTTATGTTGCAGCTGTGAACTCAGATATGTCACGACGTCCTTCCCGACCCAAACGTAAGGATCGCTGTGCAGGTAACAAACCAGATACGAGCTCAATCGGAAAACCTCGGGGAATATCGAAGAGGCATGAAAACAACTTTTCACGGAGGAGGACAAGGATCCATAGTTAAGGATGGTGTCACTGAGAGACAAACTTAGTCTTCGATAAGTAGGCAGATACAGTGTCACGTTATGCCATCATCTAGTGTCCTGATTCAATCCTCGTTCCTGGCAAGCAGACGAACAGCAAATCAAAAATTTACGGGCCTCCCCAACCTCACGACTCGAAACCACGCCCACATACCTTTCCCACTTTTCCCTCTTATCCCTCATTTGCCCAAAGTCTCCTCCTTGCCCTACCCCGTTTACACTGCATCACATACAATAGACGGATCTTAATGGGAGACCCTTCTCTATGCTGGGTTGGGAAAAATTGACACTGCTGGCACCTCGTAGCTAATAACTATGGTGATCATTTATTCGCACTAGCCGAGTTCCCCTACCTCGCTCTTCAAAACGGGATCCCTCCGGCCGACGCCTCGGAAAAGCTCATTCGAACGCGACTCAGACAATAGTCAGAAAGTGGAAGCTCGGAGTAACAGCAAACGATAAAATCGCGAACATGGAGTACCTCGATTCATTCCAAGTTGATTATTTCTGCTTTGTTTACCCTACTTCATAGTCTAGTCCTTGAGTGAGGACTACCAGAAAGCAAGCTGCCCGCTGGAAGGAGTCTTTGGTTATTGACGATTTGCCAACGTAAAGCACACTTCACATAAGCTGCACAGCCTGTATGCTCTTAGCCTCCCCGTTCTTGCCACCCGCCATCGGATGTCACGACTTGATTACACGTCCAAAGTGCGCAGGCATCTTTACCTCCGTCCTTGTTCCCCGTGTATATTTAGGTGAAAACTCACAACCTGTCTCCAAGTCGGTGGTAAGGAATTGTTGCTGTTCGATATATAAAACGTAAATCTCTGCTCCACACGGTTTCTTCAGATCATTTGCTCTTTTCAGGAAACTATGGCGTCGCTTGTGGAATTTCTGCGTTTTTGCCCAGTCTCTTGCGTTTCTGAATGCGCTTGCTCCTTGTTGAGATTGTTCATAGGAGCCAGTCAAGGTCCAACCTCCAAGTTGAGTCATATGGTATTCAGGTGAATTCCCAGGATCGATCGATTGGGTAGGATGAGTAGTGTACATTTTCAGTTGGCCATCGTGATAACTCGAGATGATGGTGTACGCGTTGTTGTCGTATGCTAGTGTAGGATTCGCTTCTAATAACCGAAGCTCATGAACACCACGGGCACTCAATGCGCCGTCGAAACAGGCTTGTCGTTTGGCCACGGCCGCACTTCCGTCGGGACCCTTCGCCTCAGTGAAGAAATTGGGCAACATTGGGGCCTGCCCTTGTGTGGCCGGTATTATGTATGATCCTAGCTCTTCGCGGATTCGCAGGTGTATTTGTGCAGGATGTGCTCCGTCATAGAAGTCGGGCTTGGCGTCGACGAAGTTGCCATGGGTGAGTGGCTTGAGGTTTCCGAATACCAGATTCTTTGCGCGGCAACTCTAATTGATTCTGGCCTGAGGGAATCCGAAGTCGGTAACTTTGCTCCGATAAAATCAATTCAGGGGCAGCGAAGGCTTGGTCCGCGAAAAGCAGGGCGAGCATGACGACGAGGAGACAGAGTAGCAGGCTTGTGACTTTTTGCTCAGATCACAACTGTGGTCGGTGCTTGAACAAATCCTCCATCCAAAGGGTCGTCGATTCGACGATCTAAGAAGGCTTTTCAAGTCAACAAGACGCCTGGTCAACTACGTTCCCACCACGATTGCACGGACCATAGGTCTGCAAATCTGAGGATCCTTCATCTGAGTATCTGCGTTGACGTGACTCCTGGCGTACCACTAATGTGTGAGAAACCGCCCGTGGCATACACAGCTATCAAGGAAGGACAAACAGTAATTACGTGCCTGGTTGTGGGGAAACATATGTGCCCGGGGTAAGTAGGCCCGCAGATGCCGTGGAGGAATCGCAGCCACAGGGTAAAGAAGTCCCTAAGGGATATCTCTACCCTACGGCATTTCTTGCCTCAGGATTTTGCTTACCATGCCCAGGTGAGATGTAGTATGGCATCCTACTCTGTTATCTCCGATTAGCAAATTTATAAATCCACGGATAGTCCCCTCACCTGTATCGGACATGAGCTGGTCAAGAATCTCTGTCAGGTTCACATCTTCACTTTTAAGGTACCTTGATTTGAACGTCGTACGAAAAGCTTCGAGCCCCTTCCTCAGAGGATGAGCTCTGACCGCTTCCAGCTAATTCTGCGAGAGCCCAGCCATGTTCTAGCAAGGCGTTGCTGCAGTGAAGAGGATATGGTTGCGACGCAACCACATCTCTCAACCTCAACAGTTTCGAGCCGTGGTTGCTGGCGGTGATTGTTGATGGTAAGCGGTGATGTAGGTTGTAAAAGGCGTGAAAGGACCTTAAAGATCCATGCCGTTGTGGCAGGCTCGCTTTTGGGGGATTCTTGAATCAGGACCTTGTCATAGTATTCTCAGGCTAGATATGTCCGCCGGTGCGCGGCGAGAGCGTCGATTGAGAAATCGCCATGAGCACCCCTAGCAGAACGTGAAGGACTCCAGGCTTGAGAGCTTGAGAGGCTGAGAGGCTGAGAAAGCACTTTTGTATGTAGGTTAGAATAAAAGGCCTGCTGAAGCATCACGGATAGATAATATATTGGTAACCACTAGCCGCACACCACCCTACTTCTCTCCCACACCACCTCCACTTTGCTCGCACACCAACCCTGATTTATAGTGGGAGACCCACGGTTACGATCGACTTGAAATCTCGACTACTACACTATTTCAGTATCTGGGATCACGATCTATGAATGTGAGCTAGGCGAATAAGGTTGGGTATCAGTCCCGAGAGCACGAAGTTGCTGTTCGATGCTAGTACCTTCAACTGCAGTTGAATCTTATTAACCTTCATGCAAGGATATCTTTGACAGCGATCGAAATCGACGTTGGTATCTTTCCACAGCCAGTATGGGGTTTTCTACAGCTGCGGTGTCACTCGCCGTGATATCCATCGATATGTTCAAACCGATATTCTATCACGCTACCTTTATCGCCGCCTCCCCAGCTACCATGTGATTACTTAACAACAACCCTATCAACTTCTTCAGCGACCCTTGTCTTCTCACAGAGTCCATACCAGATCGTGTTTACACCAGCAAAAAATAGAGTAGGCAGCCTCTAAATCCACAGTCTCAAGCCTGGTGTCTTGTGGTTGCTCAAGCCATCCCTTCGGCTGGTACTGAGGCAGCCACGGGAACTCGCCCGCTTACTGTACGCTTGTGCATCAATTGGCTATAAGCGTACAGTAAGTCGTTGGCGTTCTCAGTAGCAGCCGAGAGGATAGATTTTGGTCCTCCAACATTAGAATGCAAGTTTGCATCTTCAAATGTGAAGCAACTATCAATCTTCAGATCCTGCGCGAAGTCGTCTTCCATTGCGGCGAGATTGACGATCAAAAATTAAAATCTCGACTCTCTCAGCCCTTTCAATATCGATGGCTTGGGCACAAGCATATCTTTGCCACGAAGTCTAGATCTACCATGGAGAGCTGCCAAGATGGTGGCACGTTCGCCGAAGTCAAAGCGCGGTAGTTCTGCAAGTTTCTGTCTCAGATATTTGGTCGAGGAGCTCCAACGGATAGCATAATCTATGATAACGTTTGACGAAGGCCGCGAATGGATGCCTGAAGAAGTCTAGTAAATCAGATATCTGCCTGTATCTCTCAATAAGCTGGGAGTTCTTGCCGAACATCTTTTGCAGACTTTCGATAAGCTTGTCGCAACTGTTCATAAAGTCGTAGACAGCTGAAGCGGCGTGACCGATAAAGTATTGTACCAGTTCTTCGAAAGGACGTCGCGAAGTTGACCACACATAGCATCGAGCAAGACACTGGCGATTCTGTTGGATTCCCGTTGTCGCAGCGAAATTATAGCGTCGTCGAAACTATTATTGTGGACAGATACCGTCCTCTTGAAAGTTATCACATCTTCGATATTCTTTATCAGATAAGTCTGATCCCACTGTGCCGAGCATTGTTTGTTTGTGACAGCAGTATACAAGAATACCAGTCCTTTCTTCTCGCAATTCAGTAACAAGAGACGGAGCGAGTCAATCGAGCCGTATAAGCGGAAACGAAAAATGCTTCTTATAATCATCATGTCGTCGTTTTGGCGAAGTGCTGCTTCCGCCCGCTGTATTTCCGTGCCATCCAGATAAGAAAAATAGAACTCGGAGTCTTCTTTATCTAAGTAGATGTCAAGATTCTGGTTGCGGTTCCCAGACATACTTGTCATGAGATCTACGATTGGAACCGGAAAGCGCAGACCAGAAAGTGCGACAGATTGGACTCGAGGGGCGGTATGGTCTGCTTTTTGAATGATCTGGTGGCTAACTTGTGTCAGCTCCATGCTGCTCCGCCCGAACGTAGCGGCTGATCGTTCTCTGGCATTATTATGCTGGGCAAGCCTGAGGGCCAAATTATGCTGGGCTACTGCAGACTGATACCTCATCAATTCTGCCCACCCCGTACTTTTTTTGGGGGACAATCAAGGTCGTTCTCTGGAGTCACGCTTTGGCAGTACATTATTCGGCCTCCCTCCTTCAAGCACAACCAGTTGGCGGAGACCGACGAATCACATTTGAGATCACTATCATTCTACAATGCGGAATGCAACGGTGGCAAGGCCCAATATCGCACAATACGGGAATTTCCCAACCCCGGCCACCACGTCTGCTTCCACATCTCAGCTGTGGAAGATTGTCCAAACCCGAGTGCTTAATCCACGTGTTGTCACAGCTACCTAATAGACATCCTCCCAATCAACATCCGGATCTGTTTGTCTAAGAATCTTCGCGAGCGAGTCCCATTCGACTTCCAGCCATTGTAATGCTTTGTCTGATTTTTCATCTTCTATCTCGTCTAACTCGCTGTCTTCCACTGCTCCCCTTCTGTACTCCGTATTGTTTTCCCTTACTGCGCTCGACTTCAGGTCGTTGCGTATCTCTCTCTCTTTTGGAGAATCACTTTGAGTCATCTCTGTTGAATCTTGTGCTCGCTGCGAAGATAAGAAAGCGTCTCGAATCGCATGCTTGTTGCTCACAGATCTAGCTACCTCCAAATAAGTAGCTGAGCCAAATGTTCCTTCTCACTTTCCCATAACGAATACCGAAATCGACTTTCAAATCTTGCGATTGTCTGAGCGTAAAACAGGCGTCTTCGTGCAAGGGATAATTTCTAGCTTTGCCTCGTACTAAGACAATAAGCTTTTATCCTTCGTAGATCATAGTATTCGCATTGGTCTTCAACACTTACTAACAAGTCGTGCCGATTCTTCGAGAAGAATCGGCTGTGTTGCCCAAAGCATCTACTTCACTGCTTGTACGTTTTTGGGCTGTGGTAGAGTAATCATCTTCCATAGTAACTTTCTTGTTGAACATCGGTTGGAGTGAAAGACTGTAGAGGGGAGGAGGGGGAAGGGTTTGCGATGGAAAGCTGAGGCACCTGACTTGAGGGTAGAGAGTCGTCTGGTGTGAATATGGTTGAGGACCTGGGGTCGAGTAATGTAGGAACTGCGTTGGTTGCGTGTAATCGGATGCGTTGTAGTTGCCACGCCGGTGGGAGGAGAAAGCCGTAATGCCGTTCATTGACGTTCCAGGTTCCGGAACCTGCCGGTAGCTTGGAAGCCATCGTGTGTCCTCAAAACGAGCATTCGGAACCTTCGGAACAAGCTAAATATTCTGCTCTCGATATCTGGTCGGAAAGATGGACTCTGTCCTGCCCGATTCATAAAATACTGCAACAAGAGCAACATAGACAGAGGTGCTCTACGATAGCAAATGCCGAACCGAACGACTCTAATCACACTGGAAGTGCCGTCTTCCAGGGACAATCTTCTCTTCACGCTTAACAGAAGATTACGATTGACCAGCGAGGAGTATGAACTTTGCGACTATCTACAACCGGGCGCAAAACCGGAGAAGGATATTGATTTGCTAATCACATTTTCTCTCTTCAATGCTTAAGCCTCACGGGCATGGTGCTGACATCCAGAACCGAGATTAATTATCTTCCCTTCTAGCGTTCCTGGCTTCTGTGCGATTTGGATCTGTGATACGCTCCACGCGTCAAGCTCTAGAGGGTTATCTGTATCGTGGCTCAATAGTTTCCTTTATGTTGATGTAGATGCTCGTCTGCAGCCAGTACCATGATCGAGAATACGCACTGATTGGTTTGATGCTTCGTCCGGTATTCCTCCACGACCCTGGGTGGGGGTTTGAGCTGTGAGGCTGTTTTCAATATAAACACAACATAGCGAACACTGTATCGAGATAAGCAGTAGCAAGATCTGTGTTCATCGTTAGTGCTTTCTTACGGTTGTGAGATTACTACTTCTGTCACCTCGAGAAGTAGAGGTTGAATCCATGGCTCACGCCACTTAAACTTCCAGGAGCCTTAGACGGTGGAGACACACAGAGGCTTGTATAGGATGATATCTTCCACGTCCACAACCATGGTCTCTAAATGAAGGTATGCCTTAGGTTTCATAGCATTGTGAGAGAGGGAAAGACAATTTGGAGCAGAGGCATCATGGGAATAGAAGTAATGGGCCCTAGAGTGAATTTCCTTGTCAAGCAAGAGATCGACTGCTCGCAGTCCAGTCTATCCTTCAACTCGCCATGCGAGGTCACTGCAGACGAACTCTAGTGATCACAGAATATATCGTTACCGTATCAATGCAGGGTCTAGTGTGCCCGAGCAAACTGTATCCCATTCTCGTGGCTCTTGGAACTTCCCCAAATACCAAGACTGCACGAATAGCCAACAGGGAGCACATAAGGATGCACACTCTAAGACAGAGCGCTATTGAGGCTTCTTACATTGGAACTGTTCGACAATCCTTTTTCTATCAACAAGAGAATTCAAGTGGCCCGGTAAAGCTGGACCTTCGTGCCAGCCTACGTTACATGGTTGCAGCCATCAATGGGGGCTCCAAACTCTTGCGGGAAGCTTTCCTTCGACAGATCTGCTCTGAGTTGACAATCACTGTCCAAGATACACAGAAGGTGAAGTATGTGAGATATATTCTGGAAAACCTAGTATTTTATGCGTTCGAGTACTCTAGGGACTTGACGCAGACCATATCTGGTCTCAAGCATATAATCACGGTGCAGCAGCCTGTAGTTGTACATGGCATGCAAGAAAAGTTTGGCAAATATTCGGGTGAATACTGTGAAGATGAGTCTCGAGACTTACTTCAAATGACTACAGGGTACGTCGCGATATCGGTCGTTTGGGAAGGTTACAAATTTCTTCAAGCCCAATCAACAGTGTCGAAGCATAGCAAAGACTTCAACGGCGCCATACTGAAGTACCATCGCGACAAAGGCAACCTGTTTTTGAAATCTGTTGAGAAACGATTCGAATGTTTTACAGATCAGAAAATGATGCTTGCTCAATGCGAATACTTTATATCTCATGGATTCCTTGATTCAACAGCTCAGGCTTGAGAATCCGACTGTGTCAGCGACGCTCTGATTCGAGCACTTGCCGGCACTTGCACATCCCAATGATCCTATGGACCCATGTCCATTGCGAACTTTCGACATACTTCGAATTGGACGAGATGGGCTTGGCGCAGGACGATTCGGGATGGGAATAAGGGATGGTCGAGTGCACTTGCTTCACCACGAAAGCCTCCGCGTAGCCAGCATCAAGACAATATCATCCGAGATGCGAATAAGCCTGGGAGAAGATGACAGGGTGAAGTGCTCGACACGATGCGGACGTGGAGGACGCTGGAGTGCATGGATGAAGAAATGCGCGTTGCTTGTGGGGCAGATCGTGGAGAACCTAAGGCCCAAAAGCGCTGCCTTCGTTTGGGGCTAATTGATTACCGGCCTTCTTCTCTCGCTCCTTCGCTGCTACTTCCATCCTTAGCTTTTCGAGCTCACACTGACTCTTTACTTTCTGATCGTCAAGCCATGCCTCCTTAACCTCTGTCTCTCCAATCTTTTCTGCGTTATACTGCTTGGTTGCCTGCTCTACCAGAGAATATAGGTATTGGCTATCATCCCATGACATTGTTCCTAGATCATCTAGTTGAGGAAGGAGTGACTCGATCTCCAGGTTTTCCTCATTTGGAGCTTGGGTGAGTAATGGAATGTCCGAGTCTAAAAATTCGACTCGTCCAGTGTACTGAGGCTCTTGCGAGAGAAAAGGATCATTGTAGCCCATGACGAAATCTTCGGGTCCGGCATTGAGCATCTGCGCGTAATCTACCTCTTCAAAGTCGTGAGCTAAGGCTCTGGTAATTAAGCAGGGTTTGGCACGTACCAGACATGATCGCATGGTCACTGCTCTTGTTTCCGTCCTGTGTAGCCATGATGTGTCCCTGCCAGACGGAAATGGGGAGGAAAGCATGTTTGTATGCGCTCGGCGGCTTGGTGAAACACACGGGCCACGGGGCATACGCTGACGCCGCTGTGTCATTCTTGCTGACATACTGGGAACATGAATCACCTCTGAAAGCTTAGCGGTCATACTCGAATCTTAGTTCTCGTTCGAAATTCGTGTGGAGTCTACTTGCGTAAAATTACAGATCTCTCAAAGTTTCATTCCATAGGTAGCCGAGCTTGGTGTATTGGTGCAGCAACTGAGTAAATTTCGCATATGGAAGAGCCCCATGGCCAACCTAAAAGTAAGAGTAATTTGACCACAATGAGCTTTCTATATCTCGTTATGGTCACGAGGTGAAAACGAGCAGCTTACGTTATACTCCGAAAGAGTCCATCTAGCCGGAACCACCTCCTTGGCGTGGCATACGGCGAGTAATTATCGGTTTGAAGACATCGCAAAGCTTCGTCACGCTCCTCAGATCCAAACCATCAGACACTAGGAATATCTCGATTTCGCTAGTTAGGGTATTTCGTGTTCGTGTCGTCCGTAGATAGAGTTCCCAAACGATTTTTGCTCGCTTCGCAACGCATATCCGCAGGAATCGTAGCATCCGTAGGACCGAAGAGTTGTCGGCGTAACTCACGTGTGAAGACGCCCAACAATCGTAGACAACGTTGACAGAGCGTCGTGACTATTAGTAGAATGGCGTATACGTCGAATTCAAGAAGCGTTCGATGTCGCAAGCAGGGGTTGGCGTAATAGCAGTAGATGATTGAGACATTGAACAAAGCGACTTTCGCGTTGAGTTGAAAAAGCGTCTGTGGGTTCTGTTGGATTTGTGAGAAGCAGTAGGTTCGTAGCCGGCACCACGTACCGGTGATCCTCGTGGCCGGCCTGTCCTTGATGCCTTATCAATCCGCCCATGCTCTGTACAAACAGACAAAGAAAGCGATAATCACCCATGCGGGCTCTGTCAGAGTCCGTGATGTTGCCTGGAAGCAGTGAGTAACACAGGAACTAGTGATTCTTTTCTTAGCCGGCAGCGCATACTTCACTACTTTGTGTTCTATAGCAATGAGCTTACACTCCATTGTTTGATAGAAAGGTACTTCTTAAAGCTATTTTAAAGAAGCTCAGCTGTCACTCTCAACCCAAGATGCTTGGATTCGGAACCTTTTTCCGACTTCTTGCACTGTCTTCGTGCACCGTGGCTCTTCTTTTTACTTCAATGTGTTTCTTCGCAGGAATCAGACGTACAAAGCGTGATAACCTTGATATATTATCAGTAAGACTTGGTTCAGTGACAAGCGCTCAAACCCTCTTACCATTCTAGGTAAATACATCAGCGTTACAACACGCACTGTTCAACAAGTCAGATACTTTATCCAGTCTAAGTGGAAGTGGAACAGGTCTTATAGAGAGGACCCACACGTACAGTGTCTACAGTGTCTATGTCTTGAGATACTGTGAAGTGAGTGCTCTATCGAACGCGCTCTTGACTTCGTGCTGATAGCAATTTCAAAGAGCTGCTACATCTCCAACAGTACCAACGACATAACTCAGCACAATAGCGCTCCGTACAACATAACTTGTCAGTGGTATAGTCATCTTTCAGCGATGAATACTTCTATCCCAACAGCGCTGAGTTCTCTATCTCAAAGCGTTGAGAACTTTTCGTCCTTGAATGTGATCGCATTACAAATGATCAAGCTCATCAGCAAGATCATGGCGAGTTTCTATGCCTTCGGTTTCTGCATTCGTCACGTCAGCGACATCTTCCAGCCAGCTTACTACCCGAGAATTAGGGCACGGCAATGGAATGGCGACTTCTACAGGGAGATCGTTTTTGGCGTTGAGCTGGATAACAGTGGCCATGATGCTGATTGCAAGTTTCGCTGGAACATTGTCCGCTTTGATTCCTATTTAGAGTACACGTAATGATAGCTTGACAGAGATCGGCAATGCACGATTGATTGGCAGTCGTGCGCTTCGCTAGCAACCTGAGCACAGCATCGCCAAATATCTCATTGCCCCACGACGTCCAGATTGCTCCATTCTCCGTTTCTGGGGAGGTGGCGGAGCAGGTCTCGAAGGCTCCAGGCCTATGATTGGGCGTGTACGAGGCAATTCCTTCTTTCGCTTGATTCGTAGCGGTGAAGGAGCGAAGGTAGGATCAAAAGTGTGACCAGAGAACTCCATAGATTGATGAGAAGCCGGCGACATGTCACGGATGGATGGATGGCATCAAAACGATGTGTGGTCTCGTCGGTCACCTTCAGCTGTAAAGAGCGTTCATGAGCTCGGTATGTCATCATTGTCTGCTCCGCTGCGCCCGATCTCAAGTCTATGTAAGCGGTTATCACAGTAAGCCACAAAAGTATCAAGCAGGGGCACCTAATCCAGACACTCTCGCTTTCTACGTCTGACCATCTTGGGGCCTTCTAGTTCAATTTTCCAAGATATAACAAGTGTGTGAGCCAACCGAGGTACAAGAGAATTGGCTGAGCAACCAGTTCAAGCGCAACCAAAAGTGGAGCTTAAAGGATTTCCAACCTCACTGAGCTGACAAACAGGAGTCAGCTCTCTTTCTTTCTAGGCTTCTTATCATGGAACGGTATACTTACCCAATGTCCTGAAAAGTCAGCACTATACGATTTATCCTAGGTTGAGAAAGATTCAATTGCCGAATTCTCCCCGCTTGTCAGCGCCGAGCCGATATCAATGCTTTGACAGAATTCGTGACAAGCGGATCTTTTTCAAGGCTTAGCTAGGGTCTAGGCTTTCGGCTATGCCACCTTAACGTTACTTCATATCCGGGATGTGATATGTTAGCGTGTCAAGGATTATTAGGGTGTATATGTGCAAATAAACCCTATTACATAACATATTAACCCCTGAATACAAAGTACTTTACTTTATC
>JAABUL010007112.1_pt1 | contig 12333 bp, 10 predicted proteins | sample 5559151 | NCBI WGS metagenome assembly JAABUL01 (sample SAMN10711876, study PRJNA513368) | rock metagenome | isolation source: Antarctica rocks | place: Antarctica: Victoria Land, Pudding Butte sud | reverse complement strand
CATCCTCCCACCTCCCTCCCTCAAGCCCTAGTACAACTTCATCGCCAATCCCCATCCTCGCGCGCGCAACAGCTTCCCCACTGGGGCCAGAAAATCGCACCCTCACTTGACCCTTCTTTCGCCGGAGTCTGAAGTCCGGGTCCGAAAGTAACAAGGCGCATTGGCGCGTCGCGGACGAGTAGGGCCAGGAGAGTGTGATGACTGCGCGAATGGAGGAGCTGGACGGTGGTGGGACATTGGGGATGAGCGAGTCGATTGGTATGATGGCCATGATTACAGTTGTAGATTACATTGCGGTGAATGAGATGTTCGCGTGTCTGGGAGGTATGCGTACAGAAACCGGTGTAGTGTGGCTGTTGTGCGTAAATGCAATGGTACACGACAGGACTCGAGGTGTGAGGTCAGCGGTCGAAGGTTTTGGGTGGGGTCTGTGCTAGCATACCAAGAACCTGAGGCACGAGCGGCGGCGACGGTGCGAGAGTGAGTTGAAGTGTTCATGCTGATGAATACGAAGTATCATACTGCCACACTCATGCTATTCAAATCGCATACTGGGGTATCACTATAGCCTCCAACCCTTCGCAATGCAAAACGCAAAGAAATGCTTCAATCATCCTTCTTCGACCGATCAATAACCGGCACTGGAATATCCGTCTTCTCAATCTTGTTCAACAAGCTCCCGTTCACGAACTGATTCCTCTGCGTCAGGTCTACCATTGGCCCTTTAGCATGACTCCCATCTAACACGCCCCTCCCCTTGGTTCCAGTTCCCCAGCCCGCTTGGCCTTGCGAGCCTGCTAGCAATCCTTCACCCGTGAACGCAGTCCCACTGGTCGCCGGACGTCGAGTCGACTTCGAAGTTGGCGCGTTACGGGACAGCGAGTTGGACCGATTGTGCGGGCTCGTGCTCGAGGTATTGCGAGAGCGCCAGTCGGTACTAGGTGGAATTCCGAGCGGGTCTTCAGGAGACGTGGCGTTCTCAATCAAAGCCGCACTGCCATCGGCATTGTAGCCGCGGCCTTTCCTGGAGTGTTGAGGCGGCTCGCGGTACTGTGGTGTCAGGTCCACGAGAGGCGTGGGCATGGCTTTCGCGCGGGAGTTGGAGCGTTGAATGTCACCGCCGCTGTTTGTCCTCTGCGCTTGTTGACCTCGAGAATGCGTAAGCTTGAGGCCGAGATCGAGAGATCTGCGACCGGTGTCTTCTTCTTTCGTATCGTAGCCATTATTGAGCAGGCTCGGGCCGTTCGTAAAAGCGCTGGCTTTCTTCTCCTCGCGCTCATTTTCTTGCCGCCGTTGCGAGTACTTCCTTCCCAGCAGCCCGGATGACAGGAACTCTTCCGGACTCGCCTTCGTCTGGTCGAGGGAAGGGCGTCTCCGGTCCAGCGAAGGCCTCCTCCCCAAATTGGCCAACGGTTCATCTTCTGCCAGCTGTGATTTGTTGGTCATCGCCCCGGGAGGGTTCTGCTTTCTCGCCCTGCTTGTCCTACGCTCTGGCGAGACCGTGGTATCAAACTGGCTCGATGACTTCGTGAAGCCAGCAGACATGGGCGGAGGGGCTTCGATCGATCTCCCAGTTGCAGGCCTCTTGTCGGAATGATCCATGTCCATCAGCGGTCTAAAAGACCCAAGATGGTACGCCGACTCCAATGACTTGCCGGTGCGATGAGTCTTTCCAACGCCAGTCTCCTTCTCCATAGCCGCGTTGTCGGCCGACTTCGGTTTTCGACCTTCACCCATGACATGGACTAAGTACCAGCTACGCCACCCCTGAATGGTCGCGTGAAAGTCGTCAGCGGTCTTGCGATCGTTAGTGCAAAAGAAATGCACAAAGTCGTGGGTCGACTCGAACATGCTCGTCTTCTGCTGCGACTTGATCGCGAAGCACAATTTCTTCGGCGGTTTGATCTTCCTTCTGACCTTCTCCTGCGTCGGCGTGTAGATATCAAAGTCACTGAGGTGGCAGACGCTGATCGCATCCTTGGGCTTGTCCGGGTCTTTCTGCGCTGTGATCTGACCATCTGGATGGAGTGTGATATGTCGCTTGTCCCACTTGCCAACCTTCTGTGAAAACGACATGAACCAGCTAGATTCTTCTGGCTTGTGTTTTGGCGCGCCTGCTACGCTCAGCTCTGCTTCCGAACTACCGGTACCAGGATCAACCAGAATTAAAGTGTTCTGACGGTCGGAGTCCCAGCTGTTCATGACATCTCGGATATGCTCGTACCGTCGCAGAGGGCGCTGTATGCCTACCGTGGTGAAGGACTCGAGCATCACAGCAGACTTCACATCGATGCGCTCTGCCATGCACACTGCAGCAGTCTTGATGATGTCGATCGGAGTAGTTGTAGGCGTGACGGAGAAGATGGTCTTCGATTTGCCGCACTCCACTAGCACAGACCTATCGCCGGCATTGACGGCAGACATAGGCGCATCGATACCTGGAACGATACCGCCGCCACCAGGCTTGGTTGTGGATGGCTCGTTGCCAGCTTTAGGATGAGATAGCGACCGTTTCTCGTTCCTGGGCGCCACCTCTCCTCTTTTCCGTTTGAACATGCCGAAGCATCCAGCAGTCTCTTCATCTTCTTCTCCCAGTTTCGGCAACGCACTTGTGCTCTTCGTAGCGCGGATCTGGTCTGAAGTCGGTGGGCCGTCCAGAACCACAGGCTTTGCTGCCGGTCTCACTGCTTCTGGTTGTGGCGCTGGGAACAGCTCGCCCGAAAAGCCCGAGGACTTCTGTCGAGTCCGCAGTTCGCCATCTTGATTGCGTTGCCCACTGTATCGCTCCCTCAACTGTCTGCGCCTCGAATCTTCCTCCTCCCAGTCGAGCTCTTCGCCGTTCACTCTGCGTGCATCCGTGGCTCCGGCTTGTGTCGGAGGGCTGAATTTACGCTCGTGGTACGTCTTCAAGCCACCGACCTGACGCTGGCTTTGCGGTCTGGCGTTCGTCGTTTGCATGCCTGGCTGCGCCGGAGTGGCTTGCTTCGAGGCCGGACTTGGTACAACATCGACATAGTCCTGGTCTCTGGCAGTCGCCGGTCGCGTTGCAAGTCCTCGTCGATACCTTGACTTGCTCCTCGTAAAGTTGTCATCGCTGGGTAGCTCATCGTGCTGCACGGGAAGTGGGTCGTGGACTTGTTCCAATGCTTGTTGTGGTCTGCGCTGCGAACGGTAACGCGAGACCTTTTGCGGCGGCGGCGAGGTCCCCAAGTCGGCCATGATGCATTCTGCCAGCGCCCACGGTTGCGTGCCGTCGAAAGAGCGGTTCGGAGAATTTCAGTCTCGAAATCTTGGTCGTTGCGCAACACGGCTATTCTTGTAGCCAACAGTGAGCATGGATCTCCCAATGCACAGCGCAGGGGAAGAGGTGTCGTGTGACAGAAGGGTCCAGTCGCGCGGAAATTGCGGCCCTCTTGTTTGACTACGATTCGTGCAGGACATGGGAGTTAAGATGAGTTTTGAGGCTGCTGTTTGCTCGCGGCAACGAAGATGAAGACATCAATTTCCAAGAGTGAGACGCGTCGCCGTTCGTTCAAACAACCTCTCAGGCTTGGCATGTCACATCCGCTGCAGACTCCTTTCTGGTGCGCCGTAAGGAAGACGAGACACCCCACAGTGATGATGCCGTGCCGGTACTTGCGCCGACGCAACCGAAGCTCCGTACCACGCCATTGCTCTGCGGTCGTTTCGAGGAAGTTTGAGCATCCACGGCGGCGGTATTCGACTCGACCCCGCCGCAATGGCACCGCTAGTACAACCAAGATGCAGCCTACCACTCCCACTTCTCGTATTACTTACTCGTCTGTCAGATTTTATACCTTGATACTCGTTGGTGTGACCGGCCCGTACATAGCATGGCCTCTTCATGTCCTTTCCACATTGTGGAATCGTGACCCGATACATATTGAGCGCATAGGCGCACGACGATGATGGACCGGCGGTCACAGCGAGCACTTCTGCTTGTGCTCTTTTTTGGCGTCGCGGTGATACTGTACAGGTCTTTGGGGGTGACGGATCATATCAGACAACGAGGAGGACGGTACAAGGTCGCGCCTGACGACCACACATCTTTACAACTGGACCCGAGGAAACTCAATCCAGCCAACTCGACACTCGGGGTACGTCAAACTTGCAGCGATATATGTATGTCGGAGGATACAATTAGGCGCTGACAACAGATGTACAGTTTGGCGCCGTACTAGCAGTATCGCGCGAAGGATCACCACGACGAGAGAGTTTACTGCTCGCCTCCAACATCACCGAGATCGATATCACCATCCCCGTACAACCCAAATGGACAGACGAAGACGTGAACAAGCTGCGCGCAGACAGAGACAGCCGAATATCAAAAGGCAGCGCGCTGGCATGGCTGGGACACCTGAATGCGCTACGCTGGTTCCTCTCGACCGACCTCGAGTCGGTCATGATACTAGAGGACGATGTAGACTGGGACATCCACCTCCGCACCGTCCAAATACCCACTGCAGCAGCCGCCATCCGCCAACTCGTCCTCGACAAGACCTCTCCTGAAGGTAATCTGGCACACGTGCCCAAAGAGAACAACTTCTGGGGCAACATCTCCACCTGGGACATCCTCTACCTCGGCCACTGTGGCGACATCTTCCGCCCCTCCTCCTGGACCTCTCAAGTACCTCGTGTTTTATACCCAGACTCCACACTCCCGCCTCGTCGGGAAATGCACCCTTACACCCAGAAGTTCCTCAACTCGATCGCCGTACCCGAGGACACACGAATGATCCACCAATCAATCTTCCCTCTCTGCACCTTCGGCTTCGCCATCACTCGCAACGCTGCACTGCGCCTCCTCACGGACATCGCCCACAAAGAAGCCGAAGGCGGCACAATGGCCTACGATGTCCGAGTACTGGAAGGCTGTCGCGACCTCGGACTGCGCTGCTGGTCGGCGAATCCAGAGCTGTTCCACCACATGGACATGGAGTCCGAGATCGCGCTGGCGACGCACCCGGAAGTCGGTCAAGGTGGCTCCGGCGGCGAGAACCAGGAAAAAGCAGGCGTGGACGATAAAGGCAGGCTCAAGACGCTTCGTGCTGGTGCGGCGCCGAATATCGCGTGCGGGGCAAGGAGTAAGAGCTTCTATACTACGGATCCGCGGACATTGGAGTACTTGCGGGAGCAGGTGGGACGGCAGGGGAAGTGCTTGAAGGATATAGAGGAACCTGGGTCAAAAGTGGTTCCCGACGAGGACCGGTATGAGGGACCTGGGGATCCGAGGTTGTACAGGTGAGGTCTGGACTGCATTTTGTGTTTAGCGTTGATGTGTTGGTCTTGGGCATTAAGATCTTGTATAGCTGGATTGCCTCCACGTGTGCGCGAGCACATTCAAACGAACTTGTGTTCTGCCTGGATATCTTCATGTTGTGCCGCCAAGGCTGCCTTGCTGCCTACATGTATCCTGTCGTGTGAGGTGAGGTTGTTTGTCGCAGGGGGGCAAACAGCATTGTGAGATGTTCTCATTTGCCACATACCGAAACACTGCATGTCATAAGCACACACGCAGTGTTGGCGAGAGGTAATCACTTTTGCCTGAGTCACTGTCTCGCAAGTCTCTTTATGGTGTCTTCACTTGACACCGCTTCTCAGACACGATTGAACCGCATTCACTAGGTGCAAGCATATCTTATATGCATCGCACTCGTTCACCGCCACGAGAGTCAAATTTGGTAAAGCAGACACTTATTTTCTCTACCAGCGCATACCTTCGACCACCACCGCCACCATGCCGTCCTCATCGAACCGCTCGACGGGCCTTGAGATCTGCCTGTTCTACGTACGCGCCGCTCCTCCCTCCCTGCCTCCAAGAACTTCACTGACCGTCACGCAGAACTTCCGCTACGCCCTCGCCCGCCTCCAAGGCTACTCCAACACCAACTACGCCTCCTTCACCAAGAAGTGCTTCGCGGAAGTCCTCGACATCTCCGTGCCTGATCTCCAGCGCATCCTGAACGGGAGCTGGGCAATATGGTAGGCGCCCACAGGTCAACTTTTCACCGTGACGTAGTCCCCGCTGACCTATGATTGTAGGAACAAACTCATCGACGAGAATGGAAGTATCAAAGGCAGCGACCGGATCTTCCAAGCTGGGAACGCTTTCGCGGATGCGGCGCAGACGCTTGAGAAGGCCGGGAGGGTGGAGGAGGGGGAGGAGTTCAAGGCGTGGGCGTCGGAGTTGTGGGATTTGAGTGTGGATCGGTGGGAGCTGGAGGAGGAGACGAAGAAGAAGAATGCTGCTTTGTGGAACTGATGGGTGGTGGGAGGATGAAGGCTGCTACGGCGTTTGGATGGGCAAGAGGCTACTTGATGGTCAGCACAAGGCTAGATACTTCCTTGCTTGCTTGCTGACTAGGAATTGGAGGGATGAGATACCCAGAAGGAGGTAGAGAGGACTGGTTTGAGCAAAAGCTCGCGCCCAACGCGAAATGAATACATCACGATCGTGCGTAATATCTGGCTCTCCATCACAAACTCTTCATGATTTCCTCTCCGCTATGCTGTCCATCTCCTATGTCTCGTTATGTCTGTCTGGTCCCTCTGACGCCGCCCACGCAACCGATTGAATGCATGGCCAGCTCTTATGGTACCCTTTTGTCCTTCTCCGCACCGCATGAATCGCAAAGTCAACAATGGTGAGCATACCGCGCCTGCATAACGCAGACGCAGCGGCTGCTGGTATGCACTGTCTAAAATGGTGCGTGGTGAAGGAAGACAAATGAGGTCGAGAAAGTTGAGATTTTAGTAGGGCGGCGAGAGCGACTCGGCGGGTTAAGTCGTGGGTGCTAAGCGAGATCATGCTTCAGCTTTAACTTCAACCTCACTTCAATGTCAAAGTCCCGTCCTTTGTATTTCATTATGTTCTCTGTCGTCAAAATCTAACACGTGCCCACGTACCCTCGCGTGAACTCACACTGCCTCGATGATTTCCTCGAGATCTCTCACTACAACCATCCCTTCGCCGTCGCCTTCGCCTGCTCTCTCAGTTGCTTCCTCAGGATTTTGCCACTCGGGTTACGCGGTATAGAATCCACGAACTTCACGTCGACCTTGCCCCATTTATAATGGGCGAGGTTCTCCTGCAGGCGCCTTTTGATGGCTTCCAATGCTACTGCCTCGCCAAGAGACTTGTCAGCAAGCACCACGAACACGAGAGGATACTCATCGGTCCCACTCCCGGCACTGATCGCTGCTGAATCTCCCACGCAGGCCAAGTCAAACAGAGCACCTTCGAGCTCTGCAGGTGCCACTTGGAAGCCGTTCACTTTTATGAGATCCTTCTTGCGGTCGATAAGGTAAACCTTCGCGTTTCGAACGTAGCCAACATCACCGGTCTTCAGCCAGTCGCCGTCGAAAGCCTCTTTGGTCGCCTTGTCGTTCTCAAAGTAGCCGGTCATTACTTGTTTACTTCGAACTAGGAGCTCTCCCGTAACCTGGCCTTTGGTCGACTTGACATCAGGATCTGTGATGACCTTTACTTCGAAACCAGGAAGGAGCTTGCCGACTGACCCTGTTGTATCGTCCTCGCCATGGCGAAACGTAGTAAACCAGCCACCCTCTGTCATCCCCCAAACCGGAATGATTCTTGGCTTCACATCGAAGATCTCCAGAGCACGACTTCTCAACTCAGCCGAGAGAGGCGCTCCGCCGGTGAAGATCTTGCGCACACCCTGCAGCAAAGGATGCGCATCGGCTTGCTGTTGAAGCCTGAGCAATATCGGCGGTGGTGCTGCGATTTCCGTGATCTCAAACTTATGGACCTTCTGCGCGAAGGTGTCGTCGTACCTCTTCATGATATATGTCGGAAGTCCACAGCGGAGAGAGTTGATGGCCACCTCAGGTGTCGAGAAGGCATGAAATACGGGTGTGCAAAATAAGCGCCGGACCTCATAGCCCTTAGCCTGATCGTCGTCCTGGATGGCCGCGGACTCCCTCATGAACGATCCGTGGGTGCGTATGGCCATCTTTGGGAGCCCGGTCGTGCCCGAAGTGGACTGCAGGGCTGCAATGTCGTTGGCTGTTATTGTGGCAAGTACCTGTCCACTTTTGTCTGCTGACCGAGTGTCCAGGAGATCGTGTACTGTCCTAAGACCTTGCACTTTCTCTTTCGGTCTAGCTTCCGCCTGCAAGATGTCGCTGAACATGATGATTTCGACATCATCCACGGTAAGCTCACATGTCGCCGATCTGACCGTCTCGAGATGCTCCGATAAGGTAATGACGTATTTCGACTTGGAGACCGAGATGTGATGCTTCAGTTCATGTGCGGTGTAGGCGGTGTTGGATCCTGTCCAACGACATCTCGATCCCCAGACACCGAGCATCAAGACTGGATACAAAACATCGTTGGGCAGGTGCAGGCACACAGCGTTGTCCTCTTCAAACGCTCCAACAAGTCCGGTGTACAGTTTTGCTGCCATATTTTGGGTCACGAAGCGTGATTCGTCTGCTGCATCAATGAGGACCGGCTTATCAGGATCGCCGGCCTTATTCAGGATCCATGAGACGAGATTTGAACATTCATCTGTGTTCGTAGGTGTCGAGAATTCCGACATTGTTGTACTTCGGAATGTTAGACTGGCACTACGTCAGCTTATATCAGGAAAGACGGCGGCAAGGAACGGTCTTCCAGCGACCACGAGACTACATCTCCCCTTCCGTGCTATGGTTCTGGAACGCCGAAGGAAGCCGACGCACCTTTGTTCGAAGATGCCCTTTTCCACGAGACTACAAAATGCCGACACCTTTATCAAACAGTGCGAGAACACGCTCGAGCCCTCCACTTTGACGAATGGTCGCAGTATCGCCAACCACTGTCGAAATGTCGCATCCATCTGGAGGGAATGTAAGTGGCCGGTTTGATGCCATGACGGTGAGTGTCGTATCATCATTCTGTTATTCTTTTACCTCCGTTCTAGTCGTTGGCAGGTTTAAGATGGCGAGAGTTGGATTTAACAGCGTCTGCTCTAGTTGGAGATGATGGAACCTAAGGCTACCAGTGGGAGAGATGTAGTAGCGATGGAGGACATCTGCACAATTCAGTATCGATGTGGGCTTTTCGTCGGACTGATGACAGCGATATGGATACGTTCAATGTGACTAGCACCATTGTGTGAATAGTGCATACACCGAGACTTCTTCTCGGTCTCCATGCTGTGTCACCACAGCATTCCATGTGCAGTACTGCTAGGCGATTATACTCAATACACATGATGCTCCACTGGCGTTGTCTGCAGGAAGACATCTCATCCTCCAAATCGTTCGCACCTTCCCGAGCCAAAGCCGAAAGTTCCAATGCGACTGCGGACTTGCTCGCAGACTTCACCTCTGAATTACATCAACTATATTGCCACATGTCCTACTGCGGATGCACTGAGCATCTCATCCATCATACGAATGCAACACTTGGTCGATCGCTGGAGGTCTGCAGCCACGGTGACACAAAGAACGGCAGGAAGCGAAGTGGCGCATGGCGTTGCTTGTGGGCGAATGTTTAGCGCGGGAACCTACGATCCTTTTTCCCTTCCCACAGTGCGACACCGCCTGGTAGAAGATGTGGTGACTAGATCACGCCTTTCACCGTTATTTGCACGCCGCGGCTGCATTGGGATCTACAGCAAATGTCCGGTCGTCAGCGGCACTATGATATCTATCGCCCTCCTCTGATGACACCGAGCCTGCCCGGGCGCTTTCCCACTCTGGCTTGTGTTCTGTAGCCTGGAACAGAAAGACTAACACATGATCAGTAGCATGTGGAGAGTCGTCATTCCTCCGAGGATTGTGTCAACATCTAGGGCAGAGATGCGACGTTGCCTTAAGGTTTACCACCGTACGACTTCGACCATGCCATCGTCAAACTTGACCTGGTTCCTGGGCCCTGGGCTGCATGGGGTGCATGGCAGCTATCACAGCATGCAACGGCACGTTAGGCAACTTCCATGCAGCCGTTCTGCACTCCACACGACAAACAGGGCTGCCTGCGCCGAGCTAGGCACCGATCTGGTGCTCCCAAATCACCTTATCGGCCTTCCTCCGCCACCAGATCTGCGGGTGAGGTGAGCACCTGCCTATAGGGTCTGATCGCCCGTTTATAGAAGCCACATATCTCCAGACCGGCCCGGAGAAAACATGACGAGCTGATCTAGCGTCCACACGGCTGCGGAAAATCGATACGGTCTCGACGAATCGGTCTAGACTCACGACTGACTGGCTCTACAACACTTCCGGCAACTCACATTTCGCCCCGTCTCCCGTCCGCAGTAGGCGACCGAGCATTCCCTAGTCCTCTACTAGAGGAGGATTCGATCAACAGCGAGCATGGCCGCAGACTATCGTAAGTTCGCCACGGCTAGATTATACCTCCTTCTCTCCTAATCGTCAATTGTCGTTCGTCTGTTCCGATATACGCTCCTTCATCTACACGCCCTGCAAACGTTGTGTATTCACGCAGTGCCAGCTCTAGTGCACATGCTGTGTGAAATCTCATCAAACTTTACTACCATCGGCTGCACCCACCTGAGCCGCTACTCCCCTGTTCGGTGTTCACCGCTGTACATCCCCTGATCCGGGTCTCCTGACATCGAGTCCGAGTCTGCCCGGCCCGGTTCTGGCAGAGGTGGTGTCAGCAACTCAATCACGAAGCCTCCAAATACTGGTCTATTACGTCAACTCTTCAACGCAACAACATTACTCCATCATGTCGAAAACAAACACTATAGATCTCGAGAGCGCATTCCATCTAGCATGGGAAGCAGTAAGGCCAGATCGTTCTGTTTCAACGACGCCAGCAGATGTACAGGACCATGCATTGCCAGCATCGCGACCGCAAGTCGGCTGGCGACCTCAACGACCCAGGCCGATATACCAGCCAAGGACTGTAACGATACGTCAAAACAGCGGTGGAGTACCAAGGCTGTCTTTCAACAGCAGCACACTGCACTACGTGCCGTCTGGACCAACCAGCGCGGCAGTCTCGCTTCCGGAACAAGTGCATTGTTCAGAGCAGAGCCATTATGCTGACAAATACCGGAGTACTGCGACGAAGTCGGGAATGCTGTTGGCCAAAATCGTGATCGATGAGGGGAGGTCCAGTATTTCAACCTATTCACTGGAGTCGTCCACAGATCTTGAAGACTGCATCGCCACGTCGAAGGACCTGGCAAAATTTACCACTGCCTATCCACTTCCGCCGGCGGAAGAATCAACAAGATGGACAGCATGGCGGTACGTCTCATACTACATGCGAGTGTGGGCGGTCATACTGCTGGTCAACTCCATCACCATGGTAATCATGATCTCGTACGGTGTCGCGAAACCTGGTAGCTTCACGTACGGCAGCGCCGCAGCAGCCGTCGGTGCGAACCTGCTGGCCTCCACACTTGCTCGACATGAGCACATCATCAATTTCCTCTTCCGCATCGTGTGCTTCCTACCACTCTCAACACCACTCTGGCTCCGCCGCCGCGCAGCAAAAGTCTACAGCTACGGCGGCATCCACTCCGGCTGCGGCATCAGCGCAATGCTCTGGTACCTCGTCTACGCCGTCCTAGCCACCCTCCAATTCGACGGTACAGGCGGCGAAGAAGCCGCTCTCGCCATCACCACAACCCTCACAATCATCCTTCTCATCATCATCACCGGCATGGCCCATCCTGCTGTGCGGAGATGCTTCCACAACCAATGGGAACTCTCCCACCGTTTCGGCGGCTGGTTCGTCGTCCTACTCGTCTGGGCGCAAACCACGATCATCGTTGTCGCCAACGCCCAGAACTCCCCAGAACCGACCAGAGAAGTGTTGGCGAAAACACCAACCTTCTACTTCCTCCTCCTCACCACCCTCCTAATCCTCTACCCCTGGCTCCGCCTCCGTCGCCGCAAAGTCACGCACTCCGAACAACTTTCCTCCCACGCCCTACGTCTACACTTCAACGACCGCAGAGTCTCGCACTGTATCGGCTACCGCCTCGCCACGAACCCACTGCTCGAAACGCACGGCTTTGCCACCATCCCCAACCCGACCCCCTTAACCCCTTCCGACAAAGACGAAGAAACAGGCTACTCCATCCTAATCTCCAACGCAGGCGACTGGACCTCCCACCTCATCACCCACCCCCCCAAAGCAATCTGGACCAAAGGCGCCCCCACAGTCGGTCTAATGCGCATCGCCTCCCTCTTCTCCCCCCTCGTCATCGTCGCCACCGGCTCGGGTATCGGCCCCGCGCTCTCGTTTCTACAAGCTAAACCCCACTGGCCGGTCCGCGTGATCTGGTCCGCAAGGGCGCCCTTGAAGACTTATGGTGCCGA
>JAABUL010007111.1_pt1 | contig 12334 bp, 10 predicted proteins | sample 5559151 | NCBI WGS metagenome assembly JAABUL01 (sample SAMN10711876, study PRJNA513368) | rock metagenome | isolation source: Antarctica rocks | place: Antarctica: Victoria Land, Pudding Butte sud | reverse complement strand
CCGCCGCGGCCTTCGTCTCCGCCTCGAAGGCGTCGATCTCAGCCCGGCCAGCGCGCCCGCCGCCCGCGACGCCACACCGGCCGACCTGCCGATCACCTACCGCACGGGGGACGTGTTCGATGAGCCGCCGGGCAGCGTCGATGTCGTGATCAGCTCGCTCGTCACGCATCACCTCAGCGACGACCAGGTCGTCCGCTTCCTGCGCTGGATGGAACGCACTGCGCGGCGCGGCTGGTTCATCAACGATCTGCACCGCCATGAGCTGGCCTATTATGGGTTCAAGGCGCTGTCCCGGGCCGCCGGTTGGCATCCGATCGTGCAACACGATGGCCCGGTCAGCGTCGCCCGCAGTTTCCGGCGTCGCGACTGGGACGTCCTGCTGCGGCAGGCCGGTCTGGCCCAGGTTGCGCGGGTGCGCTGGCACATGCCGTTCCGCTTCTGTGTGAGCCGATGCCGGTCCTGATCGCAGGCGGCGGCGTCGCCGGAGCGGCCGCAGCCTGCCTGCTCGGGCCCGAGGCGACGCTGATCGAACGCGAGACGGCGCCGCACGACAAGATCTGCGGCGAATTCATCAGCGCCGAAGCGGTGGCCTACCTACGTCGCCTTGGGGTGGAGCCGGACGCGCTCGGCGCGGCCGAGGTGCATACGGTCCGGCTCATCCACGGCGCGACGGTGGCCGAGACCCGGCTCCCGTTCCCGGCGCTCGGCCTCTCCCGCCGCGCGCTCGACGCCGCGTTGCTCGAACGCGCCGAGGCGTTGGGCGCCACGGTGCTTCGCGGTCCGTCCGTCCGCCGCGTGCAGGACGGCGTGGCCGAGGTCGGCGGGCTCGGCAAGTTTCCGGGCCACGCCGTGTTCCTGGCCACCGGCAAGCACGACCTGCGCGGCCTGCGGCGCGAACCGGTGCGCCCACCCGAGGCCCTGGTCGGGCTCAAGATGTATCTCCGCATCAATGCGGCTCAGGCCCGGGCACTCGCCGGGCACGTCGAAGTCGTCTTGTTCCCCGGCGGCTATGCCGGGTTGCAGCCGGTCGAGGGCGGCGCGGCCAATCTCTGCATCCTCATCGAGCAAAACGCCTTTGCCGCCGCGGACGAGAGCTGGGACGGAGTCCAGGCCCTGCTCGAGGCGCACTCGCCGCATGTGGCGATGCGCTTAGCGGGCGCAGTGCCGCTGCTGACGCGCCCGCTGTCGATCTTCCGCGTGCCCTACGGCTTCGTGCATCGGCCGACCCCGGCGGATCAGCCAGGCGTGTTCCGGCTGGGCGACCAGGCTGCCGTGATCCCGTCCTTTGCCGGCGACGGCGTGTCGATCGCGCTGCACAGCGCGTTCGCCGCCGCCGCCGCGGTCCGGTCCGGCGGTGCCGCGTCCTACCACGCGCAGATCCGCCGCGATCTCGGGCGTCAGGTGGCCCGGGCCTGGACCATCTATCGCGCCGGCCGCGCCGCGCCCGCCTTGGTGACAGGAGGCGCCCGTCTCTGGCCGGGGGCGATGCGCTGGGCGGCGCGGCTGACGCGGGTCTCCGGCAACGCCTTGATGGCGCACGATGTCAGGATAGGCGGCCCTCGATCCGCGTGACCGCGCCGTAGGCGATGCTCCGCCGCAACGCGTCGGCCAGCGGCAGCCCGGTGGCGATATGCAGCAGGCATTGCACCGGGCCGGCATGGGTCAGCACCAGGGTCGTCTCCTCCGCGCTGGCGATCCGGGTCCAGGCATGGCGAACCCGGCGCAGCATTGTCCGCCCGCTCTCGCCGCCGCCGGGTGCGGTGCCGAGCGGGTCGGCCTCCCAGGCGATGGTCTCCGCCCGCGGCAGCGCCGCCCAGGCCCGCCCCTCCCAGCGGCCGAAATCCTGGTCCGTCAGCCGATCGTCGGCATGCAGCGGCGCCCCGGTCAGCGCGGCGATCGCGCGCGCGACGTCCATCGCCCGGACCAGCGGACTGCTGATGATGCGCTCGACCGGCTCCTGGATGGCCGCCATGATCTGAGCCGCACCCGCGTCGGGCGGCTCGGCCAGCCGGACCTCGCTGCGGCCGATGCACAGGCGCGCGCTGACCAGCGGGCGGGGATGCCGCGCCGCCAGGATCAGCCCGCGCGGCATCTCAGCGCCGGAACAGGCGGCTGAGCAGACCGCCGCCCTGGGCGTTCGCCGCCTTGCCGTGGGTGACATGCGGCGAGCGCGCCGGCGGCCGCAGCGCGCTCGCGATCGAGTGCCGCCCGGTATCGCCGGCGGTGATTCGATCTTGCTCGAAGGCGACGATGCGCCCGGCCTCCTCGTCGCCCGCCCCCGCCGTCGAGGCCGCCAGCGAGCGCGCCTGCGCCCCCGCCTGCTCGAGCGCCCCAGCCCGGCGCAGGATATCGAGCCGGCGCAGCGGATCGTCCTGCCCCTCTGCCGCACGCAGCCGCAGCGCCCCAGCCTCCCGCCCCGCATCCTCGGCGGCCCAGGCGGCCTGCAGCGCCGCCTCGGCCGCGCCTGCCCGATCGCCCAGCCCTTCGCACAACAGCGCCCAGCGCAGGAACGGGTCCCGCTCGGCCGCGTAGCCCGGCGCGCGCACGATCGCCGCCGCGCTCTCCGGGAGCGCCGCCAGGTCCGGTGCCGCGGCGCCGCATCCGGCGCACTGCATCACCCAGCGCGGAAGGGTCGAACGCGCGGGTTCGCCCGGCCGTCCGTCCAGATCGGGCGCCATCTCCGCCGTCGGCACCCGGAACGGCGCCCGGCACGGCGTGGCGCACACGGCGCAGGCACGCCCGACGCTCACCGCGCCTGCAGCCCGGCGCGCAGGCGCTCCACGGCGCGCTCCATGCGCGGCCGTGACTGCGCGAAACATAGCCGCAGATAGCCCTCGCCGCCCTCGCCGAACGCGCTGCCGGGCGCGAGGGCGACGCCGTGCTCCTGCACCAGGTGCAAGGCGAAGCCGAGGCTGTCGGTCAGTCCGTCCACGCCGATGAAGGCGTAGAAGGCCCCGTCCGGCGGCGCCAAACTCACTCCGTTGAGCCCGGACAATCCCTCGACTGCCAGCGCCCGTCCCTCCCGGCAATGCTCACGGAAGCTGCGGACGAAGGCCTCGTCCCGCAGCGCGACCATCGCACCGGCCTGCGAGAAGGCCGGGCTGCCGCTATGGGTGACCTCGACCACCTCGGCAATGGCGTCGCGCGTGCCCTCTGGCAGCACCATCCAGCCAAGCCGCCAACCGGTCATGGCCCAGGCTTTGCTGAAGCTGTTGCAGACCATCACCCGATCGGAGGGCTCGGCGATGTCGAGCAGGGAAGGGGCGGCGTCGCCCTCTGTATAGATCAGCCGCGAATAGACCTCGTCGGAGATCAGCCACACGCCGTGCTGGCGGCACAGCGCCAGGATCGTCTCCAGCTCCGCCTGGGTCGCGGTCCATCCGGTCGGGTTGTTCGGCGAATTGAGCACGAAGGCCCGCGCGCCCTCCAGCAGGCGGCCGAGCCGGTCGAGATCGAGATGAAAGCCGCCGTCGGGCCGGGGATCGAGTTCGAGCACGTCGATCACGGCGCCGCGCAGCCGGGCGGCATTGGCCGGGTTGGGCCAGGCCGGCGTGTGCAGCACGACGCGGTCGCCGGCGTTGACGATCGCCGCGAGCGCCACGTTGACCGCCGTCATCCCCGATCCGGTCACCTGGATCCGCGATTCGTCGACCGGGCGGGCATGCAGCCCGCTCAAGTAGTCGGCCAGCGCCTGCCGCAGCGCCGGCACGCCGCGCACATCGGTATAGAGCGCGTCGCCGCGGTCGAGCGCCTGCATCACCGCCGCGGCGGCGCCGGGCGGGAAGGGTTGATCGCTCTCGCCGAAGCACAGGAATTCGGTATCGGGGCGAGCCAGCGCCGCACGGGCGACGGCGACGATGCGGGACGGCTGGAGTTGCACGAGATCCATGCCGCACTCCTATAACAAGCCGGCCGGCGGCGAAATCGCCCATTGGCATGACCTATCAGAGAGAGGGCGCGATCCTGCCGCTACCGTCCCCACGCCGCGCCGTTCGCCTGCTGCCTGTCCTGGTCGCGCTGCTCGGCACGGCGATCTTTCATCGCTACAGCCTGCTGACCGGGCTCGACCGGGTCCAGGCCGACACCGCCGATTCCCGCTTCGTCGCCTTCCTGCTCGAGCACTGGAACAATGCCCTGCACGGCCGGGTCGACTGGCGCTCGCCGCCGATCTTCTGGCCGGTCCAGGACGTGCTGGCCTATTCCGAAAGCGTCGTCGGCATGGGGGTCGTGCATACCGCGCTCCGCTTGGGGCTCGGCGTGTTCGAGGCGATGAACGCGCAACTCGTGCTGCTGACCCTGGCCTCGTTCGCCGCCGCCTATGCCCTGTTTGCCCGCGGCGCGCGCCTCTCGGTCGGCGGCGCCACCCTCGGAGCCGCGTTCTTCGCCTTTTCGTGGCCCCGCTTCGCCCAACTCGTTCATATCCAGCTGCAATTCACCCCGCTGCTGCCGCTCATGCTGCTGCTTGCGCTCGAATGCGTGCGCGACGGCCGGGTCCTGAGCCGGGGCGCGTTCGCCTGGCGCGGCCTGGCATTTGCGGCGCTGCTGGTCCTGCTGATGGCGACCACGCTCTACTTCGCCATCTTTTTTGCCATCGCCGCCGCCATCGCGCTCGCGCTTTGCCTGCTCGTTCGGTCTGGCCGCGCCCATCTGGCCGCCATCCTGCGCCATCACGCCGCCGCCATCGCCGGCACGATCGTCCTGACCGGCTTGCTCGCAGCGCCCGTGGTCTCGCTCTACCTCCCGGTAATGCGCGAAAGCGGCGGCCGGTCCTGGCCGGAGGTGCTCGTCTTTCTGCCGCGGCCCAGCAATTTCCTCTGGATGGGGCGCGAGAACCTGGCCTGGGGCTGGCTGTTCGCGCGCTGGCCGGAGGCGACCATCGAGGCACGATGGGCCGAATTGCGGATCGGCGTCGGCCTGGTCGCCTCCGGCGTCTGGATCGCCACCGCCGGATGGGCCGCCTGGTCGCTGGCCCTCCGCCGCTCCCGCCTGACGCGACACGACATTGCCCTGCGTCTCGTCATCGTCACCGGGCTCCTCCTGCAACTGCTCATGACCCGGCTGCCGCACGACATCTCGCCCTGGTGGCTGGTCTGGAAGCTGTTCCCCGGCGCCGGCGGTTTGCGTGCGGTCGCCCGTCTCGAGCTTCTCGTCACCCTGGCCATGGGCTTGGCCTTTGGCTGCGCGCTGGACTGGGTCAGACGGCAACGGCCGCGCGGCACCGTGGCGGCGGCGCTGCTGATCGGCCTGGCCGCGATCGAGCAGGTCGGCCGCGTCGAGGGCTACTCCGCGCACCGGGCCGAGGCGCTGTCCCGCATGGTGGCCGAGGCGATCTCGCGTTCGGTGACCCCGCCCTGCACCGCCGCCTATGTCGTCGGCACCCCGGACCTGATCGCCCACCCGGCGCCGGTCGAGGAGGCCCAGTTCGATACCGCCGCCTACCTCGCCGCCAATCCGGACGTCGCCGCCGCCTGGAAGGAGAGCGCCTGGTCGCACTACCAGAAGTTCGGCCGGGCGGAGAACCGGCCGCTCGACGCGGTCACCGGGCAGGCGCGCTTCCTGCTGCTGACGCTGGGCTACACCAATACCATCCCGCTGGCCGCGGCGTTGGCCGGCATCCCGGTGGTCAATGGACTGAGCGGCTGGCAGCCGCCGGGTTGGGATCTGAACGACGTGCTCGCACCGGACGCGGGGGCGCGCCTGTCCTCATGGTTGGCGCTTCGGCATGCGGCGCCGGGGTCCGTGTGCCTGGTGCCGGTAAAGCTGACGCTTGAGATGGTGCCGTTCCTGCCGCAAGGGCTACTGCCGTAATCTATCACGAAAAAGTGAGCAAAACCATCACATAGCGTGAGCAACGATGGAGTGCTTGCGGCGAGACGTTTAACAAAGAGCGAAAGTCGCTTAGCAATTCACGTATGCGTGAGTAACAAAAACGTGTGTGTCGCCACGTTTTACAACCGTCGCGGCGCTACTGGGAGGGCGCTTGCTTAACCCCTTCATCCGACTTGTTTTCCACCACTGGCACGGGCCATGCATAGGGTGCTGTGCCTGTTTGCGGCCTGCGACCCCCAAGGTCTCGCGCCAAAGATCAGCGCACTGGACCCACCAAAACCCCCCGGGGGGTCCAGTCACCGATCAGAGACGATGGAGAGTATTCAAATGACGTTCCGTTCCACCCTTCTCGCAGCCGCCGCCGTCATTGGCATGACGGCCGCCGCTTCCGCCGCCCCGATCACCGGCCAGCTGTCGATCAACGGCTACGCTCAGGCCGTCGGTTCGGCCGGCATGGGCGCCGCCACCGGCATAAGCTTCGCTAACGCCGCTGGCTCGTCCGTCTCGGGCACCTCCGGCTCGCTGACCAGCTATGGCGCCGGCTCCGGCACGTTCGCCGGCATGACCTGCACCAGCGGCACCACCGGCTGCGGCACCATCCAGAACATCGCCAACTTCACCAGCGCCGGCGCGATCGCCTCGTTCCTGACCCTGAACAGCGGTGTCTCGTTCGACCTGAGCAGCATCAGCAGCATCACCCGTGGCAACGACGCTACCGGCGGCAGCATCGTTCTGACGGCCAGCGGCGTGATCCGTTATGCCGGCTTCGACGCCACCAACGGCGTGTTCTCGCTGACGGCTCAGGGCAACCGCATCACTTCGTTCTCCGCCACCACCCTGGCGGCGGCTTCGTCGGTTCCGGAGCCGGCTTCGCTCGCCATCCTCGGCGGCTCGCTCGCTGTGCTCGGCCTGGTTCGTCGCAAGAAGGCCTAACAAGCCACGCTTGGCTTGAAGGAAGACCCGGCGCCACAAGCGCCGGGTCTTTTTTTTGGCGGTAGCACCGGCGAGATCGCCAGTGTAAAGTTCCGCTTATCGGGGCAGCCTGATACTTGCTAAACTTGAAATGAGGGTGCGGAATGACGACGAGGACTTGGAACAGCTCGACCGGAAACTTCACCGACGCGGGCAGCTGGTCCCCTGCTGGCGCCCCGGTCTCCGGCGACATCGCCATCATCAACGCCGGCACGGTCGCTGTCTCCAGCAGTCCGAACGGCGTGACGATCCAGCTCAACGAACCCTCTGGCACTGCGGCGGCCACGACGCTCGCGCTCAACAACGTCACGCTCAGCTCGTCGGTTACGCTGATCACCAACGGTCAGAATGCCTATAACGCCGTCGCCCCCACGATCTCCGTCACCGGCACGAGCGCCTTCGCCGGGGCCGAATCTTTCTATGGCACCAAGGCGACATTTGCGATCTCGGCGGGGTCGACGCTGCTCAACACCGGCACGCTCAACTTCTACTCGGCCGGCTTGTTGACGATCGGTGGCGGGATCCTGTCCAACGCGGGAACGATCGCGCTCGTGAACCCCGGCGGGCTGGCGCAGTACTCGGTTTTTAACGATGCCGTCACCGGCTCCGGCACCATCGCGATGGGCAAGAACGCGCGCATCGAGCTCTCAAGCTCTGTCGCGGCCGGCCAGACGATCCTGCTCAATGACGGCGCTGCCGGCAATCAGATCGTTCAGATCGACCAGCTCGGAGCCTTTGCCGGCACGATCAACGGCTTCTCGTCCAGTGACTTGCTCGCCGTAACGAACATTTCTTATACCAACGCACTCTATACCAGCACGACGGCGAACTCAGGAACGCTCAGCCTCTTCAATGGCGGCACGCTCCAGGGCAGCATCAACTTCAGCGGCCAATACACGCTCGGAAGCTTCAACTTCACCTACAACAATTTCGGCGCCGGGCTGTCCAACCTGCAGATCACCACCACGGCCGTGAACGCCCAAACCGGCGGCTTGCCGAGCGGCTATCAGAATGGCGGCAACGGCGCGAGTCCGGTGTATCGCTTCTTCGACAACAAATTCGGTACCCACTTCTTCACCGCCGACGTCGGCGAGAAGAACACCGTCATCGCCACGCGCTCGGCCGACCTTATCGGAGAGACCAACGGCTTCGGCGCCGTCTCGCAAGCCGATCCGAACGCGACCCCGGTCTACCGCTTCTTCGACAACAAGTTCGGTACCCACTTCTTCACCGCCAGCGCGACCGAACGGGACCAAGTGGCCTCGGCCCGCGCCGCCGACCTCGTCTACGAGCCGAGCAGCACCTTCTTCGAGCACGCGTCCCAGCAAGCCGGCGACGTCGCGGTCTACCGCTTCTTCGACACCAAGTTCGGCACCCATTTCTACACGGGCGACCAGGGCGAGTACAACGGCATCGTCACCCCGGGCAGCTCCACCTACCGGGCGGACCTGACGTTCGAGAAGATCGAGTTCTACGCTCCGGCCGGCTCGTTCGCCTAGCCCAACCGGTCACATGTCACAAAGCGTGCGAAGCCGCTGGTCCAGCCAGTGCAGCAGCGGCTCCCAGCGGATCAAGACCGCATGCCGGACAGAAGAGGCCGGCCGGAGGGCAGCTTCGGTCAGGAGCTGGTCGCGGCTCGCCTCGTCATCGGTCGTGCTGATCGGGAATTGGCGATGCGCCGGATTGTCCGATGCGATGACCTCGAGCCCCATCGCCAGGGCTTGGGCAATGCCGAGGTTGAAACCCTCCCATTTCGAGAAGTTCACGTAGAGATCGGCCGCGATGTAGAGATCGCTCAACTCGGCGTCGGTGACGTTGGCGTGCACAACCAACCCCTCGGCCTCCATTTCGACCCGATCGGCCGCCGAGCCTTTGCCGCACAGCACGAAGATCATGCGCTCGGCAAGCGCCGGGCTGTCCGCGGCGATCCGGCGGCGAAGCGCCACGTAGTCGTCGACGCCCTTGTAGCGGCGTTCGGCGCGGTGGAACCGGCACACGTTCAGCACGATGAATTTGCCCGTGAACCCTAGGGCGGCGCGGAGGCTATGGCGCTCGAGCGCCATAGCCGGGTCCCAGGTGCACAGATGCGAGTTGCCGAGCCCGGCGACCTCGGCCTGTGGATAGCCGATCTCGTCCTTGACGGTCGCCGTGTTCGTCAGGACCAGGTCGGCGATCCGGTAACAGAACTGCTTTTCCGCATCGATATTCTCGCGATCGAGCCGGTCGTCGGGAAACCAGGCCGGCGGCGGTTCGCCATGGTCGAAGATGACCCGGCGCGGCACGTCGCTCATCAGCCGGAACATCGAGAAGAACGGGATGGTGTGGACGATGACGCAGTCGACGTCGGCCTCATAGGCGAAGGATTGCGCCTCGAGCGGCCCGTCGAGATAGACCCGCAGGCATCCCGCATAGCGGATCTCGTTGGCCTGCAGCCGCCCGCCAATAAAGACGGTGCAGCCCTGCGCGGCGAGATACTCGGCATGCTGCTTGATCACGACCGGTACGCCATGGCCGACCGCGTGGACATCGCTGAGGATGAGGATGCGCGGATTGGGATCGATGGCGCGGCGGTATTTGCGCCAGATGCGCGGGACTCGCGGGACGGCCGGCTGATACTGGCGCTCTAGCCCGAGATTGGGGCTGTAACAGGGATCGTGGTCGAACAGGTCCTTGTAGGGCGCGCGCACCAGCAGGCATTCGTGGCGGAAGCGCGCGAGTTTCTCCGGCGTGTCGTCGAATCCGCGCGACTTGGACTCGTGATGCAGCACCGAGACGTCGCCGACATAGAGGTTGCGCAGGCCGCGGCGCATCGCCTCGCAGCAGAGCGCGGTGTCGTTGAAGGCGATCTCGAGCCGTTCGTCGAAGCCGCCGATCTGCTCGAACACGGAGCGGCGCACGGCGATGCAGGCGCCGGTGACGGCGGCCGCCTCGCGCGTGACATGCGCCATATCGAGGTAGCCGGGTGCTGCCGCCGGCAGGCCGACGAAGCTATGTCCGGCGACGCCGCCGATGCCGAGCACAACGCCACCGTGCTGGATGGTCTGGTCGGGATACAGCAGCCGAGGGCCGACGACGCCGATCTCGGGCTGCGCGGCCCAGCCGGCCAGGGTGGTGAGCCAGCCGGGCTCGGTGACCTCGGTGTCGTTGTTGAGAAAGACGAGCACGTCCTCGGTCGCGGCACGGGCGGCGACGTTGTTGATGCGGGCGTAGTTGAACGGATTGGCATCGGTGATGACAAGCATGCGCTCGTCGGCGCGGAACCGATCGAGCAGGGCGAGGGTCTCGGGCTCGTAAGACCCGTTGTCGAGGATGATGATGCGGATCTGGGCGCGCTTATAGTCGGTGACGGTCCAGATGCTATCGACGCAGGCGGCGAGCAGGGCGGCATGGTTGCGCGTCGGGATGATGATTGCGACGGTCTGGTCCACGGCCCGGGGACTGGCGGCCGCGCGCATCCGGCTCGGCCGCGGCGACGGGCCGTCCTGGACATGGAACAGGATCCGGGCGACCCGGCCGACCTGCGCCGGCGGCAGGAGTGTCGCCAGATCGGCGGCCCAGTCTCCCACCCGGCGCTCGCCGTCCAATGCGTCGCCCAGCGCCGCGGCCGCGACGCAGACGCAATCGCCGAGATAGGCGGTGCGGCGATTGAACTCGGGCGAGAAGCTCGGCTTGAACGCCGGCGCATGGCGTTGCCCGGCGGCATCGATGCGGTCCTCGTCGGCATAGATGAGGCGCAGCGACGGATGCTCGCGGGCGGCCTCGGCGAAGGCGAACAGGGTTTCGGGGCGCAGCACGACGAAAGGCTCGGCGCAGACCACATAGGCGGCCGGCGGCAGAGCGTCGATGCCGGCGCGCCAGCCGCGGCGAAGCTCGATGCGCCGGTCCAGCGCGGCGATGGCGGCGACCGCCGCGGGATCGGCCGCTTCGTCGAGCACGAACAGCGCGCGCCACCCGTCATGGAGCTGGGCGCGGAGGCTGGCGACGATGGAGCCGAGCCGAGCCATGTCGGCGGCCCCGAAGCGGATGACGACGAGGAGCTCGGGCAGCCGGCCTGTGGCCACCCCGGCCTGGATCACCAGCCGGTCGGCGTCGCCCAGCGCATCGTAGTGCCGGCGCCATGCGGCATAGGTCTGTTCGTCGATCGAATTGCTGTCCAGCGCCACCAGGGGCAGCGGCGGTTGCAGGCCGGGCGGGCGGCCTCTCAGGCGCCATTCGACCGCGGCGCGGATTCGCCGCCAGGCGTCGGGATCGCGCTCCCTGAGGGCGCGTCGGGCCAGGGTCACCCAGCGGCGTCGCGCCGGCAGGCGATCGAACGGCGTGTCATCCAGTCCAAGCGCCTTCCCGTCCCGTGGGGAGAGGAGGGCCGCCAGTTGCGTTTGAATGCCGAAGCGGCGCGTGAGCCAAAGAACGTTCTGTTTCTCGACCGTGGAAAGGTCGGCAATCAGCAATGCTCGTGCTGCCGTCGCCAGGTGATTTTCAGTATTGATCTGCGGCTCGACCTGCCTCTCGATCTTTGCTGCAGACATCGATTTACCCCGGCCCGGCGTGATGAACGCCCACGTCGCTGAAAGGGCTGCATTGCCGATTAGGGGGCCAGGGTCAAGTATGGTGGCGACGAGAGGCGGGCCTGGCCGAAATCCGCTTTGCGATTTCCGCACGAGGTGGATTGGATTACGTCATCGAACGCGTCGCGGGTGGAAATGATGCCGAACAGCAAGAGGACCGTTGAGGACGACGCCAGGGCGCGGGCCGAACATACGCTCTCGGACGGCAAGCCGATCATGGACAAGGCGCTGCTGCTGTGCTGCGCCGACGAGATCGACCAGCTGAAGGCGGCGCTCACCGATATCGCCGACAACGGCCAGGGCCGCGGCGGCATCTGGGCGCGCAATCGGGCCCAACAGGCGCTGGACGGCAAGAGCTAGGGGATCCGATGACAGAGCAGAGTTCAGCCAAGACAGAGATCGTGCTCGACCCGGCGCAGCTGCAGAATATCGCCCGTCTGCAGCACGAACGCGGCTTCGAGACGCGCGACGCGACCGTGCGATGGCTGCTGGACATCGCCTTCGAGGCGGTCAGCGGGGCGGGGCGCCGGTTCTGGGATCAGCCGATCGCGGCCGACGCGTCCGTGACCCAGGCCCGCTATCTGGCTGAGCGCCTGCATGCGCAGGGGCATACCGCGCAAGCCGAGCGTCTGCATGACGAGACGATGGGTGAGCGCATCGGCAACGCCATGCTGGAGGGCCTGCGGGAAACCTGCCAGACGGTGCTGACCACGATCGAGGCGTTGGACCCCAAGACGCAACTCCTGGCCGAAGAGCTCCGGCTGGAGGTGGACAAGCGCCTCGCCGCGGAAAAGACCCGCTAGAGCACTGATAAGAAGAGAGAATTACTTCCGATCAGGTGATTCCACCTGATCGAAAAATGCTCTAACGGCGGGTGGGCTGAATGCGGGTGGAGGTCCGGGCCGGAATCGAACCGGCATTCGAGGATTTGCAGTCCTCTGCATCACCACTCTGCCACCGGACCGCCA
>JAABUL010007110.1_pt1 | contig 12339 bp, 8 predicted proteins | sample 5559151 | NCBI WGS metagenome assembly JAABUL01 (sample SAMN10711876, study PRJNA513368) | rock metagenome | isolation source: Antarctica rocks | place: Antarctica: Victoria Land, Pudding Butte sud | reverse complement strand
CAACACCGCCACCCCGACCGCACCGCCCGCCGCCGCCGCCCCGACGACGGCGGCGAGCGGCGGCGCGGCACCCACGACTGCCGCGGCGACGGCGACGAAGGCACCCGCGGGTGCGGCACCGGCGGGCACGAAAGCGATCGGTACTCCCAACTCCGCGGCGACTGCCCCGGCCCCAGCAGGGACGACGACCGGTTCGCCGCGGGTCGTCGCTTCCCCGAGCGCCGTCTCGACGGAGTTACAAATCATCAATAGTGGGGCCAAGCTGCCCACCGACAAGGTGAACTTCCGCTGGGTCGACAGCGGCGACCAGAAGGCGGTCATCCTGAAACAGTACTTCGAGCTGTACCAGAAGGCCCACCCGAACATCACGATCCAGTACGACCCGCTCCCGTGGAACGAGATCGGCAAGGTCGTGCCGCTCGGCGTGCAGAACGGCAACGCGCCCGATGTCTTCCAGATTCCCCTCGGGTTCACGGCGGGGCAGGCGGTCGCGCAGGGATGGGTGCAGCCGCTCGACGATCTCATCCCCGACTTCACGAATTGGAAGAAGGGCTTCCCGGCGGGATCATTCGCGAACGGCATCACAGATTTCAACGGCAAGACCTACCAGATCCCCTTCACGACCAACAAGCGGCATGATCTGCTGCTCTACAACGTGGATTACTTCAAGCAGGCGGGCATTGATCCGCAGGCGAAACGGCTGACGTGGGACGAGTTCCGCGCCACCGCGAAGAAGATGACGCAACAGGGCGCGGGGAAGTACTACGGGACGATCATCGGCGGCAATCAGACGAACCAGTGGTCAGCGTTCGTTCGCGTGCTCGCGCAGGTTGCGGGCGCAACGAGCAACGGGAACGACGTCAATCTCAAGACCGGCGAATACAGTTTCCTGGCGGACCAATACCTCGCCGCCATTGATCTCCTGCTCGGCATGAAGGCGGACGGCAGCGTCTTCCCCGGCTCGTCCAATCTGAACGCGCCGCAGGCGCGGGCGCAGATGCCGCAAGGGTCGGCGGGCATGATGCTTCAGGGCGTCTGGAACATCCCCCAATGGATCCACGACAGCCCGACGTATAACTTCGATATCGCGGACCTGCCTGTGCCGAACACGGGCACGCCGCTGCCCCTCTCCTTCGGTCCGGGCGGAGGGAATGCGCTGTACGTCTTTGCCAAGTCGAAGAACGGGCAGATCGCGGGCGACATCTTCCATTATCTCGGCACGGCGGAAGGGCAGACGAAGTGGGCGACGATCACGGGCGGCAGTGACCCACCGAACTTCCCGCAGGTGATCGAGCAGGCGCAGATTGACCCGCGTGCCAGAAAGGCGCTGCAAATCTTCAACCAGACCATGCATCTCGCGCCAAGCCCGAACGTCCGCAATCCCGACTGGTCACTGGTTGATCTGGAAATGAAAACGCTCACGCCGGACTTCGGCACGACGTTGCAAGGCGTCTATACCGGGCAGATCAGCGATGCGAAGAAGGCAATGCAGGACCTCAAAGACCGCTCCGATAAGGAACTCGACCGCGCCATCAAGGCGGCGCAGGCGAAGGGCGCGAAGGTCTCGCGCGATGACCAGACCTTCCCGAACTGGGACCCGACGAAGGATTACACCGACGCGGACTACGCCGCGCTGAAGAAGTAGCCGGTAGCCAGTAGTCAGTAGTCAGTAAGGACACTGGCTCCTCTGACTACTGACTACCGACTACTGGCTACTATAGGAGGTACGGGTTGACGGCGGATCGCCCGAATGTTCTCATCATCTACCCCGATCAGTGGCGTGCGGACACACTGGGCTGCGCGGGCGATGCCGTTGTGCAGACGCCGCATCTCGACCGGCTGGCACGAGAGGGGTTGCGGCTCACGCATGCATTCACGGTGAACCCGCTCTGCACGCCCTCCCGCGGCGCATTCATGACCGGGCGCTATCCGCATACGACGGGCGTGATGCGCAATAACGACCCGCTCCCGACGGACGAAATATGCTTTGCGGAAGCCCTCAGTGCATTGGGGTACCGGACGGGGTACATCGGCAAATGGCACCTCGACGGCGATCCGCGCCCCGGCTTCGTCCCGCCGGAACGCCGTCACGGCTGGCACTACTGGGCCGCCTTCAATCGCGGGCATCGCTACTACGACGGGGTGTATTTCCGTGACACGCCGGACGCGATTCCGACACCGGGTTTCGAGCCGGACCACCAGACGGACCTCGCCGTTGCCTTTCTGGAAGAAACAGCGGCGGACCGCGCGCGGCCTTTCTGCCTGATGATCTCCTGGGGGCCGCCGCACACACCGCTGGAGCCTCCGGAGCGGCATCGCGCCACGTACGATCCACAGGTGATGCCATTGCCCGTCAGCGTTCCGCCCGCACTGGCGGAGCGCGCGCGCATGGAGCGTGCCCGGTACGATGGTCTCGTCACGGCGTTGGACGATAACGTCGGCAGGCTGCTCGCCGCACTCGACCGGCTCGGCATCGCGCAAGAAACGATCGTCCTCTTTACCTCAGACCACGGCGACTCACTCGGCGAGCACGGTCTGCTGCGCAAGAGCATTCCGTATGACGAGGCGACGCGCGTCCCCTGTATCGTCCGCTGGCCGGGCCGGATTCTCGCCGACGCGGTGACGGACAGCCTGTTCGCGTCCGTGGATATTGCCCCGACGCTGCTCGCATGCTGTGATGCGGCGATCCCGGCGCGCGTGCAGGGATATGACTGCTCGGCCGTCTGGCGCGATGCAGCCGATACACCGCGTCAGGCGGTCTACATCGAGGGTAGCGTCGAGCGCAGCCCGGAGTGGGAGGCGGTCAACCAGCCAATGCACCGCCTCCCGCCGGACCGATGGCGCGCCCTGCGCACGCATGACTGGCTCCTCACCACGGATCAATCAGGCGCCGCTGCACTGCTCTTCGATCTGCGTACGGACCCACTGGGAATGGAGAATCTGGCCGGGCAGCCACAGGCGGCGGCAGACGAGATGGCGCTCCTGGCGCGGCTGCGGGACGAGGCGCGGGCGCTCGGTGACGCCTGCCTGACAGCGGAGCACTAATGAGGCAGAGGATGAATGCATGAAACGTCCGCACGTTCTGTTCGTGATCTGTGATCAGATGCAGGGGCACCGGCTTGGTGTGGTAGACCCGACCGCATCCACGCCCCATCTCGACCGGCTGGCGGCGGAGAGCGTGCGCTTCACGCACCAGTACGCGGCAAACCCCCAATGTGTCCCGTCGCGCGCCTCACTCCAAACCGGCCGCTACCCGCACGATCTGGGCGTGATGATCATTTACGGCTTCCACGGGCATACCGCACACCTGAACCCGCGCCATCGCACCGTCGGACAGGTCTTCCGCGAGCACGGCTACACGACCGCCTATTTCGGGAAGACGCACTTCGGCGCGGCGCTCCCGGCACTCGGATATGACATTGGCGCGGACTTCCCGGGGGTCGCGCCAATGAGTGGCGTGGACCGTGCGATCACCGACACGACATGTCGCTTCCTCGCGAAGCATGACCCCAATCAACCGCTCTTCCTCACCGTCTCCTTTCAGGAGCCACACCCGCCGTTCGAGTTCGTGGAGCAATTCGCGGATCGGTATCCACCGGAGCGGATCACCCTCCCGGTCAGTTATTACGCGGACGACCTCGCGAGCAAGCCACCCTTCCAGCAGGCGCGCAACCGCGATCGAGAGCATGGCGATGCGACCGCCGAATCATCGCTGAAGCACGAACTGCGGCAGTACTACACGATGATCTCCCACATGGACGCATGCTTCGGCGCGGTACGTGCTGCACTGGAAGCGAAGGGAATGTGGGAGGAGACCGTCGTCGTGTTCACCTCCGATCACGGCGACATGATGGGCGCGCACCGGATGCGCCTCAAGGGCACCCTGCCGTACGATGAACTCTTCGTCGTACCGCTCCTTGTGCGCATCCCCGGCGCCCGGTTCCCGCGCTCGGTCGTGGACGATCTGACCGTCAATGTCAGCGTGCCGGGCACGCTCCTGGAGGCGGCGGGGATCACCCCACCTCCCACGTTCGCGGGTGGGTCATTGCTGCCCGCGATGCGCCGCACGCATCATCCAGACGATGAGGCGGTGTTTTTCGAGCACTACGGCGCGTATTGGGGGTTACATCCCTTCCGCGCCGTGCGCACGCGCCATTGGAAGTACATCAAATACTACGGTCCGGACCAGACCGATGAGCTGTATGACATGGAACATGACTCGCACGAACTGCAAAACGTCGCGGCCGACCCCGCCGTTGCCGACACGAAGGCCGACCTCGAACGGCGCGTAGATACATGGTGGGCGGAAAGCGGCGGCAGGGAGTTCGACTACTATGAGGCGGACGCATTTAAGTTGAGCGGCGCAGCGGACATCGTGCTCTCCGAGCGAGAGCGGGCCAAATGGCCGCATGCATGAAAGGGGCGGCCATGAATACGCACGACCAGACCAATTCGGCAATCTCACGCCGTCATCTCCTGCGGGCCGCTGCGGGGGCGGGCGTGGCCGCGATCCTCGCCGCGTGTGGCGGCGGGACCGCCACGTCGCCCCCATCGAGCGGGCAGGCCACGGCATCTCCCGCCGCGCCGGTATCGGGAAGCGCGAGCGCTCCCACCGCGCGCAGTGCGACGGCGGGCGGCGCTGCCACGGCCACCGGTGGGACCGCAATTGTGATCTCCACGAGTAGCGTACCACTGTCGACGGACAAGCTGTCGCTGCACTGGGTGCAGAGCGGCCCCGGCCCGAAGGGGTTGTTCTTCAAGGCGTATTTCGCGGCCTACAGCCAGGCCCACCCGAACATCACGATCCAACTGGATGAACTGCCGTGGCCGGAGATCGGCAAGATCGTGCCGCTCGGCGTGCAAAACAGCAATGCGCCCGATGTCTTCCAGATCCCGCAGAATTTCACGGGCGGGCAGGCGGTGTCGCAGGGATGGGTGCGGCCACTGGACGATCTCATTCCGAACTTTGCCCAGTGGAAGGCGGCCTTCCCGCCCGGCTCGTTCCTCGATGGTGTCCATATCTTCAATGGCAAGACATATACCTTCCCGTTCATCACCAACAAACTCTATGGCACGCTGCTCCTCTCCAATGTGGATGTGACCCGCGCGGCGGGCGTTGATACACAGACCAAGCCGCTGATGTGGGACGAGTACCGCGCGGCGGCGAAGAAGATCACGCAGCAGGGCGGCGGCAAATACTACGGCGCGATCTTCGAGGGCGCGCAGACGAGCAACTGGGAGACCGACGTCCGCAATCTCGCGCGGATGGCGGGGGCGTCCGGTGGTGGGGATGACCTGGATTACAAGACGGGCGAGTACCACTACACGGCGGACCAATACCTTGCCGCGATTGACCTGCTGCTCGCGCTGAAGGCCGATGGCAGCGTCTTCCCCGGCACACTCTCACTCAATGCCCAGCAAGCGCGCGCGCAGATGGCGCAGGGCGTCGCGGGGTTGATGATCCAGGGGCCGTGGAACATCGAGCAATGGAAGACGACAAGCCCGAACTTCGCGTTCGATGTGGCGAGCCTGCCCGTGCCGAACACCGGGGCGCCGATGCCCCTGACGTATGAACCGACCGGCGGCTATCTCTGGCTGTATGCGAAAACGAAGTATCCCGAGGTCGCTAGCGATCTCCTCACCTATCTCGGCACCGAGCAGGGGCAGGCGGCATACGTCGCGCTCTCCGGCGGCGGTGAACCGGCCGTCTTCCCGCAGGCGAACCAGCTGCCAAGTCTCGATCCACGGATTCGGAAGGTCAACACCCTCTTCGATCAGCAGATGCGTCTCGGCCCAAGCCCGAGCGTCCGCAATCCCGATGTCGAGAAGGTCAACCTGGAGCGCAAGACGGTCACACCGGATTTCGGATCGGTCGTGCAGGGGATTTACACCGGCCAGATCAGCGACGCGAAGAAGGCGATGCAGGACCTGAAAGACCGCTCGGACAAGGAACTCGACCGCGCGATCAAGGCGGCGCAGGCCAAAGGCGCGAAGGTCTCCCGCGATGATTACGTCTTCCCCAACTGGGATCCAACGAAGGATTACACCACTGCGGACTACGCCGCGCTGAAGAAGTAGCCGGTAGCCAGTAGTCGGTAGTCAGTAGTCAGAATGGGATCAAATCACTGGCTACTGACTGCTGACTACCGATGAGGAGCGTATGAATTTCGTTTTCTTCATCCCCGACGAACTGCGGGCGGAGAGTGCCGGCTGTTACGGCCATCCGCTCGCACCGACGCCCAACATGGACCGCCTCGCCGACGAGGGGACGCGATTCGCGCAGCGCCACGTCCAGCACACGGTCTGTAGCCCGTCGCGCTGCTCATTTATGACGGGCTGGTACCCGCATGTGCGCGGGCATCGCACGCTCTGGCATCTCCTGCAACCGGACGAGCCGAATCTCCTGCGCTCCCTCAAGGAGGCGGGCTATCACGTCTATTGGGGTGGCAAGAACGATCTGCTCGCACCGGAAAGCTTCGCGGCGAGCGTGACGGACTGCCGTCTCAGCGACCGCTCCCGCCACGCCCAGCCCGGACAGAAGGGGCCAATTCTGCCGCCCTGGTCCTTCGATGATCCACGCTACTACAGTTTCCTTTCTGAGCCGGTCGTCGAGCGCGTCGAGCAGTTGGGCGACTTCCGCAATGTGGACGGGGCAATCGCGTTGCTCCGATCACGGCCGCCGGGGCCGTTTGTCATCTACCTGCCGCTTTCGCTCCCGCATCCACCGTACTGCGCCCCCCCGCCGTGGCAGACGCGATATGACCCCGCGGACATCCCGCCCCTGCGCCCCGCCGATCTGCCGAACAAGCCGGATTTCCATGCGTTGATTCGGCGCTCGCGTCGCCTCGATCATCTGGACGACGCCGTGATGCGGCAGATCAACGCGGTCTATCTCGCCATGATCGGCGTGCCCGACATGCTGCTCGGCCAAATCCTGGACGCGCTTGACGAAACCGGCCTCGCGGACGAAACTGCCGTCTTCTGCTTTTCCGATCACGGCGACTGGGCGGGCGATTACGGATTGGTCGAGAAGTGGCCGAGCGCGCTGGATGACACACTGACGCGTGTTCCCTTCATTGCCCGCGTGCCGGGAATGGCAACGGGGCACGTCGTGGAGGAGCCGATTGAACTCCTTGATTTCATGGCGACGGCGCTCGAACTGGCGGCGGTTCCCGCGCGCCACACCCACTTTGCCCGGAGTCTCGTCCCGCAGTTGCGGGGTGAGGCGGGCGATGGGGATCGCGCGGTCTTCGCGGAAGGAGGGTACGACTCGCATGAGCCGCACTGCTTCGAGGGGCGGCCCGGCCGCTCCTCCCCCAGCGCAGACCCGCGCGGCAGCTACTACCCGAAGGCGATACTCCAGCAGGAGCGCCCGGAAAGCGTCTGTCGCGCCGTGATGGTGCGCACGGCGACGCACAAACTGATCTATCGGCGGGATGGCGTCTCCGAGTTGTACGATCTGGAAGCGGATGCACGAGAGGAGCGGAACATCTACGGCACGGCGGCAATCGGCCCCGTGCAACACGCGCTTGAGCGCTGTCTCCTCGATTGGTATTTGCGCACGAGCGATGTCACACCGTGGGGCGAGAACCCGCGTGGCATGCCCGAGGCGGTCGGATGAGGGCCGCTGTGCGATGGACGCAGGACGACACCGGCGCGGATGATGCCGCGCCGCAGCAGTAAGGAGCCGTGGAGTGTCCACCTCGATTGCCCAACCTCGCTCAGGACAACCCGCAGCCCGCCCGCGCGCCACGCGCTGGCAGCGGATGGTCGCGGCCCGCTGGTGCTATCTCTTCATGATTCCCTCGCTCATCCTCGCGGCGCTGTTCACCTTCTGGCCGATTGTCGCCTCGTGGTACTTTTCCCTCCTCGATTTCTCCGGCTTCTCTTCCGCTCGCCCTTTCATCGGCCTCGCCAACTACCGCGAGCTGATCCATGACCCCTTCTTCTGGCGCTCGTTCGGCCATTCCTTCCTCTTCATGCTCGTCACCGTGCCAATCCGTCTCAGCCTCTCGCTGCTCGTCGCCATCATCCTCAATGATCGGGCGCTCCGCCTCGCACCCCTCTTCCGCACGCTCTTCTTCCTCCCCGTCGTCACCACGACGGCGATTGTCGGCATCCTGATGACCTTCCTCTTCAGCCCTTTCAACGGGCCGGTCAACAAGACGCTGCTCGCGCTGCATCTTGCCAGCCAGCCGATTGACTTCCTCGGCGACCCGCATCGCGCCCTCTGGACGATCATGGGCGTGCAGGTCTGGAAGAGCTTCGGCTTCACGATGATTTACTGGCTCGCCGCCTTGCAGGCGATCCCCGCCGAACTCTACGAAGCGGCCCGCGTGGATGGCGCGGGGCGCGGGGCGCAGTTCCGCGGCATCACCGTGCCGCTTCTCCGGCCCTTCGCGGTCGTCATTCTGCTCATCACCGCCGTCAACACGCTGCGCGTCTTCGATCTCGTGCAGACGATGACGGGCGGTGGCCCCTTCTTCGCCAGTGAAGTCGTCGAGGTCTATATCTACCGCAATGCCTTCTCAGTCTCCGGCGGCATCCCGCGCGAGGGATATGCCTCCTCGGTCGGCGTCTTCTTCGGCCTGACGGTGATGGTGATCGCCCTGACGCAGGCGTGGGCAATTCGCAAGGCGCGCGCCGTGCGCCAGGACCTGACAATCGGAGGCACCACATGACGGCCACGACCCGACCAACCCTCGCCGTGCGCCCGATGGGCACGCGCGCCATTGACCGCATCGCGCGCGGCGGACGCTTGCGCGCGACGATCACCAGCATCATCCTGACGCCGATCTGCTTCCTGTGGATCTACCCCTTCCTCTGGGTCGTCTCCGCTGCGGTCAAAACGAACGCGCAGATCTTCAAGGGGCCGGGGCTGGTCCCCCCCGCGCTGCATTGGGAAAACTTCTCTCGCGCCTGGACGCAGGCGCACATCGGGCGGTACTTCCTCAATACGGTGATTATCGCGGTCTCGGCAACGACCATCGTCGTCGTGACCACCGGGATGATGGGCTACGTGCTGGGGCGGTACGACTTCCCCGGCAAGAAATTCATCATCGCGCTCTTTCTGGCGACGGTCTTCCTGCCGGAGGGATACACGATCATCCCGATCTTCGATCTGATCAACCACCTGCACCTTAACAACAACCTGCTGGGCGTGATCCTGGCGGAGAGCGGCGGCGCCCATGTCATCTACATCCTCCTCTTCGCGGGCTTCTTTTCGCAGTTACCGAGGGAGTTGGAGGAAGCGGCGATCATGGATGGAGCCGGTTTCCTGCGCATCTTCGCGCGGATCATGCTGCCGCTGGCGAAGCCGGTGATCGCGACGACGGTGATCCTGCAGTTCGAGCATAGTTGGAACAGTTTCTTCCTGCCGCTGGTGCTGACGCTCTCGCGCCCGAACCTACGGACGCTGGGGGTGGGGATGTTCGCCTTCCAGGGGGAGTATTTCACGGACATCGCCGGGATGGCGGCGGCGGCGACCATCGCCCTCGTGCCGATCATCGCCGTCTTCCTGCTCTTGCAACGTTACTTCGTCGAAGGGATCGCCGGCGCCGTCAAGCAGTAGGCGGGATCGGCGAAAGGAGCCATCTATGGCGAGGATTCGCAGCGGAAATCGGATCGGGCGGCGGGCGGCCCTGCGTCTCGCGGGGGGCGCCAGCGCCGCCGCGCTCCTCGCCGCCTGCGGTGGCGGGAAGGCAACGAGCACGCCGATCACCCCGACGACAGCAACGTCATCCGCCGTGAAGACCCCGGCGGGGGCGTCGTCCGCCGTCAGCAGCGCCTCGACGGGCAACGGGGCGATCGTCATTCCGACCAGCGGCGTGACGTTGCCAACCGACACCGTCGCGTTTCACTGGGTGGACAGCGGTGACGCGAAAGCGCTCTTCTTCAAACCCTACTTCGCCGCGTATCACGGCGCACATCCGAATATCGCCATCACCTATGACCCGCTCCCCTTCGATAAGATTCAGGCGCTCTTGCCGCTCGGATTCCAAAACAACAGTGCGCCCGATGTCTTCCAGTTGCCGGGGAAGATCTCCCTCGGCCAAGCGATCCAGAACGGCTGGGTTCGCCCGATTGATGACCTCATCCCGGATTTCGCGCAGTGGAAAGCGGCCTTCCCCACCGGCTCCTTCCTGACGGGATTGAATGTCTTTGGGGGGAAAGCCTACGGCCCGCCCCTCACGAACCCCGGTGGCGATACATCGCTCTGCTACAACACCGCATACGCGGCGAGCGCGGCGTTCGACCCGAAGGCGGCTCCCGTCACCTGGGACGCGTTCCGCGCTGCGGCGAAGAAGATGACGCAACAGGGCGGCGGCAAGTATTACGGGATGATTGTCGAGGGGCAGCCGGGAAATCGCTTCGCGTCCATCGTCAGCGGCTTCGCGCGCCGCGCCGCGCCGCTCGGCGGGGGCGGGGGCGGGCTGCTTGCCGACATCAACTGGACGACGGGCGCGTTCAACTACCTCACCGATCAATACCTCGCCGTCATTGACCTCATCCTCGGCATCAAGTCCGACGGCAGCATCTTCCCCGGCTCGGTCTCGCTCAATGCCGCGCAGGCGCGCGCGCAGTTCGCCCAGGGCGTCGCGGGCATGATGATCTCGGGAACGTACAACATCCCCCAGTGGAAGCAGGAGAACCCATCGTTCCCGTTCGATATCGTCGGACAACCCGTGCCAAACAGCGGGACGGTCTACCCGCTCACGTCATTCCCCAACACGACGGGTCAGAATGTCTTTAGCATCAATGCGAAGACGAAATACCCCGCCATCGCCGCTGATATCTTCCATTACCTCGGCACGAGGGCAGGCAATCTGACCTTCACCACGCTCTCCGGTGGCGGTCAGCGCTCGATTTATCCGGATGTGAACGCGCAGGCGAACATTGACCCGCGCTCCCGCGCGATCTTCAAGACGCTGGATGATATTCAGCGGCTCGCCCCAAGCCCGATTGTCCGCAATGCCGATTGGTCGCAGGTGGAACTGGAACTCAAGCCGGTGACGCCGGATTTCGGCGCGGTGATGCAGGGCATCTTCACCGGGCAGCTCGGTGACCCGAAGAAGGCGATGCAGGACCTCAAGGACCGTACCGACAAGGAACTGGACCGTGCGATTAAGGCGGCGCAGGCCAAAGGCGCGAAGGTCTCGCGCGACGATCTCATCTTCCCCAACTGGGACCCGACGAAGGATTACACCGACGCGGACTACGCCGCGTTGAAGAAAGGGTAACCGATGCGACTCAGCCTCGTCATGACGGGCGCACTGCGAAAACTCTCCCCCACCGAACTGGCGGCGACGGTCGCCGCGACGGGCGTACAGGCAATTGATGCGGAAGTCGAGTTCGACGACGACACGATCGCGGCGATGCAGGCGCACGGGCTGGCGCTCGGGCCAATGCGCATTCGCGCCTCCCTCGCGGACTCCGATCCCGGCACCCGGAAGCGGGCCGTCGAGACGGCCTGCCGGGACATTGATCGGGCAAAGGCATGGGGATTGGCGACGGTCTGGATGCTCCCGCGCAACTTCCGCAATGACACCTCACAGCGCGAGAACTGGGCCGCGATGCGCGAGACGATGCCCGAAGTTACCCGGCACGCGGAACGGCAGGGGATGCGGGTCGCCATCGAGAACTGCCCCTACAACGGGCAGAACGTCGTCTGCACGCCGGAAGCGTGGGATGCGCTCTTCGCCCTCATCCCGTCCGAGGCGGTCGGCATTTGCATGGACCCCTCGCATAATATCTGGCAGGGGATTGATTACCTGCGCGCCACCCGCGCCTATGCCGCCCGCATCTACCACGTCCACGCGAAGGACACGGAGATCCTCACCGAGGGGCGCTACCGCTACGGTGTCGAGGGGCCGCAGATCGAGACGCCCCGCCAGCAACAGGGTTGGTGGCGGCATCGCCTGCCGGGCCTCGGGGCGGTGGACTGGAATGCCTTCGTCACGCTGCTGACCGATCTCGGCTACGCGGGCGACATGAGCATCGAGCACGAGGATCCATTGTGGGCAGGCAGTACCGCGCGCGTCCAGCAAGGGATTGCCGACGCGCGCGCCTATCTCGCGCGGTTCATCCCCGCGTAACGGAAAGGTGAAAGATGGCAACATTTCATGTCGGGTGCGCGCTGATTACGTGGAAGAATATGCCGGACGCAGTGGCGGACTGGGAAGAGCGAGGGCTGCGCGAGAGCGGGCAGGCGGGATACGCGGGCGCGCCGACGGTCATCCACCCGGAGCAGCCTGCGGCGGAGACCGTTGCCCGCTACGCCCGCTACGGCCTCATGACCGCGCCCGGCTACTTCGGTGGGACATTCGGCGGGACGACGCG
>JAABUL010007108.1_pt1 | contig 12344 bp, 14 predicted proteins | sample 5559151 | NCBI WGS metagenome assembly JAABUL01 (sample SAMN10711876, study PRJNA513368) | rock metagenome | isolation source: Antarctica rocks | place: Antarctica: Victoria Land, Pudding Butte sud | reverse complement strand
ACACAGGGTCCAGAAACAGGGGCCAAAAGCCGGGAAGAAGAGGAGCGGCACAGCCAAGAAGACAAAAACTGGAGAAGTTGAGAGGAGCAAAGCTAGCACGGTGGAAGGAGAGAGGCGGGGCAGCGCAGAAGCAAAGTGAAAAGTGGTGAAGCCAGAAAGAAGAGTGAGGCACACCAAGACAGAAAAGCTGGCACAGCCACAGGGACTAGAAGCAATCATGCCGAGAAGCAGACAGCCGGCAAGGCCAAGAAGAAGAGTAATCATGCTAAAAAGAGGAGGCATATTTCAGTCAGGAGGAAGAAGTGCAGTACAGCCAAGCACCGCCACAGAAAGGAGAGCTGACATGGAAGAAGGGTGATTGGTGCCAGAAAGAGGGAAAAGGCCCAGTCAGGGAGAAGATGCACGGTGCCAATAACAGGGTGCTTGGCACAGCCAAGAAACCTGAGGTTGTAGCAGGACAGAGTCAAAAATGCTGCGGGGAAGAAGATAACAGAAAATGGCTGCAAGACAGGGCATTGGGACTGGATCAGCAGCATTAGCTTCAAAAAATAATACTGACAGTGCTCAGAAAAAGAGCAAGAGGTTCAGGTGTGAAGTACAGAGCTTACTCATCCAGGAGGACTACACAACGCTCAAAATCGAAACGACTCAGCTAAGAGCAAAAGCACAGACATGGTTAAGATAAAGACAATGCTGACTGAGTGACAAATTCTGTTGATGTAGCACAGAACTGTGAGGGCATCACAGATTTGGCAAGGCCTGTGGTTCAATTGTGGTATCTGGTACGGCACCACCATGCATGTGCCATGTGACACCATATCATCTGCTGCATGCCACTCTGCGTCTGCTGTGTGAGAACCACCATGATATTGTGCAAAAGCTAAAAAGGCGCCAATGTTGGGCAAAACAACAGCTGATAGCAAGCACAATGGCGTGGAGTCCAGATGGTTTGTGCATTGCCAGACAACACTTGTGGATACTGCAGCTGCACAAAGCAATGACTGAACCACTGAAGAAGCATACAAGTGGTTGGCAAATGCAAGAGCCAACCTCTGGGCAGTCAGGCACCTGCAACTTTCCCCAAGTGCAGCCCACTTGCCTATCAAATTGCATGCAATACTGCCTAGCGTGATGTCAACAGGACCTCAGAGCGTTGTCTATGAGCTGATGCAGCCTTAAGACTTTCAGCCACAGCAGCTCGTCAATCAACCGCAGTCACAGCAAGACCTCACACTAGCCCGCTGTGCATTTGCATGAAAGTCTGCCCTGGGTTCTGTGCACAGCCTTGGCCATAGGGTCCACATATCAAATGGCCATGCTGGATGCTATGCATGCACATGGGCATTTTTGCTTACATGCAGTGGCCTGACTTATATCATTGCCGTTGTGTGAGGACACAAATGTCATCATACAGGCTGATATCTCCATCGTTATAGGTTAATCATATACGCTAATTATATGACCCGGACAGTACAGTAGCGGTAATTCCAATAACGTTTCTATTCAGTAATGATCGATGAAAGCTAATGTGTACAGCACTACTCTCTGCCCTTGTTTGCACATTTTATCACAACTGCTGGGCAATGTGTGTCTGAAGCAAACACTTGGTCACCATTACGGTAATGGCTGTTCTGCATGCCACCATCGCATGAGTTGGGCCAAGTGGGTCTGTACTGCCCTATTTTGCATGTGCGCCCACCATAAGTGATAGCTGCCGCTAGATGCATTGACTGCAGTCAGAGATGCATATACAGATCAAGTGAGGATATACTGCAACAGCATGTTACTGTGTAATGGCCGTATTTGCTGACAATTGTTACAAGAGTTCTGCAGATGGGTGTCATAAGTTTGGTTTTACATGCTCAAAAGCCTGCTGCAGCATGCTCAGCCTGAGTAATTGTCTGCCCTTGTCTACTTATGGAGTTGTGTCGTGTGACTTCTGTGATGATAGACCGCAATTTGACACCTTCTTGTGTATGCAACAAAGCCTACAATTGACGAAAGGACTGAGGTCAAGAGTACTTGCGCGCAAGCGAGCAATAAGGGTAACACTAGCTAGGTAGTGAGCCTAGGCATGCTCTTGGCCATGTGAAACAAGCTCACAAGCCAAGGCTCTGCAGTTTGGCTGAGCACTCCAGCTGCCATAGGTGGACTTGGCGTCTCGAAGCGCACAATCAGCTTGCCTTCCTTATGCATTCTGAGCTGTGTAGTGGGCTGCTTGTTGGCCAGGAGAGCATCAACGCTGGCAGCCACATTGAGATGCACTCGCCACTTGTTGTGGTCCAACACCTCTACCAAACAAGAAAAAGCAGGCAGCCCCTTGCGTTCTGTACGGGTCTTGCTGCCACCATTACTGAGCCTGCGCACAGCAAACACCCACTGTGAGCAAAATTATTGCTAACAGACTGTCTGATTGAAAATCCTGCTGAGCTGCAGAAGGCGTTGGTGCACAGTGCTGCGCGCAGGCAAGTGGCTGTACATTGGGCGTAATCACTGTAGATGCAGAACCCACTTTGCTTCTGCATCACTGAGGGTGACTTGATGGATGCCTCCTATGAGTGAATTGAGGTCAGGGTTGGCCATGAGGCTGCTGAGATCTGTGCCATGCGCAGTGCCCACCATGACCACCCCCCTCTGGGCAATGCCCCTCACAGCTGCAGCCTCTGCTGGGCTTCCTATCTCATCCACCACAATCACCTGAAAGCACAAATCTCAGGTTTGGGTCAAGCTATGTTGTCAGTGTGCAACATGTTGGCGGTATGTACTCTCAGCTTATAATTGTGCTGGCAGCAGAGATTGCAAGATGCTCCATAGCCAGATCTGAGCATCAATGATGTGCAAATGGGCATCAGCGCCCGTGGTGCATTGCAAGGGACCACATGCATACCTCAGGGTTGTGATTCTGCACAGCTTCTTGCAGAACCTCATGTTGGCGTGACTTGTGCACAACTGGCATGCGGCGAGCTCTGCCAATGCAGGTATGTGGAACAGTGCCATCACCACCAATCTCATTGCTGGTGTCCACAACCACCACGCGCTTCTTGAATCTCTCAGCCAGCAGACCAGTCACATCACGTAACAAGGTTGTTTTGCCTGCATAACCAGCCGTCCCTCATGTCATGGAATTTTGATATCACAATCACAGCAGAAAGACCATGCACTGATGCTTGCCGATTTGTATCCTCGACTGCTTTGAAATGTAAATGCTTGTTGACAACCATAGCAGCACATGCATCAGCATGCATAAGGAACAGCCTTACAAAGGAATGGCTTATGGAGAAGCTCAAGAGTGGACGCTGATGATGCAAGTTGGGCAAGGCTGCGCACCTACACCAGGATGTCCTAAAAGCAACAGAGAGCCAGTCATGACATCCCCTTTCTCAGAGTCCTTGGGACGGCTGCCCAGGCTAGCGAGGATGTCCCACATCAGCTGGCCAACACCTACACACATGCATTGCAGAAACAAAGGGCTCAAGCAAAGGCCAGATTTTGAAATGCTACAGCTTGCTATATGTGTGCTGGCAGCTTGTGCCTGTTGATCTGTCACGCCTGATGTTGCTGCCCACTGCACAACATGTGACATTCACAATTGTCTTACCAACATTGATTCAGCCCCTCAAGTCAAGACATGCTGCAAAAGCATAGATGGGAAGCAACAGCAAACTCAACCACATGCTGATGATCTTGCCATCAGGTACGAGATGACAACAAACTGACCTGGCATGTGTCGCCCAATGCGGTATGTGATGCCAATCACACTCCCATCCCGGTCACGTATGGCGCTGATGCGGTGCAGTGTGCCTTTCAATCCCATCCTGTTGTCTGCTTGAAAAGGGTCCCCTGCACACATGAGCTGCCCCTTCCTGAGTGTCAGCATATGTGATCCTGGACTTCAGGCAGTATGTCTGGCATATGTAGAATGTCTTCTGCAAGTCATATGGCTTGCACACAGTACTAGCAAAATCTGACCCGGCATCGCCAATGACTTTGCCATCCAGATGGCAGTCGAAGTCAAGCAACCAAATTGATTTCAGGCGTGCATTGTGGTGACAGCGCACCCCTACAAATATCTTTGGCAGACATTTTAGACCACAAGGATCTGGTGGGTGCCTTGCTGCTGCAGGCTGCCTGCAGCTCTTTCACAGCTGCTGTCATGTCCATGCGTACATGCAGCTGCTCCTCGATGCCATCACTCAGCCTAATGATCACATCTCTATCAGCATCAGCTACTATCTCTACAAGCTTGCTTCGCCTCCTGTATTGCAGTCATTACATGGAGCTAGTAAAGAAACAAGCAACAGGCCACTGCTTGTGGTTTGCTGAAAAGATGCTGGTCAGTCACTTGACATGGGATATCAGGCAGCATGGTGTGCATAGTCTTGGCTATTGCTAAACAGCATATTTCTGCAGGATTTCAGGCAGTTGATTGGCTTCTGTGTCTGCCAAGCGAAGACAGAGTGCAGATACCTGTGCATGAAACTTTCTGCAACTGCATACGCAACATTGTACGGTAGCAGGTCCAGCATGGTCATGACGCGTGCGTCCTCCAGCTGCTCACTCTCTGCATAGCAAATGCCTTACATTTGCAGCTAGATGATGCAAAGCCCCTTTGAGTGGTGTATCATGTAGCAAGTGCTCAACTTTTTGTCTCGCGCACAAGCATGCACGCCCTGGGGCTACTGTTCATGCATAAAGAGCTTGATTTTTGCGAAAGCATAAATAAGCAAGTTTAGAACTATTACAAATGCTAGCATGCTTGCTGTGCAAGCGCGTCATTGTAACTTTGGACATTTTCTGCTAATCAGTACCTTGAACATCCTGACTGTCAGGTAGCTTTTCGTCTTGGTTGTCATGGCTATCCTCTGCCACAGCAAAGCTGGGTTTGTAGCTTTGCACTCCATCGACCGATGGAAAAGTCATCTCCAGGTCAACATTGGTTGGCAGCTTGGCACGAGCACTGCAGTGACAATAGCAAGCAGACATGTTGCACGCCTACAAGACTGATAGCAAGCACCCAACGTCCATGCGACCAGATCATGTGGGTAAATGTACTGCAGCAGTCCAGCAACACATACTGCTTGTATGAGGGGAGCAAGCACAACAGTCCAATGCCTCATGTGCTCTTACGCATGTGTGGTGATGCAGCATGCCAAGGTGGCGAATGGCCAGAGTAGTCTGCGTGTCTCCTGCTAGCGCACTCCACAAGGTGCAATATAGCTTAGTGTTCACCTGTAAGAGTCGGCTGCCTGAGCGCTGTCTTTGTCAGCAGGATCCCAGTACCATTGAGCATTGGCTTTACTGAGTTGAGGAAGCATTTTGAGCGCAGCCTTGCCCAGCTCAGATGTGATGATAGCTGCCAGTGTCAGCAACTGTGAAACATCTTCAGCTGCATAGCGCAGCATTTGTGCAGGCAAGGGACGCCGTTGCCAGATGCCATGGTCCTTTTTCAGTCTTTCGTGGACAACTGTAAATGGACACAGTACAACCGTCAACAGGTACAGCACAAGAGCATCAACAAGTTGCCTCCAGTGCACTCCCAAACATGCAGTATGCCACAGACATGCAACGACCAAATGACATTAAGTATCCACCATGCAAATATACCTTCTTTAGTGGTGTGAGGCTGCAAGCCGTATGCGGCTAGAAGCTTTGTCAGTCCACAGCGATGCTGGTTTTGCTGCTGACCGTCCAGCATGCCATTCCAGAAAGCAGCCAAGCCATGAGCGACCTGCACAGCAAGAAGCTTGCCCACTGACTGAGCTTGTGCACGCTTCTCCTTCAGCTGTGTCTCTTCTTTATAGTGCATGTTTGAGAAGAGACACAGGCCCCTAGCTCTGTGATGGTTTTATGAAGCTGATGAGTGAGTAGGGCCTGCACCTGGGTGTCGAACACATTGTCAAGCCTGATCTGCAGTTGGTAGAAAAGGGCTGCTGAGTCTTGCCGGCAGTCGTGTATGACCTTCACCACACTGCTGTTTTCCATCAGACTTCTGAGCTCCTTCAGTATGTCTAGGTCTTGTGACAGCATGTCAAACACATAGCATGTTTCACCTGCCAAAACCTGCAGATGACAGGGAAGCAATGACCATGCTGTATAGCACGCACTGTGTGGAAATTGCTAAACTGGAAACAATAAACTGAGGTTAACATGCACATGACGTATGTTCTGATGGCAGAGCAGGTGTCATGGTTGTGTACAGACTGGCCTCTTAACGTCAGCATGTAGGAAGCTGACATGTTGCTGCACAGCTGGCCACAGGCGCCTCCATCAAGGATTGACAGACAAGCCATGTGTAAGCTTACTTGCACCAGGCAAAGTTTCCCGGTGCGGGACAGGCAGCAGCCCTCGCAGTCCACAGCAACTGTTCCAGCCTGCATGCCTATGTTGTTCACCTGCTTGGCTTGCACAGCTGTCTTGACCATCTCCACTGCTACCTGCAGATAACAAACCTGTGTGCGATGCGTCAGACTCTGCAGACAATCTGCAAGCTACGGAAGCACCTGCAGCTGTTTACTTTCAAGCAAATGTTGGATCCACATCTGCAATTGCATTGCAGTGCAGTTTTAACAGATCACAACAAGGCAATCATGGGCGCATGTCTTGCCAAACTTTCATAATATTATTCACTTACTTGAGTATTTGACCCATCTATTCTTGACCTGCTGGCCTTGGTGTGGGGAACATTGCTGTTGGCGCTGCTGGTAGCAGTACTGTTGTCAGCAATTTGCCTCATAACATCCTTGGGTTTTGTTGGGTACAGGGTATTGATTTGCAGTCGAGACAAAATTTGTCTCACAGGCTTATTGTGCGATTTTGAAATCAGCGCTGGGATATGTGCCACTACCATTGGCTCACAGCTTGGAGGCCCAGTAACGATGCTGAAGTACTTTTGGCGTGACCTGCTTTTTAGAAAAGCAGGGTCCATCTCGGGAAGCAAAACTGGGTCCATCATGTATCCCGTGTCTGTGACAGTCAAACCTCTCTGCAAGCAAAGTGCCACTGCTGCTCTGGTGAAGGCTTCCGTGTGAGAGTTGTGGCTGCGTTGAACAGCTTTCTGCAGCTCCGAGACTACAACGGAAACCTGAAGCATATCGGAAGGCGCTGGAGCGCTCTCGGGTATACCACATAGCTAGCTGGCACGTGCACGTGCCATATGCGTACTAGCGCAGCTCAGCCAGGTTCGGTGTGCTCAAGCATTCTCAAGAGATGGTCATACCGCAAACAGCACTAGAGCTTGAGTTCGTTGTGAACGTACCTCGAGAAGCTCCATAGCAATTGCCACCTTTAAATTTGCCGAGGCCGTTACCTACTAGCTAGCCTTATAAAGCCTCGCACTGTTGTCTGCAGAGCCAGCTAGTTCTCACTTACGACGTGGCCGCGGTGATGAACTGCAGCAAAACGTCGGACCCGTGACGACCAATCCCCGTGTGGCCAAGGAATGTGCCGACGTCTGCAGCTGCAGCTACATAGATCAACAAGGTGTATAATGCAGCGCTGGAAATGGCAGACGAGCAACTAAGAATGCTGCTCTGACCAACCAAGATTAGCAAGCTTGAATGCCACGTGACTGTTTTGGGCTTGGCGACAGGTGCGGAAATAGGGTAAGCTAAACACGCTGCACAACAATCTTAGATCGTAAGGTACAAAAGCCCTGGTCGTGCTCCACTGATTGGACAGCTATGCTTGACGCCTTGCTGATTTTGCGTTTCCGAGGCTGCACTCAATCAGATGTCGTCTGGTATACCAGACGAATACAAGACTAGTCTTCGTCTTCCCGTGTTGGACACGGCCCGGCAAGGAATCTGGTTGCAAAATCGATCAGTCAGCTTGTCATCTGACTGTGCTTGCCTTTGACGGTCGTAACGACACTGCGTACTGCCACCTGTCAGACCTGCACTGTCAAGTGTGTTATTATCATTTTCTTACTATGGTTTGCTACTTATTGACTACTGGCACACCGAGCTGCATTGTGGACAGCTCAGCTGAGCAGCAGGAAGATATCTAAGCGAAGGCCCTCCTGTTCAGGTCGGCCTGCGGAACGCCTTTGTAGAAAGAGGAATGTGTGTTTCATTTGAGTCTTTGCTGCAGTTTTTGCTGCATGCCTCAACAGGTGTGAAGCTTGAGTTCGCGACACATAACAGTGTCCGGCCTTGAGCCCCGGTTGGTTCAGGCTAGTGTCATTGCGACTTCTTGCAGCTTGCCTGACACAGACAGCAGTGGCCTTATGGAAACACGACTGGGGACCCTGGTGTATGTGCCAGCAAGATTACATGGTGTTCGCCTGCCGCGCTCAGGTTGTTTGTACAATCGGCGTATTTTTCTGGGAGATTTGCCCGCACATGCCCGCACACGCTGAAATTGTCCTATTGGGACCACTTCAGATAGGTCTGATCGGGTCTGATCGTGCAATATCAGACAGGTTTTATCGTGTCACATCTTTGTAGTGACTGATAGTCTCATCAGAAATGTTTAGACCTCGTTTGAAACAGGCAGATTCAGGCTGAAAGCTGGCTGCTGCATTGGCTACCCTGTACCTAAGATTGTCTCAACTGCACCTGGCCCTAGTCTGCAAATCTACGCTGATGTAAACACTCAATATGTGCACTCTACGTACATTCAGTGAGACATACTACACAAAAAAGTGCAAAGGCAAGTGCTGTCACACACATGTGGGTACACCGACATAAAAATTGCAAGCAACAGAAAGCACAAGCCTACAGGATGCATAGCGCATAGCACCAAACACCATAGCAGAAAGCATAGCCAAAAACTGCATACGAGACATGTCTGCCAAAGACATAGATTGCCTGACTGGTACAGGCTATAGCAAGCTCCTAGGCTTCAGGGATGGTGCCCCTTCACACTGATGGTAGCCATCACCCGCTGCACACCTCATCAATGCACAGCCTGCACTTTGGTGCTCAATGGCAGCATTGTAAGCCAAGCATCAGAATACAAGTACCTCTGCCTTGTGGGTACACTGTGTACAGAAGTTTGAAAACAGGTATGGTGTGTCTGGATGTTTCCTTGGATGTCAACAGCTAGCTACACATCAGTCAGCTGCTGTGCAACGCACAGCTTCCTGGCAACTGACATAGGCGCTGCAAAAGTAGCAAGCGACCTTAGCTACATGCACAGACACAGGCAAATGGCTGTACCTGGCTTGGATACCTTTCAGAGTCCTCTATGTCCATGGTGTCACTGATCAGTCAGGGTCATCTGAGTCATTGATCTCAGCCTGCTGCTTGGAACCCTTCCTCCCTGCCTGCTTTCTCCTTCCCTGGCCAGCTTGGCTGTACCCTCCCTTTGGCCTGCCAGCTTTGCCAGCCTGCAGCTTGGACTGAAAAGCTGATGATGAAGGAGCCTTGGAGCCCCTGCTCCCTGCAGATATGGAAAAGACTTAGCCTTTGCAGCCAGCGAAGGCACTCATTGGGCTGCTGCATATTCTGCAATAAGTGCAGAGCAGCAACATCTACTTCACAGGGTCCAATTGGCAAAGCTAAAGATTTCCCAGCAGTTATGCATACTGGCAGATATCAGCTGCTTTGTAGCGTAGCACAATGACACTTCAGCAGTATATCACTACACCTGCAATACAGCAGCATGCAAACAGCGGTTTAAGTTAATAGCTGTCCACAGAGTGTAGCTGTTACTTGGCCACAGAGATGTTTACAGCAGGCAGATGATATTGGGCTGAAGGGAGTCTGCAACTGAGACTACGATTTCATAGCTGATCAGAAATTGATTCTGACAGCTGCTGTGCATGCAGCAATGCATGTGAAGCTTGTTGTGTGCTCTGGTCTGTTTCTGACCCAATGTACTGGTGCATGTCCGACATGAGTTATGCATGCAGATATCAGAGTCGATGCGCACTGTTGCTGTGCAGCAATGCAAGTGAAGCTTGCTGTGCATATCAGTACAGAATTATGGATCATGCAGGTGTCGCGTTGATGCATGCATTGCTGGACTTATTTCCTTTTTCATTAGTTCGCTTGCTCACTCACTTGCTTGCCTGCTCACATGTCTATGATTCCAACCCAATGTCAGTGTGCTGCTTCGTCTGATGCAAGCATATATCAGAGCCGATGCTGACCACTTCTGTGCACGCAGCAGTGCAAGTGCTATTCTTGCAGATCGTACAATGCATTCATATCTGTGTTTAAAAGTGCTATTTCCTGTGATGCATGCACATACGCTTAAATCCATTGTGACCACGCTTGTTGACCCAGCAATAAGAAAAAGCCTTGCAGAGCGCTATTGGAGGCGTGTGAATAGTCATGACTGGAATTTTTCTTTGTTACGACTGGCTTTGCTGAATCATGTAGTACCTGCACGTCCCTGCTGTATGCAAATGTGAGCCATGTATGAAGATATGATTCATTAATGCACACAGTCTGCATCCTGACAAGGTGCAACAGCAGTCAGCTACTTGTTAGTTGTGTTGTTATGCATACTTCCGACATGTTAGCTCACAGACAAAGTCACATGCACAAAGTCATCACAGGTGTCATCCTCATCAAAAAACTCGCTGTCAGACTCATTTTAAACTTTTGGGCCACATCAACATGCATGAGGCTGTCCCCTAGCAAGCATGCCACAGGCTGTGTCTGAAGTAGCAGTAGCTTGGGATTTGAAGATACTTGCTCATGCAACAACAGTATACAAGTGGCATGGCTGCATTAGTTTTGCTGTCAAAGCAAATGTTCAGGCTTGTCAGGCAATCATTTGACTTTAGCAGGCAAGCTACCAGTAAACACAGATGCAGAAGCTGAAAGAAAGCCTGTCCTTGCAGCGTGTAACCAACCCAGTACAAGTTAAGCACAGCAAGAGCAAGATAGAGAGCAGCAAAACATAACTAGTTACTAATGCAGCTAAAGTCATGCAAAGCTGCTCAGAGGTACTCACTGTTGCTGCCCAGGGTCAGCCAAGAAATGCTATAGCTGCCACTATTTCTCTTGGCTGAACGGCTTCAGTAAATTGGCCAGCGTGAATGGAACTCATGCCATACCATGTGCATTGTTGTCCCCTGTTACAAACTTCTGAGCAGTCATGACAAGTTCATGTCAGCATACTAAGGTAGTCATGTCCATGACATCAATCTGTTGATGCTCAGCAGCATGCAGTTGGACAAGGGTGTTATACATGAGCGGCCATTTTGCAGAAGCGCTGCAGCTCATGAGAGCTGGGCATCAAGACACGCAATCCCATGGACAGCCTGGCAGGTCTCACAGCGTGAGTCCTTTTGCCATGCCAAGGAAAGATGCCTGTCACCTGGACATGGTCAGATCTTGCCGATTCTACTGCAGCACATGCAAACTTGGTCAATTGACTTGCAAGACGGCATGATTCCCAGGCCACAGCCAGTTTGACCAGTTGCACTGCTGTTGCAAAGCGTAGTGAGCCTGGATAGCATTAGACCACAAAGCTGTGCTGCACAGTGAACCAGCAGCCACCTTCTGACGAAACAGGTGTGGCCGCTCATTCGCCAAATGTACGGCCAGCTTCCAATTTTAGCAAACTATAAAACTCATGATGTACATATATGTACAGACAACCTTACTGTCCAGTTTCTGTTATATAACATATATGCACTGTAAACATCATCGTATTGTTGTCAATGCTAATACTGGGTGGTTAGCCACACTCATCACTGCATTCACATGCTCCTGTACATCCAGCTCCTGCTAAGAATTTATGAGTTGTGCACACTGAGTCATAAATTCTCTGCAATGTTCCTGCAGCCAGCATGCTCTCAAGGTCAGGCAGGACTTCAGCTAGATTAGGTTATCAGGTCCTGTCTGTTTACAATGCTGATACAATCATGATGGGCAGGAAATTGACTGTTGCTAAAACTGCTAGTGTCAGGTGACACAGGCTGCATGGCTCAAGTCACATATAAACATGAGGAAGACATCTCCAAGCCATAAGCATGCCCTGAATGTGCTGTCAGACCCTGCTGACCAATACGCCAGCGACCAAGGGCCAAGTTTGGGCCTTGCTGTCAGCCTTGTTTCACTAGTGCCAGTACTGCCACAGACCTGTTGCTTTTACCGGCGCCACACATGCGCTACAAGCGCTTTCTGCGCCAGTGAAGCCGTACACAGAAAGGTGTGCTGGTTGACTTGCTGTGTTCGGAAGGACCGCCGCTTGCACACAGAGTTGCGCTTCGCATTAGTGTCGGAGCTCGCACATGTTCCTGGTCCGACCGATACTTATAGGCCCCACTGTAGACTGGCAGCCAGTTTGCAGGCGCTGTTATGGGGCTTACACCAATACAGACTAGACGAAGTCTCGGAAGTCATCGTTGTCGACTGGGTTTCCAGCAAAGAGATGCAACCTTTGTT
>JAABUL010007105.1_pt1 | contig 12349 bp, 1 predicted proteins | sample 5559151 | NCBI WGS metagenome assembly JAABUL01 (sample SAMN10711876, study PRJNA513368) | rock metagenome | isolation source: Antarctica rocks | place: Antarctica: Victoria Land, Pudding Butte sud | reverse complement strand
ATTTATTTTAGAGTTTTTTATCTATTGTATATTTCAATTTAGTATCGAGTTAATTATACTAAAATCTAAAATATTAATTAATAAATTATTTTAAAAAATAAATTAAAATTTCAAACTTTCTTACAAATGTTAAAAAAAATATTAGAAAAATATTTCTTAAATTCTAATTTAAAAAAGAAAAATTATTTTAAAGTTTACAATAAATCTTAAAGTAAAAATTGACGTTCTTAAATAAAATAATATTAATCGAAATATATTATATATTCTTATTTTTGTAATATTAACAAAGATAATTAACAATTATATTGTAATAAATAGATACAAAAAGTAACTAAAATTAAAATAAAATATATAAAGAATTTAAATTTAAAATAAAAAATATTAGATAATAAAACAAAATTTTTAGAGTTAATACAATATAGATAAGTTTTATACAATAGAGTAGATTTTTGTATTTCTTGTATTAATATTTCGAAATATCAAATATTCGAAAAACAAGAAAAAAAAATACAAAAATATAGATAATTATATTTATAAATCAAAATTGCACTAACAAGTTTACAATTTATTTATTTTTTAAAATATAGTTACTAAGAGTAAAGTATCTATTAAAGTACTAATTAACAAAACAACAATACTATTGTTATTATATAGTTTTACTTTATTTGTAATTTGTTTTTGCAAAATTGATTTAAAAATAATATTAATTTGTATATTTGTAAGATCTTCGAGTCGAAAAATTAATAATTGCAAAAAAATCGATAAATTTAGAGCTAAAAATATTGTTAAAAATAATATATAAATTTAAAAAAACAAGAACAAAATTTTATTCTTAGATTTTAAATATATAGCTCTAAAATCGATATTTTTAGTAATATAATATATTTTTAAATATTACTATATAGATTGATCGTCGGGTCGAGTACTCGACTTGAACTCGATAACCCGACCCGACGCGATCAGTCTATTACTATATAGATTTCTAAAAACTAAAAATTTAAAATAAATAAAAATAATTTCGATATGCTATATTTGTTTTAATTATTTTTTATTCTATATCTATTGCTACTAGAAATCGAATTCTCTATTTATACAATTCACTAAATATCTAATATAGAGAATCAATATTAATATTCTATTTTCTTAAAAAGAATTCTAGCTCTTATAAAGTATTATTTTAACTTCGCTAATTTATTAAATTTAATTTTAATATTATTAATAGAATAGAGAATAATCTATTTAACAAATTTCTTTTTTTATTTATATTTTTTTGCAACTTTTAAGACGTTTTTTTATTAAAAAAAAACAATATTTTAACAAAATTCAAAATAATAGATTTTAACTAATATTGTTAAAATACGCAAGTAATCTATTCGAGCAATTTTATTAAATTTAGAAATAGATTTATACAATTCTTTAAGTTTTTAACAAATATTTTTAGCAACTTTAAAAGATCTCTAATATAGATATATCTTTGTTAATAAAATCTATAAATATCTATTTTAATTATAATTTTTCGAATTATTTAGTATTATAATTGTATTTTTTTTTGTCTCGACTAAATTATCTAATTTGCAATAGATATTAGCAAGATAAACTATTAGATTGCAATTAATTTTATTATATAGTTTTTAATTGTTTTACAATAATTTCTAAAAGATCTTTTGTATCTTTGCAAAATTATTTTAAAGATAAAATACTTTTGTAGTTGCAATATCTCTTTTATATACTACAATTGCTTTTGTGATTAATAAAATTTTCTTTAACAAATTAAATTTAATTAACTTAAATAAAACACAAAAGAAATTGTTACTCTTAATTAAATTTTATATATTAAACAAAATAAATTGTTTTAATTAAGTATTTAATCTTTTATTAATTGAAGTTTGCTATACAAAAAAATCAAATTAATTATTAGTAATATTAGATATATTATAAGATAAAAAAAAATTTATTATATTATTTATATTTGCAAGTAATTTTTTAATTTAATTGATATAATTTGTTTTGCAAAATTAAGTATCTTAAATATTTAAAATCGATCAAAAAATATAAATATTATTAAAAAAGTTTTTGTTATTTAAATTTTTAAATAAAAAAATAGAATTTTTTTAATATTTAATTTAGAAAAATATTCTAAAGTATATTGAAGTTGTTGCAATTTTAATTTTTTTAAAACTTTGTATTTAATAGTTAATAATTAGAATATTATAATAGAAGATTAATAACAATAGTTTACAAAAATTCTAAATCTCGATTCCTCGAAAATATATAATATATAAGAATTAAAATATTATATTTTTACTTGTTCGAATTCGATAATAATTGCACAATATACAATTATAATTTTTTATTAACTAAAAAATTTTGTTTTTAAAAAGAATTCTTTGTTGTAGTAATAAATATATAAAAAGCAAAAAAATAAATTGTATTGTTTAATTTAGTTGTATAGACAAGTAAATTAATATAAAGTTTTGCTTTAAATACAATTAATATTTCGATTTTATTAATAATATTTTAAAATTTGTAAAATAAATTAATATATAAAAATATAATTTTTAAAATATTAACTTTATTTAAAAAGTAGAGTATTTTTAGAAGTATTATTATATTATTTAATCTAATTTTTTTCTTTTAAAGCAAGATTTTATATTTTAAAATCGAATTTAACAAATTTTACAAAATAGTTAAGTTATAAAAACAAATTATAATTAAAATATTTAGTTAATTAAATAAGATTAATATAGAGCAAATTCTTGTAAAATTTATAAATAATACAAGTTTGTCTCTCTTTTTTTAAGAGAGATATACAATATTGCAAGAATAAAATATTTAATTCTTTGTTTTGTTATATATGTATTGTATTTTTATAGATTGTATATTTATTTTAGAATTTTTAGTCTTTGTTTTTAAATTTAAGAACAAAACAATTATTTAATTGTTAAAATTAATTTATATTGTTGTATTTTAAAAATCGATTATTAAATAATAGAAATATTTATTGTTAAAGAAATTGCAATTTTAATATTATTAAATTATTGTACAAACTTCTTTATTATAGTTTTTTAAATTAAAGAATTAGAAAATTTAATAGCAACAAATATAAGAAATTTAATTCTTTAATAATTGTCGATAAACTTTTATATTCTTTTCTTATATATTGTTTTTAATTATATAATTTTTTAAAGTTTTTTTAACAAAAGTTGCAAAATTTTTGGTTTAAAATTATTGCAAGCTTTTTATATAAAATATTATTTTTTAGTCGATAATATTTATATAAGACTTTAAAATCTATATATTAACAATTGCAATTCTTAATTAAACAAAATAGTCTATTAGATTTAAACTAAACAAAATCTATTTAATTTAATTAATAATTTGTACAATTTAATATAATACTTTGATTAACTATACTTATAAAAGCAATATAAATTTGTTATAGTTTTAACAACTTTTGTATTTTGTATATTTTATCTTATAATTACAATATAAGAGATTAGTATTTAATATAATTAGTAATAGTTAAATCTTACTAGTAGAATACAAGATATTTTAATAAATATATTAACTTAGAAAATTAATAGAAATTCTAATCGACTTAGTTAAGTTAAAATTCTTTTAAGTTTTTGTATTTAATATAGTACTATATAAGATATAGAAAATACTAGAAATATAAAAGAAGAAAAAAAAATATAGTAAAAAAGTTTTATAAAAGTAATAGCACTTATTTGTTAATATATTAAAAAGAAGTTAAAAAATATTTAAAATTAAAAATAAACAATTTAATTAGTTATAGACTTATATTTTATAAATTGCTAAATTGAGGTCTATAGTCTTACTTAAGAGAGCTATGACAAGCAACGATAATGCATGAAAGTGTGTAGATTGCTAAGACCAAATGGCTAGACTATATATAGGAGAGTTACGTATCACAATCACGTAATCGTGCTAATCGCATATAATATAGACTAAACTAGAAAAACAATCAATTTTTAATATTCTCTTTTAGCGTCTACTATATGCAATGGTTAGCAAAAGAACTAGAAGTACTATAAGAAGCGTAAGAACGTGCGCTTTAATAAATGCAAGACGCATAGACTTCTTCGAGTCTTCTCTAGCAATAGAAGCTTCAAAGTTCTTTTTTCAAAATATATTGAATGCTTTCTTAAAGCTATATTCTTTTAATAGATAGTAAGAGACTTAAGAATGCGCATTTTAATAGATGTAAAACGCAATAGCTTCTTCAAGACTTCTTATAGCGTTAACGAAACTTCAAGTGCTTTCAAAGATGTATTTAATGCTTCTTTAATTAAGTGCTCTCTATAGTGCAAATTTATATGCAAGCTAGAAAAGAATTAGCTATAACAATTGTATTAAAAAACATTAAATATTAGACTTTAAACTACGAGATTTTTGACAAAAAACAAAAGTAAAACAATTGCGACAAAGCAAACAATAACGTGAGCAACTTTACAAAATGTGCGACATGCAATAAAGCAAATTACAAAATAGAAAGCAAAAGATTGTTTGAAGCAAATAACAAAGACAATTAAACAAGCAAGTCGCAAAGCAATAAGCAATAATAATCTAACATAGATTTTGCCTAAATTGAGTTAGATTAAGTCAAATTAACTTGTTTAGATCTAGCGCAATCAAGCGAGTTAATTATAATTTTGCGAGTAGCTCTTTAAGTTTGTTTGTTAAATTAAATTGTTATTTAATTGCTTTGCATTTGCTTGCTATACTAATAATAATAATTTGACAATGTTGACAACGTGTTGTACTCTTGTTTAACTATATACGTGTAGAATGCTTTCTTAAAGCTATATTCTTTGCAATATGCTCTTGTTTAACTATATACGTATTGAATGCTTTCTTAAAGCTATATTTTCTACAATATACTCTTGTTATAATTGCATATATGCTAGATGCTTTCTTAAAAATATATTCTTTGCAATATGCTCTTGTTTGCTTACACATAGAATGCTTCTCTAGAGTTGTATTCTATATAATATTCTTTTGTTTATTCACATATAGAACGCTTTTTTAAAGCTATATTCTATATAGTGTTCTTTTGTCTTCTCTTTTTCTCACGTACTTGTTGTGCGACAAACAAAACATTATAGAGTTAAAGAAAGTAAATGTTAAATTTGTCGTGTTAGACAAGAACGAAAAAAAAAAAAAAAAAAAAAATATCAAAGAACATTCCTTTATTAGTATAGAAAAGAAATTAAATATTGCAATCAACAAAACTTCTCCAAAGTAAAGTGAATAAGTAATGAAAAACAAAATTGAGTTAAATCTAGATTAGATTTGAATCAAATTTGGGCTAAATTTGGACCAATCTAGATTATGTGTCGACACGTCAAATAAACGTTTTAACGAGTTAACATTGATTGCTTCTTCGTAATTTCGATATACGCTATTATTTAAATATTAAGAAAGATTCTTGATATTGTATGTTAATTGTTAACAAAAAATGCGTCGCATGCGCTTGCGAAATAAAAATAATAAAAAAGTTAATAATAGACAATTCAAGTAGATTGATTTGGCGTTGCATTTTATTTTTATGTACTTGTGTATTCGTATAACATTTCTAAGCTCTTTAATGTTAATGTAAATTAAATAGAATATATAAATAAAAGATAAAGAGCTATATAGATAGTCTTCGTGCTTTAATTGTATAGCAATTGAAGTATCGTTTAGACGATTATTTTGCTTAGATCGAACGACAATTAAGAAATCAAAAGATAGTTGTAATACTAGACTAAATAACGATAATTAAAAGATTTAAAGATATTTGTCTTCTTGTAGACTCGTATGCTTGTTTATTGTATTAAATTATTGTTTAAAGTCGTTCTTAACTTTGTTGTTTGTTTGTGTCTTTACAATAAAACACGAGACTGTTTAGTTCTTTTGTTAATCTATATAAGCTATCGTCTTGCTTGTTAATTGTATCAAGCTATTGTATACGATTTGCGTCTTCGCTTCTTCTAATAAAACTTAATAGAGTTATTGTTTTAAATGTTAACTTGCTTCTTTGCTCTCTATAGTAAAGTCGCTAAAGCTATTTGCTCTATAAATCTTCTTATCGTTGTGTAAAACTTTCTTATTGTCGTTTGTTCGTTTATTGAACTCGTAATTGAACAAGTCAAAATTTGTCTTCTCTTTATATTAATCGTTGTTAACATCAAGTAAGAATTCGACAATCTATATATTAATTTAACAAGTTATCGTTCTTGTTGTCGTTGTCTCTCGTAAAATTGTATCGTAATCGAACGATAATTAAATAAAATTTTAGATACTAAGAGAATTTATCTTTCTTAGAACAACATTTATTGCGTGACATTTGCTAATACGTAATTGCATCAATAACGCTAACTTGAGCTTATAATTTGTTGAATTAAGATTTATAGTCTTACTTAAGAGAGCTATAACAAACAACGATAATGCATAAAAGTATATAGATTGCTAAGATTAAATAACTAGATTATATATAGAAGAGTTACGTGACGCAATCACGTAATCGTGCTAATTATATATAATATAGACTAAACTAGGGAAACAATCGGTTTTTAACATAAATTTAACAATATTTATATATTATTTTATAAATCTTAAAAGATAAATTCAACAAACTAACAATAAAATTTTCGACTTTAATTAATATAAATCTATTTGTATATAATTAAACTAAAATTCGAAATCTAAAAATACTAGAAATTATATATAAACTTAAATATTATTTTAAAACAAATTAGATTTAATTTCTAAAAAAAAACTAATTGTTATTATTTTCTAATATTATATATATAATTTAATCTTGCATAAATTTAACGCAAATATATATATTACAAAAACTTGTTAATACTATTTTATATTTTTTAAAATATTTTAAAGATCTTTATACTCGAAACAACTTATTAAATTTTTATATTTTTATCTAAATACAATTTTTTTTTATTAAGATTTGCAATATTTGTAATACTTATTTGTCAAATATTTTTATTAATTAACTAAAAAAACTCTATTATATAATAGTTTTCAAAAATATTGTTAATATTTTGCAATAAAAAGCTAATATCTATACTATACTTAAATATTTGTTTTATTTAATAATAACTCTTTATCTCTTTATATATACTTAAATAAAAGATTTTTTTTTTAATTCTCTTTATTATATATTGTGTTAATCTGTTAAAAGATTTTAGAAAAAATAGATTTTTGTTAAGTACAATAGCAAAAAACTAAATTATATTTTTATATTTATTTTTAAGAGTAACAAAGATTTGCAAAAACAAAAAATTTAATATTTCGAAAATTGTTTACTAATTGTTTAAGAATTTGTTGCTTAATAGTATATTTAAATTAACTAAATAGCAATTGCTAATAAATTGAATAATATTATTTGAAATATAAAAAAGAAAATATTTATAATATAACAAGATAACAAGAATTAATATAAGTTGTTTCGATTTTTAAAAGTTTTAAAAATTTTCTACAAATTATTAATATAACTTTAAATTTTTTTTTAAGCTTGCTTATTTACTAAAACCTCGAAAAAATTAATTGTAAATAATTGAACTTTAAATAAAAAATAATAATAAATTTTTTTTTACTTTTAAAAAAATAAATATTAATAATAGATTTGTTTGCTTCTTCTATTAGTATTTTTTCTTTTATTTTTATAAGTAAAAATTACAAATATATATTAACAAAATCTATTTTTTTAAGTTTAATTTGCTTAATATCTAAGATAAAAAATTCTACTAATATTAGTTATAATTAAACTTGTTACTTACAATAAAATATTAAATATCTCTATAAAAAATCAATAAATAAAAATTTTATTATTTGTATATTCTATTCTATTATATTTAATATATTAATATTTAAGTCTTTAACAAAAACTTTAAACTTTAACAATATTTTTAAAAAAAAAAATTAAAATTAAATTTTCAAATTGTTTTGTATCGATTATATTAATTAAAATTATATATAAATTAAGATTATTATTAATTGTATATTTTTAATAAAATATATATTGTCGACAATTTATTATATTGTTCGAAAATTCGAACAAATTTTAAATTAAAAAAATTATTTAAAATTCTAAATTCTATAATCTTTTAATTAATATTTTGTATTTTAATAAAATCTTAAATAAATCTATATAATATTTCTAAATAAATTAAAATAAATCGATTTAATTTTTTGCAAAAAGTTTAAATATTTTGTAAAAGTTGTAACTTTATTGCTAAGTAAGATTAAAAAATATAAAATATTATATAAAAAGCTTGCAAACAAATATTTTAAATTGTTAAAAATTGTTAATAGAATTAAAAAATTAAATAGTAAAAAGCTTATTAAAATATTATATATTAGCAGTGCTCTTTTAAATAGTATTCTAAGATTATTTAATTTAACAAAATTACAATAATATTTTCTACATATTTAATAGTATTTAAAGCAAATCTTATTTATAGTATTGCAAAAAAAACAAATACAATCTCTTTTTGTTGTCTTTTAACTATTGTAATTTAAGATATCTTTTCTTATTGATATTGTTAAGTTATAATTAAAATCTATTTTGTTTTTTAAAAAGAAAAGTTATTAAAATTAGAATATATATATTACAATTTTATAAGTTTTGTTGTTTTTAGTTTTTTTAATAACAATAATTTCTAATTTCGAGTTAAACTATTTGAAATTGTTTGTTTCGACTTATTTAATTAAAATACAAATAAGTTTTTATAAGTAATTAAACAAATTCGAATAAAAATTTAATTTCAAAAACTATAAAAATATATAAGCTATAATTTGTTAACAAAAATTAGAATAACTTATCTAAATATCAATTTGTAATACAACTTTTATTATAGATATAAAACAAAATATTAGAGTTAAAATTATATATATTTTAAATTATTAAACAAGACAAATTTTTAAAAAAGAAGACAAATAATTTTTCTAAATTTATATAAACAAATATAGATTTTATAGCTTGCAAATATTGTTAAATTACTAAAAAAAAAAAAAAAAAATCTTTATTATAAATTTGCTCTTATTTATACTAAAAATAATTTATTAATTGCAAAATATATAAAAAAACTTTAATTTTATAAATCTAGTTATAATAAATTTAATTTATAACTTTAATTTTTACTTTAAATCTAAAAATCGAATAGAATTTTATAATTTTAATTTTTTTTTTAAATTTAAAAAAAGAATTTTCAAAACTAATTAATATTTTAAAAACAAATAAATTACGCTATTAAATATAGAAATATTATATATTAAAAGTCGAAAATTTTCAAAAATTTTATTAAAAAAAGTATTGTATAGAACTAAAAATTGCAAATTTGCAAATTTTTTATTAAAAAAAGTATTATATAAAACTAAAAGTTGCAAATTTATAAATCTTTTGTTAAAAAAAGTATTATATAGAATTAAAAGTTGCAAATCTATAGATTTTTTATTAAAAAAAATATTGTATAGAACTAAATTTTGCAAATTTATAGACTCTATATTAAAGAAAGTTATATAAAATTAAAAGTTGCAAATATAGTTTTCTTTTATATTTGTTTTTTTTATTTTGTTTTATATTTAATTGAGAACTAAATAAGATTGTGCTAAAATTTTAATATTTAGCTCTTAATATTTTATTTTGTCTTATTTTTTGTATTTTTTGTAATTTTTTTGTTCTTTTTTAATTAATATTTTTAAAAATTGCTCTCTATTAAATATTAAGAAATACAAAGAAATAAAAAATATAAATTCTATTTTTGCTATTTTTTGCTTTATATATATATTTAAGTCTATTAAAATTTATAGTTCTAACAATAATAAATTAATAAAATCTCTTAACAAATAATCTAGCTATTTGTTTATATAATAGCTTGTTTTTATATTTTTATTTTAAAGAGATTTTTTCTTTGCAATTAAATTGTTTAAAAAGTATTTTTTGAAATCTAATAAATCTTAATTGTTCAACTTAGATATACTCGAAATTAATAAAATTCTAAATCTTAAAAAACATTAAATATATAAAAAGTTCTTAATATTATATTTTATTAGAAGTATTAAATATTTGCAACAAATACTAAATATAAATATTGTATTTCTCTTATTAATTTTTTAGTATTTTTTCTTTAGTTTACAAAACAGATTTTTATTTTTTATATATATACTACTTTGTTTTAGATTATTTAAAAATAATTTTAACTTTGCTTAATAAAACTAGATTAAAATAATGTTTTTTAGCTTTATTTAACAATACTAAAATTATTTTGTTTTATAAATAATAGTACTAATAGATTGTTAATTAAAAAATTATAATATATATAAGTAAACAAAGTTTTTTTGCTATTTGTATTTTCGAAATTGCGCAATACATTCTATTTTAGTAAAACAAAAGACAATACTTAATAAACAAAATAAAAATTTCGAATATAACAATAAGCAAAGCAATTAAAACTCTAAAATTTGTTAAATTTTATATAGAGACTATACTATACAAAATTAAATAAAAACTTAAATTTAAATTCTCGAAATTACAATAAATAAATTTGCAAATATTTAATTTATAAATTTATTAAAAACAATTCTTTTTGCTTCTTCTAAATTAATATAATCTCTAATATACTATATTGTAGCTTTGATACTTCTATATTGTAAGAACTAAAATTATTAGTTAATATATTAAAAATTAATCGATCTTTGTTTTATTTGCTTAAAAGTCTTTTTTAATTTTATATAAATATTTAATAAAAGAATTTAATTTGTTCTTATTTATTGTTTTTTTATAATATAAATTTTCGAATAAAATTAAATATTTTTTCTTTGTTATATTTTAAAAATCTTGTATCGAAAATTTAATTGTTAGATATATATACAATCTATTTCAAAAATTTGTAAAATAAAAATTTAACTTTTTACAAAAACAACTTCTAATAAAATTATAAATTTCTAGCTTTTTGTTAAATTTTCTTATCGATTAATTTGTTAAATAATATATAATATATTGTTTGAAAAATTGTTTAAGCTTTGTTTATATAAGATATTTTTTAAGTCGAAAACTATAGAAATTATATTAAAATAAAAAAATAAAAATAGTTTTTAGTTATATATAAGTCTTTAAACTAGATAAATTGATATCAATTGTTAATATATAATAATAAATTAAATTCTACTAATTAAAAACTATAGAAATTATATTAAATTCGAAGAGAAACAAGCAATTGTTAACTATATACAAATTATTAAACTAAACTTATTAATATTATTAACTAACTCTTTATAATTTTTTGATAATAGATTAACTAAATAGTTGTCTATTAATTATTAGTAATTGCAAGTTCTTTAAATATCTTGATTTAATTTGCTATTATAAAGTACTTCTTTATTATTATATAATATATCTATAGAAAGCTTCGAATATAGATATTAAGCTTGTTAAACTATTACTAATAATATATTTTAAGTTCTTTTCTAATTAGATATAACGCAACAATTAGATTTTAAAGACAAAATAATTAAATCTTAATTTAAAAAGAAAAAACAATTATTTCTTTATATATATTAAATTTACAATAAATAAAATAGATTATTGTCTATTTCGATTATATTTAAACTAAAAACTTCAAAAATAGTATATACTATTGTATTTGCTAATCTATAGATAGAATTTTCTCTATTACAAGATTAACAAATTGTATTAGCAACAATAGAAATAAGTCTAAAATATAAATACTAAATTTAATATCAATATTGCGAAACTAAATTTTTCTTATATAAGAGAATTTCTATACTTTAATGTTATCTATCTATATTAGAATTATTAAGAGATTTCTTTTTAAAAAATATCTATTTTTTTTAATAAATAGTATTGAAAATATTTGTAAAAACTATATACGCAATTTGATAATATTTTACAAATTTCAAGTTTTAGCAAAAATTAAAAACAAAACTTGCAAATAGGTATTAACAATTTTTTTTGCTAGCTAAGTCTACAATTTATAATATCTTTAATCTCTATTTTATTTTGCTCTATTTGCTATAGTAAATTTTATAATATAAAATCTTACGAACAATTAAGTTGTTTTAAAGAAATTTTTGTTAAAATCTTTTTTAACAAATCTAATAAATCTTATTATTTTTATTATATTTGCAAAATTATTTTTCGACTTATAATTAATAGCTATTTGTGTTAATATTAAAGAAAAAACTTTGTTACAATTATATTTTTTAATTAATTTCGAAACTAATAAATAAAAACTTCTCTATAATATATAGATAAATTTAGATAAAGTTAATACAAATCTTAAGTACAAAACAATCTATATTTAAA
>JAABUL010007102.1_pt1 | contig 12351 bp, 22 predicted proteins | sample 5559151 | NCBI WGS metagenome assembly JAABUL01 (sample SAMN10711876, study PRJNA513368) | rock metagenome | isolation source: Antarctica rocks | place: Antarctica: Victoria Land, Pudding Butte sud | reverse complement strand
GCCCCCCCGCCCCCCGCCCCCCCCCCCCGGCCCCCCCCCCCGCGGGGGGGCCCCCCCCCCGGCGCCCGCCCCCCCCCCCCCCCCAAGCCGGAGCGCATGGCAGTGACCACCGCCTCCATGTCGGTCGCATCCCGCTTTATCTAGGGGTAAAAAACAACCACCCAGTGGAGTCGACAAAACCCTGCCAGGTTCGCACCAGGTCGCCATCGAGGCCATTGTTGCGGCTAGGGCGGCGCCAGCCGGAGCGCATGGCGGCGACGACCGCCTCCATGTCAGTCGCGTCCTGCTGCTGCAGCCACTTGGCATGCAGCTTCTCGCGCTTCGCGGCATCCCTCTTCTTCTCCTTCCCCGTGCCAATGAGGTCCGCCTGCGCATTGCAGCAGGTTTTGACGGTTTCCGACGCGTATTGGGAATTCAAGATCGTGTGCTGCCGTCTAGGCATGCACAGGAAAGCGTGACAGACATGTGGAGCTATATGCAGTATCAGCCAAGTCGCCCTAAGAATGCTTCAGGTGGGGCTTCCAGGCATTTCGGCAAGCAGTTCTAGCACGCTGTGCCAGGGAGCACCCAGCCCGCTTACCAGCATGCCGTCGGCGTTGGCGTCGTCATCGTCGCCGTCAGTGGAGTGGCCCTCGTCGTCACTCATCTCCGCCTCCATCTCAAAGAAGTCGGACTTGAAAAAGTCGCTCGGCCGGTCCTGCAGCTGCGCCTTGGCCGCCGTCACCGCCGCAGCGGCGCGCGCCGCCTGGCCTGGATCCGCCGCGGCTGCCGCCGGCGCGACGCTCTGCTCCCGGCTCTGCGTGCCCTGGTGGCACAGAGAGAATGTTCGAGTCCTCATGTCGTCACGCTGAGAGTGTGTCAAGACGGCTTTGAATGTGCGCCATGAGCCATGGCAACAATGCCAGTTGCGTCTTGCACGCCCCCTCGGGCAGGTGCAGCTGACGTGTCAGATGTGCTACACAAAAGCTGTGGACACAGTGATCGTCTGGCACAGAGCTCTGGCAGTCCAAGAGCTCCCCTACATCGATCCGCTTGCATTCTGACCCTACCTGGCGTGAGGCCCGGCCGCCAGCAGATTCCTCCTCTTCCTCCGAGTCGCTGTCGCTGTCGCTGCTGCTGCTGCTGGAGCTGTTGCTGGATGCGCCCTCTGCGCTGTCTTCGCCGTCGCTGCCCTCCTGCCCGCTGCCGCCGCCGGATGCCGCTTCCGCTACGTCCGTCGCATCCTCGTCTTCGCCGCTGCCGCCGCCGCCAGCGCTGCTGGCCGGGGTGCCATGCCGCGCCGCCCTAGCCGGCTCGGCCGCCATTAAGCCGAGGAACGCTCTGCGTTTTGCCTGCGCCGGCGGCTTGAATTCCTGGAAGGCTGTGCAGGGCGGCGGCGCAGGGGCTGCTGCTGCTGCTGCCGGGGCTGCTGCCTTCTCCGGATCGCCGTCGGCTGGCGCTGCGGCAGCCTCGCCGTCGCTGGCCGCCACGCCGCCGTCGCCTGCCTGCTCCTGCGGCACTGCTGCGACGGCAGCAGCGGCTGCTGCTGCAAAAGATGACCCTGCGGGCTGCGGCGCGTCTGGCAGTGCGTCCCAGTCCTGCGTGTGCTGCGTCTGCGAGTCCAGCGTGAGGTGCAGCGACGGCTGCGAGGGCGCCAGGCTGCGAGCGTCCTCACTTCCCAGCCCCAGGTTGAACTCCGCCTCATGCAAATTCGAGATGTGAGGTAAATTTGTGCAAGCAGAGGAGCTCACGAATGCATAGCGGCGAAAAGGGCTGGATGCTCTGACGGTTTGGGGCAGATTTCTAGGCCTGCCAGCTGCCAGTGCACAGTTTGGCACAACCAGCATGGCGCATCATAGGCTTCGCCAGCTGCTGACTCCCATGAGCCCTCTGGGCGCAAGATGCTGCTACCGTGCAACACCACTCCAAGGCCGGCAGCTGTGCCGGCTATGAGTCCCACCTGCGTGGCCTCCGCGGGCGCTGGACCGGACCTCTGGAGCTGCTGCGCCACCGGCCCTGCGGCAGGTGCCGCCCCCGCCTCCGGCTCCTCCTCGTCGGACAGCAGCATGATGTCGTCGTCCTCCTCCTCCTCAGTGGCGCCCCCGGCAGGCGCCTCCGCCACCGGGGACGGCGCCCGCTGCCGCACCGGCGCGGGCTTCGTCCTGGACGGTCGGGAGCCGGTGTGAGCAGGACTTGGCTTTTAGGGTCATTCAGAGAGCAGCAACACGGACAACACGCAGCAATGTGTGGTCATGCCCGCCTTGATGCGGGCAACAAAGCCAGACGATGCCAGCGACTTTCGGGCCTACGACAAAGATGCTCAAGTGTGCCCAATAACGATGGCATCCGCTGCGCACCGGGCGATGACGGCCTGGCGCTGCGCCTTGAGCTTGGCCAGGATGTCGGACATCGGGACGATGTCCACGTTGTGCCCCTTGCCAATGCGGTCTCGCACCGCGCTCTCTGTATCCCGGCAAAACGCAACATGTGGTGGGTTTGATGCAGAATCATCCCTGAGCAGAGATTATGCCGGCATTGCGCCGGTCTCGCCATCACAGATTCCCGCGCACATAGCCAAATGAAGCATCTCAAGTCTGGCGCAGGCGCCGAGCATGGCAGGAAGGAGCAGCATGGGTCACCTCGCAGCATGCGCTGCGTCTGCGCGTTCAGGTGCGCTCCTCCAGCCGGGCTGCCGCCTGCACTGCCGCAGTCGTCCTCGTCGTCGCCTGTCTGCACCGTGCCTGCTCGCCGAGTATAGCAAGATTTCAGTCAGGGCTGGCGTGTCTGCTGTAGTAACGGTGGTGGCGTGCTGCGCTGCCGAAATCTGTGTTTGTGGCCCTTGAAAATTGCCGCTCCTCTGACTGCGCTTGCTGAGACGTCACATGCAGCGAGCCTACCTCCTGGCCACTGCATGGGAAGCACCCGCGTGCATCAAACCTCTTCCAGATTCAAGCCCACCTGACGGAGCCGGTGTGTTGTCGTCGGCGCCGTCCACCAGCTCCCGTCGGAAATCGTCCGCCAGCTCATCCTCCTCATCCCAGTAGTCTCCCGCGTCTTCATCGCCTGCCGCATTCTCAGTGTCGTTGGCGTCTGCGGGCGCGGGCTCGTCGGTGGCGCCGCCGCCGCAATCTGCCGGCGCCTCAGCATTGCTGTCCGCCGCATCAGCAGCCGCATCAGCGGCTGCGTCGGCAGCCCCGTCAGCCTGCATGACGGCACAGCTGAGAGGCTCGCAACAGGGCTTAGTGTCCAGTGCCTTCCACGCTTTGTGTACATGGGGTTGCGTGGCACACAGAGCGCAATGGCAGTGCAGTTCAGAGGCGGGAATTGCACCTCAATGATGGCAGCATTCTGTTCCCCGACGGCAGCTGCGCCAGCTGCCGACAGCCCGGATGTGACAGCTGGCTGCTGCGTATCAGATCCCGCCTGAAAAGCAAATTTGCATCCGTGGCTGCGCCGAAGAAACATTAGCAAAGCTCGGCGCGCAACAACGCGCAGGGCCCGCATGACCATCAGCCCTTCTCACTTTTTTAAGACGGCTCAGCTTCCGCTTCGGCGCTCCAGGCTGCTCTACTGGGGAGACTGCAATGTCCACATCGTCGTCCTCCAGTGACGCCATGGCGCTGCGGGCAGCGGCTGTTGCCTTCAAGTTTGAATCTTGCAGCGGCCAGCCAGGCTCGCAGCAGCTGCTATCGGATGTGCAGCCTCAACAGAGTGTTCCAGAGGCCAGAAGGATGATCTCGCAGCAGCCAAAAGCCGCTGTAATCGCCTTCGTCCGGCACTGCAGGTTCCGAAATCCTGCCAACAACGCTGTGCAGATTCAAGTTCGCGCGGCCCGGCTGCTGCCTGGATTGTTCTCGAGGTCCTGTAGGTTGCCGTCAGTATTGCTCGGAGCCTTGAGAGCACTGCACACATCGTCTGGAGGTCGAAAGCATCCCTTCAAATGTGCAGGGTTTTCGTCGAGCCGAGGGACAGCTTTCGCACGCCAGGGTGCGCATTCACAGCTATTGTTGTCATTGTGCAATCTCGACTGTTGCGGATCCGTGAGTCTCGGTCACGACAGCAGGCAGCCCCCGTCTAGATCACGAGCTGGTGCAACTCACCCATTGGTATCGAGGTATCAAACTTCTGGGACACCGGTCGGCTGTCCTTTCGGCTTTCCTGTCGGTTTTCAACGACCAGTGTGACCTATCAGCAAAGCTACACGCGATGCCGCGGATCAGCAACATTGGCGGATCGCTGACGAGCGCAGTCGTGCTGACGCTTCTGGCATGGGGCGTGCGGCTGCTGCGCGCGACCGCGCAGCGCACGCAGGACGGGTCGCGCCGCGGCGGCGCCTCCGACCTGGCAGGCACTCTGCCCCGCTTCTTCGCCGCGCTGTCGCCCGCCGCCCTGCGCATGCTGGTGTGACCATCATCCTTGAGCGCGGGGCGGATCGCCAAACTACTGTGGCGGATCGCCAAACTGTGGCGGATGGCCAAACTACGGCATTACTTCAGGCTTCGCGGACGTCATCAAGCCTGATATAAGCATCTATGCAGGCAATGCTTTACACGCTTTACAAATGGCCAGTGGGAAGGATCCTTATCCCGCCGCAGGTGGAGCTGGACGCGATCCCGCACATGCTGATCGCCGTGCGCGGCGCCGACGATGCGGCGCAGGTTGAGCTGCCATCGGAGCTCAGCGCCGCCGTCCAGGTATCCGAGGAGCAGGTCGGTGACGTCTCATGCCATGCCTCTGCCCGCGGGTGCTCACCTGCCCTTTCGAGAACGTGTGCTTGACAGGCACAACAGCACGCCTTTTGATTTGCACATGTCATGGCATCAGACAGGGCCCAAAAATAGCTCATTGGCTGCGCCACAGATGCACAACGTGCTGTCGGGCAACGAGGGCGCCTGGCCGGCGCGCGTCGGCGGGCCGCCGGCGCCGAGCAAGGGCCACCTGCTGGTGCCTCTTTTCTTTCCATCATTGTTGTGGATTGAAGTCGAAGCTGATTCGAATTTGACCACCAAGCTGATTGGAATTGCACTACTGCCTTCCGGTCAAAGGTCTCGCTATTCCGTCGCACCATCAGCTCCCTTACCGCCATCCCACAAAGGTGCTGCTGCTGGAGGGCGGGTCCGAGCCGCGCGGCGCAGCCACCGCAGCCGCTGCTGCCGGCTTCCAGCGCGTGGCGTACCTGGCGGGCGGCGTCTCCGCGTTCTCGCAGAACGCGCGCGCGCAGGTGGGCTCAGTATCCTCGTTGCAGGCAGCGACCAGCTTGCTGAGGCAATTGCCGTGAGCTGCAAGTGGATCGATGCCTCTCGCAACAGCAACAGTCTTTGCCGTGTCGATTCTATGTGCAGGGGCCTTGTTGCATCTGTGATGCTCGCCAAATTTGCTCGGGTGCAACATCCGCATTTGGTAGTCATGTGCAGCTGAACTTTGATCAGAGCATGCACGCTGCAAGTGCAGGCAGACCTGCGGTACATCAACAGAGACGCGGCGGCGCTGCTGCTGCACCGCAGCCCGGCGCCCGGGGGCGGCGGCGACAGCGGCAGCTCGGCAGCATGGCTGGACCTGCGGCGGCATGACGAGCGCACTCTGTATGGCAGCATCCCTGGGTCGCACCACATCCCTGGTGCGACTGCTGTGATCTGTGACTTGTTCTGCCAGACACCCACAGCCTCAGGCGTCGCAAACCAGGGTCCATCGAGGCTAGCTCGCGGGGAGGACCTGATTCAGACCTGTGCGCAGGCTGCAACAGTAACACTGTGCGTGTAGCGTGTTGCCAACAGCCAATGCACCAGCACCTCAGGCGCCAGCTGTTGCATGCGTTCTCAATCGAATCCCCCATCGCGAGCAGTGGACGAGCTGCCGGCGGCGCTGCAGTTGGCGCCGGGCGCGTGGCAGGACAAGTACCACTTTCCAAAGCCTGGCCCCGGCACGCCGGTCGTCATGCAGTGCCGCACCAACCGGCGCGCCTCCTGGGCGGCGCAGCTGGCGCACGACGCCGGCCTCGGCTCCGTATTTGTGTACAAGCAGGTACGCTCCGCCAAAGTGTTACTCGAATTCCGGAAGTCTTGGCAAGTACAGTTACAAGTCATTCTGCGTGAAGCATTTTAAGTTCACTGCAGCTCGGCGGGCGTCCTGCGAGGCTGCTCAGCGGCGCCATCTGTGTGCCGCAGGCTCCTGGGACGATCCTTGAATTGAGCAGCTCTCATGGAAGTGTTGATCTCATGGTCGACAACAGGCCAGCCCTGTGATCACCAATATGGTTGGCTGTTTGACGCAGGGCGTGTATGGCTGGCGGCTGGACCCCAACGTCAAGTCTTACCGCAGCTACGAGAAGTGGGAGGCGCCGCCCGACCCCGAGGCCTTCCAGGTGCCGCCATTCTCCGCAAATTTCCTCCAAAAATAAGAAGTGGTGCACATCCTGTTGCAGGACACCAAGCCCGAGGTCAAGCTACACTTGCAGGCTTGTTCCCGCAATGTTGATTGCAGTTGCGAGTCCAGAACCACATGCGGGCACCCGTGTGTCACTGCCGCAATGTGCGCCGCAGATGGAGTCGGTGAATGTGGTGGCCGGGCGGGAGGAGCTCGAGTCGCTGGGGCTGGCAGCGCCGCGGCAACAGGAGCCGCGGTCCAGCCGGTGACGGCGTCGCGCGCAAAGGGGGAGGGTAATCGGCGTGGGATGGGGCGAGGGTGGAGGAATCGACAGGGGCATCGGAATGGCATCCGCTGGATGTGCACCATTTCTCGGGTAGCGGCACAATGTCGGTCGGTCGGATGCGCAGTTGATAGCGCTATTCCGCAGCTGCAGGCAGTTTCGGTCAAGGCCTACGAGTAGGAATCGTGCAAACATGGTGCATTTGTACGAGGTGTGGCTTCCGTCGGTGCAGCAAGCAGTGGTTTGCTCGACCGCTTGGCAGATATTTTCAGAATGAACCACAAATCAGTGCATGCACGCGCGCACAGTAAGGCCGCAACCATGCTGATCAATCGTAATATGTGCAGCCAAACCATGGTGTTGCCAGAATGAATGGGGCTTGAGATCACTCCCCAGTGCATGTCCCTTCCATGTATCCAAGACCCCATCAGGCGCAGCGCCTCACTTCAGACCCTTGACGTTTGCGCGGAAGTAAGATGCCAGCGCGACGTTTCTTGCAGCGGCGCCATGCAATTGAATGATGTATAGGTGGACGTGCAGATTTGCATGTGCGGACATCTTTATGTAATAGAGTTTGCGAACGCGTGCACACGACACAAGTTCTTCACCAAGTCTCACCTTGCGCTTTGTAGTTGCAGACGTAGATGAGGCTGTCGACCTTAATACCCATATATGTGGTTGGGCATGTTGCGGCGCCTGCTCAGCAACACGCAGCATAACGTCAGCAGGCAAGTTCTAGATCCTATTCAAATCAAAGGCACACCAGCAGGCACAACCAGGAACATGCATATAATCGGTGGCGCATCTATACACAGCAGGACATCGCATTGCCAATGCGATGCCCTGCACATGCCAACACAGTGTGTTGGCATGTGCAGGGCAATCATGTGCAGGGCAATCATGTGCAGGGCAATCATGTGCGCACCGCATCCGACATGTGTGGTGCCAGCCCATACCACCTGCGACATTTTCGAATTCCATTCAACTCCAGGACTGCCAAAATGACTGCGGATGATCAGCGGCCGCCACATCACACCCATAAGGCGTTTCCGGTCACTGCGGCGGCATGCACGGCTGGTGCGCATCTGTGTGAAGTTCCCTGTCGGCTCGCTGAAGCCCGGCAGCCGCCAGTTGGAGTATTTGACTTCCTCCCAGAATGCAAACATCGCGGCAGGCCACGATGCAGCCAGCGTGGGCTTCTGACCATGCCAGAAGTACGTCAAAAAGTCCTCCCCCAGCCCCGGCACGCCACTGCAGCAGCACATGAAAGAGAATCGAGGGCAGCTCCGGCGGTCAGCTGCAACATGACAAAGGCCTGCTGAGGACATGCACTCAGAGCGTTAAGACAGCCAAGAACAAGTTTGAGGCGTGCGGGAGGCCAACCTGTGGGCAAACTTGCACCTGCAGATGGAGAAGCAATGTTCAAATGCCAAGTTATGGTTGCTCGCCAGCTCACAGCTGATGGCGGTAGAGCTGCTACCAAAACACCATCGCGTCCTCGTTGATGATAAATCAATCGGGTTACATTCCGATCGGGAAATGTAACCCGATCATACATCGGGTTACACTGCTGATGACGGCCTGCACTTCGCTGACACTTGCGTCGGAAGAGCCAGCCGTCAATGACTTTTTGTACAGGGCACTACATGTACGGTACATGCAATGACCCAGGAGGTCTGACCAAAATAAGTGTGACCCCTGAGGCGGTCCGGCTGTTTACGATCTCCACCGATGCCCCGTGCTCAGCCGATGCCCTCGTGCTCAGACCCAGCGCACCTCACAGCTGACCCTAGGGCATAACACTCGGTGTGCGTTGATTGGTTCTTCCACCCACGACAACTACAGCGGTGCAGAACCGACACCTAGCTCGTCTACAGGAGGGTCAAAATGTGCCCTAGGTATATGCCTGCAGCCCAATCTACGACAGCCAGTGCTCGGCGGGCGCGCCGGTGCCTGTGCGCCCAAGACAGGCCAACTATGACAGGCCAGCAATGAGATTCACAGTGAAGCTGAGCCTGACTTCGTTTGTATGCAGAAACAAGTACATTCAGCAACGTCGTGGGCTGCGAGGCTTTGACGCCTGGCGGTGGGCGTACTGGGCTTGCTCTCTGGGCCGATTCCGCTAGGGACTCGACCAAGTCCTGCGTTGCATGCCATTGATGGCATGCAGCAGACGCTCAGACACCTGCGACCTGGCTCGCCGCCGAGCCAAGCTTCTGGCCCTTGAGCACGTGCGTCATGCCCAGCCGTTTTGCGTCCTCTTCCAGCCGTGCCGCGCGCTTCTCCTGTGTACGCGCACAGGATAAGCGGATTCAGTAGTCTGCAGATGCGCTTGTGGACTGCAAGGCAGGGATGCGCTGGTGCGAGCGGCGCCTTGCCTTCGTGCATCATGCACAAAGGTGTGCTTCGGGCAGCAAACAGTCAAGGGCCTTGGTTTCAGGCCGAAGCTCCAAATACGTATGAAATGACGCACCCGCTCACGGAACTTCTCCTCGTCCTGCTGCTTAAGGCGCGCCGCGGCGCCCTGGCTCAGCGCCTGCTGCTGCTTCTCGACCGCCGCGCGGCGCTTGGCCTCCCAGTCTGCCGCCTTTGCCGCAGCTGCAGTTTACAGTGTCGCAGGGGCGTCACAAGATGGTCAGGGATGCCAGGTGCAGGACACTGATTCTGGTGTGCAGCACGCACCGCAAAGCGTTCCAATGCGTTTTCAGCAAGTCTCGTGCCAGGCAGAGCTGCGTGGACCACAAAGCAAAACAACCTCACCAACCAAAGCAAAACAACCTCACCGGGGGGCTTGTACGACGGCGTATAATAATTGAAGTACAGATATGCCGCCGCCGCGATGAGCGCCAGCACGAGGAGTCCCCATCGGTCCTTGAACTCCCACGCCGCCGCCAGGAAGGCGTCGCGGCCGGACAGCTGTGGCAGCGCGGGCGCCTCCGCGGGTGCGGGCGCCACAGCGTCAAGGACAGGTCCGCCGGCAGCCTCGGCAGCCTGCTGCGCGGCCTCTGATGCTGCCACCCTCATTATAGCCGCTGCTTGCCCGTCGGTCACAATGTCCTGCTGAGGTTCAGCCAACCTAGCGCCGCGGCCAGGGGTGCAACTGAGTTTGGCCAACTCAAGCGCAAGCCTGGGCGCTGTGGTACGCGGTTGCAAACTGGAAACAGGAAAAGAACGGACTCGCTGTATGCGCAGCGGGACGATGTCTTCACCAGGCAAAAAATTTGATCGGCTACAGAAGCGTGACCCTGGGTGCTGGCATCAGCATCGTGCCATCATGATAAAGATGCTGTCAGAGACGCAGCGTTTGCAGAGGTGAATGACCAGGTGACACGCCTACACTCATGTGCAGCGAGCTAGCGACAAGTGTTGCACTTCCACGGCACGGAGATTCGCGCAAACGACCAAGTGCAAAACCCTTTAGGACTCTCACCTCATTCCAATGAACGTGCCAAGCCTCACGCAGCTGCGATCAGCTCATACTGCCGTGCTAGTGGGTGCATGAGCGCGTTGAAGCTGTACAGGGACCTGCTGCGTGCCGCAAGGAGCTTCCCCGTGCGACCTGTGGGCAGAAAGATTGAGTACAACTGCAGGGAGCTGTTCGATCTGTATCGAAAGGAGACCCGAGTCGAGGAGCTGAACAGCTTGCACGGCGACGCAGAGGCAGCTTTGCGCCTGATCGCATGGATGCGAGCACTGCCGCAGGTTGGTTGTCGACCCGTTTCGGAAACAGATTGCGCAGCTGGCTGTGTGACCCTCTGCTCCTGGCAGCATCGTTGAGACAGAAGAATGAAGCTCTCCCTTGCCTCAACGAATACTATCAAACAATTTGTCGACTATGTGCACGACTGGCCAAATTTTGCTGAAACTGAAAATATTGCCAAAACAGCTTGCAGCATGTGCTGTTCACAGCCGTTGCAGTGACGGCAGAGAAGTGGAGGAGGATTTCAGTAAAATATCTTACATGACGCTGCCGCTCGCAGGAGGACTTCGACAAGCTGTTTGAGCATTTTCTGCACCAGTTGCGGCGGGCGTGAGAGCCGGTCGCCCGACCGCGATGGTCGCGGCCCAGCTCATCGGTTCCGCGCTCGAAAAGATCTGCGACGCGGCTTCCGGCCGCAAGTATGCCTCGCTGCGACAGGAGACGAAGGTGCGGCGCGTTGAAGTGTTGGTGAGCGGTTCAGTTGTGGGCGCTGGCACTCGTTGCAAGCTCACACACAAAGAGGCCTACTACATCATTTTGTCATGACTGCAGGAGCTGCTTGATCGGCTGCCGACTCTGCTGGAGGATTATGGCGCGCAACCGACAGGCGCGCCCGCGCTGACAGGTGTGAGAACGGAAGATGCAAACATGTGCTGTGTTAGCTGCTTTACAATGCTTCCATCCATCACAATGCATCCATGCAACACTAGACAGCTGACAACACTAGACAGCTAGACAGCATTGCACTTGGCTCAGGTCCCTCAGCTTCAGTAGCTGCCGGAGAAGAAAGTGCGCCAGCTGACAGCACCGGCAGCGCCGCGGGAACCCCGCGGGCGGGCGACGCTCCCAATGGTGGCGCGGCAGCAGCAGATGGCCGTGACACGACAGACTATGTGGCGGCGGCGCACCTGCCGGTCGCCGGCGAGCACGCCCTGCCGGCGACAGAGTCCGACGCGGCAGAGGCGGTGATGCGCGTCACGCTGCAGGATGAGCCCCCCCCGATCGTCAGCCCACGCGCGCTCTCGGATGAGGCTGCCCAGAGTGAGAGCATCTGCTTGTGCCTTCTCAACTGATATCTTGAGGAAGTATTTAGTCTGCAGTGGCGCAGATGGCTTCCGATTTGAGCACATCTGCCTCGCCAGTAGCTGTCAGCGCGTGTGCTGGAGCTTGTGGTATCTCCAATCTGACCTTGACCTTGCATGGCGCCGCTGCAGCGCTGCTGGAGATCCTGCGGCAGGCGGTCGACACGCGGAAAACTGCGCTGGTGGAGGTGGCTCTGGACCTCATACAGCGTCTCATCGCCCACCAGGCGCTGCAGGTGGTCCTACACTGGGGCGCCAATCTGCCCAATGTTGCTGATGCCATGGGAGTCAGTTGTCCTGGCAAAATGGTCTCCAGCAAGAGCATGATGCAGCATAGCGAGTTTGGTGATTGAGTATTGCTGTACTCGTGGCTGTGTTGGAATCAATGCCCAGATATTCAAGAAGATGCCGCCGCCACAATACAGGGGCGGGTCTACACCATCAACCACCGGCGGGACGCGGGCGCGACCAAGAGCAAGCGGCGCGTGGCGCCGGAGGACGACGAGGAGGACGCTGTGGACGACACGGAAGCCCTGCCACCGCAGGTGCCGCATCTTTTGTGCAGTTTTCTAAACTCCATGCGTCGATCGCAATCCCATAGGTCGACAGCAATGCTCACGAACGGCAGGCCTTTCAGCCTGACTGATGCCAGCTATGCATCGATGCGCCACTGCAGAATGACAGGCTCAGGCAGGATGAGACAGGCTAAGATTGCTGTTATTTTCGAAGCTGCAGGCGCAGGCGGTGGAGCTGCTGTGCCGGTGCGACGACATTGCGGATGACGGCGTGGAGCTGCGCGTGCTCAAGGGCCTCCTCACCGCCGTCACCTCCAATACCCTGCACATTCATGGGCAGGCGCTGCTGCTGGTGCGCGTGCAGCAACCTGCAGCCAACTCCTCGCCAGTTCCTGCTGATGCCGCTACAGGCGTTCAGCAGCTGCAAAC
>JAABUL010007101.1_pt1 | contig 12351 bp, 1 predicted proteins | sample 5559151 | NCBI WGS metagenome assembly JAABUL01 (sample SAMN10711876, study PRJNA513368) | rock metagenome | isolation source: Antarctica rocks | place: Antarctica: Victoria Land, Pudding Butte sud | reverse complement strand
ATATTGTTTCTCGAAATTGTGTTCGAATATTATTCGAATTTCGATTTTAGTTAAAATAACAAAAAATATTCTAATATTTTTGCTATTTGAGAGCGTATACAAATCTTGTAAAATAAATACAATTGTATAAAAAAACAACTAAGAAATGCACAAAGAGTGCAGACAAAATATTACAATAAAAAAATCAAGTCTTAATATTACAAAATAGAAAATAAAATTATATTCTCTATTAAGAATTTTAAAAATATTCGACTCAAAAAAAAACTTTTCTACAATTATACAAGATTGTTTTCTATTATAAATGTTGTCGAAACACAAATATATCGATTGCAATTTTTAGACAATTAACAAATCTATTCGATTTTCTATATTTTGTTTCTCGAATTCTATTATTAGAATTTTAATGCTATTAAATCGACGCAAATAATACTAATAGACAAGAACAAAAAGTAAAAGATAGAGAAAATTCTAAACAAGAAAAAGAGATAGAGAAAATTCTATTATTTTATTTGATAAAAAAAAAATTCTTTTTGCAAAAACAGTTAAATATTAAAACAATTCTTGATTTATACAAATACGATACTAAAGCAATTCTACAAACAACAGCAAATTGCTATTTTTGTTTTTAAAACAAAAAAGTTATATTTTCGAATAAATCGAAACAATCTAGTAAAGCAGAACTAATATAGTTTGATTAACAGTATTGTGCGAACAAGACAGAATCTCTACTATTATTAAATTATATAAGAAGTTAAATAAAAATCGCAACTTTTTAAATTTAATTACAATAATATAAAAAATAATATATTTTTGCTATTTAATTCTATATCTTTTCTAGATAGATTTTCTAGTCCAAATAATCTTCTAGTAAATATATAATAAGTTTTAATTGCGTTTATTATCTAAATCAATCTAATTGTATTTAATAACAAGATTTTTTTTTAACTCTTTTTTCTGATTGTTACGCATATTAATTTTTAACTTATTTTTTATTGTTGTTGTTCGTACACGATAATATAGTAGTTGCAAATATACTTTTAAGTTTTTGTAATTGTAGTAGAAAATATACTTGTACAATTAGTAACAATCTTTATTTTGCAAACAAGTATATTTTCAAAAATTTAATTAGAATATTTAGCTTAATTCTCGAAAAAACAAAATTGTATATATTGTCGACAACAATATTAATATACAAAAGAAATTTTTGTCTAAATATTTATACTGCTTTTTTTTAGAAAAATCTAATCAATATAATTTCTAATTAGAAACAAAACAAATAGTACTATTTTTAGTAAGATTTTTCTTAAACTATATCTGATATATTATTTAGATATTGATATTAGCTAATATAAATTTTTTTTTTTTCGAAAAATCAAAGTTGTTTTTTTTTAAAAAAAGTTTCGATAAATGTATTTAATAATATATTACATTTAGTATTTTTTGCTAAATATTATACAAATATATTAGAGTAGTCTCTATACTATCTAGTCGATTTGTCAAAAATAGCAATTTTTTGTTGTTATATTTCTATTTGTTAATAGAGCGCAAAACAAATTTAATTTTAGCAAAAAAATTAGACAATTTAAAACTGCTATTTTTAGCTAAAATTTGCTATACAAATATTAGTAGATTAACAATTCTCTTGCAAAAGCAACAAAAAATCTCGAAATACTAATATATTAGTTTTTGATACAACTGTGCAAACTAAATCTACAGAACAACAAACAACAGTACAACAAATATAATGTAGATTTTTTTTATTTATATACTATACAATATATTAATATAGAAAAAAAACTACAAAAAAAGTTCTATTTATTATTGTTTTTTTATTATTCTGCAGATAGTGTAAACACTATAGACAGTAAAAAAATACAAAAAAAGTAATATCGAAAACGCGAACAAAAAAATTGTCGACTTTATTTGAAAATTACTATTGATATTAGTCTTAGTAAAATTTTACAACAATTTTGCTATATATATTTATATTGATAGTATTGCGTTCTGTTAGATATTAGTCGATATTATTAGAAATCTATATTATCTCTAAAACTTATATAAAATGCTAAGAAAATTTACTGTTTTTGTTGCTACAACTACAGACACACTCTATTAGTATTATATATATCGAAAAGAAGTTGCAAAGAGATTGTTACAAAATTATTTTAAATATATTATAATAATAAAAAGAGTGCAATATTCTAGAAAATAAATATTACTATTGTATCTAATATTAAGCTAATTCGATTCGACTTAAACGCGCAAATCGAGATAATTTACAGAATAAAGAGATTTTTATTGCAGAATTACAAATTAACACTGCGCAAAAAACAAAATGTCTAGTAAAGAATATTGTATATAATATTTTGATTTTAGCTAATTCAAAACTGTAGTATAATCTAATTGTAATTTCTAAAAATAAACTACTGTTGTACAATAAGTAAAAAGCTTTTCTCGAATTCTCGATCTATAGTCGAAAAGTATTTATAGAAATCTTGTTCGATTACGGAATCGCTATTCAATAATATACAAGAGAAACACTCTTGTTGCTATTGTAGCAATTTTCTGCCCGTAATATGTAAAAAATATAGAGAACAATACAAGAAAAGTCTATTTATATATTTTTATTAACAAACAAATTGATAACAGACACAAAATATAATCGCGATTATTGCATATCTGCAGCGCATAGCAGTCAGCAAATATAGTACTAATTCTAAAGATTAGAATTTTGAAAAAAGAAACAATTGTAATACTATAATTATAATATTTCAAACTCTGTCGTAACTTGTAATCGAATTATATTATGCGTCAAAACAGCGCTCAGATTCTGTCTTAACAGTAAAAAGTTTTTTTTTCGAGAATTTCTTTCTGAATTCTTACAATTTATTTCTTTTATAATTGTAGATCTATCTTTCTATTCCGCTCTCTATACGCACAGCGTGCGTCTTGATAGCGTCACTTCTATTATACGATCGTGTAATCTTACAGTTTTATTACTTAGAATAATATTTAGATTTCTAAAATCTTTAATATAGATTAAGAATCTCTTAGATATTTTTATGTTATTTACAAACAAAACAAATATTCTTTTTTTCTTTAAATATTAAGTTGTGTTTTCTTTTTTAGCATCTAGCTTTCTTCTTTACGTTGTTTAATTAATTGTTATTTTTAATATTAACTTTTTCTTCTCTATATTGACGCAAGTTATATATTTATTCTGCTTAAAAGAATGCTTTGTAATAGTTTTCGATTTCAAAGATAACTTATTTATTAATTATATTAGTATTAATAATACAAACAATAAAAGAACGCAATCTAAAATATTAATATTTGTTTTCCTTAAAATATTCTATTTGTTGCTGTTTTGTTAGCTCTAATCAAATTAATTTTCGTTGTTAAGAGTTCGATTAATATATATTTTTAGTTATATCTTTTAATAAATTGTAATTATTTAACTATATTAAATATTAGTTTTTAAAATTATTTAATATAGTTTATATTAAATATCTTCTACTAAAAATATTTGTCTTAGTATTGACTTTACTTTTTAAGTATACTTGCAATTAGTTAACAAATACAACAATTATATCTAGCAAATCGAGAAAAAATATAATAGAGATTTAATAAAGATTTAGTTTAGATATATCGCAAATCTTTGTTGTTAAATAAAAATATTTATTTAATTTTTTTTAAATTCTTTTTACAAGCAAACTTGCAATTAGTTAACAAATACAAACTTATTCAACAAATTAAAAAAAATGTAACGAAAATCTAACAAAGATTTGATTTAGATATATTGCAAATCTTTGTTATTAAATAGAGATATTTATTTAATTATTGTTCTTCTTTTTCAATTCTCTCTATAAGTATATTTATAGATAGTAATATTAAATTCTATATCTAGAGAAGATTTAACGAAGATTTAATCTAGATATGCTTCAGTTCTTTGCTATTAGTTTGAAATAATTATTTGAATATTTTCTTTTTTCTAGAATTCTTTCTATAAGCACTCTCGCAATTAGCTAATAAATTTGACAAAGATCTAACAAAGATTTAATAGAAATCTAGCAAAGATCTAACTTAGATCTTTGTTACTATTTAGAGATAATTATTTAATTGTTGTTTCTTTTAACAATATCTCTCTACAATTATTTTCGCAATTAATTAACTTATTTGTCAATATTTAGCAAATATAGATAAGATTTGTTTAGACTTTTTCGAGATTAACTTACTTTTATATAACAATTATTTATTTGTAGACTGATTGTCGGATCGGATTTCGGTTCCAACTATTGAAATCAACCCGACCCAACAATTTCAACCCTAGGAATCGACCTGAAACCCGAGTCGATTTTTATTATTTTAAAATCGACTCGACTCGACTCGAGTTGATATTTGATTTCAATATTAGAAATCGAATCGAATTGTCAAGAAATCGAAAATAACGTTATTATGCCAAGAATTACTAATTTTAGAATAAAATATTTTATTAATAAAATACAATATTTGCACCTATAGGTTCTATAGATCTTATAGACGCAATTTATTAATAAAATACAATATTTGCATCTATAGACTCTATAGATCTTATAGATGCAATTTATTAATAAAATATATTATTTGTATTTATAGACTCTATAGAATCTATAGATGCGATTTAATTATTTTCTTTGTAAAAAGTAGTAATGCATTACTATAATATATTATCTTATTATAATTAAATAATCAAATATTATTAAATATATATTAACTATATATTAACTATCAATAATTATAATATAATTATTTAAATAGTCTTGACGATTTAAATCGATTTTTCGAATCGATTTTCGATTTTAATTCTAGAAATCGATTTGATTCGACTCGGTTTTCGATTCCAACTTTAGAAATCAACTTGTCAAGACTTTCGAATTGAGTTAATTCAAATTGTCAAGATTCGGATCGATTAATCGACTCAAACTCGATTAATCGATTCGATACAATCAGTTTATTTATTTGTTTAATATTGTCTCTCTATTTAAGTTATTAGTTAACAATAAAGACAAATTTACTTTTATTTACTCAATTATTGCTCAAGCTTTTTAGTACAAAATCTTTATCTTAAGTATTTATACAAGTTTTTTACTTTTTTTGTCGATTATATTGTTTCGAGAAATACTTGATTTTTAATTTATTAATATTTAAGTTTGAGAAAATATTATTAAGAAAAAAGTATAAATGTTTTTTGTTGTTAAATATATTAAGAACTTTTTTGTTGCAAAATATAATTTTTTGTAACAATTTTTGCGTATATTTCTCTTTTTGTATTGCAAGCTGAATTTTTTATCTTTTTTGTATTTTTTTGAAAATATCTATTAATATTTTCTTTAATATTTAAATATCAATTGTTAATAGAGTAAAGAATATACTCTTAATATATTGTTTCTTAAAATTAATTAATATATAAACTTTGTATATATATTTCTTAATATAATAACAAATTATAATCTTTATTATTTTTATTGTTTTTAAGATTATAAAACTAAATATATATTTAATCAATAAATAGATCTTAAAACTTTCTCGATTTTTGTTAAAAAATAAAGATATAAAAATCTTAATTATTACTAAACTTATAAATATTTTTTTTGCGTTAATTTGAATCTAGTTGTAATTTAACAAGACTTTAATTAATTTAAGTAGACTTATATTTTAATAGCTTTTTTTTTAAGAAACAAATTTATTTAACAAAATCTAAATATAGTTGCAAGACTTTCTATTGCTATTAAAGCTATAATAATTCTTAATTATTTTGCAAATTTACTTTATTATATAAAATTAACAATTCTTTATTATATTGTAAAACTACTCTCGTATAAATATATCTTTATTATAGAAAGAGTTAATAATATTATCTTTTTTATTTACTTTAATACAAAAAAATTGCTTATATTATTGTTATACTAATTTTTAATACAATCTGAACAATTTGCTATCTTTCTTTATATATATTCTATTAGTATAAACAATTTAATTTTTTGTTAAAAATCGATTTAAGATTTATATTTTTTACTAAAATATTTAGTAACAAACGTAATTTACAAAAATATATTTGTATACTAGATATAACAACTTTATACTTTAATATAAAGATATATTTCTAATATTATTTTATCTTATTTTAAAAAAGCTTTTTATTGCAACATTAAGTTTTGCGCAATAACAATATATTGTTTTGACTATTTATAAACTTAGATATTTAAGACGTAAATTTTGTATTATTAATTCTTAAAAACAAAATATCAATTTTATTGTAGAAAGATTGAAACAATTGTAATATATATATTTTTCTTCTTCGAGATTTGTTTTCTATAAACAAGATATTAATTGTAAATTGTATTAAGTTATTAAGATACTTAATAATTAGAAAGAGACTTATATTGTAATTTAATTGTAAAAACAACACTTCTATTTTTTTGTTCTTTTTATTATTAATTAACAATATTTGTCTTTTATATTTAATTGCAATATATAAGAGTTCGAAGATCTTAAAATTTATGCTAGTATTAAAAATTTTATTATTCTTTTATAAGACAAATTAATATATTATTTTAAAAATCGAAAAAACAATAATATATTTATTTGTTATATTTGCGAAGTTTGCTTAGAAACTATAAGTAGCAACAATTAAGATACTTAAATATATTAGTAATATAACTTGTATAAGTTTATTGTAATATCTAAGTAAGAATACATATTTTAAAAACAAGAAAAATAATATTTAAAAAAAAATTAACAAAGAAAAGCTATTATAATATATTGAAATATATTAACAATTAAAACTATTCTAAATTTAATCGAAATTTTGTCTAGATTTTAACAAAATAAAAAAATATATAATATTTATTGCTCTAATTTATAGTGTAATTCTCTTGTAACTTTTACGCAATTTGTCGAAAACAATTGTAGTTTTATTAATTTATCGAAAATTTGTTTTATTGTTTTGACTAAGATATTTCTTGTATTAAAGAATACAATCTCTCGAATTTCAAATTATTAAAAAATTAATTTTGTATCTTTTTTTTTATTTTTTTTTATATTCGAATTTTTATTTTTTGTTAAGTTAACTCTTTTGCGTCGACAAAATAAGAAAAAGACTAAAAATATTATAAACACAAAACAAATATTGTATATATTAGATATATATTATTTTTGTTTAATTATAAACTTTGTATTCAATTAATATAAAATAAGATTGTTAAATATATTACTTTGTTTAAAAATGCAAGAAAGATATCGAATTAAATATATTTAATCTCTTAATATAAATAACAAGCTAGCTAGTAGTTTTGTTTCTTTTTTAAAGTTATTAATTTTAGACTGATTGTTCGGATCGGTTTTTCCCCGAAATCTATAACCCGACCCGAAAGTTATATCTAATTAGATCAAGTTTTAACCTAATATAGTTAGTATTTTCATAATTTATGCAATTCGGTTCCAACTGTTGGAACCGAACGATTAGTCTAATTAATTTTATTTTTTACAATACAAGATAGCAAAATTAGAAAATTTCTAATACAATTTATCTATAGCAATTTATCTATAGCAATATATTATTGTCTTCTTTATTTTTAAAACAAATTTGGTTTCTATTTTCTAAAAATCTTAAGTTAAATCTTGTCGACAAAAATATATTTGTCAAACAACTATTTTAATCGCAAAATTAATTATTAACTCTCTCTTTATTTAAATTAATAAGAAATAGAATACAAATCAAGTTACTATTAATTTGTATTTTTGGAAATAATAGAGCGCTCTTTTATAATTTAACAATATTATTTTTATTTTTAATATTGTCTCTATCTTTAATCTTCTTATATAATAGTATAAGCTCAACATTATATTACGCAAGAGAATAAAATAAAATAAAATAAATAATTAGTTAATTGTTGTCTAATAGTTTAATAAATAAGATCTTAATTAAACTATCTAGTTGAAATTTCAATAACAAAAACGCAATATTTAATAGAATAAAATAATATAACTTTACTTCTATTAATTGCACTATACTTAGATTGCTCTTATCTACTAAAAAAAATTAATTGTTTGTTATAACAAACAATAAAACAATATTCGACAACAATAAAAGAAACCAATATTGTATTAAAGTTGATTTTAAAACAATTATTATATATTTTAATCAATTTTTTTAAATTATTTTGTCGAGATATATATATATTTACTCTCTTGTTAATTTCTTTCGAGACAAAAATATTCTTTTTTAAATTTTTAAACAAGTAAACAAATTGCAAACAATACAAATTAAGAGATTAAATAATAAACAAAATTAAATATATTAAAGTATACTTTAAAAGAAAATATAAATTCTAACAACTATATATTATAAATTATAAATAAATATTTAACTCTATTTGTTATTCTCTTAAGTAGCAATCTTAATCAAATTTTATATTTTCGAAGACTTTAGTTATTAAAACTCTTAGTTCTTTTGTTGTATTTATAATTTTTGTATAATTTTTTTTTTATATGTTTTGTTTGTGTTTGTGTTTTGTTGTTAATATTGTAATACAAAAAGCTTTTTTAAGTATAAATCTTATTGTAGATAATACGATTTATATATATTTAAGAAGAAGATTTTTTATCTATTATTTTTTTGCAAACTGTTAAATAGAATTTTCTTTATTGTTATTATTGTTGTTTTCTTCAACAACAAAGCTACAAATTTTGAAGCTAACACAAATAATAAAAGAACAAGACTTTGTTTAAACTTAATATTCTAAGTAATTAGTTTAATACTATTCTAGCAACAATCTAATCTAGATATTTTCTAGATTTAATTTAAATATTTTCTAGATCTAGTTTAGATATTCTCTAAACTTAATTTAAATCAAATATCTTCAAAAATTATATTGTTGCTTTTTAAGATCTTTATTATTAGACAATAATAATACGCTAGTCTTTTTGCTAATATTAATAATAACATATTTAGATTATATTCTAGTTTTAACTCTACTAGTTCTTATATATTTATTGCAATTACAAAATAATTTAAGAGACTCAATATAAAGATTTGAAACTTTTTGCATTTATTTATTTTATAAACAATATTAATTGGATACTTTTGTCGCGCTCTTATTTGTCTTTTACTATTATTTTTCTTGTTTTTCGCATAAAGTGCAAATTTGTTAATTAAATAAATTGCTTTTGCTTGCTAACAACTAGTTATAACTTTATATTTTAATTTTGCAATAATATTTTTGCAAATACAATTAATATATTTCTTAAACTTACGCGTTTTCTTAAATTTATTAAAATTGTTTTAATACTTAATGTTAAAATTAGTTGCAAATATTATATACTTATAGATATTATTAATATTCTTTTGTTATATTGCTAGTTATATATTTTAATTATTATACTTAATTTTCTTCTAGCTATAATCTTTAAACAATAATAAAATAATAGTCTCTTTGTTAATATTAATAATAATCTACTTATTTTGTACTCTAGTTTTAATTTTGTTAATTTTTGAATATTTATTGCAATTGCGAAATAGTTTAGATAACTTAATTCGAAAATTACTTATTATTTGCTTGCAACTATTTAATAAGCAATACTAATAAAATACTTTTGTTGCGTTTTTCTCTACTTCTATCTTCTTCTTTTCGACAACAAAAAAAACTTTCTTCTTAATATATTGCTTATTATAGTAGTCGAATATAGACTAGAAATATTACAATTCTAGACTAGACAGACTTTGCTCTTCGATTATTCTTCGGATCTTCGTTTTTTAGTCTCGAATATACTACAGATAATGTCTAGCGTCTTAACACTTATAGTACTTTTATCTATTTTCTATATATAGTTAGTTTTGTATAGCTAGTATTCTTGTCAATTAACTATATACTAGTTATTAAAACTCTAATTTTAATATAATACTAGCTATCTCTTTAGATACAATTTTGCAAATCGTATTCTAAAAATATTTATATTTGCTATTTTTTTTGTTCTATAAAACAAGTTCTAGATATAAAACTACTAGATAAATATTTTGCAAAACAAAACTAAGTTGCAGCAATAAATATCTCTTAATCGATATATAATTTAACAATATTTAATTTTGTTAATTTTCTAGTAAATTTGTTAAAATAAATAGACAATAGATTGTTTTAACTACAATTTAATAAATTTGTTAGAATAAAATTAATAAATTTGCTAAAATAAAAAAATAATAGATTGTTCTAACTTCGATTTAATAAATTTGCTAGAATAGAATCAATAAATCTGCGAGAATAAAATCAATAAATTTGCTAAAATAAAATTAGCAAATCTGCTAGATCAACAATTACAATATAATTTTGTTGTTATTTTTAAATAATACTTTTGCTTTTGTATACTAAAAGATTTGCTATATAACAAAACAATACTTTAAACAATATCTATTTTTAATATTAAAATTTTTGTTTTGCGAGTAATATAAGTTCTTCAATATTTGTATAATATTAAATATATTTAATCTCGAATTTTTATTCTTGTTTACAAATATTTGTACTATCTATATTTTATCTATATCTACAATATAATTAACAAAAAAATAGTTTTAAAAAATAAAGTCAAATTTAGTTCTAGCAAAAATTGCAAGTTATTTAAGATATTCTTAATAAATAAAAATTAATTAAATATTAATATTGTTTCTTATTACAACTACTATTTTGTAAATATTTTATTAGATTAATACAATTTCGAAAAAAATTTAGAGCTCAAAGAATATTCTAATTTATTTAAAAACAATATATTGGGGTTTTTGTTATTTGTTCGATTCAATTTTTACAAAACTATAATTGATAAACCAATTAAATTAAATTAATTTAATAATATAGATTTGTTAAATATATTAATTCAATCTTTAATATATTAGTTGCTAGATAGCAGTTTTGCGCAATTTTATAACAAATATATAAAAAAAAAAAAAAAAAAAAAGTTAAATCGATATTGTATTCTAGTTAATCAACTTAACAATTTTAATAAAAGTTAACAAAAAATATCTTAATTTTTTTGAAAAATAGTTAAGAGTAATTTAAATTTCGATTATTCTATAAAAATAGTATTACAATTGTCGAGTTTCGAGTTAATAAAAAAATTAATCTCGACTATATTTGCAATCTAAAAATTTAAATTAATTTCTTAAAAATATATTTAAGTTAAGCAAAATTAATAGTAAATATTTAAAACAAAACAATATATTATTTTTGATACAAATACAATAATTTATTAGTTTAATACAATTTGTTTAAAGCTACTATATGTTAATTAAAACAAAAGCTTTTTTTTCTTAAATTAAAGAAACTATATTTATCGAGTCTACTTATATAGTTTACAATTTTAACAACAATAGCAAATATAATTATTCTTATAGATCTAGTTTATAAGTAAAAAATCGACTTAACAATATTTATTTTGTTTGTAATTTTAAATCGAAGTTATAAAATATAGAAAACAATAGATACTTTTTAGATCTTTTTTAGACTGACCGCGTCGGGTCGATTAATTGACCCGAATCTTGGCGATTCGGGTCAACTCGACTCGAAAGTCTTGGCGAGTCGATTCCTAAAGTTGGAATCGAAAATCGAGTCGGGTCGAGTTGATTCCTAGGATTGAAATCGAAATTCGATCCGAAAAATCGACTCGAATTGCCAAGACTATTTAAATAATTATATTATAATTATTAATAGTCAATATGTAGTCAATATATAGTCAATATATATTTAATAATATTTAATTATTTAAATTATAATAAGGTAATGTATTATAGTAATGCATTACTACTTTTTAAAAAGAAAATAATTAAATCGCACCTATAGGTTCTATAGACCCTATAGGTGCAAATAATGCATTTTATTAATAAATTGCATCTATAAGATCTATAGAGCCTATAGATGCAAATATTGCATTTTATTAATAAATTGCATCTATAAGGTCTATAGGACCTATAGGTGCAAATATTGCATTTTATTAATAATAATAAAATCTAAATTTAGTAATTCTTGGCATAATGACGTAATTTTCGATTCCTTGGCAATTCGATTCGATTCCTAATATTGGAATCGAATATCGATTCGGGTCGGGTCGGGTCGGTTCCAAAATAATAGGAATCGACTCGGGTTTCGGGTCGATTCCTAGGGTTGAAATCGTCGGGTCGGGTCGATTCCAATAGTTGGAACCAAAACCCGACCCGACGGTTAGTCTAATCTTTTTATTTTTATTAAAAACTTTAAAAAGTTCGAACAATAAGTTACTATATTAATTTCTAGATTTAGCAATATTTTTTAATATTTTCTTTCTAAGAAA
>JAABUL010007100.1_pt1 | contig 12351 bp, 18 predicted proteins | sample 5559151 | NCBI WGS metagenome assembly JAABUL01 (sample SAMN10711876, study PRJNA513368) | rock metagenome | isolation source: Antarctica rocks | place: Antarctica: Victoria Land, Pudding Butte sud | reverse complement strand
GTCGAAGAGGTCGACCTCACCGCTGGGGCGGGTGGCGCCGGACTCATCGACCGTCGACCATGGGGCTACCACGGCGTCACCGAAGCTGAACTCGACCACCGGCCGGCCGGTCACCTGCACGGGCACCCAGCCCGGTACGCAGACGAACCGCATCGCGGGACCAGTCAGGACGGGCGGGCCGGGTCGAGGAAGCGCTCGAAGATCGCGCCCGTGGAGGCCGCTTGGACGAGCTTGTCGATCACGTCGACAGCCCAGTCCTCGCCCGACCAGTCCTGTGGCCGGTACAGCCCCAGAGCGGTGTTCAGCAGCACGTCTCCGGCGTAGACCGTGACGAACACCGCCGCCACGGCTCGCGGACCCCGGAGCCCCGCCCGCGCGGCGACGGCGTACGCCGCGCCCCACATCGTGCCGAGCGCCAGGTGGGTCGCGTTGTTCAGGCGCCATCGTGCCGCCGGCGTCTCGGGAGCGAGCCCGAAGACCTTCTCGGTGAACTCGGCGGGCGCGTAGCTGTCCTCTCGTCCGGTGATCGGCATCTCGACGAACTTCTGGAAGGCGGTCATGACGACCGTGCCCGCGACGCCCGCGACGACGCCCCGTCCCAGCACGTTCGTTGCCGTCGAGGCCTCACTCACCTACGTGGCCACGGTCGAGGACTGCCCGACCGGCCGCTGACCGAGGAAGAAGCCCACCGCGACGCCGAGCACGCCCAGCGACAGGTGGATCAGGTTGTCCAGCACGGTGTGGTACTCGTGCGGCAGGAGCCCGAATAGGTCCGGGACAAAGAAGCCCAGGACGCCGACGAGCAGGTACACCACGCCCAAACCGCCGACCACCGAACGCACGGCCCTGTGCGAGCCGCGAAAGCCAACACCAGCCATCAGTCCGCCGGTCACCAGGTGAATGACGTCTTCCGCGATGTCGATGTTCAGGACTCCGAAGAGCGACTTCTCTCCCAGCAGGACGCCACCGACGCCGATGAGCACGATGGTCACCCCCGACGACCTTGGCGTACAGACGTGCGTACATGCGACCTCCACGGTCGATTGAGTGTGTAGGGAGTGAGCGATCAGCGTCGAACAAGCTCGCGGACGACGGAGTTCACATCTTGCGCAGCACAGCCCCTCTGACCTGAACGCGAAGCTGCTTCGTCCAGGACGTCCGTATCTCGTCCATCTGCTCGAGCATCCGGTTCCCGAGCGCATCCAGCTCGGCAGCGCTGATCTCCACAGGCGGCGGGAACAGGTCGCGTTCCTCTTCCGCGGCGTGTGCGTCGAGGGTGGTGACGAACGCCTGCCAGTGGCCCTCATAGGCAGGGTCGGTTGGGTTCGTGCGCAAGAACGTCGCGAGTCGGTCGGAGACCTGGCGATGCTCGGCATGGGCGACCGCCACGAGGGTGCTTGCCGCCGCGACGGCGGGGTAGAAGAGGTCGTCCTCGATGCGCATGTGGATGTCGAGCTCCACCATCAGGTCGTCGACCCGCTCCTCGCGTTCAGCCGACCCTGCCGGCTTCCCGGTGATGTCCTTGCTCAGCGCCCGCAGGACATTGTGGTGCTCGATGAGCACCTGCTCAGCTCTCATTCGCCTACTCCTGTCGCTGCCCGAAGGGCCGTCGGCTTTCCGGGACGCACCTCGATCGATCCCGCGCGGATCCGGGTCTGGTAGCAGGGCAAGGGAGCGGTAGCCGGCCCGCGGACGACCTGCCCTGTCGCCGGGTCGAAGCGGGAACCGTGCCAGGGGCAGACGAGCTGCCCCCGGTCCATCCAGCCGTCCACCATAGGTGCGCCCAGGTGCGGGCAGAGCTCCCCGACGGCGAGGACGTCGTCGCCGTCCCGGAGCAGGACCAGGCCTACGCCGTCCGCCTCCACCCGCTGGGGGGTGCCCGCCTCGAGAGCTGCCTCGGCCAGCAGCGGCATCCACTCACCGGTGTCCCATCTCGCGCCGGACTGGTCGACCCCGACGCCCGACCGGTACACCAGGCTTGCGCCGAGATAGCCGCTCGCTGCCGTGATGCCGTAGCCGACGGCGCTGGCAGCAACGCCACGGGCGTGCCGACCGCACCGGCGATCGCACCACGACAGGACGTACAGCGCGGTCGCCGCGGCGTTCAGCGCCCCGTGGACGAGCCCGACGCGCCGGGACTGCTCTTTCGTGTGCTGCCAGTCGTTCAAGCCCGTCGTTGCCGCAGCCAGGCTGGCGAGGATCCCGACACCGAGGCTGACCCGGGACGCCTCCCGCAGCCCCGACTGGTTCCCCGGCAGCACCGCGGCGACGTCCAGGACCACCGTCGTAGCCACCGCACCCGTCGGTAGCGCCACCACGAGTGGGTGCAGCGGATGACCGAGCCAGGTGCCGTGCAACAGGTTGCTGATGCGCTCCCCTGCACCCCCGCACGCCGCCAGCGCGAACCCGAGAGCGTGTTCGAGGCGGTAGCCCGGACGGTCGAGCCAGCTCTGCCGGCCCAGCACCGACAAGACGCGGTCCCCCACGGCGCGGACCTTCTCCTCAGGCCGCCCCGTCCGGGCGTCCGAGTTCAGGTGCGGACTCATCTCGTCATCACGACGTCTCCTCTAGGTTCCGCAGCGAAGGTACCTGCGCCGGCAGCCTCGTCACAGCTGCCCCGCCATGGCTGCGCAGCCCCTGACGTGGACGGCAGCCGCCTGGGTGGCGCGGTCGGCCAGCACGAGCCGGCCGGCTCGAACGGCCCAGTCCAGGCGTAGGAGTCGTTCGTCCGCCGCCGACGACGGGCTGCCGCCGGCGTAGCGCTGTCGCTGCCGCCGCCTGAGACCGTCAGCTGCTGCGACGAGCACGAGGATCTACCCATCGGGCACCCTCGCCCCGACCACTGTCACCAACGTCATGATGGAGAACACCTAGCCCGCCCCCGCCCGGTACCGGTTGTGCCACACCCACCCGCCCACGAGGACCACGAGGACCACGGTGACCGCAACCACAGCGCTCACCAGGCCCGGCCCAGCCGAATCCCGCGCCTGTTCCCAGGCCAATGCCATCGTCGGACCGACCGACACCCAGGGCACGACCGCCCACCCACGGACCCGCCCGTTGAACACCAGACGCTGGCCGCGGGCCTGTCGAGACCGCAACGCCGTCGTCGCCGCCGCCGCCGCGGTCGCCGCTCCCACCAGCAGCCACGCCAACACCATCTACGAAGACTGCCGCACCGAAGGGACGCCGAACGGGACTCCACACCCAGACACCTCCCGTACCCGCTCCGTCGGGCCGAAAACGGGTCACCGCCGACCAATGACTCCTCCGGGTTCCGGCGCGGCTTCCGCACGGTCGACACCGGCGTGTAGCCGTACCTCCCACACCGTGCCGTTAAGGATCGTTTGCGCGATACCGGATCGCGGTGGATGATCTCGCGGCCGCTGACGCCGATCAGCTGTGGTCCGGGTGGGTGAAAGCTGCGACGGGTGGGGCCAGCCCTGCCGGACTGAAAGCCGGTGAAAGTTCGGCTGCGGTCGCCTCCCGTGCCAGCCTGAGCCGGTGATGCCAACGTCGACTCCGCCGGTCCTGCGGATCCTGCGCGTGGCGTTCGCGGCGTTGGCGGCGGTAGCCGTCGCGGCGGCCGATGCCGCCGCCGTGCGCACCACGGGGTCGGTGGGGAACCTGCTGAGCTACTTCACCATCGAGAGCAACGTTCTTGCGGTACTCGTCCTGGCCGTCGGCGGCATCGCCGCACCCGCCGGCCCGCCCTGGGCCTGGATCCGCGGGCTGGCAACCTTAGCGATGGTGGTGACCGGTGTCGTGTCGTCTACGCGGCGCCGCTCTCCGGGGGGGAGGTCGGGCTGATCGACCCCTGGGTCAGCACCGTCCTGCACCAGGTCACCCCGGTCGTCGTCGTGCTCGACTGGGTGATGGGCCCCCGGTGGTCCGGGCGCCGCGCCGCACACAGTGGTGGCTGCTGTTTCCGCTGGCCTACTTCGGGTACTCGCTGTTGCGGGAACCGGCGGCCGGGTTCTACCCCTATCCCTTCCTGAACCCTCGGCTGTCCGGCGGATACGGCCGGGTCACGGTCTACGTCGTGGTCCTCGCCGTGGTGATGGCCGGCCTGGCGCTGCTGATCGGCGCGGTCGGCGTCGCGTCCGGCTGGGCCGGAACCCGCCGCCCCGGAACCCGGCTTCCGCGGGTGACCGGCCCGACCGCGCTCACGCTGTCGGGTCCAGCGGCCACTCGCGGCGACCCGTACTACGCCTGACCGCTGTGGCGCCGCCCGCCACCATCGGCGCGGGCACTGATCGCCGCCTCGGCGGCCCTGGCCATCGGTCCAGGCCTTTCCCGTCCCACGCCAGGACGAGTGCCAGCTGCTCGGGTTCACTCGGCATCGCGCAGTCTCCGGAAGACGTGCGCAAGGGATATCACCGCGTCGGCGGCGAGACCCGCCTTGCGTCGGGTCGGTGTCCCGCCATGTTTGAGGTGGTTCGCGAACTCGATGGTGGCCCGCGCGAGTCTCCGGATCGGAGCACTGGCCGGCCCGGCTGCTTCAACCTCGACGACCCGGTCGAACCGGGTCTTGGTCTGGTCGATCGGCGGGTCCTGCTCGCCCGGCGCGCTGTGCCGGGCGGGATCCCACACCGCTGCGCTGATCGTCTCGACCAGCCGCACACAGCTGTTGCCGACGTTCGCGTAGTCGCTGGGCGTCGCCGCCATACCGAACAGCCGGCGCACTTCACTGATCTCCGCGTCCACCTCGCGCCAGCCGGTGCGCCCAGCCGGGCTGATCGGCTCACCGAGCGTCTGGTGGTCCGCCCGCTCAGCCAGACGACGCACAGCAGTCAGCGGCTCGTCGAAGAGCTCGCGCACGAGCTTGCGGCGACACATCCAGCTGCCCTTGCAGCTCCGCTCCATCCAGTAGGTGCGCCACTCAGCGTAGGTACGAAACGGAACGTCGAAAGCGACACCCAGGCGGCGGGTGACCTCGCACGCTGTGCGGATCGCTACCGGCAGGTCATCGTCGCGCAGCCGTGTCATGCCGTCTGTTCCGTACGCCTCAAGGTCGCTTCGGAGCTGGCGGAGGAAGGTCTCTGCGACTTCGGCGTCGGGGGTAGTTGTCACTGGAGCGCGTCGGATCTGCTCGAGGAGCGACAGGTTGACGCGGTCACCGGATACCCCGCTTAGACCTCCGCGCCAGATGTCGTCTGCGGTCCGTGGATGGAACAGGTCATCGGCCTTCACCGGGACACCGCTGGTTGAGATCGCGCAATCGCGCGGTAGATGCTCGACCTGGCCACCCCGAACAGCTCGGCCAGCTCGGCGCCGGTGTGGGTGCCGGCGGTGTGCAGCTCGACCAGGTGCCGGTGCTGAGCCGCCGACAGCTTCGGGGCTCCCCCACGCAGCCGGCCCTTGGCCTTCGCGATCGCCATCCCCTCTCTGGTCCGGGCCCGGATCAGGTCCGCCTCAAACTCCGCGACCATCGACAACACGTTGAACAGCAACCGCCCGACCGGATCCGTCGGATCGTGCACCGACCCACCGATCGACAGGCGCACCCCGCCCGCGGTCAGCTCATCAACGATGTTCCGCGCGTCCGGGACCGACCGGGCCAGCCGGTCGAGCTTGGTGACGACGAGGGTGTCCCCGGCGCGGACCGCGGCGAGGGCCTGGCGCAGCCCGGGCCGGTCCCGGTTGGTCCCGGTTGGTCCCGGTCCGGCCGTGGTCGACGTATACCGCGCGCCGCCGGCACCCCGAGTCGGCCGAGGGCGTCTCGCTGGGCGGTGAGGTCCTGCTCGTCGGTGGAGCACCGGGCGTACCCGACCAACATCTGCCCGCTCACAGCCTGACCCCCGCCTGGGACGTCATGCCGGAACGGGCATCGACGCTGGCGGCTCGGGGTACTCCCCCTGCGCGTACCGGAGCCGCTGGTTCACGTCATTGATCGCCTGACGCACCGCGCGCTCGTCACCGCCGGCGACCATCAGGCCGTCATCGGTCAGCCGGTCCCCCAGGTGCCGACTCAGGTCGGCCAACCGGTCCCGGCCCCCCATCAGATGGCCCTCCAGCACCGCACACACCCCGATCAGCGCCGTTACGTCAGCCGGCCCCACCGGACACCCACCCAAACTCGGCTCATCGACCATCCCTGACTGTCCCAGCCGGAGCACCCTCGCCCGGACAGACACGCGGGCGGGTCTGCTGGGACACCGCGACCAGGGCCGACGTCGCCACCGACCCCGGCCGGCGGGTGTCCCGGCAGGGGAACCCCACCCGGGACGGGCCGACCACGCCTTCGCGCGACGAGCCGGTCGGCCGGCGGGGCAGCAGCAGCGAGCGGGGTGGCACACGCTGCTTGCCGCCCGGGTGCGCGTCGTCGTTCAGGACGACAGGAGCATCCGGCGACTCATGTCCCACAGCCGGTCGGCTGCCTCGGGGTCCAGTGCGTGGGAGGCGGCGTCCGCGGGGATCAGGTCGGCTGTCACGGGCAGCATCCGATCGTCGACGGGTGCGATGTCGTTGTCCTTGAGGTAGACCCCGCCGATCCCGTCGAGTTGTGGGCTGGTGGCGGCGAACACGAGCGTCGCGGCGCCCTGTTCGGCGGTCTTCTTCCCTGCCGCCGGGTCGATGATCGGGCGGTCGTCCCGGTCCAGCAGGCCCATGGCCCGGTACGCGGCCGGGTCGCCGCCGGCGTTGAGCTGGGTGCCGAGGACGACGCCCGGGTGTACGGCGTACCCCCGGATGCCGTCGCAGGACCAGCGCCGATCCAGCGCGACGGCGAAGAGCACGTTCGCGGTTTTCGCCTGGGCGTAGGACAGGCGGGGGTCGTAGGTCGTGGTGAAGTTCGGGTCGTCCCAGCGGATGCCGCCGAAGCGGTGCGCCCCCGAGGAGACGTTGATTACTCGTGCGCCATGGGCGGCGCGGAGCGCGTCGTGCAGGGCGAGCGTGAGCTGGAAATGCCCGAGGTGGCTGGTGGCGAACTGCACCTCGAAACCGCGGCTGTCGCGGACAACGCTGCCGGATGTGGGGACGGCAGCGTTGTTGATCAGGATGTGCAGCGGGCGGCCGGTGGTGTTCCAGTCCTCGGCGAACACGTCGATCGTGGCTGGGTCGAGCAGGTCCATGCGATGCACCTCGACCCGGTCGATCCCGGCGAGGTTCGCCGCGGCGCGGTCAGGGTCGCGGGCGGGCACCGTGACGGATGCCCCGACCCGCGCCATGGCGCGGGTCGCGGCCAGGCCGATGCCGGAGTGCCCGCCGGTGACGATCACGTTGACGCCGGCGAGGTCGACGCCGGCGAGGACCTCGTCGGCCGTCGACGCGGCGGTGAACCCGGAGCCGAGCGGGTGCTGCTGGTCGCTCATAGCGATGTCCTTACTGGCGGGTGAGGTCGTGGGCATTATCTGAGGGGTGCCGTGGCCCGCACGCCTGGGGCGCGCGGGGCTTGGCGCTACTTCGAGTCGATGCGGCCCGCGCGTTCCGTCGCCGCGGCGGCGGTCACCTCCGCCCAGGCGGCACGGTCGACTCCGAGCGCCTGCTTCAGGAACGCCGTCGAGGAGCGGCGTACCAGGTCGACGCGCTCGGGGTTCTCATCGGTGGTATCGGTCGCCTTGTAGGCGTGGATGCCGCCGAGGGAGTGTTCCCCACCGGTCACGGACACGAGGCTCTGGGCGCCGTTGAGCAGATCGCGGCCGAGGCCGATGCCACGGTAGGGCAGCCGATGCCGCCGGGCACGGTGTGGACCAAGCCCGGCAAGACGGTCACGGTGGCCACCCGGGTCTCACCCGAGCATCTGGCCGCGAGGGCGGATCCGTGGATAGCGTCCGACCTGCCTCAACGGTACTCACTGGTCCTCCCCGTCATGGGGCGGCACAACACTGCCCGGACTCTTAATCAGCGGGTTCGGGGTTCGAGTCCCTGGCGGCGCACCCGCCCACGTCGCTATCCGAACCCTGGATCTCCCTTCGAGGGGCCGACGGGTGCCGGATTGCCACCCCCGCGGGCTGCGATCAGCCGGGTGGATGCCCACCTCCTCAGCTGCACGTCGCTGAGCTGAACCCTTATCGGTGACCGAGACCGCAATCCCAGCATTCGGGACAAATCAGCGGGCTCCGCAGAGATCGTCCAGGTCCCGTGCTGCCTCAGGCCCCGCTCGGTCTGGTGCGAAAACGGCTTGGGAACAACGTTCCGCTACCCGCAGGAGATGGAACTGCTGCTGGAGAACGCCGCCGGGGCGGCACTGCACGGGCTGGCCCAGCAGACCGGGCAGCGGTTGTACCACTGGCGGGAGGGTCGGACCGAGGTCGACCTGGTCCTCGACGGGCCGCGGCCGCTGGCCTTCGAGATCGGGTCGTCGCCCAACCACAGCAGAAGCGGGCTGCAGGCCCTGATGGCGGCGCACCCCCGCTTCGCCGGCGGGGCCTATCTGGTGGCACCCGGGGCCGCGGTGCTGTCGGTCAGCCGGGCCCCCGACGGCATCGGCACCGTGCCGTTGGGCCTGTTCCTACTCGCGGTCGGCGCGCACGCGGCAGCCGCGCTGGCCGCGAGCATGAGCGTCCGGGCCCGGGTCGAATGAGAGCAGTAGGGCGTCTGGCATCCGGTGTGGGCTCAGGTGCCGGTCGGTCCCGCGGCGACCCGGTCCAGCCACTGCGCAAGCAGCCCCCGCTCTTCCCCGGAGAGCGGGCTCAGCCGGGGCACGACGGTGGCGAAAGCGACCGCGGCGGCGATGTCGTCGCCCGCGGGCGCGCCGGGAACGTCGGTCACAACGGCCCGCAGGACCGCCTCCCGCATCGCGGCCGCGAACGCCCCCCGCCGCCCGTCGTCGGGAACCGTGAGCAGGCTGAGCACCGTCCCGATCCCGGCCGCATGCAGCATTCCGGCCGCGCGCTCAGGGGCCACCCGCAGCCGCCCGGCGGCGGCGACCCGGTCGATCTTGGCGCGCAGCACCGCAGCCCCCGCGGCGGCCGCCGGCGAGGCCGCACCGCCTGCCGTGGTCAGGAGAGTGAAGACCCCTGGGTTCGTCAGCCCGAATCCGACGCTGGAATCCCATCCGGCGCGGAGCTCCTGCACTGGGTCGCCGTCTCCGGCTGCCCGCTTCTCGCTCACCCAGGTCGCCATCGTGTGTTCGGCGACGGCCGCGAGCAGGCCGTCCTTGTCTCCGAACCAGCGGTAGATCGCCGGTGCCTGGACGCCCGCGGCGCGGCCCACAGCTCGGATCGTCACTGCACCCGGCCCACCAGCACTCATCAGCTCTGCGGCCGCCGCGACCGCGCGGTCGCGGTGTCCGCCGGCCTCCTCACCCCCGTCAGCCACGGTAACGACGGTACCGCGTCACTGGTAACCCGAGCAGGATTGGCATACGGTCGAATGAGTAACGCAGTTACCGATCGAGGAGGAACCATGATTGTCATCACCGGTGCCACCGGGCAGCTCGGCTCGCAGACAGTTGCGGCCCTGCTCGACCGTGTCCCCGCCGACCAGATTGCCGTCAGCGTCCGCGACCCAACCGGCGCGGCCGCGCTATCCGCTCGCGGGGTGCGGGTCCGGCACGGCGACTTCGCCGACCCGGCGTCGCTGGCCACGGCCTTCGAGGGCGCCACCCAGGTTCTCGTCGTCTCGGCCGGGGTCCGCGGCGAAGCAGCTATCGCCTACAACGTCACCGCGATCGACGCGGCCCGCGCCGCCGGCGCCCAACGGGTGCTGTACACGAGCCACCAGGCCGCGGCGGGCGACTCGCTGTTCCCACCGATGCTCACCCACGCCGCCACCGAGCATCACCTGCTCGACTCCGGCGCCACCTTTACCTCGCTGCGCAACGGCTTCTACGCCAGCACCGTCCCGCGTCTGATCGGCGACGCGCTGCGGACCGGCCAGCTGACGGCACCCGCGGACGGGCCGGTGTCCTGGACCACCCACGCGGACCTCGCCCAGGCCACCGCAGCGGTCCTCGCCGAGCCGGGCCGAGTCGACGGGATCAGCCCGCCGTTGACCGCCCCGGACACGGTCGACCTCGCCGGCGTGGCCACGATGCTCTCCGAGCTGACGGGACGACAGATCTCCCGGACCGTCGCCGCCGACGATCAGTGGCGGGCAGACGCGATCGCCGGCGGGGTGCCGGAATTCGCGGCCGACTTTGCGCTCGGACAGTTCCGCGCCGCCCGCCGTGGCGAATTCAACACAACAGACCCGCTGTTGGAAGACCTCCTGGGCCGCCCCGCCACCCCGCTGCGCTCCGTACTGGCGGAACTGGTCGCAACGATGTGACCGGCACCGGGGCCGCGCGGGTTGTCCCGCATCCCTGAGGCCACTCCTGGCCGCGTTCGTGCGGGAGTGACTCGCCGTCCCGCTCCACCGACGGTCATCGGGATGGTCGGGTCCATCGCTTCGCTTGGGAGGTGGTGCGACGGACGTCAAGCCAGGCAATACCTGCGGTGCGCAGTCGCGGCAGCGTCACATCCTGCCCGTGCCTTCGAGCCCGCAGCTGATCGATCAACCATGGCGGGCCATGAACGACGTCAATGGCGCCGGTCTTCGTCAGAAGTTGACCAGTCGCCAGAGCGTGACGTCCGCGAGCCATGGCTGCGAGCCCAAGCTCGGCGAAGACCGGGTCGAGCCACCACCAGGGCCGGCTGGCCGCCCTCGTCCAGTATCCGGTGAGTTCCGCATGCGCCGCGAGTCGCACGTCGTCGTCGTGCCAACTCTGCTCTGGCGATGCCAGAAAGAATCCGCTGCACCAGCGTTCCGTGGGTCCAGGTCGGGTGCGCGGCGTCGGCCTGATGCACCAGCGCGTCCTGGACGTATGCGCATCCGAGCTGTAGCCCAACCGCAACACCCTGGTCGAGGTCGCTGATACCGGGCGTGTAATCCCCCGTAGCGGCCGACCCGCCAACCAGTAGGTCGGTGATCCAGCCAAGGCTGATGAGTCTCCGGCCGAGTTCGGCTGCGCCGGGAGGCACGACGTGCATCTGGTCATCCTGCAGCGACGGGCGTGGGCGCTCATCACTGATCCCCCGCCGCCATCTCGCGAGCACGACTGCGGGTGATCGCCCGGCGGGAACGCCCTCACCCCGGCCCTCCGCTGCGCCGCCCGGGTAACAGAAACCGTCGAACGGCACCGACAGCAGCCAGGCCGGGCGGGAGCAGGAAGGAGGCGAGCGGCGCGAGGATCTCGATCGAGAACTCGTTGACCGAGGGCGACGATGCACTCGCCGGGCCGGCGGGCTACCGGGTCTTGGAGGTGTGTCTGCCCGATCCCTTCCCGGGATCAGTCGCTGCGGGGTGTCCGGTTTTGGCGAGAGTGACCCAGACGGTGTGGCTGGCGGTGTCGATGACGTACCAGACCCTGTCGGCGGAGGACACGTCGATCTGCCACTGGGGCAGGTCGCGGCCTTTGTGGGTGCGGGTCGCGAGCGGCCCGGCGAGGGGCTTTTGGGTGGTGGACCTGGTGTCGGGTGCGGTGCGCATGCGGTCCCATACCTCGCGGAGAGTGCCGTGGACCTGGGTCAGGAGGTTCTGCCAGCCGGTTACCGCGTCGGTCGTGGCGTAGCGGATCTCCCATTCCTTGGCCCGGGTGGGTGGGGCGACCGGGTCGTTGCCTTTGGGCACGGGGTCAGGCAGCCGCGGTGTCCGGGCCGGGGACTGCCGGGCCGGTGAGCTCGACCGGGCCGGTGAGGCGGCGGGCGAGGTCGGGGTCGGCGTGGATCTCGGCGGTGGCCCTCCACGAGTCGAGGAGGTCGGTGTAGGCGCCGAAGCGTCCGAGGGCGGCGCAGGCCCGGAGCATCTGGACGAGCTCCCGGGTGAAGGTATCGCGGACGTCGGGGGGGAGCAGGGCCGCCCAGGGGTAGGTCTCGTCCAGGGTGGTGTCGAGCAGGTCGGCGAGGTCGGCGCGCCCGAGGATCGCGCGCAGCATCACCGCGAGGTTGTCGGCGAGCTCGCGGTCGGCTCGGGCCTCGCGCAGCGGGCGGACAACGACCGGCGCCCCGGTTCGGCGTTCGAGGACGAAGTCGTCGTCGGGGGCCTGCTCGAGGAGGCTGGCGTACTCCCGGGCGAAGGTGGTGATCGGCACGGTCCGGGTCATCCCCCCACACTGCTGCACTGATGCAGCGGTGACCCGCTTGTCTCAGAGGTCTGACCTCTCGTGAGAACGGTCGCTGGTGGGCGGCGGCGTAGCGGTGGTTCCCGGGGCTGAGGTGTGCGGCCCTGGCCGGTGGGGGCGGGCAGGGGTTCGGCCGTGCCGACGCCTGGGGCCGCCAGGCCCCGTGGACCACACAAACATGGAGGGTTATTCACCGACCGTTCTGAAGAATTCGAGTCCGAGGACTGCGGTGATGGTTGTTGCGAATGTTTCGAAGGGTCTGCGGTAGTCGGTGTGGAGGGTCCGCCAGGTCTTGAGGTTGGCGATGG
>JAABUL010007098.1_pt1 | contig 12352 bp, 12 predicted proteins | sample 5559151 | NCBI WGS metagenome assembly JAABUL01 (sample SAMN10711876, study PRJNA513368) | rock metagenome | isolation source: Antarctica rocks | place: Antarctica: Victoria Land, Pudding Butte sud | reverse complement strand
TTCGCGTTCAACGTCTTGATTGACTCGTTTCGTCTGATCGTCGATCTTCGAATGATAGACTGTGAATAGACTAGCTGTGATTCTCAGTCGCTTGCAAAGACTCTTTCACATAGTTGATATGAATTGAGAGTCTCTGTTCGAAACAATAGAACTGAGTAGATCATGCAGTCGATAGACGTTTCATAGCATGATTCAAACCGTTTCTTCGACTGAGATGTCATCGTCTTCTCAATGACAGAAAACATAGTGACGTTCTTTGATGAGATGACATATGATTGTGCAAATGACGTTATAGCCTTCTGACAGAGATAGTTCAGTGATGAAGTTCATAGCTATATCTTTTCAGCGTTTCTGTGAAATCGAAAGAGAATGATGAAGTTCATTGATGCTATTTCTAGAAGCTTTGCTTTGCTGACAAGCATGACAGTTTCGAATGTATCATCGAATAGTAGCTCAATGATCTGATCAATAGTAGAAACGCTGAACTAGATCAATAGTTCGTTTATTATCGAGGTGAGAGATTGAAGGTTGATCATGCACTTCTTGTAGCAGTTTCGTATGCATATTCTTGAGAACTCACAGTAAGTCTTTTCTAAAGAGAACGCTGTCAATGATTTTGCAGTTCTTCAATTTAGTGATATGAAATTTGAGCTTGTTCTCGTTCATAACTTATCTATATTCATCGCAGAGCTCATTCATTTGATTGATCATACACACTCGCTGATAGAGATTTGCTTTCAATTCAACGAGTAGAACATCGACTCTATCGAGAATCAGAATAGTCTGAAAATGATCTTCAAGTCGTTGAGCTGATTCAGAGACGTTCGCTAGAGACATTCGAGTTAGAGCATTGACTTTAGTATTCATTTTGCCTGATCTAAAGATGATCTGAAAGTTGAACTTCAACAGAATGTTCAGATAGTTGACTTGTCATCGACTCAACTGTTTATTTTTCATGAAGATCTTCAAAGCTTGATGATCGATGAATATCTGAATGAGTAGTTCAATGCACTTTAGCTTGAATCATCAGTGTTCGAAGCATCGAATAATGACTAGCAATTTCTTATCATAGATGTGATAATTGATTTCAGCGAGAATCATGCTTTTGCTGTAGAAGATCATTGAATAAAGAACTCTCTCGTCATTGTACTGAGATAGTATTTCATCTTTTACATAGTTCAAAGCATCGATCTTCAGAATAGCTTGTCATTTGAAATTGAAGTGACGAAGTACTAAGATTGAGCTGACTTGTTTCTTTAGATTGTCAAAGACTTGAACACAGATTTCGTTTCAAACAAAAGATGTATTCTTTCTTGTCAGTTAAGTAAATGATTTGACTAGCTTCAAGAAGTTCTTAATGAAACGACAATAGAAGTTAACAAATTTCACGAAGCTCTGAATTTCTTTTAGATTGATCGAAGTGATTCAGCTGACTATGACTGTCACTTTGCTGAGATTCATACGAAGATCTAGTTCTGATACAATGACTTCTAGAAAGACAGTCTCTTCTACATTGAATTCGCACTTTTGAATATTCATCTGCAGTTCAGCTTCGCGTAGTCAACTCAATACTAGTTTGACGTGATCTCTATGTTTCTTTCTCATTTTGCTATAGATGAGAATGTCATCTAGATAGACTTGACAAAAGTCGTTCAGAAAGTTTCATAAAACATCATTCATATATTGCTGAAAGAAGATTGATTCATTAGTCAGTTTGAATGATAGCATCTTGTATTTATATGCTTCTAAAGCAATGATAAAAGTGATGTAATTCTTGTTATCGAGATGCATTTGAAGTTTGTTGAACGCTGATATGATGTTTAATCTAGTCAGATGCTTGCAACTCACTATTTTATCAATGATCTCGTCTATCAATGATAGAGAATATCTATTTCTTTTGAAAATGACATTTAGCTTTCGATAGTTCACGCAGAATCAAAGATCTTTATTTGCTTTGAGAATGAATAGAACGAGAAAGAAATAAAGAGTCTGACTAAAAGTGATGAATTTCTTCAACAGATTCTCGTTTAAGTACTTCTTTACTTTCAGAAGTTTGACAGAGAACATTCAATAGACTCAACAGTGAGAAGATGTTGAATTCTTGATGAGCTCGATTTTATGATTGTAGAAGTAATGAGAAAGTAGTTTATTCAATTGAGCTCGATCAAAAACATCTAGAAACTCATGATATTTTGATGACAGCTTCGCTTTAATATCTTTCAAATTCTGAGTCATTTCATTGATTGAAGAGACGTTTAAAGCGTTCAAATTGCATTGAGTATTGTACGCGATTTTTCTATTGATGTTTGTCATGAATAAAGCAAAGACTTCAGTCTGATTCTTCTTTGAACAATTTAACAGTGTTTTGAACGAAGCTGCATCTATGCTTCGAATTGAGAATGACTCTTTCTGAGCAGTGATTGAAACGAGTTGTTTGAGCATCATAGAGATCTTAGTCTGAGTGATTGAAGAAGATGAAGTTGATCGCGATTAACTTGAGTGCTTTGAATTGAGAAGAATTGAAAAAATCGAAATAGAAGTATTCAATTGATTCAAAAAAACAATGACGTCGTTTTGCATATTCAGTAATATTTCGTTTTTATTCATTCAGAGCTTACTCAATATGACTTCATGATGATCAATATCAGCTATCAACATTGATACAGTCAATTTCTTATGACTTTCAATGATGAGATTGAGTAGAATTTTATGAGTGATGATCTTCTTAGATATTTTTTCATCATAATCTCTTATTAACTTCTCTTTTACCAAAAGTATAGATTGAATTTCTAGTTTTTCACATACTCTATTGACTAAATTAACGTGTATGAGTGTATGAGCGACTGAATCACTGTCTATTAATGAATGAAGACTGAAGAATTGATTCTGCAAGATGAGATGAGCATCAATTAGAAAAGACTTTTCAAAGTAATTTTCTTCTGATAGAATTTCATTTAGTTTGCACAAAGATATAATCTTTATTTCTTTGATGACTTTTAAAAAGATGACTAGTTTTTTGAATTGAAATTTGAATTGAAATCAAATTTGAAATGATTGTATTCATTGTTCATTGCATTGATTCTGATAAATTGATCAGAGCACTCTTTAAAGCTATGATCTGATTTATGACATATAAAACAGGTTTCGACTAAAACGTTTGCTTTTTTGACGCTAGTTAAAATCGCGTCACACGACTTTAGATGATCAGATTTTAAATGATCGACTGACTGAGTAACAACTGTTAGAAATTGATCTAGAATGAGTCATAGAAGTGTCATTTAACTAATAAATAAATGCTAAGAAAGAAAAGTATCTACAAAAAAGAACTCGATTCTTATATGTGTATTTCTCAGTTCTGTGCTAGACTCGATTGAGTTGACGTCTTACATATATGATGCAGAGTCTCAATGATATCATCTCTAGATCAGATTCTCGCTAGACTCGATTAGAATGAAATCAGACAAAGACTAGACAAAGAATAAATGAAGACTAGAATTGTAACATTACTCTTCTCTCTTGACTATTCATGTTTGCATGAATGTTGTTTTCTAGTGCGCTTTTCTTGAATATCTGATATGAAATTCATCAATCACTTCTTGAGCATTCATAAACTCGTTGTTGTCAGCGTTATATCAGTTGAGATCATTGTCATAATTCTTTCATTTGACTCGATATTGAAGTCGTCTTTTATAGCGTCAAGAGTTCAGTATATCATTGATTTTTCATTCGTCTTCATCGTTTATCACTATTGATCTCGAAGATTCATTCTTTTGATCAGACAGAGAGTCATCGACGACAGAACGAAGAAGCTCTGAATGAAATACGTCATGTATACGCATAGTCTCTGATAGTTTCAACTTATAGAATGAGTCAACAGACTCAGTGATCTGAAATGAGTCGAGCATCTTGTCATTCAATTTTTTGAAAGATCTCGCTGTAACGATGTTTCGTTCATTCAGAAACATCTTTGATTCGATCTTGTAATTGATCTTCTTTCTATGCTTATTAGCTTGATTTATCATTTGTTTTCGTGTTTTGATCAGAGCTTCACGAGCGAAGATCAATGTCTTGTTCATTTGTTCAGATATATTCTTGACTCGATTGATCTGCAAGCGTTCGCGAATGCTTTCATACTCGATGATGTCAGAGTCGAAGCTCATACGAGACTGAAAGCTCTTGTTCATGAAGAAGAGAGTCAAGAAGATGACTGAAGATAAGACGTTATTGTTGACAAACTCAATCATGAGTAGTCACTTGAATCAGTCATTCTGCATGTATGAACAGAAGAAATGAAGATATCGCTTAACATTCTGATTGACTCGTTTGCTTTGATCGTCGATCTGAGAGTGATAGATGATCAACAATCGAAGAGAAATGCTCAGTCGTTTGCAAAGAAACTTTCAAAGAATGAAGATGAACTGAGAATCTCGATCGAATACAATGAAGCTGAGTAGATCGTGAGTTCAATATATTCATTGAAGCAACATTTCAGCTGTCTTTTCGACTATGATATCTTCATCATCAATGATGCAAGAAATATAATGTCTTTCTTTTGACAATCTGCAGATGACAGTCAGAATAGCGTTATAGTCGTACGAATCAGATAAATTGATAATGAAGTTCATGATTATGTTCTGTCATCGCTGTTCAGATATAGATAGAGATTGAAGCAAGTCGTTTGATTTATTTCTTGATGTCTTTGAACGTTGACATATGTAGCAGTTTCAAATATATCGATCTATCGTTTTTCGCATAGAAGATCAATAGTAATTTCGCTTTATGATCTTCACTGTTCTAAGAATTTCAGAATGATCAATCGACGATTGATCATGTATCTCACGAATCAGATTCATTTGTAGAAGCTCGTTGAACGAAACTCATAGCTGACTATCATGATACAAGATTTCATTCTGAGTTCGACAATTCTTCAATTTGATATCTTCATATTGTGCTTCGTCTCTTGCTATTGCTTCGCGAAGTAGCGTACAATTCTCGTCGATTTCATTAGTCTCAAGAATCTGTTTATAAATTGATTGATCAGTATTCTTCTTTAGATCAGCGATCTTCATTTGATTCAATGTCAAAATAGTAGTTCTTTGATATTAAACGCGTTCATCGTCGAAATCTCTAGACATGAAGTCAGCTCAACAAGTTAATGCATTGATCTTAATGTTCTGTTTGTCAGATCGATACATTATCTTGAAGTTGAAGTCAGCTAGCTTCTGAACTCAACGCATTTATCATTGACTCAGCTTCTTGTCTTTCATCAATGAGATGAGCGCTTGATGATCGATGAACATCTTGATAGAAATGTCGATCAGCTTCAGTTTAAGTCATTAATGTTCAAAAGCTCGAATTATGATCAGCAGTTCTTTATCATATATCTCGTAGTTGCATTCAGCAGAAGACATGTTCTTGCTATAGAAGACAATTGAATGTAGAACATCTTCATCATCATATTGAAACAGAACTTCATCATTGACGTAGTCGAATGAGTCAATTTCAAGAATGAAATCGCAAGTCTGATCAAAGTGACAAAGTATAGAAGTCTCAGTCATACATCTCTTCATGTGATCGAATGCAGTTTGACAGACTTCGTTTCATTCAAATATGATCTTCTTTTGAGTGAGTTGAATCATTGAACGAACAATCTTCGAAAAGTTCTTGATGAAGCGTCGATAGAAATTGCAGAAGTCAATGAAGAATTGTATCTGAGTGAGATTATTGAGTGTAGATCAATCAACAACTGCTTGCATCTTTCGTGAATTCATCTTAAGTCTCTCGATTGACATCAAAAGTTCTAAAAAGATGGTTTTCTGAACATGAAACTTGCATTTATCGATGTCTATTTGTAGATCAGCTTCTCGTAGTCTATTCAAGATCAATCATACATGTTGCTTGTGTTTCTTCAAGATCTTGCTGTAGATGATAATGTCATCTAGATAGATCTGACAAAACTGATGTAGATATTTGAACAATACGTCGTTCATATAATGTTGATAGAACGTTGATTCATTGATTAATTCAAAGAGCATTACATGATATTTGTATAAGTCGAAGAAGATAATAAAGATAGTCAAATCTTCGCTATCTGAGTGCATGTGTAGCTTGTTGAACGTGACAATGATGTTCAATTGAATCAGATACTTGCTTTCTTGTATATGAGCGAAAGTCTCGTCTATCAATGATAAAGAGTAGCGATCTCGTTTGATCAAAGCATTGAGCTTTCTGTAATCAATGCAGAAACGCAGACTTTCGTCTTTCTTTTCAGTGAACAAAATGAGCGAGATGTATGATGCAAAGCTGAAGAAAATGAATTCTTTGTTCAGATGTTTGATCAGATATTTCTTTATCTTCTGAAGCTTGTGATTGAACATCTGATATAGTTTGCTTCGTGAGAGCATTTCTTCATCGATCAACTCAATTTTGTGATCGTAGAAACGATGCAATGATAGCTGATTGATCATTGCTCGATCGAAGACATCTAGATAGTCGTGATATTCAAAGAAGAGCTTGATCTTGACTTGCTCGAGAACTTCAGCGTGAGAAAGCTCATGCAGATTCACTTCTTCAGACTTGTTTTCAACTGTAATTATGAGTCAATCGATTTTCAAGACAATAACAGCAAAGATCTTGACATCTGATCGTTTGACTAACATTCTATATGTCGCTGTCTCTATCATTGCTATGTTCATTGAACTGAAAGAGAATGAATTCAGACTGAACGTTGATTTAGAATTTTTGACGTTAGTTAAAGTCGCGTCACGCGATTTTAACTGTTCAATTAGTTTAACTGACTTCTCATTGAACTGACTGAAAGAGAGTGATTTCAGACTGAGTTGAGATGTAGTGAAAGATCTCTTCAATATATGAGTAGAAGTCAAACTCTTCTGCTTCGTGATTATTTTGTTGCTTGTGAGTAGAACAATCGATTTATGATTAAAGATGAAATTTGAAAATCGAAGAAAATCGATTTGCATATCAATTACTAGATTGATTTTGTTCATTCATGTTTTTTCAAGAATCATTTGATGTTGATTTAATTGAATGATCAACATAAAAGCTGTGTCAATCGTATGATCTTGAACAGTCAGATTCAAATAGATGACATGAGTAATGAGTTTCTTAGCATAATGATCATCAAATTCTCGAATTGACTTCGCTTTGATCAAAGTCAGAGATTCAATTTGCAACTAATCACAAACAATCTGCGCGATCACTTCATCAATGAATGAATAGTCAGCAGCTTCGATGTCTATCAATGACTTCAATGAGTAACTAATTTCATTGCTAGAAAGTACACATTCAATAATCAAAGATTCAGAAGCAAAAGAGTCATCTGACATGCTCATCGTTGAAGAAATTAACACATCTTTCATCACATCTTTGATGAAAGTCTCTAGTTTTTTGCCTCGTTATCTTCAGAAGAAGACATTTTCTCATTCTCTTTATTCTTTGAAATGATGATTTCATGTAGATGAGAAGTGAAAGCTCAAGAAGCAGAAGTGTCAATCTTGTTCTGAGAGCAGTTCTTTGACAAGTGACTTGAGATCTTGCAGATATAGCAAACGATAGACGATCTGACTGACTCAGATGTAGAAAAGATAGTCGACTTGACATATTCAATTATCAAAGTCGTCACTGCTGACAAAAAAGTAGCGCGCTTTTCAGATGCAATGATGATCTTGACGATGATCATGCAACGTTCGCTTCAAAGCTGATAATTGACTCGCTGTCTATTATTCATACTCTGAAGAAAGCTCTTGAGACGATGTAGAGTGATAAAATCTTTCAAGCAAATTGATAGAGCATTCTGCAAGTGATTGTTGATCTTATTCTGAAGATCGTTCATCAGAATGCAATCATTGTATTCTAGATAGCTGAATAGCTTCATAAAGTTGAAATAGAAAACATTGAAAGACTTTTCTGCTTGTCTCAGAGCGTTGTACTTGCAACGACACTTTCGATTCTTATTCTGATCATCGTATATTTCTTTCAGATGCTCAAATAGCTCGTAGATCAAGATGTAAGAATGCAAAGCGTCATGATGATGTCAAGTGAAGATATGCTCAGCAGCATCATCTTCTAGTCTAGATATCACATAGACAATACAGATATTCTCATTATCGAAGTGATTGACATTTGTCTGAAGCTTGTCGTTCATCTTGACTCTTCAGCTGTTTCATGTTGATTCATCTTCATCAGTGAATATAGATGAGTTCGAAAACTTGAAGAACTTGTGATGATCATTATCGAATAGAGTGAATGACTTACGTCGAGTATGATTCTCAATAGATTGATGAGATAGAGATTTCATAGACTGACGAGATCGAGATTGATTTGCTGAACGTTGTTTCTTTTTTAGACTCAAGACTTTCTTTCATAGATCGACGATAGTCTCTTCTTGAGTGTCTATTGTCATTTAATTGATCTCTAGCTCATCAAGTCTCTTGATGTGATCGACTTGAACATCGATTCATTGCTCGTTGAGTTTCAAAGTCATGTCTTGTTGATCTCTTAGCTCGATCAGCATCTTGATGATCTCGTCTGACTGATCAATAGTTCATTGACGAAGTTATTGACTTGTGTTGATGTCTCATGAGATAGCAACATTCTGAGATTTTGCTGAAGCATCAACAGAAATAAGAAAAACTTGTCTATTAGCAATGCTTTTAAGCAGACGAGCTGTTCATGACTCGATTGATTCAGAGTCACATGTCATTGTGAGAAAGATAAAAGTAGGTTTGATTGTAGTTGATTTGATAAATTTGAAGATGTATTTTGATAAAAGTAATTCAAAGAATCTCTTGCAAATTTTCTGAATAGAAGTAGATTATTTCGTATTGTCTACACGTCAATAGCAGAGTAGTTGATTAGCATTTATCTACTGTTAGAAGTCGATCTAGAGCGAGTCATAGAGATGTCATTTAACTAATAGATAAATGCTAAGAAAGAAAAGTATCTACAGAAAAGAACTTGATTCTTATATGTGTATTTCTCAGCTCTGTGCTAGACTTGATTGAGTTGATGTCTTACACATATGATGCAGAGTTTCAATGATATCATCTTTAAATCAGATTCTCGCTAAACTTGATTAGAATGAAATCAGACGAAGACTAGATGAAGAATAGACGAAGACTAGAATCGTAACAACAACAGCTTTATGAAAGATGATCTTTGACAGATCATTGATGCATTTGATGAAATTGACTTTGTTTTTGATTTTTTGAATGACTCGCTGATCATTATTCAAATGAATCAGGTAGAAACGAATCTCTTTGAGAGAATCAGATTGAACTAATTGATCTATTCAAATGAATTGAAGACGAGAATTTATTTTATCTTTCAGATCAACGATCAGTTGCTTTTCGTGATACTTCAGATAGAAAGATAATTGTTGAAACTGAGTGTAAAACTCGCTGAACTTCTTTGATTCTTGAATCAAGTTGTAGTATTTTCTATGAAAGTTGACTTTCTTATCTGAATCATTGAACAACTCAGCTAGTTCTTTCAAAAGATCATCGATGATCTTATAGAAATTGACATAGTCACGTTCGTGTTTAGATTAAGTGACATCAGCTACGTCATTGAATAATCTGAAATGTACATAGCTCAGTTTGACTCGTTCATTTGAAAAGAGGTCGACGTTGATCTCTAGTTTATTCTGAATTTTGTCGTATCAGTTTTTTCAAGTAGAATTCTCTTCGTCAGTAAATCAGAAAGAATCAGATATTTTCTGAGATCTAGAATGCTTAAAGTAAATGAAATCAGAAGAAGTGATTTCTTTAGTTTGAAGTCTAGTCTTCAACTCTTTGATTTTGTTGTCTCGTTGTTTACTCAGCTCGTTGAGTTAATCTGTTTCTCTGTCGAGAGTCATGCATTGAGTCTTTCAGTTTTCGATAGAAACAGAGAATATTACTGTTTCAGCAAATGACTTGTCATCTTCATTGATGAATGATTCAGCACTAAAGAGTTTCGATGAATCAGTTTCAGAGATTTGAGAAAAGCGACTTTGAAATTCTTTGAAACATTCTTTGATAAATGAACATTTTGACATGATGAAATTTGAAGAAAGAACGAGATTGAGTAAATGATGATGCTCAACAGTATTAATGAAGATGTATGATCAAGTGTTTAATCTTCAGAAAAGAATGTTGTTGATTAGAAAGATATTTTTGATTTGTGATTTTTGAGTGATTCTCAAGCAATTCACGAAGATTCTTTATCATCGATTCTCTTAATCAAGTTGAACAGCTTATTTTCACTCGTCTGTTTCATGAGAATGAATTGATTCTCTTGATTGAGTGAACTTTGCGTACTTAGTGAGCAATAAGTTGTCTAGCGATTCAAACAGTCTTGTCGTTGATTCTATTAAACTCTCTAGTGTTGTTCAATCTTTTGATTGCATCAATCATCAGATAAATGAATTTCTTTAAACTCATTCTGTCTGTACGAGTATGTTGAATGAGTAATGAGATCAGTATTGTGTGATTAACGAATTCTTAATATAATGTCAGAATCGTGTCTAGATGAGTCAATCAGCGAAAGTCAGAGTTGAATAATGCTTGATCTTTAAAGATAATTATAACTGAATATTAAGAATACAGAAGAAGATGAGTACAAAAGCTTCTATTTAAGTAATATTCAAAGACTGCGTTAAGCTTGAAGAAAATGTGTTTGTGACATGAGTAGAATGTGATGTAGAAAGAAAGATGATGTTGAACAAAAAGATGTTGATGAAAGAAAATAGAGACTGAGTCAGATCTGAGCTAAAGACACTGACTAGCTCTATTCAGTCTTGATACGCTCATAACAAATATAATGTCAGAATCATGTCTAAATGATACAATCAAAGAAGATCAGAATTGATAGTGCTTGATCTTTAGAAATAGCTATAACTAAATATTAAGAATACAGAAGAAGATTGATACAAAAGCTTCTATTTATGTAATGTTCAAAGACTGCGCTAGATTCAAAAGAAATGTGTTTGTGACATGAAAAGAAAATAATGTAGATGAACAAGATGTTGATGAAAGAAAAGAGTGTTGAGAAAGAAAAAAGATGTTAAGTCATATCTGAGTCAAACCTGAGTCAGATCTTGATTAGATCATTGACTAGTTTTAATCATTACACAGAGTACTCGCTAGCGTGCATTGCAAATTGATTAAAACTTCAGTCTTGTTCAGTCTTATCGATCTTGATACACTCGTAACAGATTCAACTTTTTGAACTCACTCATCTGATTCTTTTCTAATCTAGCTCTTATTTTCTCAATAGCAATCAATTTATTTCTATGAATGAAAGCTCTTGTTTCTTTCAGATAACTTGATCTTGACAGAGACAACAGTACTGCTGTCGATGATTTGTATTCTCTGATGTTATTTTTCAAATCTCTTTCGAATTCTGAGCTCGATGACATTGATGACTTTCGCTCTTTCTTTTGCTTCTCATCTTTCATATGCCGCTCAAGCAAGATTTCGTGATCTTAGACTTCAATGCTAATAGCGAGATCGACTTGTCAACTTGTTCTCTGAGTCAAGAGTGAGGTGAAAGGTTGTAGAAAAGTATGAAAAGAGAAGAGGTTGTAGAGAAGTGTGAGTAGAGCGAGGCGAAGTAGTGTGGTAAATTTCTGTTGAGAAGAACTTGTTGAGATCAGGTTCTGCGTTTCTTTCGTAATAGATATGTTGTTCTTGAAAGTAGTATCAAGTGTTAATGATGCTGAAAGACCTGCAACGATGCTGACGAATCGACAGAGGTTTCGAGGGCGAGAGGTCTACAATGGTGCTGCAATGATGCTGACGAACCGGCAGAGTTTTCGGAGGCGAGCCTACAATGGTGCTGGCGAGCCAGTCAGTCGTACGGTTGGAAGTAATAGGCGAGTGCGAACACGGCCAGGAAGCAAGGCGAGCAAGGTGCGAACACGGCTCTAGTCCTAGGACTCTACTCTTGACAATAGTCTGGTCAACTGGCCTGTATGCGCAGATCCGAGTTCAGCCCCCAGTTTTAACTTAATGGTATGGGTGGTAGTATTGTGGTAGGATGCTATCTAGGCTATGTAGGTAGGTGGGGTAATATAGGAGTGCCAAGCTACTAATTATTAAGGAGGCTAACAACAGCTCTAGTCTAGTGCATGGTGCTTGGCGGCGTCTCATCCGTCGATAAGCTTCATCTTCCTCACCTTCCAATCCGGGAATTCCACCTTCTTCGTCTTTCCAAGTACAACCTGCAAACTCTACGCATCATGTATCCTTACCTCCAATCGATGCGCCTGTGGTGGGAATTGGGGTGCGGAGATCTTTCGATACCTCATATGCTTCTTGTCCTCGCAATTCTAGCTTCCAGTATGTTCAAA
>JAABUL010007097.1_pt1 | contig 12353 bp, 9 predicted proteins | sample 5559151 | NCBI WGS metagenome assembly JAABUL01 (sample SAMN10711876, study PRJNA513368) | rock metagenome | isolation source: Antarctica rocks | place: Antarctica: Victoria Land, Pudding Butte sud | reverse complement strand
CGGGTCCGTGACCCCGCTCAGATCCACCTCGTCCAACATCTCTACCCTACTCTACGGCACCCCTACTCATTGGCCCCAGTATACCTGCCCCCCCCCCCGACTTTTTGATAAGATACGAGATAAACGACACGAGCGTGCCGTACGTCAACTTGCTCTCGATCATGTAAGTGATCTCCGAGAGGATACTGACAGGTATGATGAGAGGCCCTACTTCATCGAGCAGTGTGTCACGAACTTGAGCGTGCCTTCGATCCGCGTAGTTCACAAATGCAAGAACACCGGACGAATCCAGTGTTATCACTCTGGCCGCCAATTGGCTTTGAGCCAGTCCTCGCTTTCTTCGCCTTGCAATTCAGCATTATCTCCCGCGCCTAGTGACCTGAAGAAGGGGTGTCCACGCTGACGGGATCTTATTTGGGCCTCGACATCGTCCTGGTGCATGATGGGCGGAGGCTGCTGCCCTTGTTCGTCAATGAGGTGATTGAGCCAGTTGGCCTCTAGCCACTCATTGATGTTCGTGCTATTGATATTAGGGTCCGCGATAATGTCCTTGGATCGTAGCAACGGCCGCTCATAGGGTTCCTCCTGCTCGTGATCTTCGTGCGTCCCGTGGCCGACTTCGGTAGTCGAAGGCGCGTCTAAGACCGCCTCCGCTGGACCGGATACGGAGTATCCTTGTTGGATGTAAGCCTGTAATGCATCTCGCATGACGTCGTCTTGCGTCCGTCCGCTGCTTTGGACGATCTGTTCAAGCCCCCGTTCAAGCTCCGGTGGTAGGTCGAGAATCACTTTTGCCATGCCGATACCTCCGTGCGTAACAACAACCAATACTGCAATAGTAGCATCCTCGGCCAGCCTACGCGCGTCGTCGCTTGCGCGCGGTCACGATGGGTTGGTAGTACCCGCTCTCGTCCGGCATGAGCCACGTCACATCGGAAAAACCTTCGTCGTCGAGGACCTCGTCGAGTTCGTGGCGCGACAGGGCGCGGTACCGCGTGGCGTAGCTATTCGTCTCCCACGCGCCCTCTTTCTTCTCATGCAGGATGAACTGGGTAACCGTGTACGTACGGCCGTCGTCCAGCCAATCCCAGACCTGGAACACGACGCGCCGGCCGTCCGCGTCGTCGAACACACGGGGCAATGTGGAGCGCGGTCTCTCCGCTACGAGCGCGTCGTAGTCGCGGGCGCCCACGAGGAGCAGGCCGCCATCCCGCAGCTTGGCTCCCATATTGTGGACGGCCAGCCGCACGTCTTCCGCGCTCAGCAGATGCGGCAGCGCGTTGTCACATGACATAACGATTTCGAACCTGCCGTCGATCTGCGTATCCAGGGCGCGCAGATCGGCGACGCCAAAGGTGATTTCGACGCCCGCCAGTTCCGCCTCTCGCTTGGCGCGCCCGACCGCCGCCGCGCTGATGTCGGTCCCGTGGACGCGGTAGCCACGTTCGGCCAGCCCGATAGCCTGCGTCCCGATCCCGCAGGAGCAGTCGAGGACGGAGAGAGGCGCGCCCTCCAGCTGGTGGCGTATGATCTCGTCCAGCACGCCGCCCTGCCGCCGAATCGCCTGGCGCCAATCGGCGAAGATGAGGTGGTAGGCGCCGGCGAGTTGATCGTAGAATTGCATGACGGAGTCGTCCATGAGAATGATCCCCAGATTGCTGGCCTATGAACCGCAGTATAGTCGTATAGGCTCGACTCGAATCAAACCTCGCTCACACTGGGAGAGAGAACAGCATTATCGTCGCGCATGGTACCGTTATTGCGCTTTTCGTGGCCTATCGGGCTGGCGTTGCGCCCTTCCCACTGTGGCAGCGGCTCGGATTGCCGTCCTTCGTGGAGTTGTCTCTGCCGGATTACGCGGTGACGGCGATCGTCGACGAGATTGACGTTCGCGAATGACACGGCCGGACGGGCGGGCGCTATTTGTGCCAGTCAACAAAAAACTCCCAGGAGTCCCTTGGCTTCAGCCATGGGGAGGAATCGGGCCCCCACAGGGGAGGGCGGTAGCTGATGGGCCGCGACGCGCGGCGCATCCATGATAACATAGGGTATCCGTTCCGCAAAAGGCACAACTCCTGACCAGACCAGGTGGACCCGGTTGTGCGGACGGTTGCGCGTGTCCGCATCGTTTCATGCGATGCGATGGGACAAGATAAGCGGGGAGAACCCGCCAGGCGGCGACGAGAGGGCCTGGATTCTTGTCTGATGGGGCCGTACACCTTCGCGTGGCAGGACTCGGCCTGTGGTCATGCGGCCTCGTGGTCCCTGCCGGGATGTCTGTGTGTCGAAGGTGGAGGGCTTCTGCAAGCCCCTGGATGTATCCATGGGGTACATGACACGGGTGTGTGATACTTTAGGCGCTACATACATAATAGTAAAAATAGCCAGCTATGAGGACCGAAGTATGATCAACCCGGACATCTTCAAGGCCTACGACATCCGCGGCACCTACCCCGATCAGATGAACGAGGACGTGGCCCGCGTCGTCGGCGCCTCCGCGATCGAGCATTTCGGCGTTTCGCGCATCGCTGTCGGCCGCGACATGCGCCTCTCCTCGCCGGCCTTGTTCGAAGCGTTCAAGGATGGCGTCACCGAGCAGGGCGCTGAGGTGATTGACCTTGGCATGGTCAGCTCCGATGAACTCTACTTCGCCGTCGGCAAGTTCGGCTACCCGGCCGGGGTCATGATCACGGCCTCGCACAACCCCAAGCAGTACAACGGCCTCAAGTTCTGCCTCGCCGGGGCCGTCCCCGTCTCGTCGCAGACCGGCCTCGACGACATCAAGAAGATCGCGCTCTCTAACCCTCCTGCCCCTAAGTCCGAGCGCGGCGGGGTCTCACACCAGGACGTGCTGCGCGGCTTCGTGGCCGAGGTGCGCTCATTCATCGACCCCGCCAAGCTGCGTCCGCTCAAGCTCGCCGTCGACGCCGGCAACGGTATGGCCGGCATCACCGTGCCCGCCGCTATGCAGGGCTTGCCGATCACGCTCGAACCGCTCTACTTCGAGCCCGATGGTAATTTCCCACACCACCCCGCCTCGCCGATCGAGCCTGAGAACATGGTCGACCTACAGAAGCTGGTGCGCGACAGCGGCGCCGATATTGGCGCGGCCTTCGACGGCGACGCCGACCGCGTCTTCATTGTCGACGAGAAGGGCGACCTCGTGGACGGCAGCGCGGTTACGCAGTTGGTGGCGCGTTCGCTGCTGCGCAAGAACCCCGGCAGCACCGTCCTGTACAACGTCAATGTCTCCACCTGCGTGCCCCAAATGGTCGACCAGATGGGTGGCCACGCCCTCCGCACGCGCGTGGGGCACTCCTTCATCAAGGCGCAAATGCGCGAGAACAACGCTATCTTCGGCGGTGAGCACTCGGGACATTTCTACTTCCGCGACTTCTGGTTCGCCGACTCGGGGCTCATCGCGCTCTTGACCGTGCTCGAAGTTGTTTCCGAGGCGGGCAAGCCGGTCTCGCAGCTGATCCGAGAGCTGTGCACGCGCGTACGCAGTGGCGAGATCAATTCGCATGTGTCCGACACGCAGGCCAAGGAGAACGAGCTCAAAGAGCGCTACAAGGACGGCGCGCTCGACACGCTCGACGGTATCACCATCACCTACCCCACTTGGTGGTTCAACGTGCGTCCTTCCAACACCGAGCCGCTGCTGCGCCTCAATGTCGAGGCCGACAACCAGCAGTTGATGGAGCAGAAGCGCGATGAGCTGTTGGGCGTTATCCGCGAAGGGCAGCCGCGACAATCATGACGCCGATAGAACGCGCCATAATCATCGTGCTGGACGGCGTCGGCGTTGGCGCGCTGCCCGACGCGGCTCAGTTCGGGGAGGCTGATGTCCTGGCCGACTCGCTCGGCCATACCGCCGAGGCGGTCGGCGGGCTTGACCTGCCGCACATGCAGCGGCTGGGCTTGGGCAACATCGGCCGCTTCGCCGGCATCGCCCCGCGCCAAGATACGGATGGCGCCTACGGACGCATGGCCGAGCAGTCGCCCGGCAAAGACACCGTGACTGGCCACTGGGAGATGATCGGCGTCGTATCACAGCAGGCTCCGCCGTTCTATCCGCGCGGCTTTCCGCCCGAGGTTCTCATACCATTTGAAGCGATGGCTGGGCGCGGCGTCATCGGCAACAAACCGGCGTCGGGCACGGACATCATCGCTGAGTTGGGTGACGAGCATGTGCGTACGGGTAAGCTGATCGTCTATACCTCGGGCGACTCGGTGTTCCAGATCGCCGCCCACGAAGACATCGTGCCGTTGCCCGAACTCTATCGCATCTGTGAAGGCGCGCGCGCGCTGCTGCGCGATCCACATGCTGTCGGGCGCGTCATCGCGCGCCCCTTCGTGGGGACTAGCGGTCACTACACGCGCGACAACGAGGCGCGGCGCGACTGGGCGCTGTCCCCGCCGTATCCGCACTTGCTCGACCGTGCCGTAGAGGCCGGCCTGGAGGTACAGGGCATCGGCAAGATCCAGGATATCTTCGCCGGCCGCGGCGTCACGTCCTCCGCGCATGTGCTCAACAACCCCGACGGCATCGCGGCCACGCTTGCGGCCTTGAAAGGGCCGTCGCGCGGCATCATTTTCACCAACCTGATCGAGTTCGACATGATCTACGGCCACCGCAAAGACCCGCACGGCTACGCGCGCGCCCTCAAGGACTTCGACGACGCCCTGCCGGCCATCCAAGAGGCCATGGGCGTGAGCGATGTGCTGTTCATCACGGGTGACCACGGCGTCGACCCCGTCGGGCCCGGTACCGACCACACGCGCGAGTACGTGCCCCTACTCGTGGCCGGCGCGCCGGTCCGCCCCGGCGTCGATCTTGGCACGCGCGCCAGCTTCGCGGACCTCGGCGCTACCGTCGCCGCGCTGCTCGGCCTGCCGCCCTTGCCTGCGGGGACGAGCTTCGCCCGCGATTTGACGGGGTAAGGGCTCACATTGGTATGGGATACTGGAGATGAGAGCGTGTATGGCGGCTAATGAGGACGTGCCGGTATGACGACCGCACAACGGATGACCTTGTCCCTGAACAATATTTCCCCCGACGAGGACGCGTCTTGAAACGACTGGACCGCGTGATCAAGGATGCGATCATCCATTTCCTGCAGGCCCTATTGTGGGCGCTTTTTGGCGTCATCGGCCTGTGGGGGCGCCTCGCCGCGTTGAAGGCGCCGTATCCGCGCTTCGAGCCGGACAAGGTGCGTAAGATCCTGGTGTTGCGGCTCGATCTGCTGGGCGACGTGTTGCTCTCTATGCCGGCGGTCGAGGCTCTACATGAGCGTTACCCCCAGGCCGAGATCTGGATGATGACGCTCCCCTACACGGCTGACATCCCCGCGCGCTATCCATTCGTGACGCGCGTCGTGACCCTCGACACCAACGAGATCCGTTCGCTACGCAGCCTGCTGAATCCCGTGACCCTCAAGAAGTGGCTCGATTTCTACCTACTCCTGCGCCGCCAGCGCTTCGACCTGGCCGTCAGTCTGTTCGGTCTGACGGCCAGCATCTGGGCCTTCATGAGCGGGGCCACGCATCGCATCGGCTACCGCAAGGAGGCCTACCCGCTCTTGCACACGCGCACGTTGCCCGGTATGCGCTACGACCATCGTGAGCACGAGGCGCGCTGGTGCCTGCGGCTGGCCGCGTTGGCCGGCGCGTCCTCCCCCCCGCGCTACATGCATTTAGATGTCGAGCAGGGCGCGACGGAGCGCGTAGCGCGGCTGCTGGCGGAACGGGGCGTGACGCCTGATACCTTGCTCATCGGTGTCCATGCCGGCTCGATCAACGGCAGCGCCAAGCGCTGGCCGGCCCTGCACTGGGCCTCGTTGGCTGACCGTCTGCACAAAGAGTACGGCGCCACTGTGGTCCTGACGGGGTCGAAGAGTGAACTGCCGATCGCCGAGGAGGTGACGGCGGCGATGGACACGACCCCACTGGTGTTGACGGGCCAGACCTCGCTAAACGAACTGGCCGCCCTATTGGCGCGCTGCGACCTCGTGTTGAGCGGCGATAGCGGTCCGCTGCACATGGCCGTGGCCCTCAATAAACCGACGGTATCGGTATACGGTCCGACCGACCCCGGCCTCAGCGGGCCATATCCGCGTCCTGGACAGACCGCTGTCGTGCTGCGCATGGATATGGGCTGCTCGCCGTGCTACAACGCCCTCGCCACGGCCGAGTGCCCGTACGGCAACACCGATTGCATGCACTATCTCACGGTCGACCGCATGTACGCGACCGTGCGGCGCGTCCTGCGCGAACGGGGCGTCGCGCCCTTGCCGCGCGACAAAGGGGAGTTAGCGGTCAGCGCGCGGTGATCTTCGCGCGTACGGGGCCTGCGCTTAAAAGCGCATGGCAGGGTACGGCGCTTAAAAGCGCGACACGAAGTCGTCGAACCCGGTCGCCGTTGAGACCTTTCAAGGTCCAGTCCCTGCCATGCGCTTTTAAGCGCAGGCCCCGTACACTCGATAAAGGCATCCCTTTCAACTGAACAGCGTAGCCAACTCATAGAGCGCGGTGTCGGCGGGGCGGCGGCGCTTGGCTTCGGCCAGGGGCACAGCCATGATTCTGTTGCCCTTGAGCGCGACCATGCGGTCCCACTGCCCCTCCCGCGCCAAATCGACGGCCATGACGCCGAAGCGCGTCGCCATCATGCGGTCGTACACGGTCGGCGAGCCGCCGCGCTGTAGGTGGCCCAGCACGGTCACGCGCGTCTCGTAGCTGGTGCGCTCCTCGATCTCCATGGCAATGATCTCGCCGATGCTGGGCCGGGCGATGCGCGCGGCCAGGGTCGTGCGTGGTTGCTCTTCCGCCGGCGCTGGCAGCCCGGCGACCCGCATACCTTCGGCCACGACGATGATCGTGAAATCGCGTCCGGCGTCGTGACGGGCGCGCAACCGCTGTACCACGTCGTCGATGCTCACGTCGATCTCGGGGACCAACACCATGTGGGCGCTCCCACAAAGCGCGCCGGCCAGCGCGACCCATCCCGTGTCGCGGCCCATTGCCTCGACGACCATCACGCGGTGGTGGGCGCTGGCCGTTGTCTGTAGTTTGTCCACTGCGTCGGCGACGGTGCTAACGGCCGAGTCATAGCCGATGCAGTAGTCGGTGCCGCCCACGTCGTTGTCCATCGTGCCCGGCACGCCGACCGCGCGCACACCGCGCTTGGCCATCGTGTGCGCGGCGGCGAGGCCGTCGCTATCGCCAATGACGATGAGTCCGTCGATTTCCAGGGTATCGAGCGCGGCCATCACCTCTTCGAGGCGGTTGTCGCCTTCGCGCATGGGGTTGAGGCGCCCCGCGCCGAGGATCGTGCCGCCGAGCGGCAAGATGTCGCGTACGGTCGTTTCGTTGACGACGTGCGCGTCGAGCGAGAGCAGGCCGGCCCAGCCGTTCATAATGCCGACGGTGGCGCAATCGGAGAGGGCGGCGCGCCCCACGACGGCGCGAACCACGGCGTTCAAGCCGGGGCAGTCGGCCCCGGACGTTAGTACACCTAAGCGAGACATAGGGACATCCGAATTCTGAGTGTCGAGTGATTAGTAAGTCGAGTGATTAGTAATTAGAAAGGTTTATTGGAGCCAACGCGTCACTAAACACTAACTACTAATCACTAAAGGAGGGTGCCGGAGGTGGGAGTCGAACCCACACGAGGTTGCCCTCAGCGGTGTTTGAGACCGCCGCGTCTGCCATTCCGCCACTCCGGCGCCGTCGCGCATGTCCAACAACCATGTCCCTCGCCAACATGACGCGGGCCAGTTATCTCAGCGCAAGTGCAGTATAGGCCTGATGGGGAGGTAGGGTCAAGGGCCTATACGTCCTTTCGCGCTGGCACCCGCTGGGCGCGCCTCATGATTGTGATGGCGCCCGCCGTGGGCCTGCGACTAAAGTCGCATGGCAAATGACGGACACTGAAGTGTCGCTGACGTGGCGCCTCAAGCGACTTTAGTCGCCGTGGTGTGCCATGCGACTTCAGTCGCAGGCCGCGTCTCACAATCATGGGGTATACCCCGCCCGCTGGGCGCCTCGGCGCCACGCCGCTTTTCTGCTACCATAGCCACTAATAGGCTGTTGTAGCGCGGGTGGTGCGATAGGTATGCTTCAGGTAACGCGGTTCATCTCTCCGCGCGTGGCGCGGTTATGGTGGCGGCGCGCTAGTCTGCGTACGAAGATGTACCTTTCGTACCTGATCCTTATCAGTGTTCCGTTGATCGTGGTGGCTCTCGCCGCCTATGAAACGGCGACGACGACGATTGAGCGCAACGCGCAGGACTTCTCGGCCCAATTGACCGGCGATATCCGCGCCAATCTCGATAGCTACGAGCAACAGGCCGCGCGCCTGACCTACTACCCATTCCTGTCCGCCAACGTCCAGCGCATCCTGCACTCCTACCAGTCGGGGCCGCCCGCCACGCCCAGCTATCAGGACGTGGCGGATATGCGCTACGAGTTGTCCTACCTGGGTCACGCCCACCTCGACCTCGCTGGGATCTATGTGGCTACGAGCAACGGCGCCCTGTTTTCCTGGACCGCCTCGGGCGATCTCACGCCGCACCCCTTCACGACGACGGCTGATTGGTATCAGGCGGCCCTGCGCGCCGACCCGCACACGGTCTATCTGCCCACGCGCGGACAGGAGATGATCCTGGTGGCGACGGGCAAGGTCGTTTCGCTCGTGCGCGCCCTCCACGATGCGCGGGGCGCGCGCCTCGGCGTCGTGCGCGTCGACCTCGAGGCCTCGGCGCTGGCCAGCGTGGCGCAGCGGGTCAGCCTGGGCACACAGGGGCGCTTGATCATCGCGACCGGGCAGGGCGCTGTCGTCTATCCCATCGACCCGGATGCGGCGACACAGTTGCTGGCGCGCAAGATAGCGGCGCGGCAGGGCGCTGTGGCCGGACCAGGCCGGTTGCGCCTCGACATCGCTGGCCAGTCACTGCTGGCGACGAGCGATCGCTCGGTGGCAAGCGGGTGGGTCGTCGCCGGCGTCGTGCCGGCCGCGCGGCTGCTCGCCGGGGCCAACTACTTACGTGCGTTCATCCTGAGCGTGGCCGTGCTGTGCATCGTGGCCGGCGCGCTGTGCGCGACGCTCGTGCTGGGGCGGCTGACCCGCCCGCTGCGGCAGCTGCGCGGGGCCATGCGCCGTGTCGAGGAGCGCGACCTGACGACGCGCATCGTGGTACAGTCTGAGGACGACGTCGGGCAACTGGCGCATGGCTTCAACACTATGCTCGACGAGTTGCGCCGCCTCGTCGACGACGTGTTGCGCGCGCAACTCCACGAGCGCGAGGCCGAACTACATGCGCTGCAGAATCAAATAAACCCTCATTTCCTCTACAATACGTTGGAGTCTATCAATATGATGGCGCTGACGCACGGCGACCGCGACATCTCGCGCATGGTCACCTCGCTCGGCCGCCTGCTGCGCCTGACTCTCTCGTCAGCCGAGGCGCTGATCCCGCTCGACGCCGAACTGGAGCATGTGCGGCACTACCTGGTGGTGCAGCGCATGCGCTATGGCGACCGCATCAGTATGTCCGTCGAGGTGGACCCGGCGCTGCTTGGCTGTATCGTGCCCAAGCTAACGCTGCAACCGCTGGTCGAGAACGCGCTCTATCATGGGCTGGAGCCGCGGCCCGGCGCGGGATGTGTCGTCGTGCGCGGCTGTCGCATGGGGGACGACCTGGCGCTGACCATCGAGGATGATGGCGCCGGTATGGACGCCGCGCGGCTCACGACGGTGCGCGCTCAACTGGAGGAAGAGGCGCCGCGCGACCGCCGCTCAATCGGGCTTGCTAATGTGCACAAGCGTCTCAAGCTGTATTACGGACCCACGTACGGCGTGAGCATCGCCAGCGCGCCGGGCGAGGGGACGCGCGTGACGCTGACGCTCCCGCGGACCTTGCGCGTGGAGGGGGTGGTGGAGGGGGTGGAGAAGACGACGCCGTTCGTGACGGATGTGACGGATGTGGTAGATAGGGTAAATGAGGAGAGGAACGACGATGTTTCGCTTGCTAATCGCCGATGACGAAGACCTGGTGCGCCGTGGCCTGGCCGCGTTGATCCAGCGCGAGGCGCCCGAGTTCACCGTCGTCGGAGCGGCCGCCGATGGTCTGGAAGCGCTGCGGCTGGCCGAGGAAACCTCTCCCGACATCGTGTGCACGGATATACGTATGCCGGGTCTGAGCGGCCTCGACCTGATCGAGCGCCTGCGCGTGGCGCGGCCGGGGCTGCGCTCCATCATCCTCAGCGGGTACGACGATTTCGCGTACGCGCGCCGCGCCATCGGACTCGGCGTCGCCGAATACTTGCTCAAGCCGGTCGACGCGGACCAGTTGCTGGAGATCCTGGCGCGTTTGCGCGCGGGGATCGCCGCGGAGCGCCAGGACGAGCGGTTGCGCCTGGAGGCCGCGCGCATCACCGCCGAGCAGACGGTGCGGCGCTTGCTCGACGGCGGCGCCGTCGATGCGGCGGCGCTGTCCGCGTGCCTGCCGCCGTCGCGCGCGTGGGGGCTTATCCTGGTATACCCCGTCAAGGACCAGGACCCGTCACAGAGCCAAGAGCGGGAGCGCGCGGCCCTGCTGTCGTGGGAGGACGCTCTCGGCGCCTGTTGTCGCGATCACCTACCCGCGGCGACCGTCGTCCTCGACGGCTACGGCTACTACTGCGCGCTCTTTCCGCTCGATGGCGGAGAGTGCGCGCGCGCGGCGACGGCGGCGCGGGCGCTACACGCCGCCCTGTGCACAGCAGGATGGCCGGCGCTGGTAACCGTGGCGCGGCCGAGCAGCGGTTTCGATGACCTCAAGACCGCCTATGCGGAGGCGATCGCGCGCGCCGACTACTATACATCCGGCGCGAACGACACGCCGCTGTTGTGTTGGGAGTTGTTGTCCGCGCGACCGGCGGCGCAAGCGGAGCGCTGGCCGGCGTTGCCGCACGGGCGCCGCGACGCGCTCCTCGGCGCGGTGACGCAGGGATCGGAAGAGGACGCGGCGCGCGCGGCGGGAGAGTTCATGGCCTATCTGCGCGGCCGGTTGGCCCCCGGCGCGGCGCGTGCGCTATGGGTCGAGATGGTCGTGCTCTTGATCAACCATGTGCAGGAGCGGGGCGTGCGCGTCGACGCGATCCTCGACGCGCGGCACGATCCCCGCACGTTCCTGCTCGAGGCGGTCGACGCTGGCGAGTTGGAGACGCGCCTCGTCTACCTGGCGACGCATGCCGTGCGCGCGGCGCATGCGGTGGCGCAGCGCCACGCGCCGCGCGGCACGATCGCCGAGCTACGCTCCTATATCGACGAGCATCTCGACGGAGACCTGACGATCACCACATTGGCGCGGCGCGTACACCTCAACGCCAAGTATTTGGGCGAGCTCTTCAAAGACGTGACGAGCGAGCCGCTTGGCGAGTACATCATCCGCACGCGTATGCGGCGGGCCTGCGCGCTACTGGCCGATTCCTCGTCGAAGGTCTACGAGATCGCCGAGCAGGTTGGTTACGGTAGCCCGCGCCACTTCGCCACGATGTTCCGCGCCACGGTCGGCCTCTCGCCCGCCGAATACCGCGAGCGCCGGCGACAAGAACTGCCCGCCGGCTCGCTGGCGGAGGCGCCGTAATGCGACGATTGAGACGCCGATATCATGGGCCTGCGACTGAAATCGCATGGCAAACCAGGGCGACTAAAGCCGCTCAGGACGCCACACCTGGAGACCCGGTGATACGCCAGATGGACAGTTACGCGCCAGGAGACACTTCAGTGTCCGTCGTTTGCCATGCGACTTCAGTCGCAGGCCCAGGCCCTCACTTCCCGACGCGCCGCGGCTTGTTCCGCTCCGGCGCCGCGCTCTCTTTGGGCCTCGCGGGCGCCGCGACGGCTCCCGCGTTCATCCATTCGCGCGTGACGAAGGCCCCGGTGAGTGGGAAGGATGTCACGCGCTTGGCCTTCTGGGGCGGCTGGACGGGGCCGGATGGGGCGGTGATGCAGCGCCTGGTCGGCCTCTTCAACAATACGCACCAAGACGTGCAGGTGACGCTGACCCTGTACAATTGGGACCTGATCTTCGATCGCTGGCGCGAGGAGTTCGACGGCGGTACGCCGCCCGATGTCATATGCCTCCATGCCACCGAGGTGGCCGAGTTCGCCGCGCGCGGCATGCTGCGCGACATCACGTCCGAGGCGCGGCGGTTCCTGCCCAGCGCCGCCAATTTCTTTCCACCGCCGTGGCGCCTGTGCCATGTCGACGGCGGCCTCTACGCCGTTCCGCTCGATATCCACCCACTTGGCCTCTACATCAACGCGGCCGCCGCACGCCGCGCCGGCCTGGACCCGCGGCGTCCGCCGG